>Ga0080008_140349_pt1 | contig 10918 bp, 9 predicted proteins | sample ConCONMetagenome_FD_69211 | JGI IMG/M metagenome (GOLD analysis project Ga0080008, IMG submission 69211) | Hot spring microbial streamer communities from Conch Spring, Yellowstone National Park, USA - CON_C (SPADES assembly) (version 2) | ecosystem: Environmental > Aquatic > Thermal springs > Hot...
TGACGAGTGTTCATAGCTGTTGGAAGGTTAAGAAGCATCAGGAGTCGCAATCCCTTTTTAAGTAGGGCAGGTTTCGACTAAAGATAGAAGAAAGAAAAAAGAAGTTCCAAAAATTTAAGTCGCAATCCCTTTTTAAGTAGGGCAGGTTTCGACTCTTTTTATCTGTGTTAATCTAAATTTGGCTCGTTTGATGTCGCAATCCCTTTTTAAGTAGGGCAGGTTTCGACGAGTTGAATATGTGAAGATGTAGGAGGGGAGGAGATGAAGGTCGCAATCCCTTTTTAAGTAGGGCAGGTTTCGACAAAGAGACGAAGCGGTCATAGAGGAGATCAAGGAGAGAGGTCGCAATCCCTTTTTAAGTAGGGCAGGTTTCAACTAGGCAAGAAGGCAAGGCAAGGCAAGCTTGCCAAAAAAAGTCGCAATCCCTTTTTAAGTAGGGCAGGTTTCAACATTTACCCCTGCCCACCACGGGGGCTTTTCTAAAAATCAAAGTCGCAATCCCTTTTTAAGTAGGGCAGGTTTCAACTTTAATGATGATAAAATTAATATAGCGGGGCAATGGAGTCGCAATCCCTTTTTAAGTAGGGCAGGTTTCAACGCTTAAGTGGTGGGAGATGGAAATGAGAGAGTACCGTGGTCGCAATCCCTTTTTAAGTAGGGCAGGTTTCGACGCAGAACAAACAAAAAACCGAAAGGAGGGAAGAGCCATGTCGCAATCCCTTTTTAAGTAGGGCAGGTTTCGACAAAAAATGAGTTATATTAAAACTAAAGCATTAAAAAAAAGTCGCAATCCCTTTTTAAGTAGGGCAGGTTTCGACTTTGTTGTGGTTTTTCATCCCGTTGCTATTGAGGCGGATGTCGCAATCCCTTTTTAAGTAGGGCAGGTTTCGACAAGGAGGTGAGGGTATGTTGTATGAAGAGGTATTAGCAGTCGCAATCCCTTTTTAAGTAGGGCAGGTTTCGACAAGCTCGACTTGGAAACTGCCCGCAAGATTGTCAGAGGTCGCAATCCCTTTTTAAGTAGGGCAGGTTTCGACCAAGTCAACTGGCACGATAAGACTATTGAGAATGTAAGTCGCAATCCCTTTTTAAGTAGGGCAGGTTTCGACAACAACCCCCCCCCTGCACAGTTGGGGGGGCAATATGGTCGCAATCCCTTTTTAAGTAGGGCAGGTTTCGACATTTTTTTAGCAATCAATAACAAACTATCAATGGATAAGTCGCAATCCCTTTTTAAGTAGGGCAGGTTTCGACCATCCCGTTGCTATTGAGGCGGATTTAGCCTCATAGCAACGTCGCAATCCCTTTTTAAGTAGGGCAGGTTTCGACAATTTTTTTTTGTGTTATTAGTGGAATTGAAGCGGTGAGTCGCAATCCCTTTTTAAGTAGGGCAGGTTTCGACTCAAACAATTGAGGAGATAGGTATTAGGTCTTCAAGTCGCAATCCCTTTTTAAGTAGGGCAGGTTTCGACTGGTTTTTCTCTCCGGACACGGAGAGACTTAGTATAGGGGTCGCAATCCCTTTTTAAGTAGGGCAGGTTTCGACAGGACTATGAGGAAGGTGAGATTAGGTTGCATGATGAAGTGTCGCAATCCCTTTTTAAGTAGGGCAGGTTTCGACCCAAATAAACCGATTGAGGAAGTTCTGAAGTAACATGTAGTCGCAATCCCTTTTTAAGTAGGGCAGGTTTCGACATGAAATTATTTTAGCTGAAAAAGACGTCGAAAAGGCTAGTCGCAATCCCTTTTTAAGTAGGGCAGGTTTCGACACCCTGACGAGTGTGTGTTTCGTTTATATGAATATGAAAGTCGCAATCCCTTTTTAAGTAGGGCAGGTTTCGACCCTAAAAGCTCGCAAGCCTTGTAAATTCTGTATTGTGCTTTTATTCACAAGAGAATTTTTCAAAAATTACCCCTTCAGAGGGCTTGCTATTTCAGCCCTCCAGAGCAAGGGAAAGTAACTAAAAATGACTTAATTTGAGGACTAAAATTTAGCCGTTTTTGCCAATTTCCGCTGAAAATGAGTTGCAATTTACTGGTGAATTTCTCTACACTTCTAAGCCTTTCTAAATCAGCCTTCCAAGGGACACCAAAATTGTTTAATTATAGATATATATATCTACACGACCCCTTAACGCGAACGCACTATCCCCGTATTTAATTTTGACTTTTCTAAAACCTGCCCTGCCCTACTACCCTATTCAATTGTCAAAGAGCAAAGGGGGTTAAAACTCCTCTATCTTCTAATCGTTTATTATACACGATTTGTTAAAAAGTCAAGGGGTGAAGCAGGGCTAATTCAAAAGTCACCTTACATTAGGGAGACCCCTCGGCTTGCGTCTCGGGGAGACAAAGAGAGGGGAGACCACTCGCTGATGCTCGGGGCGACATGAAAGGGGACATTCGGGGAGACATGAAAATGTAGGATTAAGGTAGAGATAGTGAAGGATGTGACGGCAGAGACAAGGCTTACGGAAGCGATAAAGAAGGTTAAGAGGGGTAGCATTATATACACGGATAAGTTCAAGGCTTTATGATGGTTTGGTAATGTAGGGATTTAAGCATGAGAGGGTAGACAAGAGTATTAAGTTTTCGAACGGGAAGGTCTATATTAATGGGATAGAAGGGTTTTGGAGTTATGCCAAGGAAAGGTTTCCTAAATTTCACGGGGTAAGCAGGGAGTATTTTGTGTAATATTTGAAGGAGCTTGAATTCAGGTATAATTTTAGGGCTAACTTAGATGAAATGTTGTATAATGTGCTTGGTGGAATAAAATGAGCAAATATCAAGAATAAAAGAAAGATGGGGCAAGATATATCCTAAAGTAGTGAAAAAATGGGAGGATAAAGCATATGTCTTATTAACCTTTTTGAGGTATTCAAAAGAGATAAGACAGTTTATTTATACAACCAATCAGCTTGAAAGATTAGCGAAAGAAATAAAAAGGAGGATAAAGGTAATAGAAGTATTTCCAGATGAAGGATCAGTGGAAAGATTATTATATTTGCTCTTGAAAGAGATGAATGAGAGATTAAACTCAAGTAAGTTAAGGGGGTTTAAGGAGATTGAATCGGGGAACTACCATGCTCTTCCTAAAGAATTTTTTACACAATAAAGAGGACACTATGACAGCTGCCATTAGAAGCGCGCTTATAAACTATGTTAGAAAATCCAAAAGGAAATGGTTTTAAAAAAAGGAGATAGAAGATTACATAAGGGAGGTGTAAAATGAAAAGAAGTGTGCTTTTTATGTCTGTGCCAATATTCCTAAGTCTTGTTGTTTCCTGTGGTAAGATAGACACCGCTAAACAAGATAAAGACAAGGAAAAGAAAGATCGCGTTTTCTGCTTGGTCCAGGATTTGAGTGATGACCTTAGCATGTGCGAGAATGGAGAACCCTTAGCTTTTTTACCACCAAGTTGGGGAAGTGAACAGTATCCACTTTATGCAGTCCTTCTCTTCTGCGACCTTGATAAGGCAGTTGTCCATACAAAAGGAGGAGTTGTCTGTAAGTTTGATAAGGTAAAATGGCAAAAATTAGTAGATCTATCTAAGAAAAATCAACAGGAAGGTGGAAAATAAGAAACTGCTTATCAAGGAAAAATAGCTTGTTTGTGTGATTTTTCCTGTATGTTATAGTCCGTATAGTCTAATCGTAATCCCTTCGAACCCCATCTGTTTTGCCGAGCATTAGCAAAGCATCCACACCCCACTTTGTCATGCCGATAGTAGCGAGGTATACTCAGTAGGAGGCCCTTCGGGTGCTTTCGCACCCTCAGGATGACCTGAGAGGCTTCCGTCCCTCAGCAATCCCTTTTTAAGTAGGGCAGGTTTCGACTATTTTTTATCAGACTTCGGCAGAATTTAGCTTTTGTAGTGTCGCAATCCCTTTCCACCCCATCTGTCCTGCCGAGCGTTAGCGAGGCATCCCTCACTTAGCTCGGGACGGTGTCCCACAAGAATAGTAGGAGATCCCTCGGGTGCTTTCGCACCCTCAGGATGACCTGAGAGGCTTCCGTCCCTCAGCAATCCCTTTTTAAGTAGGGCAGGTTTCGACAAGGAGGTGAATTATGATGAATGCAAGCGGGAACTTTGTCGCAATCCCTTTTTAAGTAGGGCAGGTTTCAACAAATTCTATTCCAATTTAGCAAAAAGTCAAGGGGTAGAAGGGGCCTTTTGGGGGACCCCATAGGTCAGCCGAGGGCTACATTCCAACGGGAGAGGTGGGGCAGGGAGGGGAAGTAGGCCTTGAGGGTGGTCTTGGCGGCCAGGTAGCCTTTGGCCAAGTCCTGGCCTTGCAGGAGGAGGGTCACGGCCAAAGGCCGTATCTTGCAGATGGACAGGGTCAGGAGCTCAGCCAGGGTGGCTTTCTGGTGCCTTTGCTTTGGCGGGAGCTTGAACCCTTGGGCCTGCAAGGCCTTGAGCTCGTCAGCAAGCTACGGACTCACGCCCGTGACCTACCTAGACGTAGCGAGAAGGGTTTCTGCCTCAAGATAGTAGAGGGGGTGCTCTCGGTTGGAGACCATAGCACTCCCTCTTTTTTCACACCCCAGGGGTTGGGTCAGGTAGCACACGAAGGGATGGGAGCTCAGCCTCCGTGCTCACTCCAGCAGGTGGCCCAGAAAGAGGCGGACGTAGCCGAAGTATACCAAGACCCCTAGGAGGTCCATGATGGAGGTGATGGCGGGACCGCTTAGCGTGGCGGGGTCCACGCCGAAGCGCCTAGCCAGGAAAGGAAGGGCAGAGCCGATCAAGCCCCCGAGGATGGTGACCGTGGTCATGGCCAGACCCACCACCAGCAGGATGTCCCAACCCACGCCTTTGGAGAAGAAGGCCAGGACGGCTTCCAGTAGGCCGATGACGATGCCCAGGCTCAGGGCCACGGGCACCTCCCGCCTGAGGATGAGGAGGTAGTCCCTGAGCCGCGGCCGCACCTGCCCCAGGGCCAGGGAGCGGATGACCAGGGTGGCCGCCTGGCTACCCGTATTCCCCCCCATGTCGATGATGGGGGCGATGAAGGCGGCGAGGATGACGACGCGCTCCAGGATCTCCTCCTGTTGGGCCACGTAGGTGGAGACGAAGACCCCAAAGAGGGTCAGAAGGGCTAGCCAGATCACCCGGGTCCGGAAGAGTATGCCCAGAGGGCTCCTGAGGTAGTCCACGTCGGGACCTTTTGGGGGAAGGATGCCCCCAAAGGTGGTGAGCCGTTGGGCTTCGTGTTCCTCCACCAGCTCCACACCGCGCTCGGCATCGATGGCCCCCACCAACCGCCCCTCCTTGTCCACTACCGCCACCAGGGGGTACTGGTGGCGCTTGAACAGCTCGGCCACATGGTCCTGGGAGTCGTAGGCGGAGACGGCGGCCCCGGCCACCGCCAGGTCCTTTAGGGTTGTTTGGGGGTCCGCTTTGACGAGCCGGGCCAGGGGCACGTAGCCTTGGTAAATCCTGCCCGGCCCCAGCACGAAGACCACCTCCAGGTTCTCTGGGGGAAGTAGGGAGTTTTTCACCCGCTTCAAGGCCTCCTCTACCGTGGTTTCCTCGGGGAGGGCCAGGTAATCCGGGTTCATCACCCGGCCTGCGCTACCCTCGGGGTAGCCCAGGAGCAGGCTGACCCCTTCCCGAGCCTCCGGGGAGAGCTCCTGCAGGAGCCGCTTGACCACCTTGGCAGGGAGCTCCTCAAAAAGCCTTACCCGTTCCTCTGCCTTCAGGCCCTCCAAGAGGGGCAGGAGGTCGGGGTCCTCCATGGCCTTGACCAGCTCGGCCTGCTCGGGGCGGTCCAAGGCCTCGAAGACGGCCAGGGCCCGCTCCTTGTCCAGCAGGCGGAAGACAAGGGCCCTGCGGGGGGGCTCCAACAGCCTAAGGCAAAACACGATCTCCTGGGGGCTGGCCTGCCTCAGGAGGAGCTTTGCGCTCTGCAGGTTTCCTTCCTCCAAAAAGCTCATGAGGTTCCGGCAGACCGAAGGCATGGCTCCACCTCCTAATGGTTTCCTTGATCCCTGGAAACGAACGTTCCAGGCCATACCCCTCGAGCACGACCTATGAGCAAAGCGCCTAGGGGCAACTTTTGCCGTTGGCCTCACCCTTGGGAGAGCCGGTTTGGCGTTTTAGGGGGAAGGGAAGGTGGAGAGGGAGGCTTCCCAAGGGCGTGGGTGACTTCGCGGGCCTTCTTCTCGTACCTTGGTCTCACCTCCTCTCCGCATACCCTTTTGAGGGTAGGGGGTGAGGGAGGTTTTGTCAACCCTGTGGGGGCTTGCCTAGTAAATCGCCTTGTACCCAGGGGGCGGCGGCAGAAGGGAGAGAAGGACCCTAAGGCCGTAGGCGATGAGCTCCAAAAACGCCCGCGCCATGGCCGTCCAAGGCTTCCGCTCCCAAAGGTAGGCCCCGCCCAGCCCTGCCTTCATCCCCCCAAACACCCCCTCCACCACCCCGCTAAACCGGTACACCTCGGGGTCCCACCCCTCCCGCGCCCGTACCCGCGCCTCCTCCCCGGCCTCGCCCCCGCCCCGAAGCCGGATCACCGGCCGAAGACCCTCCCCCCTCAGCGCCTCCCACACCTCCTTCCCGTCATACCCCGCGTCCGCCAAAAGCTATCCCCCAGTAGGGGCAAACCGCCGCAAGGCCTTCCCCCCAAGCTGGGGGTCCGGGGCGTAACCTTGATCCAGCCCCCTAAACTTAGACACTTTTACCCTGCCTCCCGTGTGATGTCCTGAGTGTTTTGCCCCAGCGCCTCCTCCATCACCTCCTTCGGCGTCCGGTAGCCCGGCCCTGGGTGCAACCGGCTCTCGCGTAGCCGCTTCCCCAACACCCCGGAAGGCCGCCAAGCCCTCCTGACCGCCCTGGCCCACCACCGCCCCATCTGGGTGACCCTGGAGCCCACGGGTCCGCAATCCCCTTTTAAGTAGGGCAGGTTTCGACTCTTTCTCTATGGAGATTTTCAAAAATATAGGGAGTTGTCGCAATCCCTTTTTAAGTAGGGCAGGTTTCGACAGGTGCGGTATGATGGTACAAAATTTAACTACAGAAGCAGTCGCAATCCCTTTTTAAGTAGGGCAGGTTTCGACTATTTGTTATCAGACTTCGGCAGAATTTAGCTTTTGTAGTGTCGCGATCCCTTTCCACCCCATCTGTCTTGCCGAGCGTTAGCGAGGCATCCCTCGCTTCGCTCGGGACGGCGTCCCACAAGAATAGTAGGAGATCCCTCGGGTGCTTGCGCACCCTCGGGATGACCTGAGAGGCTCCGCCCCTCAGCAATCCCTTTTTAAGTAGGGCAGGTTTCGACAATTATTTAGCTAGAATTAACTTATTTTAGAATTAGTCGCAATCCCTTTTTAAGTAGGGCAGGTTTCGACTTTTAGATCCAAAATTTAGAAAAAAGATGTATTTCGCGAGTCGCACTCCCTTTTTAAGTAGGGCAGGTTTCGACGTGATTAAGCAAGGTCGTTTATTTGAGTTTTTATTCACGTCGCAATCCCTTTTTAAGTAGGGCAGGTTTCGACCCATATTCCCCACGTCTACCATGTAAATACCCCTCAAGTCGCAATCCCTTTTTAAGTAGGGCAGGTTTCGACATCATACCAACAAAGCACAAAAGAATAACGAGAAAGGTCGCAATCCCTTTTTAAGTAGGGCAGGTTTCGACAAGAATTTAAGATTGCCAACTTAGTTAACTTTGTAAAAAATGTCGCAATCCCTTTTTAAGTAGGGCAGGTTTCGACTGTAATCGAGCTTAGCCGAGAAGACTACGAAATTTTGACAGTCGCAATCCCTTTTTAAGTAGGGCAGGTTTCGACTAGGTAGTCTTATTTAACATAAATGAGCTTATCGGAAGTGTCGCAATCCCTCTTTAAGTAGGGCAGGTTTCGACTAAAAATACCAAAGGGGGGAAGAAGCTATGCTCAGAATAGTCGCAATCCCTTTTTAAGTAGGGCAGGTTTCGACAAGAAGATGAAGACAAAGAACGTGAAATGAAAGACCCATTGTCGCAATCCCTTTTTAAGTAGGGCAGGTTTCGACAAAAATACCAAAGGGGGGAAGAAGCTATGCTCAGAATAGTCGCAATCCCTTTTTAAGTAGGGCAGGTTTCGACTAAACGAAGAGGAAATTGCTAAAATTCCTTTTGTTTTTTAGTCGCAATCCCTTTTTAAGTAGGGCAGGTTTCGACACTTCGACTAAAAGGAAAGGAGGGGAATGGATCGGAGAAGGAAAGTCGCAATCCCTTTTTAAGTAGGGCAGGTTTCGACTAATTTATGCAAAAGAAGGAAAGAAGGGGGGCAAGTAATGGTCGCAATCCCTTTTTAAGTAGGGCAGGTTTCGACAAATAGAAAGCGCCGTAGAAGAGTGGTTAAAAAACTAGTCGCAATCCCTTTTTAAGTAGGGCAGGTTTCGACCCTAAAAGCTCGCAAGCCTTGTAAATTCTGTATTGTACTTTTATTCACAAGAGAATTTTTCAAAAATTACCCCTTCAGAGGGCTTGCTAATTCAGCCCTCCAGAGCAAGGGAAAGTAACTAAAAACGACTTAATTTGAGGACCAAAATTTAGCCGTTTTTGCCAATTTCCGCTGAAAATGAGTTGCAATTTACTGGTGAATTTCTCTACACTCCAAAGCCTCTTTAAATCAGCCTTCCAAGGGACGCCAAAATTGTTTAATTATAGATATATATATCTACACGCCCCCTTAACGCAAACGCACTATCCCCGTATTTAATTTTGACTTTTTTAAAACCTACCCTGCCGCACTATTCAATTGTCAAAGAGCAAAGGGGGTTAAGACGCCTCTATCTACTCATTGTTATTATATACGATTTGTAAAAAAGTCAAGATAGGAAAGGGGGCAACACACGGAACGCCTCGGGGTGAGGCTTAGAAGGAAGATGCCTCGCTATCGTTTAAAAGGAGAAAGCTATGCGGAAAGCTTAACTAATGTAAAAATATAATATTAAAAAAGCAACCGATCGCCTCTACATGTTTATTATAATTCTTTCAAAATAAAAGAAGATAAAGGATGGCGACCTGCTCGTTTAGAACGGTCGTCTGGATAGCCAAGGGTGATGACGGCGCAAAGCTCGTAGGCTTTTGGGTCTAAACCAAGGGTCTCTTTCACCTCATCCTCACGATTTAAGATTTCTCCAAGCCAGCATGAACCAAGCCCACAGGCTGAGGCTGAAAGTAGGATATTTTGGATTAATGCCCCTGCAGACTGATGGTCCTTTATCTGATGATACATCTTTGCCTTATCCAAAAGAACAACTATTAAGACCTTAGCAGATTTTACGATCCCAGAATATTTGGTTAGCTTTGAGAGCTTTTCTTTAACCTCCTCAGACCAGACGATGACAAAACGCCAAGGCTGATTGTTTAGCCCGGATGGTGCCCAAATAGCTGTATCTAAAATCTTTAAGATCAATTCCCGAGGTGGGACCTCGTCGGTGTATCTTCTTATGCTCCTTCTTTCTCGTATTGCCTTGAGGATGAGCTCGCAAGCTTCACTCTTCATTCAAAGCCTCAAGCCAGAACTTAGGCAGGGCAAAGCTTGCAGTATGGATGTCGTGAGTATAATACCTCACATCAGCAGGTGGGACCCCCTTAGGTATACGGGGATTCTTAAAGGGACATCTCATTATGTAGGCGTTATCGCTTCCAAAGGAAGGAACGTTTGCTCGGAAGACATAAACTTGGTCTTTTCCGTAGACCTCTGTAAATATCTTGTAGGCACCAAGCAGTATGTCTTTCATCGTAAAGGGGGTTCCGCACTGCTGGACGATTATCCCTTCAGGACAGATTTTTTTCAACATTTCATGAAACTCCTTACCATAGAGGGCATGAGAAAGCTCCTGAATCTCGTCAGGTTCGCCAATGTCTGGGTCGGTGGAATCGATGATCACAAACTCAAAGGTCTTCCCTTCAGATAGATAATCCTTTACTACTTGGTAGGCATCAGCGGTTATAAGCTTTAGTCTTTTATCCTTCGGGTCGAGGGGTAATAGTTCTGGGAAGTATTCTTCTACAAGCTTTGGAATTAAAGGGTCTATGTCCACGATGACTACTTCTTCTACTTGAGGATACTTAAGGAGTTCCCTCGCACAGCCATAATCTCCTCCTCCGCAGATAAGAGCCCTTTTGATAAAGCCCTCTGGAGCCGACTGAAAAGGTATGTGGACTAAAGCCTCGTGATATACAAACTCATCGCGGGAGGTAAACTGAAGGTTGTTGTTGATGAAGAGCATCCTACCCCAGAAGTTATTCTCAAGGATGTAGATGTTTTGCAAACCTGAATGACCGTAGATAATCTTTCCGATGTAGCTAAAAAGATAGTCTTGATTTACAAATTCTCCAAACAAAACCTTTACGCCCTTTCCTTCAGCAACAAGAGCTGAGGACATAATTTCTTTAGACATAGGAGAGCCCCTCATGAGAAGTTAAAGAATTTTATTAGTTGGTTAAAATTTTAACCCTATCCCCCCTTTTGTCAACCAGAGAGGGCTAAAATGAAAATGTTTTTGGGCAAGCTCTTCTGCTGTCGCTTTGAGCTTACTTTTTATGCCATCCAAACCGAAGTGAGAGATCCCTCGGCACTTGCGTGCGTCGGGAAGACATCCGAAAGCGCCATCCCAAATGAAGTGAGGGATGCCTCGCTCTAGCTTGGCAAGACAATAAAAAGGATGCTCGGCAGGAGGAAGTATGGGGACTTTAAATCCCTTGCTATGCTTAGGGAACACATTTTGAGAAGCTCACATCATTTTCTCTTCGGATTTAGAATGTCTTGTAAGGCTTCGGAAAGTAAGGTTAAGGCTAAGACTGTTGACAAAATGGCTAAGCCTGGGAATAAAGATAGCCACCAGGCAACCTCTAATGCTTCCTTTCCTTCGATTAGCATGTTACCCCAGGAAGGGATTGGGGGTTGAACGCCTATTCCAAGAA
>Ga0080008_139641_pt1 | contig 10910 bp, 14 predicted proteins | sample ConCONMetagenome_FD_69211 | JGI IMG/M metagenome (GOLD analysis project Ga0080008, IMG submission 69211) | Hot spring microbial streamer communities from Conch Spring, Yellowstone National Park, USA - CON_C (SPADES assembly) (version 2) | ecosystem: Environmental > Aquatic > Thermal springs > Hot...
AGCTTGCGGCCCAAAAGGCAGTGAAGAGGGCTATGCAAGAGTACGGATTGCAGGAGGCAGAAGTGTGGATCAAGGGAGCGGGTGCAGGAAGAGAGTCAGCCCTGAAGGCGGTTTATGCAGCGGGATTGAAGATCACCAAGATAAGGGATGTAACTCCTTTACCCCACAATGGGTGCAGACCACCCGCAAGAAGGAGGGTATGAAGCATGGGTAGGTACATAGGCCCTTGGGTGAGGATAGACAGAAGGTTTGGTGTGGTAGTGTCAGGTAAGAAAAGTGCTCCAAAAATTTTAAGCAGGAGAAACTATCCACCCGGACAGCATGGTAGGATCAAGGGAAGGAAAAGGAAGCTTACCGAATACGGGCTACGGCTTATGGAAAAGCAGAAGTTAAAGTTTCTCTACGGTGGCATAAGGGAAAAACAGTTTAAAAAGTATTTTGAGATGGCATCCAAGTCAAAGGGCAACACTGGTCAAGTTCTTCTCCAGCTTTTGGAAAGAAGGCTGGACAACGTGGTCTATAGGCTTGGATTTGCGTGCACAAGAAGGCAGGCAAGGCAGTTTGTGGCACATGGCCACATTCTAGTAAACGGCAAGAAGGTCAACATCCCCTCTTACTTGGTTTCTGTGGGGGATGTGATAGAGGTCAAGCCTTCCTCTCGTGATATTCCTCAAATAAGGGAGAACTTGGAGAACAAAGACCCAAGAAGTGTGCCCGCCTGGTTGGAACTTGACAAGGAGAACTTTAGAGGAAAGGTTATAGACCTGCCCAAGGATATTCAGCTGGAGATTCCAATCAATTTGCAATACGTGATAGAGTTTTACTCAAAGGTTTAAGGAGGAAAGAGTATGCTAAGGCAGCTTATTTATCCTAACAAAATATTCTGGGAAGAGATAAGCCCTACCTACGGTCGCCTTGTGATAGAGCCCTTGGAAAGGGGCTTTGGCATAACCGTAGGAAATTCCTTAAGAAGGGTACTACTTTCCTCCATAGAGGGCTGTGCAATAACGGGAGTAAAGATTTACGGTGTCTATCACGAATTTTCTGCCCTTGACGGAGTGCAGGAAGACGTCTTAGAAATTCTGGCAAACCTCAAGGAGATTAAGTTTAGAATGACAAACTCTGATGTGGAGGTGCTCTATCTTAAAAAGAAGGGAGAGGGACCTGTTTATGCTAAGGACTTTTCTTTACCCCCGAGCGTGGAGTTGATCACGCCAGAGGTTAAGGTGGCAACTATAACAGACCCAAACGTGGAACTAAACATGGAAGTGAGAGTTGAGAGGGGTGTGGGATATGTGCCTACGGAAGAGATGGAGTCCTTTGGAGAGGTGGGTTGGATATTGGTGGATGGAGACTTTAACCCTGTAAAGCACGTTGCCTACAGAGTAGAAAAAACCAGGGTGGAAAAGAGAAGCGATTACGACAGGCTAATAATGGAAATATACACGGATGGAAGCAAAAGCCCGGAAGAGGCGGTTAAAGAGGCAGTAGCAATACTTATCAGGAATTTCTCCTTGCTGGAGAATATCTCTTACGAGATCCCTCGGGTGATAGAGGAGCCCATTCCTACGGACGAGTTCATAGAAAAGCTTGCCCTACCCATCGAGGAGCTTGACATTTCCCAGAGGGCCCTTAACTCCATAAAGAGAATGGGCATAACAACCATAGGAGATTTAGTAAAGCTAACGGAGGAAGAGCTAAAAAGCACTAAAAATGTAGGAAGAAAGGCTATAAACGAGATAAAGGAAGCCCTAAAGCAAATGGGTTTACACTTAGGCATGGACTTAACGGGTAGGAGGTAAAAAAATGAGGCACAGGGTTAAAAAGAAACACTTTGATAGAACAAAAGAACAGAGACTTGCCCTTTACAGGTCCTTAGCTAGAGCCCTTATTCTGGAAGAGCGAATAGAGACATCTCTGCAGAGGGCAAAGGCAGTTCGTCCCTTTGTGGAAAAGCTCATCACCCTAGCCAAGAAGGGAGACCTATCAGCCAGGAGGAGAGCCCTCCAGCTACTGCCCGATAAAAAGGTGATAAAGAAGCTCTTTGAGGAGATCGGTCCCCGCTTTGAGGGAAGGAACGGTGGATACACACGCATTATCAAACTTCCCTTTAGAAGGATCGGAGACTCCTGCGAGCTTGCCATTTTAGAACTTGTTGAATGATAAAGGGGCTACTTTCCCTTGTTATAAACCTTTTGATCATTTTAGTTTTAGTTCATGCCATAGGCTCATGGTTCCCTCAGGTTAGGGAGAGTGGTTTTTACAGGAAGTTGGACGCGTTGATTGAACCCCTTTTGAGACCCATAAGAAATGTTCTCCCTACCTATGGGAACATTGACTTCTCTCCCCTTGTTCTTTTGCTTATTCTTCACCTTATAAAGCATTTTCTTAGGCTTTGAGGCTTGACCAGTATCTTGTGGAAAAAGGACTTGCCCCTACTCGGGAAAAGGCACAGGCTCTAATCATGTCCGGCTTGGTCCTTGTGGACGGCAAGGTGGTAGACAAGCCCGGACAACGGGTCAAAGAAAACGCAAAGATAGAAATAAAGGAGCCCTTTAGGTATGTTTCAAGAGGAGGATACAAGCTTGAGCACGCCCTCGAAAAGCTTGGACTTTCGGTGGAAGGTTTTACCGTTTTGGACGTAGGTTCATCTACGGGAGGCTTTACAGACTGTCTTTTACAAAGGGGTGCCAAGAAAGTCTATGCGGTGGACGTTGGAAAGGCTCAGATGGACCAAAAGCTGAGGCAGGACCCAAGGGTTGTCCTCTATGAAGAGACGGACGCAAGGGAGCTTACAGAGAAGCATATTCCCGAAAAGGTAGATCTAATAACCATGGACGTATCCTTTATATCCTCCAAAAAGCTTTTGCCTGTGGTGGTAAAATTTTTAAAAGAGGAGGGTTTTCTGTTGGTTTTGGTTAAGCCTCAGTTTGAGCTTCCCCCAAAGTTTGTCAAGAAGGGCGTGGTGAAGGATGAGGAAAAGAAGGTAGAGGCAGTGCTGGACGTGGCAAACTTTCTAAAGGAGCTTGGTTTTTCTGTGTTGAGGGTTATCAAGGCAAAGCCGAAGGGAGCAAAGGGAAATGAAGAGTTCTTTCTGTTTGCAAAAAGAGGGGAAAGAGGTATAGAAGACCTTGAGGGTGAGGTTTGGAATGCTGTCAAAGAGCCTATTTGAAGGCAAAAAGCTCCACGGAAATCTGGGCGATTATCCCTTTACCGCAGAGAGTCTATTCAGGATCGGATTAGCCCTTTGTACCTATTTAGTCATAAAAGGGGAAGAAAAACCCACTTTGGGAATAAACGTACTGGACTTTGCCACCATGTCCTTGGCGGTGGGCTTTATGGCGGGTGGTGGTGATGTGGTAGTGGGAGAGGGTAGTGTAAGTGTGATCCATCGGGAGGAGGAAAATGCCCTCATTTTTGAAGGTTTGGAGGAGATAGACCTAAAAAAGATAGAATCTATCCTCTTTAGCAGGTACCACATTCCAAGAAAAAGAGGAAAGGAGGTAGGCAGGCTTTGGATACAAGAGAGCAAGCTTTGAAACTTAGCCAAGAGATAGTAAAAAAGCTCTTAGAGTGCGGGACAGAACTGGATGAGTATTACAGGAAAATAAGGGAACTTAGGCTTTTGGAAGATTCTTTAGCATTTCAGACTGCCCTTTTAAACGTGGAGCATGGCTTTTTTATGGTGGTGCATTCTATGAACATCCTCAGAGAACAGCTTAATCTTTTAATGGTGGCATCCAAAAGAGGGGAGGTGGTGTAATGAAGTTTTTACTCTTTGACAAAGAGAAGAAGCTTTATCCTATTTTTGGTGATATTTTGGACATAACAGGGCACAAGCTTCTGGTTGCATTTGATGAGAAAAAGGCTAAGGACCTATTGAAAGCGGTCTCACCGGACTTTTTAATACTCCGATGGAAGGATAGAGATTTTTTGGGGGAGCTGCTTAAGGAAGGCTATTTTGTTGTTCCTATATTTTTGGTGGAAGATTATCAGCAGGCGGAAGAGCTCAAAAAATTCGGCTTTAGCGATTTCAACATACTGGTCTTACCCTTCAATCCCTTGGAGTTTCTTAACAAGACTGGCAAGCTCTATCAGACCCTTGAAAGCCTTCATGACTATGTTCCATCGTATCTGGGAATGATGAACCTTTTTATATACCTTTTGTCAAAGAATATATCCACTGGTGTTTTGCTTTATACGGAAGGTCTTTCCTGTGAAGTGTATTTAAAAGCCGGTGCGGTTAAAGGGCTTTCCTGCAATCCTGAGAACTTCAAAGAAATAATTAAATCAGATAATGTTAGTGTTAAGCTCCTTCCATACACAGAGGACGCAAAACTGATCACATACTTTAAGAACAACGCAGACTTCTTCTCCATGCTACTTGAAGAAGTTCAACCGCAACCTTCTACCGCTTATCCGGAGGTAGTTCAAGAGACAGTCCCGCAGGAGGTTCATGAGGAGGTTCAACCGTCCGCACCCAGTATGTTATCAGTGGGAGAAGGACTCTTTCTGATAAACTCTTTGGACCCTGAAGGCTTGCTGCAGAGGAATATATACTTGAGAGTTTACGAAAAGGGGGACAGTTATGTTTCCCTACTTTTCAATGTGCTGCCATATCACAGGTTTTCCGCTGCAAAGGATGAAATAGAAAAGGCTATTGGTAAGTTAGAAAATTTGAGAGCTTTATTTTTAATGGACCTATTTCCAGAGGATACTCCAAGCATCCTAGACCTGCTTAATTTAGTTCCTAGGCTTTATGTTATCACGAGCCTTCCCATAGCACTGAGCTTGATAGGTCTAGGTGTTCCAGAAAAGCGGATAAAGCCTGTGGAAAGCTTCCCAGATGGCCTTCTTAACCTTGGGACAGGCGATGTTCTTCGGTTTATAAAAACACCATTTTTGCCAGAAAAAGGAAGCTTTGTGGTCTTTGAAGAAAAAACAAAAACACTTTTTTCCTCTAAGCTCTTTAGCTCCTATTGTCTTCTGGAAGAATACTCCGCTGATAAAACCGCTAAAATTGAGAGGATCATCCTTTATCACAGGCTTAACTTTTCTAACATTGAAAACACCGTAAGCCTTACTCAAATTAAGCTTTTAAATCCATCCGTAATACGTCCAGCCTTTGGAAATCCAATATTGGAGGGTGTGGATGAGGTTATTGAAAGAATTTCTAAACAAAAGAATAACTTTGACTTGGCAAACTTAGAGGATGAAACCCTTATTCTTGGTCTTTTGAGTAGCATACTCTTTGAAGTGGAAAAACGAATACCCAAGGAAAAATACGAACTAATATTGGATGAACTAAGTGGGTATGTGGATGTAAAGGCTGGAACCATTTCTGAGAGCTTTGTGGATGTTGAAAAACTTCCAGAACTTTTTATTTACACCCTGCATTCTGCAAAAGTGCCACCGGTGGTGCTTTTGCTTACCTTAGAAAGGTTCTTAGAGGCGGAGATCCCCGTATTTACCATATGAGAGGTTTTCCGATCCTCTCAAATCTTGGATTTAATATTGCAAGTATTAGCTGTCTTATTCCAGTGAAAATGCTAACATCGGTAGTTTGCAAGGGTGGAACATCTCCAGAGAAGTATATTACAAAGGCTTTTCCTACTATGTTTTCCCTTGGCACAAATCCCCAATATCTACTATCTTCGCTGTTGTCTCTGTTATCTCCCATCACAAAATAGTGGTTGGGCGGTACCACAACAGGTCCAAAGTCTCTTTTCGAGAAGGGAAAATCTTCATAGAACTGGACTTTGTGCTTTGTGCCCTCGGGCAGGACTTCTTCGTAAATAACTTTTCTTACGCCGTTTTCTTCTCCTCTCCCTACCTCAATTAAAGGTAAAGGCTTTCCGTTTATGAAAACTTGATTGTTTCTTACTTCAACTTCTTCCCCCGGCAGGGCAATTATCCTTTTTATGAAGTCTATGTTTGGGTCTATTGGATACTTAAAGACCACTATGTCGCCCCTTTGGGGTTCCGAAAACCTATACACCAGCTTATTCACCAGTATGAAATCACCCACCAATAGTGTGGGTTTCATAGAACCCGAGGGAATGTTGTAGGCTTGGGCTACAAAAGTCCTAATGAGAAGGACTATTATAACTATCACAATAAGTTCGGTGATCCATCTACCCTTCTTTTCCATAGGACTTTTATCTTAACACAAGTCTTCTTCTTAGCTGACCGCAAGCGCCAAATATATCCACCCCCTTGCTCAACCTTATGAAGGTAGATATACCCTCCTCCCAAAGGATTTTTTGAAATCTATAAACCCTCTCCATTGATGGTCTCTTGTAAGGCAAAGATGGGTCTGGGTTAAAGGGTATGAGGTTCACCTTGAATTTATTTCTCTTCTTTTTGAGAAGGTTTGCAAGCTGTCTTGCATGCACCTCTTCATCATTAACTCCTTCCAAAAGCACGTACTCTATCATTATCCTTCTGTCGGAGGGGTAGGGAAACTGATAGAGGGTTTCCATTAGGTCCTGAAGAGTGTTTGTCTTTGAAAGGGGCATGAGCTTTTCTCTAAGTTCCTGAGTGGGTGCGTTAATGGAAACTGCCAAGTTTAACTCTCTCATTAGTGGGTCCTGAGCCATGAGCCTGAGCTGATGGACCAGCCCGCTGGTGGATATGCTAACCCTTCTTTTGGACAGGTCAAGCCCCCATGGGCTAACCATAATCTCCACCGCCTTCCTAACATTTTCATAGTTAGCCAGAGGCTCACCCATACCCATAAAGACGACATTTCTTATCTTTTGTGATGTATGCCTCTGCACCTGCAAAAACTGGTCTATGATCTCTTCGGTCCTTAAGTTTCTAACAAGCCCATCTTTGGTGGTGGCACAAAAGGTGCATCCTACCGCACAGCCTACTTGGGAAGATACGCACAGGGTAAGATGGTCTCGCTCGTATATTAGCACCGTCTCCAAAAGATGCCCATCGGTGGTTTTAAACAAGAACTTTGTAGAATCTCCACCCTCCATCTTTTGCACCAATTTTAAGCTGTGTATAGAATAATTATCGCTTAAAAATCTCCTTTGCTCCTTTGATAGGTTGGTCATCTCTTCAAAGTTGGTGATGAACCTCTTATAAACCCAGTTTAGAATTTGGTCTGCCCGGTAGGGCTCCCACCCGAGGCTTTTAACCAACTCTCTTAGCCGTGTCAAGTTTAAGGAAGTTATGTAAGTTGTTTTAGAAAGATCCTTCATTGGGATGTCCCTCCGGACTCTGAAGGAGATAAATTACTCCTCACCCTACTCATTATAGAATAAGGTAATTCTTCATTTTATTCTGGCAAGCACATTATACAACATTCCACCCAAGTTAGCCCTAAAATTATAACTGAACTCAAACTCCTTCAAATAATACACAAAGTATTCTCTGCTTATTCTTCTTAAACTTTGCTTATATTTAAATCTCAACATCAACTTTTAACAGCTGTATCATGGAATCATTAAGTTGTATTATTTTTCCATCTAATTTTCTCTTTGAAGGTTTAATGAAATTTATGATGAGGCCTGCTGGATAAACAATGTCATTTTCTGATGGTAAACTTTTATTTAGGGCTTTAATATATTTTTGTATTTGTATTTTATGGTCTTCTTTGATATCCGTATCTGCTTTTAATTCAATTATAATATGCACCCTTTTACCACTTTCTAGTTCAATCAAGATAATTAGGTCCGGTTTTCCCTCACCTACTACATATTTATCTTTATAATAAATCGGTAAAACTCTTTGCTCTTCGTATTTTATGCCTCTTTCTCTAAGTTCAACTTCCATAGCCTTCTGGTAGACTGCCTCGGGCCAACCTTCTCCTAAATCTTGGAAAACAGCTTTAGCAGAGTCTAAAATCCCTTTAATAACTTTCCGAACGACTAATTCCTCTTGTTTTGTTAGCTTCATTACTTCCTCCAATGTATTGGGCAATTACCTAAACTAAAATATATGCTGGGTGAGAAATTCAAAAAAGCCGGAAATCTCTTAAGAAAAAAGTTTTTGCATGGAGGAAAGGGATTACCTTGCTTACCTACCTTTATGGCTACGCCATAGGTTTGTAGCTTTTTCGGGAAGTCTTAAATATGGTGGTAATTTCTTGCCCGAAGTATAAAATTCTTAAATATGAGGGAGATCGCAAGCTTTCAGGAACCAGTAAAAAACAGGACGCTATCTTTGTGTTTACTGGATGTAAAAGAGGTTGAAATTCCACACTTTCAGAGGGACCTCTCGGAGACTTTAAAAGAGCGTTTAAAGACCGCCATAGAAAAGTTGGGCTTTTTGGTGCCCATAATTGTGGTGCAGAGGGAGGGTAAATTCTATGTGATAGATGGTCAGCATAGGTTTTTTGCCCTAAGGGAGCTTGGAGTGGATGAAATTTTAGCCATTGTGGTGGGCGAAGAACTTTATCATTACTTTTTGGAATTGAACACCGAAAAGCCACCCAACGTGAAAGAAAAATCCAAGCAAGCCTACAGGCTTTACATGGAACTTTTTAAAGAAAACGACAGTCAGTTGGAGGAGGACCTTATAGACTACTTTGAAAAACCCGAATACATAACCCTTGGCTTTACCATAGAAGAGCTTGAGCCCAAGTTCTCCGCTAGCTTTTACGAAAGCTTTGTTTCAAAGATAGATAAATTTCTACGACTTCCCCTAAGCTCTGCGGTGGAAGAGAGAAGGAACAGGGCTAAAGCCCTATTTGAGCTGAATAGATTGGTGAATGAGAAATACGCACAGTTTGGGTGGGACAATGCCCTTTTGAAGGGAGAGATCATAAAAAAAGCAGTGCAAAAGGCTTATGGTATGCGTGTTCGGGTTATACCCGATGACTTTTACACCGCCATAGAAAAGGTGAAATCCGCTTGTGAAGGTTTGAGCTCAGAGGACTTTGGGGACGGTCTTTCGCTGGAATGATTTAAAATAACTCCCTTATGGAAGAATCAAGGCTCGCAAAGCTAAACAAACTCAGGGAAAGGGGTCTGGCTTATCCATACAAATATGAAATCAGCCATAACCTTGGAGAGCTAAGAAGACAGTATGAAAGAGAACCACAGGGGGAAAGGGTAAAGATAAGGGGTAAGGTCAAAAGGGTTTCTAAGCAGGAAGACAACTTTTTGATTAGGCTTGAGGATCAGAGGGGTGGGGTGGAGATGTTGGTAAGGACTGCCCAAGAGCTAAAGCAGGGGGAGGGTGTAGTTCTTGAGGGAGTTCTTACAAGGTGGGAGGGCAAGCTAACCTTAGACCAAGCAGTCGTTTCGGAAGGAGATGCCCTTGATGTTTCAGAGGTAAAGGAAAAATACGACATGAACCCAGAGGATGTGGAGGTTTCTATAGCGGGTAGGGTGATAACCCTTCGTCCTATGGGGAAAGCCCTGTTTGCACATCTTCAGGATGCTACCGGAAGGCTTCAGATATACCTAAGGCAGGACATTGTGGGAGAGGATTCCTTTAAAGATTTTGAGGAGTTCGTAGACCCAGGGGACATACTGGGAGTTAAAGGAAGGCTTTTCAGAACAAACACGGGAGAGCTTACCGTTGAGGTAAAGGAGTGGGTCCTTTTGGTAAAGAGTTTGCATCCTCTACCGGAAAAGTGGCATGGGTTGAAGGACGTAGAGGTTAGATACAGGCAAAGATACTTGGACCTGATCGCCAACGAGCATGCAAGGAAGGTCTTTTTCCTAAGAAGTAGGCTCATAGGCGAGCTGAGGAGATTTTTGGACGCCAAGGGATTTTTGGAAGTAGAAACTCCCATCCTCCAGCCCATAGCGTCCGGTGCAAACGCCAAGCCCTTCATAACCTACCACAACTATCTTGAACAGAACCTCTATCTGAGGATCGCTCCTGAGCTTTATCTAAAGAGGCTTATTGTGGGAGGCATAAACAGGGTTTATGAGCTTGGTAAGAACTTCCGCAACGAGGGTGTAGATACCACCCACAACCCAGAATTTACCATGCTTGAGTTTTACTGTGCCTACTGGGACTACAAAGACCTTATGGTCTTCACCGAAGAACTTTTCTCTTATCTCTTAAACCAGCTTGTGGGTGGGCTAAAGATAACCTACCAGGGCAAGGAGCTTGACTTTACACCGCCCTTTAAAAGATACCGCTACTTTGAACTTCTGGAGGAAAAGACGGGCAAGGACAAGGATTTCTTTTTGAGGGACGTTGAAGGTCTTAGAAAGTTGGCAAAGGAGATAGGAGTGCCCAAGGCGGAAACGCTAACCCATGCCAAGCTAATAGACAAGGTCTTTGACTTGCTGGTGGAGGATGAACTTTGGGGACCTTGCTTTGTGATAGACTTTCCAAAACTGCTCTCACCCTTGGCAAAAACTCACCGAGAAGACCCAGATTTGGTGGAGAGGTTTGAGCTCTTTGTGGCGGGCAAGGAAATAGCCAACGCATACACAGAGCTGAACGACCCTATGGAGCAGAGGGAGAGGTTCTTGGAACAGCTGAGGGAGAAGGAAATGGGAGATGAAGAAGCCATGGCTATGGATGAGGACTTTATAAGGGCTCTGGAGTATGGTATGCCTCCCACCGCTGGAGAGGGTATAGGTATAGATAGGCTGGTAATGCTTTTGGCGGATGTGGATTCTATAAGGGAGGTAATACTCTTTCCTGCCCTCAGGCAAAAGACATGAAGGTGGGTGTTTTGGTATCCGGAAGGGGCTCCAACCTCCAAGCCCTCATAAACGCTTACAACGAAGGAAAAATAAAAGGAGAGATAGCCTTAGTTATTTCCGACAACCCTCAAGCTTACGCCATAGAAAGATGCAAAAGGCATGGAATTGAGTATGCGGTGGTGGAAAGGAGGGAATTTAAAAGCAAGCTGGAGTTTGAAAGGAGGATGGTGGAGCTTTTGAAGGAAAGGGGCGTGGAGCTGGTAGTCCTTGCGGGCTTTATGAGGG
>Ga0080008_132626_pt1 | contig 10859 bp, 10 predicted proteins | sample ConCONMetagenome_FD_69211 | JGI IMG/M metagenome (GOLD analysis project Ga0080008, IMG submission 69211) | Hot spring microbial streamer communities from Conch Spring, Yellowstone National Park, USA - CON_C (SPADES assembly) (version 2) | ecosystem: Environmental > Aquatic > Thermal springs > Hot...
TAGAGCCTACCAAGGGCCATCTTTGGATTGTAGGGGTTAAGACTGACCTCAGCTCCATACCCCCGGTACTAAGGTGGTTTATAGATATAGTGGATCCACGTGATATGAGCTCCGTTAAAAGCCTCACCTTAGATGTTGAGGGCTCCGCTTCATCCATAGCCTTTGATGGTGAAGGTAACGCTTACATCGTTGGACTAGCACTGCCTAGGGGGAGTGCTGTTGTTAAGCTTGGCAGCGACGGCTCGGTATTGAAGGTAGCGAGGTTCGATAACACTTTTATGGGAGATATTGCCTACATGCAGGGGTACCTTGTGGTTGTAGGCTGGGAGGAGCGTGGTGGTTACGCGAGGAGCACCATCTACGTGCTAGATAGTGATCTAAACATGCTGGTTAAAAGGCATCTAGACGAGAAAGCCTACGACTCCTACGCCTACGGGATCCTATTGGTAGGTGATGTAGCGTACATAGCTGGGTTTGACAGGGAGCCTGGGGATTCGCAGTGGGTGTTATACGTTGTGAGACTACAGCCTCCACCACCTCCGCCACCAACACCAGTGCCCCCCACGGTTACGGTAACGGAGACCGTAACAGTAACCCTTACAACAACGGTAACACAGACTACAACAGTTACGACGACAGCTACAACCACCATAGTCAAGCTAATAACGACAACCTTGACTCAAACCACCACTACGACGACCACCGAGGTTAGAACCGAGGTTAGAACGCTGACTCAAACAATCGAGAGAACGATAGCGCAAACCGTCACGACAACACAGTATCTCACCACAACCGTAAGAGAGGTCTTAAGGGAAACCCTGAGAGTGACGGAGACTAAAACAGAGGTTACAACAGTCAGGGAGACCGTGAGAGAGGTCCAGACGTTAACATCCACGGTAACCAGCTTTGAGACAGTTAAAGAGGAGGCTCTTAGAGCTGATATCACGATAGCCGCCTTCATAGCAGGGTTACTCATAGCACTAGTCGTATCCCGCCTCCTACTGAGGAGATCTTAGGCTGGAACCAGCCTTCACATATTTCTTCCACCGTTACCCCGAGCTCCTACCCTTTGTTAACCAGACGATGGGATGGCATGTGGGGGGTTGATAGCATGCCTACTTTAATAACTCAAAGGTAATAGTATAGGGGTCTAGGGGGTTACCCTTTTGCCTGTCCCCTGTATTAAGGTTTACAAGGTTGATGTTGAGAGAGCCCTATCCATTCTATCCAGGGCTGGTGTTCTCGATGATAGGTTTAGGTTTGGTAGGCTCGGTGATTTCATATGCATACCTGTTAGGGATGTGGAGGTTGCTTCAAGCTCCTTGAGCGGTTTGGTGGGCTTCGAGGTTTTAGAGCTTGATCTCGAGCCTAGGCCCTCTAAGCCTAGGGGTTTAGGTGTGGTTTTCGAGGGTTTGAGCAGCTATAGTGTTATAGGCGATATTGCCGTCTTCAACTGGAGGTCTGAGGTGCCTGATGTTGATGTCTATAGGAGGGCTGCCCTCCACTTGATGAGCGAGCAGCCTAGGATTAAAGCTGCTTTCCTGAAATGGGATACCTTCGGGGAGCTCAGGGTTCAGAGACTCCTACACCTTGCCGGCGAGGATAGGACTAGGACTGTTCACAGGGAGTACGGCCTCTCATTCCACGTTGACATAGCTAGGGTTTACTTCAACCCCAGGCTTGCAACAGAGCATAGGAGGGTTGCAGAGGAGTCTGTTGATGGTGAGATGGTGTTAGACATGTTCTCCGGAGTCGGGGGGTTTAGCATTCACATAGCAAGCCTTAGGCGTGCGAGGGTGGTAGCAGTAGATCTAAACCCTGTAGCCGCATCTCTAGCCGCCTTGAACGTTGTTGAGAATAGGAGGAGGCTGAAGGGCGAGGTTACAGTGTTGAGAGCCGATGCAGCCCTACTACCCAGGATCCTTAAACCCGTCTTCACAAGGATTATAATGAACCACCCTACAGCCTCGAAATACTACATAGGTGAAGCTTGCAGGCTAGCAGGCCGAGACACTATAATCCACTACTACACCAAGACGATCAACTGTAGGGAGGCTGAGGAGGAGGTCCTAGAGAGGGTGGGCTCCTGTTGTAGGAGAGTGGAGGTCGTCTACTGTAGGAGCGTGCTAGAGTACAGCCCCTCCCAAGCTGTATACAATGTTACATTAAGGGTGTCCGGGGGTGCTGGTTAGCATGGCTACCTGTTTAAAGGTATCACGGTAACACCATGGGTTACACGTTCTTTGCGGGGTTTAAGTGTTAGACTTTACTTGAATAATGTGAATAGCTTTTAAGGCTTCGGAAATCTAGTATAGCACAGGTATCGTATAGCTGTCAACCAGCTTGGTGGAGTATGTTGACCAACGTTGTGATCATAGCTGATTGGGATGCCGATGGTGTTATAGCTTCTGCACAGCTAGTCTACGTCCAGGAGAGGCTTGGCGTGTTTCCTGTTAGGTCGAGGATCCCTGTAAACCTAATCCCCTCAGGCCCTAGGGGGTTTAAGGATAAGGTTCATGGTAGGTGTTGGGATCACGTACTGGTAGTCGATATACCGTTTACAGAGGATGTCGATAGCGGTTTAAACTCCATGTTTAGGAGTGGTTGCAGGTTTAAACTCTACTACTTCGACCACCATAAGACTACTGTTGAAAGCGCAGGGTACATGGAGAGGACTTATAACGGCCTAGTGGTCACCGGGAACCTCCCAACATCGGTTATAGTTAGGAACTTCTTGGAGAAGCATGGTATCAGGATTACACCTAGGCTTAAGCTATTCGTTGAAGCCGTCTCGGTAATAGAGGGTGGTAGGGGTTCAGCTCAAGCTAATGATAAGATTGTTGGGATAGTGGCAGCTATATCAAAACACCTTAACAGAACCAAGGATCCGGATATGTGGTGTAAGTATGTTAGATGGCTAGCGGACCCCATACCATTCGATGACATAGAATTGCAGTTAGGGAGGGAGATTCCAGGCTTAATAGATGCAAGTTTAAAGGCGTCAAAGGAGGCTGATGAGGAGCTAAGAGAGGTTGCAATGAGCCTATCAATGTCAGCTAAGAGGGTGGGCTACGTTAGGCTTGTGGATGCAAGGGGTAGATGGGGTAGTAGGGGTGCATCAGCCCTAGCATCAGCCATACATAAGATTGTGGGAGAGCCAGTGGTACTGTTAACGGATAGATCTGATGGAACCATACTAATCGTGATAAGATCCTCGAGGGGGGAGGCGGGCAGGCTGGTAGAGATACTACACTCACTAGGGTTGATAGAGGATAAGGGGGGCCACGAGAACATAGCTGTAGCTAGGCTATCGAGGAACACCACGTTAGATCAGCTGGAGAGCATACTACTCAGACTCTCACCCTACCTTAGGTGAGGGGGTAGCACTCAACGACAGTTAAACCAGCTAACCACCCCTCCGGAGGTACCATCCGAGATCCCATACGGGCTTCACGAACCTCCTCCCCTCCCCACTCACCCCCAGACCCCATCCTAGAGGTTCGCCTAGAGTGTTCACGACAACTGATAGCCCATCACACCAGTTGACAACATTACTCTCCCATACAATCCTCCCGTAGAGGAACCTCTTCTCCCCCTCCTCGCTAAGCACTATACAGCATAGCCTCACACCACATAGCCTTGAAAGCTTCCTAGCTAGGGGGAGGCCTGGCTTGAACCTATCACCCTCCAGGTAGCCTAGGTACATGCCGGCAGCATAATGGCTATCTAGCTGTTCTAAAAGCTCTACCAGGTGCTCGGGTACGTCGAAGACGTCAACGTACCTAGATCTAGGAACCTGTAGTGCCATGGGGTTGGAGGCTATATCACTCAGCTTTAAGCCGAGACTTGAAGCAAACCCCTCTAAAACCCTGAGCTCGCGCTCCTCAAGCCTCCTCAGCCGAGCCTTACCCACAACCGGAGACCCTCCAAACATATCTACTACACTAGCATCTTATCAGATCCCATAGAGGTCGTGTGATGCCCAGCCTGGTCTAGGAATAACCTATCAACCTTCCTCCAATTACCATGGAGGTTCCTTGAAGCCCGCTACCGGTCTCGTGGGGATTACGTTCACCTTAGGAGCTCTCTTTGAACCTCTACTATTTGATCCCATAGCTTGTCCATGCTAGCTCTAAACTGTTGAGCTAGCTCGTTTCTCGACACCGCTCTCCCTCCAGGCCCTTTTACCACGTAGAGTATCCTCTCTTCACCAGCAATCCAGACTTGGTGTGGTGCTCTCCCAGAGTCCATGTCCTTTCGTAGCCTCTTATACACCTCAACCTCAGGGAACCATACTGCTTCTAGCTCCGCCTCATCCAGTCTGTAGGAGCCGTAGTGTACTGGTTTTAAGGCTATCCTAGCAAGGCTTCTATACAAGCTATCCCATCCAACCCTACGTGCTAAACCGTACAGGGTGTGGAGAGCTCTTCTCGCATCGAGGGGGCCCTCTCCTAGTGTTCTTAGTAGTAGTTGTTCCAGGTAACCCCAGGAGGGGCCTCTAGTCACGCTTCTAACAACCACATCTACGGCTTTAGCCGCTGTATTAAGATCAGCTGTGCCCGGTGTGTCTCTAGGCGTATGGTATATTGCTCTAACCTCCCGGCTCCAGAGGCTGTGTACGCATATCGTGGGTACCCCGATGGTGGCTAGGGAGAAGCTATCACACTCAGGGCATTCACAACATCTATCTTCGAGGCCTTCGGCTAGGAAGCTATACTGTGGGCTCCCGGAGATTTTAAGAGGCTCCACTGCGGCCATATCGAAGTTCACGAGCAACCTTATACCGTTGGCTAGGTTGGATCTACGTAGTTGCCCGGCGTAAAACCTACTACCCCAAGCCCAGTACCAGGAAGCGTACCCAGGGGCGCCGTGCTCCTCTGCTGTGAATATCACGAGTCTAACGCTAAAACCCCCCTCCTGGAGCCTTCTAGCTGTTACTATAGCCTGTGCAACCCCCATTATATCGTCTAAGAAGCCCCCATACCATCTGTCATGGTGTGCTCCCACCATGACTATGTCATCGCTCGAGCCGGGCAGGTCTAGTGTTAGGGTGTAACCTGTAGATTCTACAGTAGTAGCCTCAACCTCAATGCTGATAGTGGAGTTTACATCAAGCTTAGAGCTGTAACCCTCTTCTACAACAAGAACGGGTATGGGTGTTGAAGCTCCAACACTGTAACTATAACCCCAGTACCCGTTAGTCACAATCTTCCTAGGAGCACTGGGAGACTCGACTATCAAAGCTGAAGCTCCAGCCTCTGATGCGTGGAGAGCCGCAGCCTTAATGTCATCTGGGTTAGCAGGCTCTCTTACAACAGCAACCCTACCCTCAGGAAACCTTCTCCACGAGGCAGGCTTAGTAGCGTCCCCCTCCACTCTAAACCAGGGGGCTTTAACAGATGAGGATTCAATGTAGGGTGCTACTCCTACGACCTCAGGTTTAGGGTCCAAGGTTAAACCCTTCAACCTCCATGATATCAATGGCACGTCTAAAACCCTCACCTTACCCCCCGTGTGGGACTCCATAACCCCCCTTAACCTCTCAACCTCCCTAACCTCATCGAAAGAACCGGCTACAACCTCAACACCGTTATAAAGCTCCTCTACCAGCCTCCCTATATACTCCCTGACGCTACTTAAACCAATAGACAAGGCCGACCCCAACGTGTAGGTTCCCCTAGATCCTATATCCTTAAGTATCTAACCTCTAGGGCTCAGCTCTTCTCACACGTGTATACCAGCAATAGTCTAGTGTATCACCTATATTACCCCTCCACGGCGAGACTCTCCAGTGGGGTTTAGTAGCGTGTCATCGGACCTTACTTTGAGAAGAGCTAGGCTTGTAGCTATCCTGAAGGATCTTGGTTACATTAGGAGCTCTAAGGTTGAAAGAGCTATACTAGCTGTCCCTAGGGAGCTCTTCGTCCCGGATGATGTTAGAGAGTATGCCTACGACGATAGACCCCTACCTATAGGTTATAGTCAAACCATAAGTGCTCCCGGCATTGTTGCTCACATGACGGAGCTCCTAGACCCAAGGCCCGGGGATAGGGTTTTAGAGATTGGAACAGGCTCCGGGTATCAAGCAGCCATCCTGGCTGAGATCGTAGGCTATCAAGGGCATGTATGGAGTATCGAGAGGATACCTGAGCTCGCGGAGTTTGCAAGAAGGAACCTGGAGAGAACAGGGTACATAGATAGGGTTACAGTGATAGTGGGGGATGGGAGCCTAGGCTATAAACCTGAAGCACCATACGATAGGATAATGGTTACAGCAGCAGCGCCAAGAATCCCCGAGCCTCTAGTAGAACAGTTGAAACCCGGGGGAAGGCTGGTAGCACCAGTAGGCCCCCTACCGTTCCAGGTCCTAGTTGTAGTTGATAAGAGGGAGGATGGATCCATAGAGGTTAGAAGGGATCTCGAAGTCGTATTCGTACCATTAATAGGGGAGCATGGGTGGAGGAACGAGAGGGAGGCCGTATTGCAGCTTAGCAATAGTGGAGTCGTAATATGAGAGCTTGAACGGGATGCTCGGAGGGCTCCTACTCTTCACCACTCAGTGTCCACCACACTCCTCATAGCATCCACCTCCTCTAAGAGGAGGCTAGGAACTTAAAAAGTATTAGGGGTGTGGGTTTAAAAAAGGGTTATAGTGGTAGGTATTTCTCAACCTGTAGGGTTTTGAAGCCCTCTTTCTCGTAGAACATCTCAGCTATAACATTGTTAGCTGGGTATACCGCTACAATGATGCCGGCCCCCCTCCTCCTAGCCTCCTCCTTCGCCTTCTCGAGGAGTAGTGTGGCGACCCTCCTCCTCCTATACCTTGGTTTAACGTATATATCCGTTATGACGGCCTTCACTCGGGGTTTATAGAAGATCCTATCCACAAACTCTAACCTTACAACCCCTACTGGCTCCCCTGTATCGCTATCGTATGCTAGGAGCATTACAACATTGTTACTGGCGAGCGACTCCCTAGCATACCTTCTCGCCTCATCCTCTAGGTTGTCGACAACCTTGAAGTGCGGGTCCAGCTCCTCATTTAGGGTTTTAAGCCTTGCTATCATATCGGCTACTGCCTCCACATCATCCTCTCTCACATACCTAACCTCTACGTGCACCCCACTACACCTCCCTAAGGTAGACGCTCATGTAGGGTCTAAACCCTAGCTTCTCGTAGAACTTCTGGGCTACAATGTTCCTCGTTGGGAACTCTACTGCTATGTAGTGCACCCCTATCTTGGAGAGCTCCTTCATAGCCTCCTCTATCAAGGTTGTTGCTATACCACGCCCCCTCTCCTCTGGTACTACGTAGAGCTCCTTGAGAACCCCTATCCGCCTCCTAGCTAGTAGGGGGTTTTCCACTATGGAGCCGTACACGTAGCCTACAAGTCTGCCCTCGTGCACCGCTACTAGGAGTAGATCGCCTCCCGCAACCCTAGCTCTTGCTACCTCCAACGCCTTATCCCTTACATCGCCTGCGGTCTCCATTGCTGGGTCGAACTCCTCGTTGAACGCGTAGAACCTCCTTATGAGAACAGCCAGGCTCTCCACGTCAGCCTCTGTAGCCCTCCTAATGGTAACCCTGGGTTCGAACATCATGCTAGCACCTCCGGTGGCCTGGCTATGAGGCCTGACTCCCATAGTTTAGCCCACTTCTCCCTAGCAATCCTTATTATCGTTGATGCTCTCTCAAACTCCTCCCTGTATGTTGTAGTCCTCCTAGCTAGCCCCAGCTCTACAGCTTTAACAGCTACAGCTGCAGCCTCCCTAGCGTAGGCCTCCCACTCCTCCATGGTGGGGATTATGTAGTCCTCCCTAAGCCCCCTCTCCTCAGCGTACCTAGCTAGCTCGAAGGCCGCTGCAATCAACATGTCATCGGTTATAGCCTTAGCCGCTACATCCAAAGCCCCTCTGAACACTGCTGGGAATACAAGGCTGTTGTTAATCTGGTTTGGTAGATCACTCCTACCGGTAGCTGTTATCCTAGCCCCTGCCTCCCTAGCCTCCCAAGGCCATATCTCTGGTATGGGGTTGGCTACGGCGAATACAATAGCGTCCTTGTTCATCTGAGCAACCCACTCCTTCTTTATAACACCTGGTCCAGGCGTGCTAGCTGCTACGAGCACATCAGCCCCCTCGAGGGCTTCAGCTGGCCCAGCTCCAGGTCTTAGGCCTCCACCTCTAGTCTCAACAGCTATCCTGTACTTCCAAGCGTGTGTTAGGAAGAGCTTATCAATATCATCTCTATCGGGGTGTAGTACGCCCTTGCTATCAAGCATCACTATGTTCTCTGCTGGGACCCCAAGCTTCCTTAGTATCCTGTATAAGGGTATGTTTGAGGCTCCTGCTCCGAATAACACTATCCTGCTGTTCTTCAAACTCTTACCAACAAGCTTGGTAGCGTTAATCAAACCAGCTAGGACGGCTGTGACAGTACCCTGCTGGTCATCATGCCATACTGGTATCTTCAACCTCTTCTGAGCCTCCTCAAGTAGTATGAAGCACTTAGGGCTCTCAACGTCCTCTAGGTTGATCCCGCCAAAGCTGGGTTCAATCCACTCAAGGAATGTTAGGAAGGACTCGAGGCTCCTAGCCCTATGGACTATGGGTATGGCGTCAACACCCCCTAGGAACTTGAAGAGAAGAGCCTTACCCTCCATAACGGGGAGGGCCGCCTCAGGGCCTATATTGCCTAGCCCTAGAACCCTAGTGCCATCGCTAACAACAGCCACCGTATTCCACCTGTAGGTGAGCTCGAAGCTGAGATCAGGGTCCCTAGCTATAGCCCTAGAGGGTTCTGCAACCCCAGGTGTATACCATACGGAGAAATCCTCCATACCCCTAATGGGGACCTTGGGGACTACCTCAAGCTTACCCCCGTAGTGCCTGTGGAGCTCAAGGGATATCTTAAACCAATCCCTTTTTGAGCTCAAGCTACCCACCAGCATATGTAGTAGGTGTTAACCAGGATTAATTAACTAACATGAAGTCAGTGTAGATTGTTAACTGTGGGATCTAAACTCTTCAAGCAACCTCCTAGACTCGGAGAGAGCCCTCATCAGGCTTGAAACCAGGTCCTCGACATCGTTGAACAGTATACGAGCTCTTAAAATAGGGTACCCTTCGATACTAGAGTCAACCTCGTAGCTCACAGGCCTCCCCAGCATAGCAACTATGGATGAGAATGCAATAGAAGCTCTAACATGGAAACCAGCATCACTGGAACCATAGGGTAGAGGAAGGCTGGCCAGGATGGCTAGACCAACACCAGGCTCATCCCTAACCTCAACCAGAGCACCACCAACGTGAACCCTCGTAACATCACCCTCAGCCTCGAAAGAGAAACCATTATCCCTCAAAAACCTCTGCAAAACCCTCAGAGGGCCACCAACACTACCATGACCAGGAATACCCTCCTCGAAAAACTCGAAATCCTCCTCGTGAACCAAAACCACACACCCAGCATACCAGCCCCAGCTAAACCTATAACCCTAAAAGAGCCCGGAAGACGGGTAGAAGGTACTCTATCATGCTTTTAGAGTAGCTCTCACCGTTGCCGCGCACCTACACCTAGGATTGCGTGCAGGGTTCGTGTTGAAGGGCCCTAGGTGTGTAGGATCCAGGATAAAGAGGAGGCGAGAAAGCTCGTAGACGTTATTGAGAGGACGTGAGGTACACCTAAATCCTACATGCTAGGTGGCTACGAGATGTAACCCCTGTAGGTGTCGTGTAGGAGCTAGGTTCAGGATGTAGATGTGCTGAGTACTATGGGGCTCTACCTCTGTTTATCTGCTCGGTTTAAACGGTAGTGATAGCTAGGCATTTATAAGGGTTCATAGCGGAGAGTTAGAGACCTGGGGGTGCTGGTTGAGCTCTAGGACCGCCTACGGGCCCCCCATATACTCTGATAGGTCTACATTTACAGCTAACCTGGTTAGCCTAATACTGTTCTCTATCATACTCATTCCAATAGCCTTTTTCCTCTACTACGATATGCATGTAGATTGCTGGAGGAAATGCGAGGAGCTATGCGAGCTAGAGCCCGCGCGTTGTAATAAGTCTTTGTTATCCTGTAAGGCCTCCGCAAGGGGTGTTAGCGTGGAGTGTGATAAGACCATCCTTGCCCCCTTAGTGCCGTTGATCCCTATACTGGTGATTCTCCTAGTAACCCTTAGGGGCCCCATAGAGGTCTTACTATATAAGGACATGTTAGTTGTTAGAGGAGGGCCTCTTGCCGGTGGAGATCGCAGAATTACCAGGCATGAGGTGACGAGAGTTACCTTGGAGGTCGATAGCCTTGCAAGACCAGTTTTCTTTGGAAGACCGGGTGTCTACGTTGGAAGACGAGCTGTCTACAGGGTCTGTGTTGAGAGCCCATCTAATAGCGTGTGCGTGGACTTCTACAGTAGTGAGCAGGCTAAGAAGCTCCTTGAAACCATTGAGAGGGTGTGGGGTATCCGCTACACTTTAAAGTGACTTGGTAGCTTTGAGGCTGTTACGGAGCTGACGGTAGATTTAAGTAACTGTAGATACCTGGTGTAATGGTGTTGGGTGAGCTGTCGAAGACCGTCTAAGCCGAGCAGATAAACAGATGTTGAGCCCCATAGTAGTAATTGTATCAACCCAGCACATCTACGTCTTAAACCCAGCTCCTGCACGAAATCTACAGGAGTCGCATCTCGTAGCCACCTAGCATGTAGGATTTAGGTGTACCCCACGTCCTCTCAATAGAATCTGCGAGCTTCCCCGCTCCTTTCCTAACGTAGAATGCGCACGTACTCCTAGAGGGCCCCTCAACGCAAACCTTATATCCTGAGGTGTATGTGCACGCCCCCCATTCCGCAATGGTTATAACG
>Ga0080008_143982_pt1 | contig 10828 bp, 10 predicted proteins | sample ConCONMetagenome_FD_69211 | JGI IMG/M metagenome (GOLD analysis project Ga0080008, IMG submission 69211) | Hot spring microbial streamer communities from Conch Spring, Yellowstone National Park, USA - CON_C (SPADES assembly) (version 2) | ecosystem: Environmental > Aquatic > Thermal springs > Hot...
CTCAAAGCCTTGCGGAGAAGCTTACTGGGCTTACTCTTACCTTTTATCGTAAGGTTATAGAAGGAAACAGGATCTATGGTTCCATTTCAGCTCAGGATATAGTCAAAGCCTTAGAGGAGAAGGGATTGAGCCTCGAAAGAAGGTTTGTTCTGCTTGATGAGCCGATCAAACAGCTTGGCACCTATGAAATACCCATCCGTTTAGGACCGGGTGTAGAAGTAAAAATCAAACTGGAAGTCATAGAAGAGAAGTAACACCTTTATTTTTGATGGCTAAACGAAAAAGCTCTTCTGTTAAAGCTTTGCCAGTAGGTCTCCCTGAGGGGGTGCTTCCCCCTCAGGATGAGCAGGCAGAAAAGTATGTTCTGGCCTCAATTCTCGTTGACCCTTCATCCATCGTTAAGGTCGTAGACCTTCTTAAGCCAGAAGACTTTTACTATCCTGTCAACAAAGAGGTCTATCGAGCCATGCTTTCCCTCTTTGAAAGGGATGAGCCCATCGATATTGTTACCCTCTATCATGAATTGGAAAAGCTTGGAACTCTTGACCGAGTTGGTGGAGCGGTTTACCTTGCAGAATTAGCAAAGCTTCTTCCAACTTCCTCTCACATCGTCTACTATGCGAAGATCGTCAAGGAAAAAAGCATCCTCCGGGCGATAATCGAGCTAGCAAACGACCTGGTCTACAAGGTCTACTTTTCTGGCGAACCCTCCCATGAGCTCTTAGCCTATGCCGAAAAGGTCCTTTTTGACCTTGCTTACTATGGAAAAAAAGAGACCTTTGCTCCCATAAAAGAGGTCATTAAGGGGACGATCAAAGCTCTTGAGCAGGTCTATCAAAAGGGAGATTTAATCACTGGCTTGCCTACAGGCTTTGTAGACCTTGACCGCTTGACCGCAGGCTTTCAGAAAGGAGACCTTATCATCCTTGCTGCAAGACCGGGCATGGGTAAAACCGCCCTTGCCCTTGATATAGCAAGGGGGGCAGCAAAGCTTTCAAACCTTGGTGTAGCCATTTTCTCTCTTGAGATGAGCAAAGAACAGCTTGTCTCAAGGATGCTTTGCGCAGAGGGCAGGGTAAACTTTCATCGCTTTAGAACCGGTCAACTTGAACCTCAGGAATGGCAAAGGATCATCTCAGCGGCAAACACCCTAAGTCAACTTCCCATCTTTATTGACGATACAAGCTCCTTAAACATCCTTGAGCTTAAGGCTAAAGCAAGAAAGGTTATGAAGGAAAGCCCCTTAGGGCTTATCATCGTTGATTACCTTCAACTCATGAAGAGCTTAGAGAGAAAGGAGAGAAGGGAGCAGGAGATCTCTGAGATTTCAGCAGGGCTTAAGGCTTTGGCTAAGGAGTTTAACGTTCCTGTTCTTGCCCTTTCTCAGCTCAATCGTAAGGTCGAAGAAAGACCGGACAAGCGCCCCCAGCTTGCCGACCTCAGAGAATCAGGTGCCCTTGAGCAGGACGCCGATGTGATCCTCTTCATCTACCGGGATGAGGTTTACAACAAAGAAAGCCCCGAGAAGGGAATTGCCGAAGTCATCATTGGAAAACAGAGAAACGGTCCAGCAGGCGTGGTGGTGAAGCTTGCCTTTCTTTCTCAGTACACTACCTTTGCCAATCTCGAGAGAAACCCTTAGCTCTTAACCACTAACACCGGAACTTCAGATAAGCCTACTACCTTTTCGGTTACGCTTCCGAGGAGGAACCTCTTAATTCCTGATTTTCCAGAAGATCCCATGACGATCAGATCAATACCCCTCTTTGCTGAAAAATCAACAATGATTTCGTGGGGAACTCCATTCTCTATGCTTGAAAAACAGGATATGCCTTCGAGCTCGCACCTTTTGATAAGAGCCTCCTGAGCTGAAGCCAAGGCTTTCCTCTGAGAATCGATAAACCTTTCTAAAGTCTCAATAAGATGTGAGACCTCAGACTCTAAGACAATTGGTTCAACTTCAACGACGGACAAAAGATTGAGCTTTACAGAAAAAACCTTGGCAAGTTTTATCGCCTTATACCCAGCCTTCTGCGCTGGACCTGAGCCATCGGTAGGAACTAACAGGTTCTCAAGCCTGAAGGAGGCTGTCTTAGGAACAATTAGAACATCAACTGAGCTTCCAGCAAGGAGTTTGTAAGAGGTGCTCCCGAGCAAGGCTTTTGCTAAACCTGTCTTCCCAGTTTTCCCGGAAACTATAAGCTCGCACCCTTCAGTTAAGGCACAATCAATGATCTCAGTTGCCGGGTCTCCTTTGCGAACAAGGGTTGAGATATCCGCGCCAAGTTCGCTCGCTATGGCTTCTGCTTTTTTAAGAATGCTTTCTGCCCCTTTCTTTAAAAAGGTCCTCCATACCAAGAAAGAGGGAAAGGGCGCTTGATACCTCACCTTTTAATTGAACAACCGTCAAGGCAAAAACCTCAGCTCTTAGCATTTTAGCAAAGTTTATGGCATACCTTAAGGCGTTAAAACTTTCCTCCGAGCCGTCTAAAGCTACTAAGATTTTTTGATAGAGAGACATGACCTCCCCCTTTAGGAGCTTATTGTTGAAAAATTTTTAAAAATAAACAGCCTAAGGTCAAGCTTAAAATATCGTGATTTTTCTTTTTCATAAGAGAATTTTAGAAATATTAAACACCATGTTCATTAATCAATAAATTTTACGGTCTTTAATAATATATTTCAGGTTTGGTCAATTTCACCCTTGTTAAAAACCTAAGAGCTTTTACATTTAAACTAGCTAAAATAAAGAAAAGGAGGTTTTGGATGCTAAAAACTCAATCCTTTGCTCGGAAAATCAGTCTTTATTTTTTTCTTATTGTTTTAGTGCTTATGACCATCGGAGGCATTTTTTACATATTTCAAGAAATTTTGCTTCTAAAGACCGAGAAAAAGATAATTTTTTTGAGGGAAGTTCGAGAAAATCTTGAGAAAGTTCGTCATGAGCACTTAAAATGGAAAGTCACTTTATTGACTAAAATCTTGAGTAAAGATTGGATTAACATTAAAACCGATCCTTCAGTTGAAATGCTAATTTCTTTAAAAGAAAAGTTTAAGCATCCAAGGCTTTCAGAGGTTGAAGAAATCGGAAAGCAAATGAACGAGGTAGTGGCTAAGATTTCATCTGCTAAAACCTTGGAAGAAGTATTTGATTATTGGAATGACTTTAAAAAATATTCAAAACCCTATCTTTGGGAGGGTTTAGAGACTTTAGTGAAAGATGTAATAAAATTAGAAGAAGAGGAAAGAAAAAATTACAGGGAAACGAAACGGATATCTCAAACAGTTTATATCTTGGTTATTACACCTCTTTTGTTTATTTTAATCCTTTTACTTTTAAGGTTCATAGAAGGACAGATAAAAGAGCCCATTTTAAGGGTTGAAAATGTAACCGAGGCTATGTCTCGTGGGGACCTAACGGTTGAGGCTAAGATAGATAGACAGGATGAATTTGGTCAGATCCTTTCAGCAATCAATAGGGTGCAGAAAAGTTTTAAGGAATTGATTAAAATTGCCCAGAAGAACGCAGAAGAAATGGAAAAGTTTGTGCAAGAATTTTATGCTTCTCAACTCACCGTTTCTCAAGAGATGATTAAGTCGGCTCAAAATTCCCAGAAGATCCTTGAGCAAGCAAGCCTCGTCGCCATGACCATTGAAGAATCAGCCACTGCAACAAACGAGATAACTAAAGCCATCGATGAGATAAGCAGAAACACCACTATGGCTTCAACCATAAGTAAAGAAGCAGTAAGCAAGGTGCAAGATAGCCAAGAGGTCATGCACAGGCTAAAGAAGATTGCGGAAGAGGTGTCAAGCGTCATTGAATTAATATCTAACATCGCTGAGCAGACAAAGCTTTTGGCTTTAAACGCCTCCATTGAGGCGGCAAGGGCAGGAGAAGCGGGAAAAGGATTTGCGGTCGTTGCCAACGAAGTAAAAGAGCTTGCTAAAAGGGTGAGCGATGCTACTGCTGAGGTCGCGGAAAAGCTTTCTAAAATTCAAGCGGAGACTGAGGTTGCTGTTAAGGCAACAGACTTAGTAGCTGAAACTGTAAAAAGGATCGAAGATATAGCCACTATGATTGCTGCTGCCGTTGAAGAACAAACCATTGCCATCAAAAACATTGCGGACCAGATAAACTTAACCAAGGATACTGCAAGCTACATGGCTAAAAGCGCTGAAGAAACCCATAAAACCGCTACCTCGATCGAAGAAATTGCGACTCACCAAATGGAAAAAGTAGAAGAGTTAAAGAATTTGACAGAAAGCTTAAAGCAGGTATTAAGAAGGTTTAAAGTATAGCCCTTCTAGCAAGGTAGAGTTTTACTTCCTCAACATCATTGGGCAGAACTTCAACCCTTTGGGGAAGATGCTTTAGCCTTTCGACCTCTTCAGGAAGTTTAAAGCTTTGGCCGATGGCTTTGCTTACCGTTTCCGGAAACTTGGCTGGATGAGCGGTTGCCAAGCAAACCATCGGATAGCCATCCCTAAAGCTTAACCCAGCCTTTACCCCAACAGCGGTATGCGGGTCTAAAACATAACCATACCTCTTATAAAATTCAGCTATGCATTGAAGGGTTTCCTCCTCGGAGACGCTCCTTGCTAAAAAGTCTTCTTGAACGCGGTTTATCTCCTCTTCGGAGAATCTTAGGGCTTTATCTTTAGCAAAGGTCTGCATTAGGTTTCTCACCCTTTCTCCATTTTCCTTGTAAAAATAGTAAAGGTAGCGCTCAAAGTTGCTTGCCACTTGAATATCCATAGAGGGGCTTATGGTTGGTTTGACATTTCGGACAGAATAATCCCCGGCGTTAACGAACCTTGCGAGAATGTCATTTTCGTTCGTGGCAAGAATAAGTCTTTCAATTCGTTCCTTCCCGAGCATCCTTCTTGCTACATAGCCAGCAAAGATGTCCCCAAAGTTTCCTGTTGGCACAGAGAAACGAAGGCTTTTTTTCCTTTCTAACTCTGAAACTCTGAAGTAGGCATAAAAATAATAGATTATTTGAGGAAGAAGCCGTGCCCAGTTGATGGAGTTTACCGCGGTAAGGCGGAACTTTTTCTTAAAGGGAAGGTCCATAAATATAGACTTAACGATGGCTTGGCAGTCATCAAAGGTTCCTTGGATAGCAAGGTTGTGGATGTTTTCGTCTAAAACCGTCGTCATCATAAGCTCCTGAATGAAAGAGACCCGTTTGTGGGGATGGAGCATAAAAAGGGCGATGTTTTTCTTTCCTTTCACACCGTAGATGGCTGCAGAGCCAGTGTCGCCAGATGTTGCGCCAAGGATGTTTACCTTAAGCCCTTTTTTCTCTAAAAGATACTCAAGGAGGTTTCCTAAAAACTGAAGGGCAATGTCCTTAAAGGCAAAGGTTGGTCCATGAAAAAGTTCTAAGATGTAAACATCTCCTACCTTGATAACAGGGGTAACCTCTTTGGCTCTAAAGGTTTGATAAGAGGCGTAGACTAAAGCCCTTAAGTCCTCTTTCGGTATATCGTCTATAAAGTAGGTAAAAAGCTTAAAGGCAAGCTCTTGGTAAGATAGTGGTCTAAGCTCTTCAATCTCCTTTTCAGAAAGAACAGGGATTTCCTCCGGGACGATTAATCCACCATCTTCAGCCATCCCTTCAAGCACAGTCTCAGAAAAGCTTAACCCTTCAACCTTGCCTCTGGTGCTCTTATACTTCATGTCTCACCTCAATAACCCTTAGTCTTTATCACCTCAAGACGGTTTTTCATCTTATCTAAAAGTAGTCTAAGGTCTGCTTTCAAATCTTCCAAGGTGCGATGCTGTTTTTGATAGATTTTCTGAAGTTCAGAAAGCCAAAACTCAACGCATTCTCTCTCCCTCTGCACAAGCTTCTTCTGAACCTCTTCTTTTAGCTTTGCTAAAAGCTTGGGGTCAATTCCCTCCATCTTTTGCCTCCCTATAACTCTATCACCAGCAAATCTTCAGCTAGGATCACTTCGCCGGAATAGTGCTTCTTTATAACTTCAACCGGCACGGGCTCGCTATGGGGGTAGAGATGAGATATGAGAATCCTTTTTACTTTGCTAAGCATGGCAATCCTTGCCACATCCTCTGGTCCAAGATGTTGAGGAACATATACCCCATCTCCGTTTGCACACTCAAGGATAAGAAGGTCTCCCCCTTCCGCAAGCTTAATTAAGCTTTCAGTATACCCTGTATCCCCAGAATAGATTAAGCTCTTTCCCTTAAACTCAACCCTTAGGGCTAAGCTTTCTGGATTGTGGTTGACCTTAGCTGTCTTTAGCCTAAAACCCTTTAGCTCAAATTCATAGAAATCTGTATCAGGAACGAGGAAATACTCTATCAGTCCCTCCTTTGGCTCAACCCAAGAACCAAAGGCAGCCTTCAAACCTTCATGGAATCTTGCAAAGCTTTCATGGGCGATCAAAAAGACCTTATCAAGGCGGGTGTAGCCAAGGTTGTAGCGAGTGGCAAAGAGGAAAGGTATGAGGTCTGTTACATGGTCGGGATGAAAATGGGAGATAAATATCCCTGAGATGTCGTTTAAAGTAAAACCAAGCCTTATCAACTGTCTTAAGCTTCCCGGTCCAAGGTCTAAAAGAAAATGAAACTCATCAAGGCTTAAAAGATAGCTCGGCGCAGAACGCTCAACCCTAAACCAACCCGTGCCAGAACCAAGTACGGTTAGCCTCATAGGTTAAGCTCCCTTTTTAGCCTTTCAAACTCATCGGTAGAAAGCTTGCTCCTTGCCTCATCTAAAAAGACCTTAGCCACCTCTTCGTTCTTTCTAAGATTTAGATAAAGCCAAGCAAGGTATAAGCTTGCCTCTCCATCCCTTTCAGGGCTTGCAAGAAGCTGAGAAAGAAGGCTTAAAGCCCTGTCATAGTCCCCTTGTCTAAAGTAGATTTTGCCAAGGATAAGAGCTTCTTTCGGGCTTAGGTCTTCCTTCCCTGCTAAAATTTCTAAGATGTCTGAAATTTTTCCTTGGTCAAACAAGAACTGAATGAGCCTTTGTCTTATGGGTTTGTTTCCTGGGTCAAGAAGATAAGCCTTACACAGATGATACTCCGCATACGAGAGATTACCTTTGGCAAGGTAGACAAGCCCAAGGTTATGATGAACCATCGGGTCTTCCCTTATACATCCGCAAAGTTTACCTCTAAGAAGCTTCTCTGCGGTGTCAAGGTCGGAAAAAGTATAGTAAATGCTTGCTAAGCTTAAGGTAAGTTCAACGGGTTGAAGGGTGTAGTCTTTGGCTATTTCATAAACCTTTTTAGCAAATCCTAAATCTTCAAGCTCGTAGATGATGTCACCAAGAACATGTAGGCTAAATCCTTCAACCTCTTTAAGCATAAGCCCAGCTCTCTTCGCATGTTCAAAGGCTGAAAGGGCAAGCAAAAAGGGAGAAAAACGACAAAAAGGCTCCTCCTTAAGCTTTTCTCCCGAAACAAACCCAAGGATGGCGCCTTGGGGAAGGTCCTCTTCTTTTAAAGAGAATCCTTGAGCGACCCGAAGGACATAGTAATATTCCTTTCCTTCTTCCTTTAAAATTATTTCCTCTTTAAGCTCCTCATCAAGCGGAAAAGAAGATACAATAAAGAGGAGTTTGCAAAGTTCTTCTTTTTCTTTTAAGCTTAGCCATTCCTTTTCAAGCTTCAAGATAGGGGCAAGACGTTCTTCTGCCCTTTTTGTTAGCCTACTAAACCCAAGGCTTGAGATTACTTGTAGATGGTTTTCTACTTCTGAAGGATTAGGAAGCCTTGAGACCTCTGCGTAAAAACTTGTAAAGGGAACATCTACTTTCCAGAGGGATAAAAAAAGCTCTTGAACCTTTCCAAAGAATAAAGGGTAGAAGAAAAGGTTTTTTAACCTGATAAAAGTAAAATCTTTGGGCAAAAAGTAGTCGTGACGCATAAAAAAGTATCCCCGAAGAGGTTTATGTTCTTCAACCAAGCATTCAAAAATTTCCTCGGTGTAAAAGTTATCAAAAAGGTGGTCAAGAAGATAGCAGCGAGGACAGATCTTTTCCCCTTTTTTGGCAAGCCAGTCTTCTACCAGAGGTAGCAAAAGGTCTTCGTGCGGAAGCTTCATAGCATTTCTTTTAGTCTTTCAAAGGCTTTTACAATGATCGGATAATCCTCTGGGAAGAGGCATCTCACATCAAGGTAGAGAGCATCCTCTTCAAGCCTTGCGATGATTGGGGTTTCACATTTTCTAAGGTAGTGTTTTAATTCCTCTGGGGAGGGGCTTTCTGAGCTAACCCGGACCGCATAGGAAGGAAGATCAAGGAGGGGAAGTGCTCCTCCGCCTGTCCTTCCTACGGTAGGAACTACTTCAAAAACAAAGCCTGGCAAGGTTAAGCTCTTGAGCTTTCTTGCAAGCTCTCTTGCCTTTCTTTTTAACTCATCTGGGCTCTTTAAAATCATAGAAAGGACGGGTATTTCTCTTATCGCCCTTTCTTCCTCTCGATAAAGCCTGAGCACCATCTCAAGACCAGCCAAGGTAAGCTTATCGATCCTTATAGCTCGGTTAAGAGGGTTCTTTCTTATGGCTTCTATGATTTCCTTTTTCCCGACGATTATACCCGCTTGGGGTCCCCCAAGGAGCTTATCCCCTGAAAAGGTAGCTACATCAACCCCTGCCCTTACCACCTCTTGAACCGTTGGCTCTTTTTTTAACCCATACTTTGAAAAATCTATCAAGCATCCGCTCCCAAGGTCTTCCATCACGGGTATCCCTTTTTTCCTACCAAGGGCTACAAGCTCTTCGGTTGTCACCTCATGGGTAAAGCCAACAATGGCGTAGTTGCTCTTGTGAACCTTAAGCAAAAGCCCGGTGTTTTCGTTTATCGCTCGTTCGTAATCAAAAAGATGGGTTTTATTGGTCGTCCCTACTTCTCTTAGGATGCAACCAGCCCAGGTCATAACTTCTGGAATTCTAAAGCTTCCGCCTATTTCAACGAGCTCCCCTCTAGAAACGATGACCTCTTTACCTTTAGCCAAGGTGTTTAAGGTAATGAGAACGGCGCTTGCGTTGTTGTTTACCACAAGGGCTGATTCCGCTCCGGTGATCTCCCTTAATAGCTCTTCAACATGCGCATACCTACTTCCACGACGCCCGCTATCAAGCTCAAACTCAAGGTTTGAATAGTATTTTCCTATGGTGTAGATGTGTTCAAGAGCTAAGGTCGGAAGAGGTGCCCTGCCCAAGTTGGTATGAACAACGACACCCGTTGCATTGATAACTCGCCGAAGATGGGGCGTTTCATACTCCTTTTTAGTCTCTTCAAAAATTCTCTTTAAAACTTCTTCTGTAAGCTCCGAGAGTTCTCCCTTTTGGAAAAGTTCTCGAACTTTTGATGCTACCCTTCTTGCCAGAGGTGTCCCGCAGGCAAACTTCTGCTTGATCTCGTTTACCGAAGGAATGCGCATCCTAATCCCTTTTGGAAGAAACGGTTAAAGATAGTTTCTTCGAACAAACCTTTCAATCCGTTCAAGGGCAATCTCAAGGACTTTCTCTTCGGGAAGAAAGATAATCCGAAAATGTTTACTACCTGGCTTCTGTCCAAATCCGCTTCCGTGAACCACAACTACTCCTTCCTCAAGGATAAGCCTTTTGACAAAATCAAGGTCGTTCACATTAGAGAAATGAATGCTCGGGAAGGCGTAAAAAGCACCTCTTGGCATAACACAGCTTATTCCAGGAATTGAGTTTAGCCCATGAACAAGAAGGTCCCTTCTTTTCTTTAGCTCCTTTAGGACCTCTTTAAGATATCCATTCTCGTTTAGGAGGGCAACGGGTATGGCATACTGAAAAGGGTGGGGCGCGCAAAGCCTTGCTCTAGCAAGCTTTGCTATGGCTTCCACATAGTCTGCGATGACCTCTTCCGGTCCAGACACAATTCCCCAGCCTATCCGCCAACCCGGAGCAAAATAGCATTTAGAAAGACCGTTGAAGGTTACAACCGGAACATCCTCGGCTAAACTGGCAACAGAGATATGCTCCTTTTCTTCATCAAGAATATATTGGTCGTAGATCTCGTCTGAAAAGATGACCAGTCTGTGCCTTCTCGCAATTTCTACTATCTGGAGAAGAGTGTCTCGCGAAAAGACTGCACCTGTGGGATTGTTAGGGTTGATGATAACTATAGCTTTGGTTTTGCTATCTATTGCTTTCTCGATGGAATCAAGCTCTGGTTCCCAGTCATTCTCTTCATCAAGATGGTAGTAACGAGGTTCTATCCCAAGCTTTGAGGCGATGGCTTGATAGAGTGGATAGCAAGGGCAGGGCAAGAGAATGTTTTCACCAGGGTCAAGAAGGCTTGCTATGGCAAACTCTATGGCTTCGCTTGCCCCTTGAGTGATGAAGATTGAATAGGGTTTTATTCCCTTCTTTTCAGCGTAGGTCCGAATGGCGGAGATTGCTTCCTCAACCCCCAATGACTCAGAATAGTAATTTAAGTTTTTTAGCATGGCATTGTATACTGCTTCGATGAGTGGTCTTGGAGTTTGGAAGCCGTATTTTACAGGGTCCCCAATGTTTAAATAGATTAAGTCAATGCCTCTTGCCTTAGCTTCCTTTGAAGTTTCCACGATATCACGAATAGCATACTCAACGCCCCAGGTTCTCTGAGCTGGCACAATCTTAAACTCGTATCCCATTCCTACCCTTCTCCTTGAAAAAATTATGTTTAACTTTCTAATCATCCTACAAATTTAAGGATTGTCAATATTTTATTGAGGCTGTTCAAAAATTTTAATTAAGGATTAAATTATTAAACTATGAGGAGAAGTGTTTTGACTTTGAAGCATTTATATAGTTTTGTAAAGTCCTATTTTC
>Ga0080008_134073_pt1 | contig 10810 bp, 6 predicted proteins | sample ConCONMetagenome_FD_69211 | JGI IMG/M metagenome (GOLD analysis project Ga0080008, IMG submission 69211) | Hot spring microbial streamer communities from Conch Spring, Yellowstone National Park, USA - CON_C (SPADES assembly) (version 2) | ecosystem: Environmental > Aquatic > Thermal springs > Hot...
GGCTTGATGCGGATGGAAAGGATTATCAAAGAAAAAATGCAACTTCAGGAGATAGAAAATCTTACTCCAAGCGACTTGATAAACAGCAAGCCTGTGATCTCTGCGGTTAAAGAATTCTTTGCTCAGGGGCAGCTTTCTCAGTTTATGGACCAGACGAATGTTCTTTCTTCTTTAACTCATAAAAGAAGGCTATCTGCTCTTGGTCCTGGAGGGCTTACCAGGGAGAGGGCTGGCTTTGAGGTTCGAGATGTTCATCCAAGTCATTACGGTAGGATCTGTCCCATCGAAACACCAGAGGGTCCTAACATCGGTTTGATAGTTTCTCCTACCACTTACGCTAGGGTTAATCCTTATGGATTTTTAGAGACGCCTTTCAGGGTAGTAAAGGACGGAAGGATTACGGACGAGGTCGTTTACCTTAGCGCGGCTGAAGAAAAGGACTTGGTCATAGCTCAATCTACGATCAACATTGACAAAGAAGGGAACATTCTTGACGAGGTTGTTCCTGCCAGAAAAAACGGTGAATTCATAATGGCAAGGCGGGAGGAAGTTGATTTAGTTGATTTATATCCTGCTCAGGTAGTGAGTCTCTCAAGCTCGCTTATACCTTTCCTTGAGCACGACGATGCAAACCGAGCCCTCATGGGTTCTAACATGCAGAGGCAAGCTGTTCCTCTTATTAAAACCAAGGCACCACTTGTTGGCTCTGGAATGGAAAGGGTTGTAGCAAGAGATTCGGGCTATTCACTTGTTGCTGAAGATGATGGGGTGGTGGAGGAGGTAGATAGCACAAGAATTTTGGTAAGCTACTTTGGGAAGGATGGAGGTTTCCCAAGGGTTAAGGTTTATGACCTTGTGAAATGGCAAAAGACAAACCACAATACAACCTTTTCTCAAAGACCTATTGTTAGACCTGGTCAGAGGGTAAAGAAGGGAGATATTTTAGCTGATGGTCCTTCAATGGATAGAGGTGAGCTAGCCCTTGGAAAAGATGTTCTTGTTGCTTTTATGCCCTGGAGAGGTTACAACTTTGAGGACTCTATTATCATTTCTGAGAGGCTTGTTAGGGACGATGTTTTCACATCCATTCATATTGAAGAGTTTGAGTGCGTTGCTAGGGAAACAAAGCTTGGAAAAGAGGAAATTACTCGAGATCTTCCCAATGTGAGCGAGGAAGCTTTGCGAAATCTTGATGATAGCGGGATTGTTAAGATTGGTAGCTATGTCCGTCCGGGCGATATCCTTGTTGGTAAGGTTACTCCAACCGGTGAGACAACCCTTACTCCTGAAGAGAAGCTTTTAAGAGCTATCTTTGGGGAGAAGGCAAAGGATGTTAAGGATACCTCTCTTAGGGTGCCAGCTGGGATCGAGGGGATTGTTATTGACACCAAGGTTTTAACCAGAAAAGGCATAGAAAAGGATAGCCGAGCTAAACAGCAGGAAGAAAAGGCTATCTCAGAGCTATTAAGAAGACAATCTGATGTTCTTGAAGTTTTGAGAAGACATCTTGTGGTCAAGCTTGCAGAAATTTTAGCAGGAGAGAAGGCAACATCAAACCTTGAGGTTGAGGGAGAAGTATTTGTTAAGAAGGGAGAGGTTCTGAATAAGGAACTGCTTAAAAACCTTCCACCAGCTGTTCTTCCAAAGCTCAAGGAAATTGTTCCTAAGGAGAAAAAAGAGATAGTGCAGGAGCTACTTTCAGCCTTTGAAAAGCAGAAAAAAGCAATTGTTGAGGAGTATGAAGCTGCAATCAATCGTATAAAGAAGGGAGATGAGCTTCCACCTGGTGTTCTAAAGATAGTCAAGGTTTATGTAGCCATGAAGAGGAAACTTCAGCCGGGTGATAAGATGGCAGGTCGGCACGGAAACAAGGGCGTTGTCTCTAAGATAGTTCCTATTGAGGATATGCCTTATCTTCCTGATGGCACACCTATTGACATCATACTTTCTCCTCTTGGAGTTCCTTTTGACTGTGAAGAGCGATGATGTCGAAGGCAGGGCAAGGATGTATGAAAGGCTTGTTAAGGGGAAGAACTTTCTTGAATGCGGTATGCCTGAAAGTTTTAGGGTCTTAATGAAGGAGCTACAAGGACTTTGTTTGAATGTTGAGTTGATTGAAGAATAAAAAACCTAACAAACCTAATAAAAGGGAGGTTTAGACCGTATGAGGGATCTGTTGTCGATCCTCGAAAAACCAAAGGATTGGATGAGAATAAGGGCGGTTAAGATTGGTCTTGCAAGCCCGGACAACATACGTGAGTGGAGCTTTGGCGAGGTTAAAAAGCCTGAAACCATAAATTACCGCACCATGAAGCCGGAGAGGGACGGTTTATTCTGTGCCAAGATTTTTGGACCTGTTAAGGATTTTGAATGCCTCTGCGGAAAGTATAGGGGGATAAAACATCGTGGAGTTATCTGCGAAAAGTGCGGGGTGGAAGTTATTCATAGCAAAGTTAGGCGCGAACGGATGGGGCACATTGAGCTTGCCTCGCCTGTTGCTCATATCTGGTATCTAAGGAGCATCCCTTCAAAGATTGGCTTACTTCTTGATATGAATTTAAAAGAAGTAGAATCCATCCTTTATCTTGAGCGCTATGTAGTGATAGAAAGCGAGGTTGAGGAGTATCCTGTGGGGAAGATTCTGACAGAGGAGCAGGCATTATATTTGGTGGAGCACTATGGTGATAAGGTAAGGGTAGGGACAGGTGCGAGCGCTATTCAGGAGTTGTTGAAGAGGCTTGACCTTAAGCAACTTGCTAAGGATATTCAAGCCCAGATGGAAGCAACAAGGCAGGAGGCAAGGAGGAAAAAGCTTGGGAAAAGGCTTCAATTGATCAAAGCCCTTTTGGAGTCAGGAAACAGGCCAGAGTGGATGATCCTCGAGGTTCTTCCGGTAGTTCCTCCTGAGCTTAGACCGCTTGTTCCGCTTGAGGGGGGAAGATTTGCCACTTCAGACCTAAACGACCTTTATCGTAGGGTGATTAACAGGAATGTGCGTTTGAAAAAGCTCATCGAGCTTGATGCACCTGACATCATTTTGCGCAATGAAAAGAGGATGCTTCAGGAGGCGGTTGATGCCCTTTTGGATAACGGTCGCCGGGGCAGACCGGTAACTGGAGCAAATCGTAGACCTTTGAAGAGTCTTTCAGATAGTTTGAGGGGTAAGCAGGGTAGGTTTAGGCAAAACCTCCTTGGGAAAAGGGTTGATTTTTCAGGAAGGTCGGTGATCGTTGCCGGACCAGAGTTAAGGATGCATCAATGTGGTCTTCCAAAGAAGATGGCAATTGAGCTTTTTAAACCTTACATCTATGGTTGGCTTGAAAGAAATGGCTATGCATCAAACATCAAGACGGCAAAAAAGCTTGTAGAGGAAGAGCATCCAGCGGTTTGGGATGCCCTTGAAGAGATAGTTAAGGAATATCCTATAATGCTCAACAGGGCTCCAACACTTCACCGTCTTGGTATTCAAGCCTTTGAACCGGTGCTCATAGATAGTAAGGCGATCCAGCTTCATCCTTTAGTTTGCGTTGCTTATAATGCTGACTTTGATGGCGACCAGATGGCGGTGCATGTTCCTCTTTCGGTTGAAGCTCAGGTGGAAAATCGGGTGCTAATCCTTTCAACAAACAACATACTTCTCCCAGCAAACGGAATCCCTGTTGTTTATCCTACTCAAGACATGGTTCTTGGGCTTTACTACATGACGATGGAAAAGCCCTTTGCTAAGGGTGAGGGCAAAATTTTCAAGGACAGGGATGAGGTGATCTTAGCTTATCAGAGCGGTGAGGTAGACCTTCAGGCAAAGATAAAGGTTAGAATTAATGGAAGGCTTGTTGATACTACCGTAGGTAGGGTGATAGTATCTACCATCGTTCCCGAGGAGATACCCTTTGAGGAATACAACAAGCCCTTGGCCAAAAAGGAGCTTCAGCAGTTGATCAACCTTTCTTATAGACTGGCTGGTAACAAAAAGACGGTTATCTTTGCGGACAAGCTTAAAGATTTGGGCTTCGCCATGGCTACGCAGTCGGGGCTTTCTATAGCTGTTGACTATTTGACCATTCCTTCCAAGAAGGCTGAGATTCTTGCCGAAGCTGAAAAGAAGGTAGCTGAGATTGAACAGCAGTATAATGAAGGTTTGATCACCGAATCTGAGAGGTACAACAAGATAGTGGATGTCTGGCAAAACGCTACTGAGCGAGTTACAGAGGAGATGATCAAAGTCATGGAGAAAAAGGAGTACATTGGACCGAGCGGAGAAAGGGTTATTGGACCAAGTCTTAACCCAGTGTTTATCATGGCTCATTCTGGTGCTCGTGGTTCAAAGGATCAAATTAAACAGCTTGCTGGAATGCGTGGTCTTATGTCTAAGCCTTCGGGAGAGATCATTCCTACGCCTATTAGGAGCAACTTCCGTGAGGGTTTGTCAGTGCTTGAATACTTTGTATCAACCCACGGTGCTCGTAAAGGCTTAGCAGACACCGCTTTGAAAACGGCAAACGCTGGATATCTTACAAGAAGACTTGTGGACGTTGCTCAGGATTGCATGGTGACTGAAGAAGATTGCGGGACTATCGACGGCATTGAAGTAGGGCATCTTACCGAAGGCGGTGAGATCGTAGATCCTGTTTGGGATAGGGTGCTTGGAAGGGTAGCTTTGGAAGACATCGTTGACCCGGTAACTGGCGAGGTTTTAGTGCGGGCAAACGAGGAGATCGACGAGGCTAAGGCAAAGAAGTTAAAGGAAGCTGGAATCGACAAGGTGATGATCCGGTCTGTTTTGACTTGCGAAGCAAAGTTTGGTGTTTGTCGCATGTGTTATGGCAGGGATCTCGCAACTGGTAGGCTTGTTGAGCTTGGCGAGGCGGTTGGGATCATCGCTGCCCAGTCGATCGGTGAGCCCGGAACACAGTTAACCATGAGAACCTTTCATATCGGTGGTGCTGTTGGTGGCGTAAGGGAGCGTAGCGAACACATCGCTCAGAGCCACGGAGTGGTTAAGTATTTAAACATCAGGTATGTGGAACGTCCAGACGGGACGCTTGTTTCTCTGAACAGACAGGGAGAGATTGCCATCATCGGTCCTGATGGTCGAGTGTTAGAAAAATATCCTGTTACTTACGGGGCAAAGATTAAAGTAAAGGAAGGGGAAGCGGTAAAACCAGGCGACCTCCTTGTGGAGTGGGACCCATATACACTTCCTATCATCACTGAAGTTTCAGGTAGAGTGAAGTTTGGAGATATCATAGAGGGCGTGACCATAGATGAGAAGATTGACCCTACTACAGGGCGAATGATGCGTATTGTAAGAGATTACAAGCTCACAGATTATCGTCCGCGGATTTCAATAAAGGACGAAAAAGGTAGGACGATTGACCTTCCTGACGGGCGGGGTAAGGCAAGTTATGAGCTACCAGTTGGAGCCATCATCAGCGTAAACGAGGGAGATTATGTCGAGGCTGGCGATATCATTGCAAGAATTCCGCGAGAAATCGTTAAGGCTAAGGACATAACCGGTGGTTTGCCTAAAGTTACTGACCTTTTTGAGGCAAGGAAGCCTAAGGACCATGCCATAGTGAGCGAGATTGAGGGTAGGGTTGTCTTTGAGAAGGATGTTAGGGGTAGAAAGGTTTTAACCATTCAACCTGAGGTAGGCGAACCGATTGAGTATCAGATACCTAAGGGGAAGCATATTGTTGTAAGAGAGGGAGATTACATAAGACCTGGAGATGCTTTGATTGAGGGCACACCCAATCCTCATGATATCCTTAGAGTGCAAGGTGTGAAAGGAGTGGCTAGGTTTTTAGTGGAAGAAATTCAGCAGGTTTATCGCGCGCAGGGTGTTAAGATCCATGACAAGCATTTTGAGGTTATTGTAAGGCAGATGCTTAAGAAGGTGAAGATCAAAGAGGCTGGAGATACTGATTTTATGATTGGCGAGATAGTGGATAAGGTGAAGTTTGAAGAGGTCAACGAAAAGGTCCTTGCCCAAGGAGGAAGACCAGCCCAAGCGGAACCAGTGATCATGGGTATCACGAAGGTAGCATTAATGACCGATTCTTGGTTGTCAGCTGCTTCCTTCCAGGAGACAACCAGAGTGCTTACTGAGGCGTGTATTGCTGGAAAGGTAGATTATCTAAGAGGTTTGAAGGAAAACGTTATCGTTGGAAGGCTTATTCCTGCTGGGACAGGAAGAATAGTTTACGAAGAGAAAGGTTGGCTGTAAGGGGGGCTCTTTACAAGGGAAAAAGATGTGTTATTTTTTATTTAGGTCTTTGAAAAGTGGGGGCGAAAGGGTTCGACGGGGTAAGTTAGGGTTAAACTGCAGGCCGTGGTAGCGCCCGCCACGTAAAAAAGGGTGCAAAAAAACAACTGCCGACGAATACTCCTACGCTTTGGCAGCCTAATCTAAGAGCTGCCACGTCCCTTAAGCTACTTGCCTGCGGTGCTTAAGGGGCGTGACCGAAGCAGGCTTTGGGTATAAGCTTTGGTGGGAGGCTTATACCCGAGAGAGGATCCCACCTGGTAGAGGGTCTGGGTGCCTGTGACCGACTCTCTACGAGAGCTAAACCACAGGCTAAGCCTGTAGGAGTTTAACCCGAAGCTTACTCCGGACGCGGGTTCGATTCCCGCCGCCTCCACCAAAATTCTCTTAGCTCCATTCAAAACTTACATTCCACAAATTTCTCTTAGCTCCATTCAAAACTTACATTCCACAAATGATTTAACGGACCGGTTCCTTTCCCAACAGGAATTGCCCTTTCAATAGCCTTTTCTACATAGACTTTAGCCCTTTTTACTGAAGTTAGCAAATCGTAGCCTAAAGCTAAGTTTGCGGCAATGGCTGAAGATAAAGTACAGCCAGTCCCATGAGTGCTTTTAGTTGTTATTCTTTTTCCGGATAAAACCCAAAATTCTTTTCCATTATAGAATACATCCGTAGGGTCACCCTCTAAGTGCCCACCCTTTACTAAAGCAGAGCCAACGCCAAGTACCTCAACAAGATACCTTGCGGATTCCTTCATATCTTCAACAGATTTTATACTAATTCCGGTAAGGACCTCTGCTTCAGGAATGTTTGGGGTAACGACAGAGGCTAAGGGTAAAAGTTGAGATTTAAAAAGCGCTATAGCCTCTTCTTTAAGCAAAGGGGTTCCGCTCTTTGCTACCATAACCGGGTCAAGAACGATCCATTTAGGCTTAAATTCTTTTAGTATTTTTACCACAGTAGCCACTGTTTCCTCCCTTGAGAGCATCCCAATTTTTACCGCAACTGGAGAAAAATCCTCAAAGACCGCTTTTGCTTGAAGGTAGATGAGCTCAGACGAAACATCTTCAATAGCGTAAACTCCCAGAGTGTTTTGAGCGGTGATGGCAGTGATTACAGTTGTGCCGTAAACTCCATGAGCAAAAAAGGTCTTTAGGTCTGCTTGGATACCAGCACCCCCGCCAGAATCCGAACCAGCAATGGTTAGGACAACGGGTAGCATAAAGCAGTATTATAGACAAAAAAGAATCGCTATCAAGCCACGGAGAACCTGCCCTTCTGTCATCCCGAACGGAGTTGAGGAATTGCCCCCTAGGGACGACCTCCCGAAGGAAGTGATGGTCTCTCGCTCCCGCTAGGTCCCCCTCTGCCCATGAAGATTTACTACATCCTTGCAAATATCAGGTTTTATTTTACATTAAAACCTTAAATTTCTTCTAAAAGTCTTGAGACGGTCTTTAAGAGGTGCATATGGAGAGGGTAGAGGTAAATGTCGGAAAGGAAGACCCGATAATTATTGAAACGGGCGAATTAGCTCTTTTTGCAAGTGGTTCGGTCGTAGTCAAACAGGGTGGCACAGCTGTCTTAGCTACTGTCTGCTTAGGAGAAACGCCATCTGCGGCTTTAGATTTTACTCCTCTCACCGTTGACTATCGAGAGCAAAGCTCGGCCTGGGGCAAGATCCCTGGGGGTTTTATCAAAAGGGAGGGGAAGCCAACGGATAGGGAGATCCTTGTCTCCAGAGTGATAGACAGAACTCTTCGTCCTCTTTTCCCAGAGGGCTTTAATTACGAAGTGGTGGTTACAGTTCTTACTCTCTCTGCTGATGAAAAATACGACCCAGATGTTTTAAGCATCCTAGGAGGAGGGGCCGCTTTAACCATCCCAACTTCAGGTTCTTTCTCAGTATTACTTCAAGAAGCTTGTCAGCGAAACAATGCGAAGAAAGCTCTTTGAAACTGGGCTAAGGATAGATGGGAGGCGTCCCGAGGATATAAGAGAGATCAAGATAAACCTTCATCCCTTTGAGAGGCCTCATGGCTCTGCCATCTTTAGTAGGGGGCAAACCCAAGTCTACGCAACTGTAACCCTTGGTTCAAGGGAAGAGGCTCAGCTTGTTGAAACCATCTTTGAAGGGGAAACCTTTAAACGCTTCATGCTCCACTACAACTTCCCTCCCTTCTGCACCGGAGATGCAAGACCCTGGGGACCGCCAAGGAGGAGGGAAATCGGGCATGGTGCCTTAGCTGAAAGGGCAATCGAGCCTTTCATTCCGCCTGAAGAGGAATTTCCCTACATCATTCGCGTAGTGGCTAATGTCCTTTCTTCAAACGGGTCATCCTCAATGGCAACGGTCTGCGCGAGCTCTTTAGCTCTTTTTGATGCAGGCGTGCCTCTACCTAAGCATGTGGCTGGCGTTGCCATGGGGCTTGTTCGGCAAGATGAACGGAACATCATTCTTACTGATATATTGGGCGACGAAGACCAGCTTGGAGACATGGATTTTAAGGTCGCCGGAACCTATGACGGTATCACAAGCTTGCAGATGGACCTCAAGGTCAAAGGGATTACCGAAGAGATTTTGATATCTGCCCTTGAGAGGGCAAAGTTGGCAAGGTTTGTCATCCTTGACAAGATGTATTCTGCCTGTCCAAAGCCTCGTCCTGAGCTATCGCCCTATGCTCCATTAATCGAAATTGTGCAGGTTCCTGAAGAAAAGGCTCCGCTAATCATCGGACCAGGTGGCAAAACCGTAAAAGAGATCCGGGAAAGGACAAACACGGTTATCTGGGTGCTTGAAGGGGGTAAAGTTTCCATTACTGGCAAGAGGAGGGAAGATTTAGAGGCGGCAAAAAGAGAGATCTTTGCCCTCCTTGCCGAAGTGGAGGTTGGAAAGACCTACATCGGTAAAATTGTGAGAATTGAGCCATATGGATTGTTCGTAGAAATTTTGCCTGGAAGGGTTGGGCTTCTTCATGTATCAAAGATGGAAAGCCCGCCCAGAGATTTGAGGAGTAATTTCAAGATAGGTGATGAGATAAAGGTTCGCGTCTTTGAGATTGACGAATTAGGAAGACCAAGGCTAACCACCTTTGACCTCGACAAGTATGAAGGACCGGTATACTAAAAAGGTAGAAAGAGCCTACACCTTTTTAAAGAACATTGCTCCCTTTCCCCCAAAGGTTGTAATCACCTTAGGGACGGGTTTAACCGAATTAGCAAATTTAGTTGAACGGGTCTTGGTTGTCCCATACAAGAAAATTCCATACTTTCCAAGGTCAACGGTTGAAACTCATGCTGGGGAGTTGATATTTGGTGTTTTGGGAAAAGTTGAAGTAGCCCTGCTTTCTGGTAGGTTTCATTATTACGAGGGATATTCTGCTAAGGAATTAACCCTTCCGCTTAGGGTGTTAACGCTCTTTAAGCCCGAGGTTTATCTGGCAACCAATTCTGCGGGCGGGTTGAACCTAGATTTTAGGCCGGGAGACCTAATGGTAATCCGGGATCACATTAACCTTATTCCTGACAACCCATTGAGAGGGGTCAATCATGAGCTCTGGGGTCCAAGGTTTCCAGACTTAAGCTCAGCCTACGACCCTGAACTACGAAGGCTTATTAAAGAGGTTTCAGAGGAGTTGGGAATGAGCTTACAAGAAGGTGTGTATGTAGCGGTTCCTGGTCCAAGTTTAGAGACTCCTGCTGAGACAAGGTTTTTGAGGATGATAGGTGCAGATGCTGTTGGCATGTCCACTGTGCCTGAAGTTATCGTTGCCAATCATGCAGGGCTAAAGGTTTTAGCCATCTCGGTCATCTCCAACGTGAACGACCCTGATAACTTTAAACCGATCCTTTTTGAAGAGGTCGTAGCGGTATCTAAGAGGGCAAGCCAAGCCCTCTCTCAACTCGTTTACAGATTTTTGCAACGACTTTATGGCTAAGCTTCTCATAAGTTACAGTCCCTTTGAGATAAGGGTTGGTCTTCTTGAGGATGACACGCTCGTTGAGTATGCGGTTGAAAGACCAAAGGATAAAGGCGTCGTAGGAAACATCTACAAGGGAAGAGTAGTTAGAGTCGTTCCTGGGATAAACTCGGCTTTCATAGACATTGGGCTTGAAAGAACAGCCTTTTTGTTCAGCGAAGATGTTTTCCCTAAGGGAGAAGTACTCTGGGATAAAGAAGAACCAGCTTCACCCTCTGCTCTTAAGTCCTTGCGAGAGGGGCAAGAGATTTTGGTGCAGGTTGTTAAAGAGCCGCTCGGCACTAAAGGCGCAAGGTTAACCACCAATCTCACTATTCCAGGACATTATCTTGTCTACCTTCCTCTTTTAGACCGTATCGGGGTCTCAAGGAAGATCAAGGATGAGGCTGAGCGTGCTCGGCTCAAAGAATTAGTGGAAAAGCTTAGACCTCCTAACTCAGGTTGGATAATTCGCACCGCAGCTGAGGGGGCTGATGAAGAGGTTCTGAAGGAAGAAATGGAATTTCTACTCTGTCTTTGGGAAAACATAAAAGAAAAGGCAAAAAGAGCCATGGCAACCAGC
>Ga0080008_145999_pt1 | contig 10810 bp, 14 predicted proteins | sample ConCONMetagenome_FD_69211 | JGI IMG/M metagenome (GOLD analysis project Ga0080008, IMG submission 69211) | Hot spring microbial streamer communities from Conch Spring, Yellowstone National Park, USA - CON_C (SPADES assembly) (version 2) | ecosystem: Environmental > Aquatic > Thermal springs > Hot...
AGTGGGAGATCGAGACTGGGGTGATCTACTGCCCCACCTGCGGCCGGTGGTACCCCATCATCGAAGAGATACCCCGCATGCTCCCCGACGAGCTGAGAAACGAAAAAGAAGAGCTGGCCTTCCTAGAGTCCGTGGCCCAGGACCTCAAGAAAGTCGCCCCAGACCTCGCCGACAAGATACTCACCCAAGGCAAGCCCTTCAACCTCACCCACAAGAAGTAGTTCCGACGCCGGCGGCTTGCGCGCTAGGACTCGACCGAGGAAGCGCTCCTTCTCTCCTCAAGCCCGCCCAACGCCTGCAGACCCCCCGGGCGCAAGACCCCACACTCCAACCTCAGCCTTAAAACTCCGGCAAGGCCTTTAGAAAGCCACCAAACGAGTTAATCCACGCCGATCTCAAGCCCGTCGGCTCCCTCCAGAAAGCCAAAGAGAGACCTCTCCTCATTAGCCCTACACCCCGGCTAGTCGATTCGCGCTGCGGCGTCGTCCACCCCAGTATTCGTAGAGAGACACTACTACCAACTCAAGGACGGGTTGGACATTTGCCGAAACAACTGCGTTAGGCGACCGCAGCGTTTTGCCATCTGTCGAACGGAAAACGGGAAAGTTTCTTATAGGTGGAGGTGGTTAAGCCTGTGGGGCTCCCGGCTAGATATGTGGTTGTCGGCGTTGTGTCTGTGTTGGCGGTTGCGTTGGCTTGGCTTATCTACAGCTGGCCTGTGACGGTGCAGTACTTCCCCACCTACGCCGTGACGTACAGCAAAGGCCTGGGGCAGAACTTCGAGCTGGAGGTAGTCAACGAAACTGGCCACCCCGTCCACTTCTGCGTCTCTATGTACGGCTGGCTCCCCAACGGCTTCTTCGCCGAAATCGGCAAGGGATGCGGCGTCGGCAGAAGAAACTTCGACCCCAAGGCCCTCCGGCAGTACGCAGAGGCGTGGAGGGGGTATGAAGGCGTGGAGCCCGGCGTACTCGTCCTCCTCACCTATCTAAACGGCACAGAGCCAGACGGCAAACCCACGCTGGCAAGGACGGCGGAGAGCTTCACCATACAGCCAGACAGAGTGGCAAAAGGCGAAAACGTAAAGGCAACGATAAAAGTCAAAGACAAGCCGCCGCGCAACAAACCATCCGGACGGGAAAACACGGAATTCGGTCCCTCGTTGCAGTTGTGGCCGCTTGGGCGTATAACCGAAAAGTGCATCCCGGATTACCAAAGCAAGACGGCTTACTGCTACGAGTGGCGACTTGAAACGGTGTACTACAGCATCCGAGACACAAAAGTGCCGACGATAGCCGCCAGAATAAAATCGGCAACCGACGCGAGTTATATAAATTCAGTTGGTCTTTACTTCAGGGTAGATGCCACTACGTCGACTGCTGTGTATTTCAGCGCAGGCGCCGCCATAGGATTTGGATCAACAGCTAGCGGATCTGCGTCCTACTCTGCCAATGTTTACACAATAGTGCTTCGCAATACCAGACTCGAAAACTCGACTGTTGTTGCTAGAATTGGAGGTTTTATACCTTGGGAACCCGGCGTGTATGTGGTGGGGTTTTATGGCGATGTGGCTTTGGTTAGGTATAGGGAGTATGTAGTGTCGTATCCCTCTGGAGCCTCCTCGCCCACCGGCTACGTTGCTGATGTGTATCTCGTGAGGCCAAGCGCGGCTAGGATGCAGAGAGACGTCATAGCGCTGTTTCAAGACGTAGACCCCACCCCTACAGACGACTCCGGCTACAGCCAAATCTTCAACATGCTGTCGTATTACTGGTCGGCCAATTATAAGTGGGGCGACTGGTATGTAGCCGTGAGCTCTGATACAGTTATTGACGAGGTTCAAGGTGCACCACAACTCTCTATTGGTATACCCATAATACGGCACGTAAGTGGCGTCGCCCCCCAGCTTACAGCGGCAATGGGAGCCGGCGTTTCCAGCCAGGCAGATATAGTCGCAGAAGCTAGGCTATATGTTGCCTTAATACGGTTTTACCAAAACGTCTTAGATATAGAGGGGTGGTATTACTATCCAAACACCGAGCTTAAATTTGGTAGTAGGTCTTATAGAATCCCGACTATCTTCATGGACTTATACGTATTGCCCCAGAGCGGTCGGAGGTGAAACTAAATATAGGTTTTTTCTGTCTCGAACCTTGGGCTTGCGACTAGACAGTCTTAACGACGTGCACAACACTCCTCTTAGGATAGTCTGGATTTTGCGTTCTAGCGCTGTGGTTGGCTGACAGGAGCGGCGTAGTTTCCAGTCATCAATGCCAATACTCGCTCAAGGCAAGCCCTTCAACCTCACCCACAGTAAATAAGCCGCCGGCAGAGTCAGCGGGAACCCGCCGACTTCAACCTCTCAACAGCCTCCTGGGCTCCACTATCTTTACTTTCTCCGCCTCCTGGTACCTCTCTCTAAGCTTGCCCAGGTCTACCCCCAACAACCCGCTGTCGTAAGTGACGAGATACACAACGTCTTCATGCCGAGCGGCCGCAAGCGCGGCCTTGATAAATTCCCTGTCGGTCTCGTCCTCCGGGATGCCTACATCGTATCTCTCCACCACAGTACTCTCGAGGACGTGAAAGACTGGACGCGACCCCCGTGGCTCGCATATAAAGCCGCGCGATTTTTGTATCCTGAATAACTCCAGGAGGCGGTTTATAGACCCCGCAAGCTCTGGGTATTCGCCGCATTTACCGGCTCTCGGCTTCACGACTGTTTCATATTCCTTCAGGATATCTGAAGTGAGATATACCGTAACCCTCTGAACAATACCGCTATAAAGAAGCTGATTAATCTCCACAATCGCATATGAAACAGGTGGCGGTTTGTTGCATGTAATAAGAGCGCTGGAGTCAAAAATTACGCCTACCATCAGAAAAGTGCCGCAGTCGCCTCCTCCCAGTCGGGAAGCTTCTCCACGGTCCCGTCTGGGAATATCTTAACTTCCTCAGCCCTAGTCCAGGGTCCTCGCGTGAAGTAGTAGACCTTCACATCCTCTGCCCTTAGCCTGCGCTGAGCGACGAGCTTCGCCAAGGTCAACACCACCAAATCGCTGTGTGTCGTCATCACGACAGCAACATCCTTCTCCTCGACGACCTTGACCAGCCGCTCCACGTATTCCATGACTTTAAGCGGGTTCTTGTGGATCTCCGGCTCCTCCACCACCACCAAGGCCCTCCGCGGCATCCTCCTAGCTAGCGTGTCTAATATGACGAAATCGATAAAACCTTCTGGGGCGAGGTCGAGGGGGAGCTCAAGCTCAACATGTGGGTCCCGGTTGGTGAACTCTAGTAAGGAGAAAACCGGCGCCGTCTTTAGCATAAACGCGCCGACGCCGCTTACCCCGCCCATCTGGGGCTCGATGTCTATGCCTGCGACTGCCCGCAAGTAGTCAGAAATAAACAAGGGGAGGCGCCACAGACAACGACTTAAGAACCTCGGCAAAGAAGCTGACAAAGCCGGCGACCCAGACCGCCTCGGGTCTCTTCATCACCTCCCCCATCGCCTTATGTATAGTCAGCATGACCTGGAGATATGCAAGCCGCCTGGCGGGGAGGAGGTACGCCTCGCCCGCGCCCCGGGAAGACGTCGTTAACTTGCCGCCCTCCTCCACGCGGATCTCCGCATCGTCGAGCCTAATCACCACCGGGTACTGCGCCCTCCCGCCCACGTTTCTGGCCAACTTATCAAAGCCGTAGCCATACAGTTGGGTCACAAACGCCGCCGGGTTCTGCGGCATCCGCGCGGTTAGGTACACGGCGTACGCCACGCTCGACTTGCCAGAGGCGTTGGGCCCCATAAATACGTTAATCCTCCCCAGCGAGAGCTTGAGCTCATCCACACAACGCCAGTTCTGGATATACACCTCCACGGCTCCCTCTACGCACATAAAAAATATCGTACCGCGCGTTCAGCGGGGCGTAGCCAAGACTTAAAAACGACAAGTACTCTCTGTACCGTGGCCGTCGCGGGCTTTGGACTCGCGAGAGAAGTCCTCAGATATGCAGTTGAGGAGCTGGAAAAGGCCGTGAAGCTGGGCGACATCCTCCTCTATAGAAACGCCGCGGACAAGGTCTTCCTAGCCCTCGTCATTGCTGTCAACGCTTACATAGCCGCCGTGGAGGGCGTCGAGCCGACGAACCACGCCGAGAGGAGGAAGATTCTGAGGAAGATGGGCAGGGAGGATCTGAGGGCCCTCTACAGCGACCTCATGAAAACTCTACACGAAGAGGCGTTCTACCAAGGCGTCTACCAGCCCGACGAGGTGCAATACGCCGTGAAGAAGGTAGAGGAAGTAATAGCGCGGCTGGAAGAAGAGGTGGGGAGGAGGCGCGGATCTCCTGCGCCGCAGTAACGTTAAAAAATACGCCGCCGAAAGAGCTGTGGCTCTCCGCATCTTAGCCGTTGCTACATTACTTGCCGCGGCGGCGTTAGGCCTCGGCGTAGTGGAGAAAAACCTATTCGTGGCGGTGCCGCCCTACATAGAGGGTGTGTGCATCGGCCAAGATGTATTCTATGTGATGTCACGCAACGGAGCTGGGGTCGCGGTCTCCGCCTTGAACGGAAGTTTACTTGGATACGTAAAAATGCCAGATCGAGTTGACTGTGTTGCCTCCAGGGATAAGCTCTACCTACTGACCAAGGACGGTCTCTACGTTTTCGACAAGACCCTTCGCGAGCTACAGAGGGTTAAGCTCGATGGGAAGATCTACATACCACCGCGGCTTCCTCCCGTCGATCCCAACATCCACGTCTCAACACTTTGCGAAGACAAGCTCTATGTTGTTGTCGATCGCGTCGACGGCGATTCCTTAGTGGTTTTGGATGCTAACGATCTGCGTCTCCTTGAAACGCATAGACTGCCCAGCGAGGACTGCACCTACTGGGGCCTAGCTCGGGGCGATGAGGTGGTGGCTTACGGCAGGTGTTTCATCGATGGGCGCAGTAAAGTTGTGATAGTGAGAGGTTCCGAGAGGAAAACCGTCGAGATAGCTGGTTGGGCTCCATTAGTGCTGTCGCTAAGGGGACAGCTCTACGTCGCCTCGGGCACGACACTGACAATTCTTGATAGTAACATAAGCAGATCATTTCCAGATTCGATAGTAGACATCGAGACGGACGGGCGCTATATATACGTGTTGTATAGGGGAGGAATTGCAAAGTTAACTCCCCAGCTAGATCTGGTTGCTGAAGCTCGTGCGGCCTACTATCCCCTCGATCTTGAGATACGCGGCGACAGGTTGTACCTAGCAGCGCTTAGCCACGGAGTGAATGTCAAGATAGTGAGACTGGGGAACTACACAACTGGAGCAGTCGTCTTCTGCTATCTCACGATTCCGCTTTTTGAGAAGATTTGGGTTGGAATAGACGGAGAGTTGCTGGCTGACTGTTGCTGTTTCTCTAGGGAGGATGTGTTGCCGGGGTGGCACCTGCTGGAGGTCTGGTCCTCTGGCGATCTCAAGCGGTTAATATTTCTCTTAGGCAGAATCCCTAGCTGGGATGTATTAGTGCCATCTGAGCTTAAAGAGAGCTACGTGGTGTATGTTGAGCCGGGAAGGACAACATATCTAATAGACGTAGATCCCGCAATTATCTACATAGCGGCGGCCGTCGTCTTATTCGCCTACCTACTCGTCAAGCCTAAATATGAGAGCTAAGGCGCTCCTCTTGCTGACCTTAGCCTTTGCCATAGGCGTCTCCGCAGGGGAGCTGTGCCGCCGGGGAGACGCAGTCAAGATAGTGATAGTAGACTTCTGGGGGAGGCCTGTGGAGTTCCGTTACTACGTCCGCATCGGCCACAGCTTCTGGGCTGGCCGCGGCTTGGAGCTAAACCTGCGTGGAACAAGCGAGTGGCTTGTGGTTTCCATCCCTCGGCAAATCCAAGAGGGAGGTGTCTATATGGAGCTGGCCAAGTGGCGTGAGGTTGCTGTGGTCTTCATAGATGGAAAGATCTGCGTCTCGGGGTTCGACGACTACCGCGTTGAAAACGGCATGTTGAAGGTAATCCTCCACAGAGACGGAGCCACATACCGGGAGGTGGCTATCGCCGGAGCCGCCGTAGCGGCGTTGACGGCCGCGATGTATCTAGCGGAGCGGAGACTCGTCAAGCATCTACGGCGCGCGGGCGGCGATGCCGAGACCTGATAAATCCCAGACTGTAGTAACTATTTTTAGGAGCTGGCCGAAGATTGCCGCGATGAGGTGGTTAATCCCAGTTTCGTTGGTTATAGCGCTTGTCATCGTCATCCTACACGTTGCCAACGTCCACAAGTCAGATGGATTGAGCCTCGTCGGGCCAGACAGAGGAACTGACCGCGCGTATACGCCCCAGAGGATGAGGGTGGAGGTGGTGGACTTCTGGGGGAGGGTGGTGGAGGTGCCCATAGCCGTTAGAGGCGACAACGTCGCCTTTGGTCTCGGCTCCGTGGAAGTAGCAATTCCGGCGCGTAACTATAACGCTTTTACATTCTACCTCTGGCGTCTTAACAAGCAAGTTGCCCACGCAACGGTGTCGATGAAGCCGGACGGGGGCGTGTTTGTACGAATCGACGGGAGAATGAGTGGAGAATATGAACTTCACGGCGACATGTTGATAGTCCGTCTTTACAAAGACGGACTCACCTACAAACACGTTTTACTTATAGCGCCTGTGGTGATCCTCGTGGTAGCCACGATCATCGGCCTAGAGATGATGGCTACATGGGAGATACAGAGGCGGCGCAGATCCACGTGACGCGCCCAGAGCGCCCGCAGTGACCTCGGAATCGCTAGGATCGTTGCGTAAGCCCTCGCGGCGTTGCTTATCCCCGCGCGCATCGGGGGTCTCTTGTTCTCACTAGCAACTCATGATTTTAACAAATATGTGGAGGAGGTCTCGGCGCGTCCAGAGGCTGTGAAACAAGTGGCCGAAATCGACAGGAGAGACGGCTCGGTGGTTTACGCCGGTGGGAGGGCGGAACGCGCCGCATCCGGCGGGAGGTACAGGTTGACGGCGTATAGAGACGGAGTCGCCTATGTAGAGGTGGCCGCTTTTGTGACCATCGCCATGACCTCCCCAACTCCCATCTCGCATATAGAGGAAAGGCTACGGAGACGCAAGGCGGGGCATGTGGCGCGTCTCGATCCGCCGCGGGGCTTTTGCAACGCGTCGCGCCGCACGCAATCGGCATTTACGCGGCTTAAAGCGGGGCTTCGGCTACAGCGTCGCGCTTCCAAGGTCTGTCTATGACGAGCCTTGCCTTGTAGTCTCCGCGGCCCAGCCCCCATAACTGGCCAGGCTCTATGCCTAAGGTGCCAGTATCGAAGGGAGACACAGCGCCTTTGATTACGTAGATGCCCGTCCTGCTTGCCACTATGACAGCCCCCGTGGACGGGCCGCCGCGGCTTTCCGCCAACTTAAGCTTCATCTGGCGCGGGCCTAGATCGGCCACCAGCTCCACGCGGGCTGACCTGGCCTTGACGGGCCAGAACTCGAGGACGGCCTCGGCGATGCCGACCTTGACCTGCACCGTGGCTCTGGCGTAGTCCCCCTCCTCGGTGGTGAGGACCAGCGTCGCCGGCCCCCTCTCCGCGGTTAGACTCGGCTTCACCGCGGCGACGTAGTACCCCCTACAGCAGTCGTCAAGTATCTCGTAGGCGGGTAGCCAGAGGAGGAGCCAGTTGTCCCCCGCCGCGACTAGATAACGGGAGGCGTGTCCCCAGTCCAGAGCCTCGAGCCGCTCCGCAGGGCCGCTTGGCTCGAAGTAATGCTCAGCTCTGCTGTTTCTCCCGGCCGCGTAGTAGTAGGAGTATATGTAGCCCGGCACGGCGAGAAGCGGCCTCTTGAGCCTTCCGTTGCACTCCACGAGGTTAAGAAGCTCCTCAAGCTGTCTCTTGTTTCTGCGGCAGAGCGGGATATTGACGGTAAACCCAAATACCGTCAACGACAGCGGAACGCACAGCCGACCGTCAAAGTGGCTGGTCAGCGGCTTGACGCAGGTCACGTCTCGGCGGCATAGTAAGACCTACAGCGGGCCTCTACGTGGAGAACCTCGCTGAGGGCTTTGCAGAGGGCGGCGGCGCCGACCCTCGCCGCGTAGCTCCAGAGGAGGCCCCGCTCCAGGGGGGTCAAGGCGGCGTCTGGCTCGGTGTGGCGGGAGACGCGGTCCACCAACACATATATGGTCTTACCTATGGACACTGCGCGGGTCTTTACATCGAAGTGGGGCCAGAACTCGTCGCATTTATACACCGCGACTAAGGCCTTGGCGTAGATGCGGGGCCAGCTGAACATGAGGCTGTCCAGCCTCACGTTGGCCGCGACCCGGCAGGGTCTGCCGAAGGAGACTGTGTACTCCGCGGGGCCCGAGGCGGAAAAGGAGGGGTTCTCCAAGTCGAGTTCTCCCAGCTCGGGGAGCTCCACGGAGAAATCTGGGGACAGGTTTAAAATGTTGCCGGAGCCCGGTACTGAGAAAAAGACGTCGTGTTTGGACTGGAGAGTCAGTAGCTAAACCTAGATTATTGCCCAGAGGGGTGGGACTTTCACTTCTTTATTTGCCTACTCTAATATGGAAGGTGCAGATAGCCGATATGACGCGATTTAAAGTTAGCGAACTCTAGACTTAGGATACCGTTTAACAACTTTATAAAGTAATGCTTATCTTGCCATGTGGTGGGTCATTGCCTAGTGCCGTATACCGATGGGGTTGACTTCACCACTACGCCCTCCCCTGAGCACCTCGCGTATCAGGTCTATGCGATAAGGCGCATAAAGCTGACACTCGCCGTGTTGGTGGTATTTAACAACATCCTCATTGTACAGACACTGACCCGGCCATCGCGGCTGGCGATATTACCGCTTGTCCTAGCCATGGCCGTCTTCATACCAACTCTGACTGTATCTACCTACCGCGGCAAGACGCCTAAGAGTAGTCACGTGTAGAGACTATGAGCCACGGAGGAGAAACGTCGATGAAGAAAATAATCATTCTACTGATAGTTCCACTTTTTATTACATTTTTCCTCTCTATCATTATATTTCACTACTTATTCAACTATTTACGCTTCGCATTTCCGGCTTCTGTTGACTATAGATTAGCGATTGCTTTTGCCGTTTTAATTGGCGTCATTACCTCTATAATTTTTGGCTACCTTGGAAAACGTTGGTTAAGACTAGAGGTGTCGGAAAACTTCTTCGGAACTATTTACGTTCTGTCATTCGTCTCAGTATTTACAACACTATTTATTATAGACAATATGGAGTTGGCGTTCCAAGCTGCTCAAATTATGGCTACGATCTTCTTTGGCGGTTTAGTGATCGCCGTTCTAATGTTCATAAACATTAAGATGAATACCCAGCGTGCTGCTACTGCGCAACCACCGCAAGCCAACCCTCCTCCACAGCCCTCTCCAGTTCAGCCGCAGACCTTATGCCAGAAGTCTCTGTTTCCGCTTCCTCAACCGGGCCAGCAGGTCATAGTTGAGATACAAGGAAACCGCATAGTCCTAGCAGTTCAAAATAACCGACAAGAGGTTTCAGCACAGACTTAAAGCATGAAACTGCTCCTACATATAGCATTGAGAAAAGATGAGCCATAAATTATGGCAAAGAGCTGAACGATGTTGCAGGGCACTCCAGCATGTAAGGCTCGGAAGATCTAGAGTAGTTCGCGTGTAGATGTCACATCCGCCACGGCACATGACATTGCTAATAACTAGAGGAGGGAGGTGGAGTGTTTATGGGAGAAACTATCTTAGATTTTTAGCGCGATGTGGCCGTTTAGTGCTTTTTCGAGCCGCTTCTCTACGTCGTCCCAGTTCACCACGTTCCACCAGTTGTCTACGTAACTTCCGCGGTCGTTTTTGTACTGGAGGTAGTAGGCGTGTTCCCACACGTCTAGCGCCAGGAGGACTTGGGCGTCTGCGGCGTGCATGAGGTTGTGCTTCTCTATCTGGAGGATGAGCAACTGCTCTTCCAACGGCTCGCATATGAGGATGGCCCAGCCGACGCCTTCTACGTTTTTGGCGGCTTGGGAGAACTCCTCTTTGAACTTGTCGAAGCTTCCGAAGAACTTGTCGATTAGGTCTGCCGTCTTTCCGCCGGGCTTGCCGCCGCCCTTGCCGGGGGGCGCCATGTTGGGCCAGAAGATGGAGTGCATCACGTGGCCGTTGAGGTGGAAGGAGAGGTCCCTCAGCACGGCCCTTATGTCTATCTGCTGGAGCTCGCCTTTTCTGAACTTCTCCAGCTTCTCAAGCGCGGCGTTGGCGCCGTTGACGTAGCTCTGGTGGTGCTTCTGGTGGTGGAGCTTCATTATCTCCTCGGCGATGTAGGGCTCCAAGGCGTTGTAGGCATATGGGAGCTGTGGCAGGGAATACCTTTTTGTTGTTACCATGGCACCTCTCCGTTTTCACCATTTAAACATGATACAGACGCCACATTTGCGACGCGAAACGACGCAATAGATTCGGAAACTTGCCGCAAGCCCCGTTGCCCCAGTACGGCTGAAGACCCCCAGATGGGCTTGCCACCGTGGTTGACCTCTGCATAGAGGCGGGATGGACAGCTCAACACCGCCGCCCTCGGAAAGTCCTGTGTAGTGGCTGTGTTTTATGTGAGAGAGACGGGCTAGGGGCAGTCCTCTACCATGAGTTCGTCGCCTTCTATCCTGTATTTCGCCGGGGTGAGGGGCTCCGTGGTGAGCTCCGGCACTAGGGATGTGCCGGTTTTGAGGTCGAACTTGGCCCAGTGGCATGTGCAGATCACGACGTCGCCCTCCAGCTGGCCCGCCGTGGTGAATTGACAGAAGGCGTGGGGGCACTGGTCCC
>Ga0080008_140414_pt1 | contig 10804 bp, 12 predicted proteins | sample ConCONMetagenome_FD_69211 | JGI IMG/M metagenome (GOLD analysis project Ga0080008, IMG submission 69211) | Hot spring microbial streamer communities from Conch Spring, Yellowstone National Park, USA - CON_C (SPADES assembly) (version 2) | ecosystem: Environmental > Aquatic > Thermal springs > Hot...
CGCTACTTGTGTTAGAAAGAGAACCGGGTCTGAAACCCTGTACCAGAATTCCCCAAAGCTCTGGAGCTCCGTCATGTAGAGTGTGCGCGGGCCTAGCTTCACTCTTGTCGACAGCCCGAACTTCCCCCTGAACTGCTTCAACGACACAAATACTATCCTGGCCTTAAACGGTGTCTCGCCGTAGCCTGCAACAAGTCTGAAAGCCCTTGTGAGAAGCGGCAGGTTCTGAGTTGTCAGTATGTGCCTACCGGGGGGAAGGACGTCGTAAATCTTCCCATCCCGCATGAACACTGCTGTCTCATACTCGCGCACTACTAGTACGCTCCCCCATCTAATGTCCTCGTACGGGTAGACCCATAAAATGTCCTCGGGACCCGGGTTAACCCATTCTATAACGTTCGTCCTGCTCACGCATCATCACCTTGTAATCCCCGACAATATCCTATCCCTTTCCTCTAGCAGAGACTGATATTTTTCAATAAGCTTTTCAACGTCGGATAGAAACTTTTCAACCTCTAGAATGCTGGACGGCCTGCTTGAAGTGGTCTTATTCAATTCTTCAACAATAACGCCCATGTTTAAATCATGCTCAAGGATTCTGTCCAGGACGTTCTCATCGACCTTGAAAGCGTGGAAAAGAGGTCTATATCCGTAAGGAGCGTGTCTAGTTTTCTCGGCGAGCGAGTCAAGCCTGTATATGAGCTTCTCGACGCGCTCCGAGGCTGGCGTGGAGCCTGCTGACGACACTATGGATGAGTAAAAGTTTCTCAGGTCTGAAACACTCTTCTTGAGCTTCCTGTAAAGCTCATCCCTGACAACCCTGTCGGTTTCCCTGACAAGTTCTTTCTCCTTATAACCCCTGTACCCTGGAAACATCATTAAAAGCTTCTCGTAGAGCCTGAGGTCGGGCGAAGGCTTACTACCAGACATTACAACACCATGCTAATACCTAGTTGTCCTCAACCTAATATATTAAGCGGAGGAGTATAATCGTTCGGAGTTTTGATCTTTATTAGTGATCCGTCAATCCCTCGAATTTATTAGGTATCGAGGGATTAATGATAGTTGAGGCTGGGTACGAATGAATGAGGGGGTAAGAGCAACCCTAGTTCTAACGATAGCGGCCTTGATATTAATTCCGCTCGCCATTGGAACACATGTCGGAAACCATTCCCAGGACGGTGTGAAACCCCTCGGGTCGAAAATCCCTATTGACGACCATCCCTTCGCCTCATACACTATTGAGCCAAACCTGGTCTACTACGGTGGGAAGTACTATACTTCAATACTCAACATAACCCACGGTACCTTCATCCAGGGAAACATCACGTTCTTCATGATAGACCCTGCCACGGGCCAGGTCGAGAAGAGGGTGTTAACCGATAACCTGGGAGTTGATAACTATCTCCTCCTAGCGGGCGATAAGGTAGCGCTCGCGTACACCCGTTTCCCAAATACCACTTACTTTAGGGATTTAAGCCTGTTACTACTTGACCCTGTGAATGGAAGTGTTCTAGCGAACATACCCGTGGCACACACTTTTAGGATTTTTGATCAATACCCCGTAGTGGCTTACAACCCATTGAACAACATGCTCGGCATAGCTCACTTCATGAGTAACGCATCCTACAGGGGTTTCGCTCTTTCCATCCTGGACTTGTCAACCCAGACGGTAGTTAGAACCTACCTAATCCCACCCAATACGACGCTGACGTTTACCGGAATAAACTTCAACATCGCGCCCCTGGGAGACGGATTCCTATTCCTGTACGTCAACGATACATCAACACCTGGTGAGATAGATATAAACCCGGTCTTCTTCAACCTGACCGGTGCTTACAACCTCCCTGTGATCCCGACTCCAGGGGCTAATGAGACCCTGGGCGTTACAATTTGGATGAGGGCGCCTGGCTACACCAGAACTGATCCGATTTACTCACCGTTCATGCCAGTAGCCATTTCAACTCACAGAGTCCTTTTCACAGGATATACAGTAAACGCGGACGGCTCGAGAAGCGTGTTCATTATCGAGGCTAAGGTGGTTGATGGAGAGGTGGTTTTGAGAACGGTCACGCTCGGACAGGGGCACTACCCCTCTATCGCCGTTGGATCTTCAACAATAGCGTTAGCCTACTCCTCCCCAGGCGCCGGAGGATACGACATAATACTCAAAGTTCTCGATATTGAGAGCCTCAATGAAATAGCCGTGGTCAACATGAGCAGGTTGGCCGGGACTTATGAGTACAATGAAGCATATGTGAAAATAGCCTACTCGCCTATGGGGTACTATATCGTTGCGTGGAGCGTGTTATATGACGGAACATACGTGATCGTGGCCGGGGGCATCAAGGAGGGAAGCTTAGGGTTCACAGGCTCGATAACGCTCCCAACCACGTCAACCATGAACGCAACTACTGTAAGAATTGGTGTGGACGAGTCTGACGGGTTTGCCATATTGTACAGAGAGTATAATGTCGCGACCAACGAGTCGGACATATGCATGTTCCTCGGTAAAATAGGTGTAGATCTCCCACCGATAACCGAGACAACAACGATAACCGAGACGGTTACAACCACCACAACCTTGACGACGACAAGCACCGTTACAGAGACTATTACCGAGACAACGACTCAAACGACCACGTCCACTGTCACAACCACCACAACTATTACTACGACCACCCTCCTCACTGAAACCGCTACCACGACCACAACCGAGACGCATTACACAACAATACCGACCACGGTAACCTCAACTATTACCGAGACCTCGACCGTTACGGAGACCTCTCTAATTACGACCACGACCACTATTGTGGAAACCTCACACACCACTATAACTCAGACCATAAGGCAAACAACTACGGACACGGTAACCAACACCGTATATACTACTGTAACGGAAACAGAGACGCAGACTGCAACGAGAACAATAACAAGTACTGAGTGGACAACATCCACCAAGACCGAAACACACACCACGAGCATCCTTGAGACTTCAACAGGAATAGCCGGAGTTATCGCAGTGCTTGTGGCCGGGCTCTTCATTGGTTGGCTCGTAAGAGGGACAAGATAGTTTTTTAAATTCTTAAAACCTTTCCCCTTAACCGCTAACATGTTTTATACGTTCTTTATTAGCTACTTCAGATGTTCACAGCCCTGAAGACCTCTCCCTGTTCCTCGAAGCTCTAAACAAGGTAGACGCTAAACCCGACATAATAGTATTCGCCGGTGACATGGTAAAGAAGAACAGTATTGTCGCGCTAAGACCCGTTATTAACGCCGTGAAACAAAATTTCTAAGTAGCAGAGTAGTCAGTGTTTTTGGCAATGAAGAGTTTCTGGGGTATGAAGAGCTCTACATGTCTGTATACAGAGAGATCACGTGGTTAAATGAGAGTTATCTAAAAGTCGAATTAGGAGAGGAGAAGGTGTGTAAAATTGGCACGAGAGGGGCTCTAGACAAGCTAACTACGTGGAAACAGAAGAGAATGCCTTTACTCGAGAAGAAATATGGAGAATTGCCTGGCATTATTGAGAGAATGGCTCAGCAACTCAGACTCTCCGAGTGCAGAAAAATAATGCTAGTATCGCACTATGGAGTAACTTACAAGAACCTAGTAGGAGAAGACCCCAACATATATCCCTACTTAGCCTGTATGATACTTGAACGCATACTAGAACGTGGATTAGTGGATCTTGTTATTCACGGACATGCCCATAAGGGATATGTTGAAATTATGAACGTGTATGGAGTCCCTGTTTACAATGTCTCGTTACCGGCAAGGGCAAACTAGTACTAATAAACATTTAAACTATCTAATTAAACTATTTAATATCCTCAAACGAGCCAAGCGCCGCTATTAGTACTATTACTTCACTTACGTCGTTAAATAGTACTTTACTCTTCCTGTGTGCTAAGTCAAGCTCATACATGATCTTAGCACACTCAGGTGTTTTCATTCATCCGCACTGCTCTGCGCTCTTAACCTTGTCTAGAAGCTGGGCCGGTATATTGGGCTTTACGAGCTCCATGTAGAGTGCTATTACACTATAAAAGAGACTCCTCTCCTTCTTGCAAATTTCCCGGAGCCTCTTTAAGTAAGTAAAGAGAAGCCCCTCTCGAATTTCTACTACGAGAAAGCCCCTCCACCCGGATCCTAGCACCCGGTATATCTCATTTAAATTCATAGTGGATCTTATGGCTACTACATCCACATATCCAAGCGACCTCAAGTTGTCATACATGTCTTGTCTTCCAATGACTCTAAGCGACTCGACAAAGTTCTTTATGTCACTCCACGAGCTACTCGCTACTACTAGTTCTAGCGCTTTTTTAAACTTTGAGCTCTCTTCTAGTATGCTCTCAACGCCACTTAATCCCAATGCCACACCCCCCACTACTTGTGGAACAACGTACTGCGGGTGAACAGTATTGCACGTTCTAAAGATCTCTTTGAGTGGGATAATTATTGCCTCCTTGCACGGAATGCTAGTAACTGCAAGTTCCCTCCTCCTAACTTTATTCCCTAAATCTATGACCTCTTCTAAACTGTTAATTAGAGAGATTAAATTACACAGTATCTCGTCAAAGAGCGTTCCAGGAACATATCTGTGAATACCGCCTGGCTTTATGTACGCACTAAGCCCTATTACAGCGCCTTCAATGAGGCTCTTCGCTGTACTTAAGTCCATAGCTATTGGCGAGTTAGAGAGTCACCTTGAGAAGCTTAACACTTCAGTACAGCACATAGGGCCCTAGGTGGCCTCTTCAACGTCTCTACGGAGGTGTTTCGAAGACGAGTTAAGAGGCCTAGCTGAGAAGAACATTATGAGTGCTCTCGTAAAGGCTTTTGTAGAGTGCTATGGACACTACGATGAAGCTAGAGCTAGAGTGAAGTATATTTCCGACTTTAGTACAACTGCTACGATTGCTCTACACGAGGCCTTTAAGTGTGAAAAAATAAAGCACTTACTAGATGACGCCGCTAGTTACCTCTTTAATCTCTACAAGGAAATGGAGAGGGGTGTTAGAAGTACCTATAGTGCTGTTTTCGTAATTGACGCGCAACTAGTCTCGAGGCTTTTAGTCTATACTAGAAATCCGTTTTTGCCACTAGAAATCTTACTAGCATGGGATCCTATTCCAAACTTACCGTATATACCGTCAAGTACTATTAAAGGTGTTGTGAGATCCTTGATAGAGCTCTATGTTGGTAAGAGCGTGGATGGCGTGAGTCTCGAGGAAATCTTCGGCTCACAACCGGAAGGAAGTAGTGAGAGGCGCGCGAGCCTAGTGACCTTTACTGATACGTACCCAGTGTCCCATATGGCTCACCAACTGGAACCTGACGTTATCACGCCACACTACAGCGTCGCGGAGTTAGCCTTCTCAGAGCCTGAAGCCTCACCTACGCCAATAGTGTTCCCCACTATAGCCCCTAATACCGTTCTCAGATTTATAGTGGCCTTCAAGCGCACACGTGAAAATAACCAACTAGTAAACGCCAGCACAATTACTAAACTAGTAGACCTCATTACGCGTGCACTCGAAGATGGCTTGGGGGCTAAGACCGCTATAGGCTATGGGCGCGCTAGATCAATAATACACGCAGCGAAATACTAGAACAGATCTCCCCTGATCTCCGCGGAAGATCTTGCCTCTAGTTGAAGCACTCGTAATCGCCCCCTTTAGATCACTTCTGATCCGAGGCTCACAATCTAAAGAACTGGAAGCCTCTCAAAGAGGCTTCTAGGCGTAATGCCCGTGTAGTGTAATGGGAGGGCACTAACCTCGTGAACTACATTACTCTAGGCCTCCTCCGCGGAACCTCTAATTCAGTTTCGACTAAAGCCCCCTCGAAACCCCTCAAAGCACTTTTCACGTAGATTCTAGTAGGCGGTAGTAGAGCTTTAATTCGCTCTGTTAAACACTTTATTCAAGTATACTTGGAGTGCAGTGTGCGGGGGTCTAGAGTTGCTACTTGTAATTCTCAAGCGCCCTTTTAACAGCCTCTCTGTGGAAGGGCTGTTTCAGTCTTCATAATTATTTATGACACTTATTTTCATTGATGTTTAAAACTTGGAGTTGAGTATGTAAGCTTCCGAAGCTTATAACTGTACCGGTGACTCCGGGTTTCCGAGACCAGCAGGGCTTTGAAGTCCCGGCAACGGGGGCAGAGCTGTTGCGGTAAGGGGGCTCGGGGAGATTGTTGAGAAGTAGATGGTGGGGAGCCGGAATCAGTGAAGATGAAGGGCGAAGAACCACTATCTACCGCGAAACGGTAGTCCGGGCTACTGGCGGCGTCGATGCCCTCGACTAGTACTTCGAGCCACTCTCTCCACTTGTTTACGAATTCTCTCGTGAGCTCTCTGCTCCCAGCGAGCTCCTCTACAACAACCCCCAGTTAGCCTGGTAGAGTAGTGACAGCGCTCTCGGGTTGCCACTTGTAAGTCTCCAAGTCTCCTCGAGTAGCGGCTTCTCTCCAGGTATCTTACCGCGGAGCTCGCCAAAGTCCCTCTCGCTCATATTCCACACTGCTCTCAGCTCAGCCCACAAATGCCGCCCTACTCTCCTCCTCGAAACACTCTCACTAGCAGTTACAATCACGACTACTTTCTCGTATGCTTCAGGCGGGTACTCAATTAAGTTAAGTAGTGTTTTAACGTAAATCTCGGCTATGTCTACTCTAATAGCCTGAAAACCTCGTCAACTAGTAGTGCGACTCTCCTTCTCCTCCACTTCTTCAAGAGCTCGCCGGCTGGGACAACAGCTAGATCAGCTAGTTTAATAGCCGGCAAGCCCGAAACCTCCGCGGCGACGTACTAATTCTCTTAACAACTTCTCTAGCATCCGAGTACCCCGCGAGCTCCTTGCGGAGGACGTTAACGTAAATAACGTCGTAGCCGAGTTACCTCGGTACTTCACACGCTTGTCTAAGCCAAGCTGATTTACCACAACCCCCAGGGCCGAACAACGAGTGGAAACCTAGTACCCCTATCACCAATCTTGTAGACTCGTCTAACACCCCTTATCTCTACTCTGTAAACTCGACTACAACGCCCGGAGCAAAATACAGCTCTACTCTCTCGACCACAAGTCCTACCCCAATCCCCCACGAGCACTAAGCGTCAACGCGGATATCAAAGTGGTGAGTGGGGGAGGTGCTTAACACACACTCAATTCTCCTCTCACGTCTTCAAGCTCCACAAAAGCCTCAGTAACCAGGTAGTAGTACTTACTCTAACTTCTCACAGCGACCTCTACCTCCTCTACTAGAGCTCTAAGTCTCAGCAGGGGCAAAGATTCACCTAAGACCACTATGTCAATGGGAGCTCCCAGCCCCGCTCTATTCACTAGAACAAGAATATCTACTACATTTCGCGGCGCGGTTTAGCGGCGACTAATAGTACTGCGATGGGATCAAGTGTTCACCTGTCTCGTAGTAGTCGAACTACTTGATAAGGCTTTTCCAGCCATGAACGTCTTATCGAGAGATTAGTGGGTGTAGATGCGTGAGCAGGTCTCTGTACAGGCTGTACATACCCTTAACGGGTATTGCTCACGTCGTCTACGGTGCACTAAACTACTACTTACTCCACTACAGGGGGTTGGAGGTTGTCCTGCTCGCACTCTACGTGATATACCAGGTCGTGGACAGCGCCACTAGAGGGGGCCGGCGCGAGATCGCGTACGACGTGGTGGAGTACGCAGTAGGACTACTACTAGGCTACATAGCAGTAGCGACATACCCGCACTGGAAACCCTACGTGCCAGTGGAACTACCACTATGAGACACTACTAGGGTAAAGCCACTAAGTGTAGCCGTGTAGTTTAGATCTAAAACTCCATGTGTATAGTAATCGCTCGGATACAACATGCACAATAATTATTGAGAGTTGAGCTACAATACTAGGCGCAATTAACATCACTAAAATTTAAAAATCTGCGAGCACAATACCCCTACTCTTGAACCAGCAGGTGCGCAAGGTGACTATAAAGCTAATTGACATCTACGCTGGGTACAGACATGGAGAATTTGTTCTTAGAGGAGTAAACACGGAGATCACTGGCGACACGATCATACTGGGCCCTAATGGTAGTGGCAAGACGACTTTAATGAGGACTCTCCTCGGGGTTAGCGTCTCTAAGCGGGGTAAGATAATTATTGACGGTGTGGACATGGACTCTACTAGGGGCTCTCCTAACCTACTCTCTGGTAACTTACCAGAGCTCTTTATGCTCTCGAGACTTCCAGTTAAACACGTAGCTAAGTTCTACTTAGACCTCGCTGGCGGGGACTACGATTACTTTAAAGACCTAGTTTCACGTATTGGGGAGGAGAAAGTACTGAGTAGGAGTCTCCACGAGCTCTCAACGGGTTTGAGAACAATAGTACTAGACGCGCTCGCTTTAGCTTCAAACGCCAAGCACGTGCTTCTTGACGAGCCATTTGAAAGCTTAGATCCGGCTAGGAGAGTGGCTGTGCTGAGCGAGATCACCAGGTCTAAGAGCACTAAGATCATGAGCACGCACACCACTTGGCTCCTCAATAGACTCGGAGACTGGAGTGTTCACTTAATAGTTGAGGGCTTAGTATACGGCCCACTAAAACCACGTGAACTACTAGATTTAAAGATATCGAGGAAACCCGTAGAGGACGCTGTTTTGAGTTTAAAGCTCAGGTTAGGTGGCGAAGTCTACTTGTCTAAGACAACTGGAACACCCATTTCGAGTATAGACTCGCTAGATAAGCTCTACGAGGTGTTAACGTGGCAGTAGGCAGGGTCTACAGGTTCTACTTGAGGAGTATTCTGAGTGATGGGTTACTGTGGTTCTGGGCAGTGGCATTTATGGCCTTCTGGCTCTTCATGGGAGCCTACGTCTACGGTGCTAGAATAACGATAGAGGAGTTCAGCAAGCAGTTCCCAGAGGGGACACCAGGAACTATAATAGATGAGGCGTGGAGTAAGTTTATACTGCACTACACAGCTGGATGGTATGGCTCAATAGCGCTCTTCTCCATGTCATCTGTAACCATTGGACTAGTGCAGTACATTTACTACTCAACTATACCAATAAGGTACTTAACAAAGTACTCTAAGGCGACGACCAATAAGTTCTACACGGGCTTTACATTAGCTGCAATTACAGGTATAGTAGTGTGCATCATAGTACTCCTGGTGATCACGATACTCCTATATAGCTACAGGTTCTATGGTGCCGAGCTCAAGGATTACCATGGATTACCAGTACCCGTGTTCAAGAACCTAATTCTGCCGGAGAACCCTATAGGGGTGCTTGCCACGACTATTGCTAGTGGAGTATTAATGTATTTTATTAGCTCTACTGTAGCCCTCTTGGTAATAGTGCTGAAAAAGCCGAGAGCACTGGGATTTGCAAGCTTTCTACCATATATTCTCAGCTTTGGGCTAGGCATGGCTGGCTTAATTGCTACAGGTGGGAGAATTCACTTCTCGCCATTCAACATTATACTACTACTCAATTACCACTATTACGCTAACACTATACTAATACTAGATGAACCCGTCACAATGATGTGGAGAAGCGGACTAGAAGGATCAAGTTTTAGAGCCGAGTACACTGTGGCTAGTACTCCTAGGCTGGATTACTCTATTCGCAGTGGTCTCAATGGCACTGTTCAAGAAACAGAGAGGAGTTAACTTAGAAGAAATCATATCACTGTAGTCTATTTAACTAATTAACTAAAGATATACTTCGGCACACTCTTAAGAGAAGTTAATTTGCATCTATAAAACTATGAATAGTACCAGTACGAATGCCAATAAATTTCTAGGCTGAGGAGTACATGGCATCAGTATTGCCAAGAAAGCTAGAGGAGAGGTTGAAGAGGAAGGCTGAAAAACGAGGTATTCCGCTGGAAGAGCTTATAGTTGAAGTTCTATCAAAGGCTCTCAATAATCCACTAAGCCGAGAAGACGAGGTCGAATTACACTTAAACCTCGCAGAGAAGTACTTACGTGAAGCCGAGGATCTGTTAGCAAAGGGAGACTACGTAGAGGCCTCTGAGAAGGGTTGGAGCGCCGTTGTATAAGTAGTTAAGGCTCTCGCTACGAGAGAAGGTAAGGAGATAAAGAGTCACCGTGGGTTAATGTGGTATATTCATGATCTCGCTGAGAAGCTCTGAGATCCCGAGATAAGATACATGTGGAGTAGATCCTTAGAACTACATCAAAACTTTCACGAGAACTGGATGCGCTCAGAAGACGTAGTACTTGCACTGGGAGATGCTAAAAAGCTCGTTGAAAAGCTGAGAAAACACCTATTAAGCTAGGTTACTCCTAGCTAAGGCTACTTACGCTGGTAAGATGAGAGAGGACCTGGTGAGGAAGTACACGCTACTTAAGCTGATAGACTACAGCCTATACCCAGTTCAATTATTCAAAGATGCTGTAAACTACCCTCTCATACTCTCTGTGAAAAAAGCACCTCCACAGAAAAGACACAGAGTTAGTGTAACGATGTACAATACTCTTGAAGAGTCCCAGAGCTTCAAGACCGCGCAAGAATACCTCCTCCTCTATTCGGGCACCTCCTATCCAAATAAAGATAGATCTCCTTGGGTGCTAGCCCCACCTGAGGTAATTTCAACACTTAAGAAGATCGTCAGTAGCAATCCTAGACTCGGAGATCTCTACGAAGTTATGATGGGAGTTAAGACATTCCTAAACAAGGGCTATATAGGTAGCATAATTAGTTGCGACCCGGATCGAAAACTGGTTAGGCTACGCCTCGAAAACGACGCAATCGTGGATGTCGACAA
>Ga0080008_140059_pt1 | contig 10799 bp, 8 predicted proteins | sample ConCONMetagenome_FD_69211 | JGI IMG/M metagenome (GOLD analysis project Ga0080008, IMG submission 69211) | Hot spring microbial streamer communities from Conch Spring, Yellowstone National Park, USA - CON_C (SPADES assembly) (version 2) | ecosystem: Environmental > Aquatic > Thermal springs > Hot...
GAGGGGGTGGGCATGAGAGACGCCACGAAAAGCCTCCTGGACTCTACCTCGTCTAGTTCGGCGGTGTTGAAGGAGGTGTGTTTAAGCGCCTCGTTACCCGACGTCACGCCGATATATGTGGCGAATATAGGGGCTGTAGATATGTAGAAATCCTCCTTCCTCATGCCGTGGGAAAGGAGGCAAGGGGGAAAAACCCTGCCTGCGGCGTCTGAGGAGGCGCCGTCTTAAACCGCGTCTTTTTTCACCGTTTCTGAGTGCGCTGTCTTAAACCGTGTACCCCTCCCCGTTTTCAAGTGTGCCGTCTTAAACCGCGGCCGCCGCCTAGCCGGCCTCCGCCTCGAAGACGCCGTTTTAAACCGCGTAGGCGGGCTTTCTTAAGCCGCGCGGCTGTTGCCCCTCCGCCGTCTTAAACCACGACTTTTTTCGATGTCTTAAACCGCGTTGAATGTGTGCTGTCTTAAACCGCGTCAAAAAGCGCCGTCTTAAACCGCGTTGAATAACGCTGTCTTGAACTGCGTTAGAGGATGCCGTCTTAAACCATGTCTTTTCTCGATGTCTTAAACCGCATCTAATGACGCTGTCTTAAACCATGTCTTTTCTACGCCGTTTTAAACCGTGTTGAATAACGCCGTCTTAAACCACGTTATTCTCCCGACGTCTTAAACCGCGGCTTTTTCTCGATGTCTTAAACCGCGGTTCAAGCCCGACGTCTTAAACCACGTTTTTTCTACGCCGTCTTAAACTATGACCTCCTCCGTCTCGGCGGCTGGAGGCGGCGTCTTAAACCGCGTCTTTCCTCCGGAGTTTCCTGCGGAGCGCCGTCTTAAACTGTATCGTGCCACAGCTGTGACGCCTAGACTCCCGCCGTCTTAAACCGTATTTTCCTCCGGGGCGCTGTCTTAAACCGCGGAGCCGCAGTATTTCGCGTTAGATCCAGTTGCTTAAGACCTCTTTTATGTGCTCCAGCTTCCCAGCCCTCTCCACCGCCCTAGGGAGCTCCTTCACGGCCTGGGCTGGGGTGGCGCCGGAGGCTACGCGCCTTATGATGTAGTCCACGGCCATGTCGAGGTATTTCATGTCTATAGCCCTGGCCACCAGCCGCCAGTCCTCAGCCTCCAGCCAAATGCCGTGTCTCGCCAGCTTCACCACCGCCTTGAGGAACCTTTTCTCCTTCACACCCAGCTCCTTAGACAACTCCGAGAGCCACCTCGCCGTGGAGAGGGTAAAGCCATGCCTAAGTGCGGTCTTCTCTATCACGGCCCCACGTTGTGGGTGGGGGAAAAACCTTGCTACCCATGCCAGCCGGCAGGCGTGTTAGGCGTAGCCGAATTTCCTGCCCTCCTCCTCCACGGCGGTTTTGAAGTCTATCCTAGACCAAACCATCTCTGTTATTGCCCTCCTAGCTGCGACCGGGTCTTCCAGCTCTGCGGCCTTCATCAGCGCCTCGATTCTAAGCAACAGCTCTTTCTTCAGGTCTGTCTCATACGTGTCCCTGACGTATTCGTCGAGCTTAAACGTGATTTCTGAGGCGTCGGCAATTTCGACTTCTCTGCCCTTGGCCACGACCACCTTCACCTCCTTGACGTAGCGGGTGCCTCCCGCGGCGGAGAGCTGTATGATGAACATGCCGTCTAGCCCCTCCGGCGGCGCGTTCGCCTCTCTTATGCGCAAAACGACGTCTTTGACTGCGTCTGCGTGCATGGTGGTGAGGGCGCCGTGGCCGGTCAGCTTGTAGTTCACCAGCGTCCTAAGCTCCTGCGGCGTCCTCGCCTCAGCCAGCGCCACCAGCGTATGCATAGTGCCGTATCTAAGGGCTTGGTCGAGCGCCATCCACAGCTTCTCCTCGGAGGGGACGGAGAGGTGGAGCATCTGCCCCTCAAGGGGGGCCCAGATCTCCCGGGCGCCCCGCTCCACCACCACTACTTGAAACCAAGGCGGCGTCAAGTAGAGTAGCTGGTTTAGCTGTGTGGTTTTGCCTGTGCCCATGCCGCCGGAGAACACCACGGAGCCGCGCGTCTCGATGACGAGGGAGGCGAGGGCCAGCACCTCAAGCCCCTCAGGCCTGTAGGGCTCCGCTTTCGTTGTGCTACCGGTTGTTTCTACAGTCTTTGTTACGTAGGGCTTGAGCAGAGATTTGGAGGGTTTGGGGTATGCGGACACCTTTCTGGTGTTTACGTTGTATTCCAGGAGGTCGGCGGCAATTCTGGCTTTGTAGACCTGATCCTCCCTGGTGAGCATGGGCCTGTCCATGGTTAACGACGGGAGCAACTGCTTAACCACCACGTACATGAGGGGCTCTGGTATTACGATGTTGGTGGGGAGCCTTAGCTCGTTTCTGACCGCGATTACCCGTCTGTAGCGGCCGAGCTCTACCATCTGGAATTTGATGTAGTCTAGTTGCTCCTTTAGGTTTTTGGGTATGTAGGTGTATTTGGCGGCGGGGGCCACGGGCTGGGGCATCACTATTTCGGTGAGCATGGGGTCTCGCATCAACGCCTCAAGCGCTCCGTAGCCCATGTACTCCCTAGCCCCAGACCACCTGTCCAGCAGATAATGGATAACGTCGCGGTAGTCCTTGTAGAGAGACCAGATGGTTTTGTCTCTGAGGCCTTCGGCCACTGACTTTATCAGTTTGGGGTATTCCCGCTCGTCTGGGGGGACGGCGCCTCTGAACATTATCATCATTAGGGCTGTCTGTAGGTCGTCTGGGATCTCCGGGTCTATGACGACGTACATGAGGTCGTCGGTTATGCATACGTCTGTCCTCGCGCCTCTGTCTACTACGACGCCTTCCTTCCGCAACCAGCACCGGGCGCGGAGGGTTGTGTCGGCGTGGGCGTAGATCATGAGGTCTTTATTCTTGTGATTACGGTGTCTACTGCCTTCTTGTTGTCTTTGTCCCGCAACACGGCGTTGGCGACGGTTTCGCCGTAGTATTCATTGATCTTCACGCGCTTGAGCACGACGGGGGCCATTTTTCTGGCTATCTTCACCTCATCTTTCTCCACCATGTTTACCACCACCAGGCTGGCGTAGGCCATGTACCTCCTGTAGTGCTCCGCCTTGACGTCGGAAATGCGGGAGATGAGGCGGCGGTCTGACATAAACAAGGTGAAGACGCCCATGGACTGGAGCTTAGACAAGAGATTTGTGTTGAGTGCGGCCGGCGTGTCTATAATCACTGCGTCTACGGGGATCCTCAAGGAAGACACATAGCGAGGCAGATACTCTACCCACTCCAGAAGCGCCTGCTGGAATTCGGCGGCTACGTCTTCGCCGTATTTTTGATACAGCTCCATGGCCTCGTAGCCGGGCACGACGTAGAGCATGGGGTTGACGCGGTGTATATACGGCCTCTGGCCATCGATAAACGGCGCCAGCCAGCCGGGCTTCCGCGGGGCCCGGAACAGCTGTGACACGTCGGCCTTCTCCCAGTCTGCGTCTATGAGGAGCGTGTAGCCCTTGGCGACACCCAACACGCTCGTCAGCGTGGTCTTCCCAACGCCGCCGTCTAGGGAAGACATTAAGACTACTTTAACGGGCCGCATGGCTGTGGGGGTGGGTGGCTGGATAAACCCTAGCCCCGCCTTCTGAGTATGCTGACCCACAGGTTGTCGCCGAGCTGGGGCGGGGGCTCTTGCCGGCTGGACGGCCCCCGCGGCTCCGCCGGCCGGGTTTCCTTCTGGAGGCACTGCCTGAGGAGGGCCTCGATGCCGGCGAGCCTCTCCTCTACGCCTCTCCACGCCTCCGACTGCCTGAGGAGGCGCCTCAAGGCCTCCTCTACGAGGGCTGAGAGCGGTATGCCTAGCCTAGCCGCCACCTCTTCGGCCTCAATCACAAGGGAGGCGTCGATGGTAACGCATTTTGTCTTCTTCACAGAGGCATAAAGAGGCCGAGGGATAAACTGTGGCGATGTAGAGCCGGCGCGGGGCATTACGCCATATTGTAGAGACGCCGATTTGTATTGTGGTGTTGAGCGGAATATTGTAAATCCGTCGTTTTGTATTGCGCTGAGATATGCGGGATATTGTGAATTCGGCGTTTTATATTGCGCCTTAGTCGGCGGAATATTGTGAACGCGCCGTGTTACATTGCGGCGTTGTTAGGCGGAGTCCAGCGTTTTGCATCACGGCGCAGAGCGCGTAGGGGCGGCCATGAGGCTGAGGGCGGCTAGGATGAGCTGGAAGCCGTAGGCCTTGTCGCCTGCCAGGGCCCTCCTCCACAGCCTTCTGAAGAGGGCCTCATTTATCGCCAGCGCTTCCCGGGCCTCCTCTTCCGTGTAGAGCTTATCGGGCTTCAGCTCGGCGACGCGCCAGAGGGGGTTCCACGGGTCTTCCCGGCGCTTCTTCTGGGCCCAGAGGCAGAGGGCGAAGGCTAGATCCCGCCCGTCTACGCGGCGTTGCCTGTGCACGCCGAGGTAGAGGCGGAAGAATGAGGCGGCCAAGGCGTCGAGCCAGCGCGGCTCGGGGCCGAGCTCCTCTGCGAGGGCCTTCAGCGCCGGGGGCGGCAGGCTCAGCTCCTCCAGCTTAATCCTCCCTTCCATCACTTTGATGAGCTCCTCTGCGTCTCTCGCAGAGGCGGCTTTGCGTATAAGCCGCTCCACGGCTTCGGCGTAGGCGCAAAACGGCCCGTCTAGGCAGAGGGGGTAGTAGGCAGAGAAGGCTAGAGAGATCTGCATAAGCTCGCCGCAGACAACCACCACCGCCCTATCCATGAAAGAGAGGTAAGGGGCGGGCGATAAACCTAATCCTGTCCATAAGGGGCGGGTGGGGGAGGGGGTGGGCCTACGCCTCTAGCTCCTTGAGGAAGAGCTCTGCCAGCTTGGCTAGGAGGGCCTCTGCGGGGGTTTTGTCGCCTAGCTCTCTCCTTAGCTGGGCCATCACCTCACCGGCTTTTTTGAGCAGGGCGTTTCTAATCCTCTCGCGGTCTCGCCCAGCGGCGGCGGCCAGCTCCTCCACAAACCTCCTAACTATCTCAGGCCTTAGCCTAACCATAGAGCCGGCGGGGGCCGTCTTGATGAGAGCCGCCAAGACGCAGAGCTCTAGGCGGGTGTTGAGAAACTGCACCGACTTCTTACAGCCCCCCTCCAGCACCACGTCGGCAAGCGCCCACACCTCTGCAAAAGGCCCACCGTGCGCCCTCCCCCTACTCATGGCAAGTCAGAAGTCTCGAGACGCACTCCTCTCCACAACACCGCCTCAACAGCTCCAACACAGCCGGGTCAAGCCGCAGGCGCGGCGGCACCTCCGCGGGGCCGACCCTCCCGGCATCCTGCGTCGGCGCCTGCTTAGCTTGAAGCGGCGCATCTGCTTCTACATGCGCCTCGCCTGCGCCGCCTGCCCCTGGGCCGGCGCCGTTTTCAGCGGCTTCGGCGGAGTCGGCTCTCTGCGGCTCTGGGCGCCGGGCGGCTAGCTGCTTCTTCATCACCTCGATCTTCTTCAGCAACAGCTCCTCGGTGATGCAGGCATTTGGCTCCACGTCGCAGAGACCGACGATGCGAAGGACCTCTCTGTTGAAGGCGATCCAGGGGAGGCTTCTAGTCCTCGCGATGTAGATGAGGAGGGCCTCAAGGGCCTTCTTCTCTTCTTTCACGTCTACGTAGAAGGTGACTGGTCTGCACCTGCCCTCCAGCTCTGGCGCCCACTCCACGTCGCCGTAGACGTAGCAGACGGCTTCTCCCCGGCGGCAGGCCTCCTCCAGGGGGGTGGAGGAGTCTTGGCGTCTTACTGCGGCTATGTAGACTAGGGGGAAGCCTTCTTCGCAGAGCCTCTCGGCGAGGCGAGGAGGATGCGCATTTTTGAGAATCTTGATGCCGGAGGGAGGCGGCCTTGGGCGCTCGGCCCAGGCGTAGCCGCCCTCTGTCAGGAAGCGGCGTAGCCCTTCCTGGAAGGCGTCGGGAGCCTTATACATGTTGTCCCTGATTCGTTGGCAGAGTCGGCGCGCCGATTTTGCCAACGAATCGGCGTCTTGACAACACAAGAGAGTCGACGGGGGCTCTTGGCTCGAATTTGCCCATCTTCACGTCTATGTGGGGGAGGCGGGCGTGGTTCAGCCAGTAGAGCCACTCAGCCAGCGCGTCGTTGTATCTATCCCGCGACTTTATGCTGGCCACCCATACGTAGCCCCGGGCAGAAAGCGCCCTGAGCTCCGGCGGGAGGAGGGCCGAGATGATTTCGCGCGGCTTGTAGTGCGTGGGGATGTCTGGGATGTATTTCAGAAGTGTGTAGGCGGATCTCTGCCATCTCCTCTTGGTCTCGTCGAAGGGTAGGAGCATGTAGGCGGGCGATATCTGTATCCACACGTCGTCTCTCCTCACGCCGGTCTCCACCTTGGGGAATTTCATACGGGCCCCCATCTCCAGCCTGCCGCGTAGGTAATCCTCCCACTCCCGCCCGCGGTGCCCCGAAAACCTCACCCCCGCCAAGATGAGCCGCATAGCCGAGGGAGAAGACACGCTGTAATCCACGAGAGAGTCGAGACTATCGACGTCCACAAACTTCGCCCCCTCCAGAAACGCCTCAATACACCCCCAGCCCAAAAGCTCCTCCCAGGCGCGTGGGTCGCGGTGTAGAAGAATCGCCGGATCAACCTGCGGCCTACAAGCCATGGCCCCGCGCGCGGCGTTGCTACGCCGGACAGCAACACAGCTGGCTCCGCTGTCCACAGCGCAGACGCGCCGCGGCGCATGAACATACACAACGCCAAGAAGATACACTCTAAAAAATACACTAGTTATATCAAACACAGAAAAGACACACTATCCCAAAACTTTTTCGAAACACAATATAGAAATGTATTGCATGAAGCTTGTCAGTTTTTGTGAAGTCCCTCCCAGAAGACCGCCGTGGCTACGGAGAGGCCACAGTAGCGGCGCTAGTCTCGCAACTAACTACAGAATGTAAAAAGCAATGCCGATGCAGGTTTCGATGCTATGCTATTTAAGTATTATGCTTTATATACGCTTTGAAGCTTAAAACCCCCGTAAGTAACACATATATGAGGGGCGGGGCCTGGGTCGGGCGCCAGCCCTCATCAACATCAGCGGCTCACAGCTCTGTCATGCCAGGTCCCCGCCCCGACGTATATACTTATGTCAATGTTTATAAATGTTGGTAATACTCCTGTAATATTTCGTTTAAACTATAGTAATACTCCAGTAATACTCTCTATATACTATAGTAATACTCGCTATTCCTTTTGTTTACGTTTCAGTTGCGACGTGGTTGAGACGTTGAGGTCGCCGGAGGCAGGCGCACCTTACGCCGGACGCATGTAGAGCTCCCAATCACCGAGTGAAGTCCAGCGGAGAGGGGTCTACACCGTTGGGAAGGGGTAGAAAGCCCCTCCACGAGATCAAGGCAAGGATTGCAGGTAGCCGTGGAGCCCACGGCCAGTTATTTGCTGTCAGCCGCATAAGAGACACGCTGCAAGAGGCCGCAGGAGATACACCACAGAGCTACTGAGGATGTCGCAAGGGTGTCAGAGCTGGAGAGGCGGCTATGTCGTAGCAACGGAACGCTAGAGGACTTGGAGCCCGCCGCCTCGGGGAGGCCTAGCCGCGGGAGGCGCCGCTAATAGTGGTAGTAATACAGCTTCAACAGAGCCAGCCTACAACCCTCGCTGTTTAAGCCGCCGCAGTTCTCGTAGACGGCGCGGAAAAGTGGCTGATTCACGTTGTCCCCATATGCCACAGAGCCCCACAAGCCGTGTAGTCTAACCGCATCGTCCCTCCCCTCCACAGCCGCCAGCAACATGAAGGCGAGCCGCGTTCGAGAGTCTTCAGGCACCAAGACCTCCACTAGGGCTCTCCTACTCACCCCATCCAGCAAGAGACGCGCCTTCGGCACCACTATCTCTATCCCTGATCTCAATTTCTCGGTAACTACTCGATTGCCTACGGCGGCCGCCACGGCGTCAACGCAGACTTCAACCTTGGTTCTTATCGAGCGGAGGACAACGTACAGCTTCGCAGACGGCGGCGGGATAAATTTAGCACATTCTTCAAGAGCTTCGTCTCTCTGCAGACGGCCGGCCAGCATCAATAAGGCCGGCAAATACTCTTCTGATGAAATCCGTAGCTTAAACGCATCCACAACCTCTTCCAGTTTCGCCCCCTCCCCCACGCCGAGGAGCCTAAGCATAAGCTGAGTGACCACAGAGACCTCTGGGACGTAGTCCAGCAACCACCGCCACTTTTTTAACAACTCCTCTGCCCTCAACCTGTCGCCGGAGGCCGCCAGGTAGACCAGACAGTCGCCGAGTACGCCGGAGGCCACCGCTAAATAAACGGCGGTTGGTTCGAGGTGTTTCTCCGCCTTCCTCCACAGCTTGCAGAAGCATTTAGCTTCCTTGAGAAGATCTCTCCAACTCTTTGCGGCAAGGACGCGGGCCCGCAGAGCAAAACCACAACCAGCGAGGTAATTTCTCCATAGCTTTAACCTTCTGTATATCTCCGCCGCCTTTTCGAACTCTTTTGCCGCCTCGTCCAGCTTCTCCTCGTCTAGCTCACTTCTCTCGTTAATGGCGTGACGCAACTTGTAGCTAGCCAGCTCATATGTTAACCAACCCCATAAATACTCTAACAGCATCACTGCGTTTCTTGTGGGGCTGTTGGTTAGTATCCACTCGGCGAAGTCCATGTCGCTGTCTACAATTTTTCTCAACTCCTCTGGATGAGCCGCCGCCTCCTCCAGCGCGCTCTTCACAGCCTCGGTCTCTCTTACGAAGTCGCCTAAGTTGCAGTGCCTCTGCACGACTTGCGCCAACTCGTTGCTGTGTAGCGCCGTGGCCAGCACGTAAGCCCTAGCTATGGCATCAAGCAGGCGTTGTGCCGAGAGGCCGCCGTCCGGCGCCGTAGTGCCGTTGCGTTTTCTAACTTCGCCATACAGCCGGCACATGTCAGCCACAGCATCCTCCCAGCGATCCATGATGTATACCGAGTGTTTTCTCAGTAGGGTCGAATAGGCGGCAACGGCCTCCACCAGAGGCCAGAGGCGCTCCGCCTTACTGAGGCGGTCTTTGAGTTGCTTTAGCACGTCGTAGATATACAGCACGGTTTTTCGATTCAGCGTCTCCAGCTCTGAGACGGCGGCCAGCAAAGAGACGTATCTATGCGGCGCCCTCTCGCCCAGAGGTAGCAACGCCGCCAAAATCGGCAACACCGTCCCCTGATGTGTCACCCGTTGCACCGCAAAAGACGCCGTGTAGAGCAACAGGTCAGCCATTCCCCCATCCACCTCAGCCCCTGCGGCCAACGCGGCAAGGCCCAAGGCGTAAATGGCCTCGTGGAAGTTGATACCACTCCTTCTCCAGCTATCTACCAGCGCCTTCAAAGTCTCGCTACCGATTATGCTGGCGGCGGAGACAAGTGGCGAGAATATGCTAGCGGCTTCTCGCAATATCTTCGCCGCTACCGCCGGTGCTCCCTTCAAATAGAGAAGTCCGGCGGCTCTGTACATAGACGCCACAAGCTGTATAGTGAGGGGCGCGACCATGTCGCCTGCCTTCATGTAGTCATCCACTACGCAGGAGTCAAGCGCTTCGCCTAACACAGCTCTTCTCTCCTCAGGCAGATCCTCCAGCCTAGGCAACCGCGGATACGCAGCCAACGCGTGGCCGAGGACGAAAGCCGCTCTCTTCGCGCACCTACGTTTCTCCTCCTCGCTAAGTCGCGGTATATCATTAGCGAAACCGCTCCTTATTAGATCAATAAATCTGTCCAAAGGTAAGGATATCACACTCTTTTTAACTTTCATTAAACCACTCTTCATCAATTCGTCAAAGCCGCCGACTAGTGCTTGGTATAGCTCCTCAGGCTCTATCTTTTCCCTATTTACGGGGGAGAGCGCCGCCTTTTTTATCGCCTCCTCCAGCGTGTCGTGGTGTTGCCTCGCAAGCCACCTCACCACTTCGCTACCTCTGACCTTCTTTCCAAGATCTATCAAAATCCTCTCGGCGAGTTTCACAGGTATAGGTCCCATAAGCCCTCTGAGCACGATCAGCGGGGCGTAGACATTTGCCTTCTTCCTATCGCCTCCCAGCACCGCGTACCAGATGTAGTCTAGGGCAAAGTCCATAGCCCTGCCCTGTGCCCTCCTTAACGCCTCGGCCACGGCCTCCCGCCGGCAGCCCTCCCTCTTCAGCCAGTCTCCCGCCAGCGCCGCCGCCAAAGCTCTGTTGTCGCCGTATTTCCCGACTTCTTTAGCCACCTCAGCCGCCGCCTCGCCCGGGCAACCGCTGTAGCTCTCCACCAGCCTCTGCAGAAAGATGATATCGCCGCTACGCACCTCCACAGCCACATGCGCCCCCAGCTTATCTCTCACAAGCGCGTACAGGTCGTCGCTTAACACTACGACGCCGGCCACTTTCTTGTAACGTGCAACCATCCCCACAGTCTTTAAGAGGGCGAGCTCCTCCACGCCGATATGCGGCTTATGCTGAGCCTCCTCCCAAGACACCTGTAGGTAGTGCTCTGTCTGGGAGGGGTCGAAGTAGAGGATGGACTCCCTCCCCGTCCCTCTAATCGCGTTTATTGCCCGCATCAGCCTAGCTTCATTGGTCTCCCTCGTCACCTCCACAACCACGGCGCGGTCGCCTACGATCTTCTTCGCCAGGGCCACTTTCGTGAGCACCGACTTTCCTTCTCCCTTGGGGCCGTGCACCACCACCAGCTGACGCAAGCTTAGCCTTTCTGCCAGCGTCTCCTCGGCGGGGTGCTCCACGTAGACCACGCGGTCTCTCGCCAAGACGTTCCCCACGTATATCTCGCCGTCGCCGAAATACACGCCCAGTTGCTCCGG
>Ga0080008_140178_pt1 | contig 10774 bp, 10 predicted proteins | sample ConCONMetagenome_FD_69211 | JGI IMG/M metagenome (GOLD analysis project Ga0080008, IMG submission 69211) | Hot spring microbial streamer communities from Conch Spring, Yellowstone National Park, USA - CON_C (SPADES assembly) (version 2) | ecosystem: Environmental > Aquatic > Thermal springs > Hot...
GAGGACCTCTCTAACCCTGTCCTTGTTATAGACCTCTGCGAGCTCCTCGGGGTCTCCCTTAATAATGTAGACCTCCGCGCCCGCCTCGCGGCACGCCTCGAAGATGTCTCTGTACTTCTCTCTACACAGCCTGCCGGCTCTCTGCGAAAGGTTCTCTACGGGGGCAGGGTCCGATATGAGAACCCTAGTCGCCACCTCGACTCCAACCTCGATCACCTGCGTAGAGACAATGGCGCCGCTCCCCCGCTCCGCGATCTTCTTAGCCTCGCTCAGGCCCCTCTCCCTGTCACGGTTGCTCAAGAGGCTGTGTATTAGTGTCGCGTTGCAGACCTCTCTAAGCCTATTGTAGGTGCTGACGGCTCTAGCAATAGTGTTTCTCACAACAAGCACGGGCTCGGACCGGCAGAGCTCGCCGGCAGCTCGCAGGGCCTCCTCCTCTCCTACCAGCTTCGTAGCCCACTCGATCGCGTTCTTTTCATAGAACTCCCTGTCCTCAACGACCTCTACACTCGTAGATGGCATTTCGCCTAGACGCCTCAATATACCTTCAACTTGAAGGTTTCTCCCCCCAACGTAGATCACGTCGACCCCTCTGTTGGCGCGGTTTAGCACCTCGACGACCCTGGCGATCACGCCGCTGTGCATGGTCGCGGTCTCCACGATGACCGGCACCCTGGCTCGAGATAAGTAGGCTAGCGCGGCTAGCACGAACTCGAGGCTCTCCCTCTCGTCCTCCTCGCCAGTAGCGACCTCAGCCCCCAGGTAGACGTGGGCCTCGTCGAACACCACAGTAGAGGTCATTATAGAGGCTAAAACTGGGTAGTAGTGGCCCAGGGTCTCCCTCCCACTCACTACCTTGAGCATCTCGGCTACGGGCACTCTATAGAGGTTGTAGATGAAGCTGTCAAGAGTAGTCACGACTAGCTCGCGCAGGTAGTAGGGAGACTTATCTCTAGGCTCGACCTCGTCCATTGACTGGTAGCCGACGCTCGAGTGAGCCCCCTTGAACTTCTCCTCGTAGATCTGCCTTACAAGCGCCCTGTAGGGCACTACGTGTATTAAGCCAGCTGAGAGCCCCCGCTCTCTTACAACCCTGACTAGCCTAGTTGAGAGAATGGTCTTCCCGTACCCCGTAGGAGCCACTAAAACTACGTTTCTGCCCTTCTCGAAGCTCTCAATAGCCTTTTGCAGCCCCGATCTCTCAAGAATCGAGTCTACGTGCGAGCCCACGAGGACCTCTACCTCGCTAACCTAGAGATCTCCTTGACGAGAGCTACGAAGTCTCTCTCCGCATTACTAATGCCCAGCTCTCTAAACTTATCAGCCACCCTCTGGGCTCCAGAGGCGCAGAGCACTAGGGGATCTAAGGAGCCCGTCTCTATGTGGGCGAAGAGGCTTGTAACGCACTGCGCCGCGACTTCTTGGACTCTCTCAACGCTCTTAGCGTACTCGGTAGCGTCTCTCAAACAATCATGTAGAGCGCTCAATACGCCTGTCGCTCTGCGCTCCTCCAGCTCTCTATACAGATGTGTGAGTGTGAGTGGTCTCTCCCAGGCGACCATGGGCCTCTGCTCTGGTACAACGCTGATTAACCTAAACCTCTCGAACGAGTTGTACAGCCCAGCGAGAGACGGCATCTTCGCCGCTAGAACCACAGCGTTGTATATGTGAATGGCGATCGCGAGTAGGGCTCCGAGCTCGTAGCTTAAACTCTCATTGCGGAAGACACCCCTAACGGTGTCTTCGAGCGTCCTATCTAGAGCTTTAAGGTGTAGTAGAGTGTAGAGCCTACTAGCGTCTCTTATAGAGTCGACGGAGGCGTCTGGGACAAGGTAGAGCTCATAAGTAGCCTCTCCACGTCTAAGCCCGCTAGCCACAATAGATATGAACGCGCCCGTAGCGGCTACGTAGAGGGATAGGGCGTTCGTCTTCTCTGCTTCGCCAACGTCTCTTAACTCCGAGAACATGTACGCTCTCAAGAGCATTGGGATGTCCACGGACTTGTTCGCGTTCAAGGCGACGTCTTGTTGTATGTTTACGAGCCAGTCGCAAGTAAGAGCGGCCCTATCCAGCGGCTTGCTCGGCGCGAGACTAGATAGGATGGCCCGATCGCCCTTACCAGCGCGGTAGAGTGTTGGAGAAGACCTCTTAACTCCACAGAGGCTCGAAATGCTCTTAGCGATGGTGCTCACTAGCGTAGACGCCTCTGCCGCGTCCAGCGTTAAGGACCCTTTTGTGAACGACTCGAGGATTTTGCTCTGCAGACTGACCGGTAGAGAGTCGAAAACGTAGCTTAAGGCGGCGGCCTGGAAGTACCTACCCACAGACCTGTCGTCCATGATCAACAGTTCAACGCTCATGCGGCGCACCCATGCCGGCTATCCCGGTGTCAATAGAGTAGGCCACGCAGGGGCTCAGGACCTTGAAGACCGGCGCAGTATACCCCTCGGGGAGCGGGATCACTAGGTTGTTAGAAGCCACCTGAGCTGGCAGGTAGAAGTATGAGAGCCTATACCTCAGATCTAACATCATGAGCTCGCCAGCAGACCCAGTGTGTAGCTCTGCACACGTCTTGGGCACGTAGAGCCTTACATGCATCTTCTCGCCCGGCTTGTAGACCTTGACCTCTCTCGTGTACTTCGCGTCTTCGAGCACCATGAGACCCTCTTTACTGCCGACTCTCACAACTCCGTACACGGCTCTCTGCGCTGTACTGTCGAGCTTCTCGACGCTCACACCTAGCTCTCTAGAGAGCTTCTCGACGTCGACCACCCACAGCAACTCTAATTTGAGGTGGGGGGCGTAGGCGGCGCCAACGGCCTGGACGGGTAGAGCTCTTGGGATCGCCTCGACGAAGAACTCTGTCGACGCGAACTTAGCTCTCCTGATCCTATCTAGGTCTCCTCCGCCCTTATACGGCACAGCAACGATCCTCCCAGGCTCCTGGTGCACAGCCAACCCGAACCTTAAGGTGTTAGTGCGCGTTCCTGAGGGCACTTCGTAATGTGGTGAGGATAGACCCGCAGACGCGGTGATCGTGACCTCTAGGAGGGGCTTCATGACCTCTGTGACCAGGTTGCCGTCTCCCCACTCGATCTTCCCACTCTCTCCAATAGGTAGCCCCAGCGCCTTGATCAACGGGTACCCGAAGGCCCCGACGACCGTTGTGGGTAGCGGCACGGGGTATGCCGGTTGAGCAGCGCTCACCCCTCTATGTCTGACCACGAAGCCCCACGTTGTGAGGACCTTTGCGTAAAAAGCTCTTAGTTGAGGCATGCGGCGCTCCTCGACCTGCTATATCATCTCGAGGGCCTCGACGACCTTGACGAGCTTGTCTCTAGCTCTCACTAAGGCCTCGGTGTGCGAGGCTACTTTCTCGTAGGTGACGTTCTTGACCTCCTGGAGTAGCTGCGGCTCCTCCAGGTTCTCTCCATTGTATGCGTAGATGTTTATCGTCTCCTCCTGAATGGCCTTAGTGACGTTCACAGCCCTCTCGTAGGTCTTCTTGACGTAGCCTCTAGTCATCCCCGGAGAGACTACGAACTCCACGGGACCCTTGCTCAGCGCCACGACTAGGCTCTTGACGTCCCAGACCGGGTTGTACCTAGACCTCTTAGCGCCAAACAACATCCCGTCGACGAGAGCTATTAGCGCGTCTACAGCCGCCTTGACTCTCTCGGGCCTCTGCTTCTTGAGCTCTGGGTCGTCGCCCTTACTGTAGAATAGCCTACTGATATCAGACGCGACCAGCTCAGCTGTGAACGTGTACAGTGCTGAGCCGCTCTCTAAGTAGAAGAGCATTTGTTGTTCTTTTGCGAGTTCTGGTGGGGCGTAGCGAGTGTGAAGTTGAGGTATAAGAGCCACACCTCCTTTCTCTATAGCGTCTAGTGTAGGCAACATGTAGCTGAAGCGTATGGCGGATGTCCTCTTCACCTGCCTGTCCGTGTAGAGAAAGCCCCCTATATCGGCTACAATACTCGACTTTACAATCGCCTTTTCAATCTCCTCAATTGGTGTAGCTTTATTCTTTAGAAACTCGGCTGTATACTTTGAGTCTATTTTCTTTAGGTCTTCTTCATACCAGGACAGTATGTCTCCACTTGAGAACTTTAAGAAATACCCCATTTCATCTAGCTTCGTGACTGGCAGGTTCCTCTGCTTTGCTATCGGAGCTAGCAGTTGTTGATACGCGTGTGCTAGGGACTCACCGCTCACAGCCGGCACGTAGACTACCGAGTAGCCGCCTTCACTGGCGATCACAACCGGGGCCTTCCTGTGCCTCGTGTAGTTGCCAACAGCCTCAGCCATGTTTAGCGCTTCAGCGTTTACGGCGACTCTAACTGAGAGCGAGAGCGTCACGATCACGGCTCATCACCCCGATCCAGGCTTCTCAGACTTACAAGCATATTTGCTCCTTACATCAGCTATCCTAGCATACGCTCTCAAAGCTAGCTCTCTGCTCAACCTGATCAGCTCAACGCGGCTGATCCTCGAGATCCTGCCAACCACTTGCGACACTGTTTCCTCAAGCTCCTCGGGCTTAATGTCTGGGCAGAGGACCCCAACCCCTTTCTCCCTATCGTAGACCCTGCACTTGTCGCCCTCAAGGCAGTTCGTGTAGTACGCTCTTATAGCGTCTCTCAACGCCTCCAAGACGCTCACTTCATCGATAGCGTTCCCGAGTCGATCGAGGTAGCTGTAGTCACCTAATGCTCCGAGGAAGGACAATACATCAACTATTCTCTCGTACACAAAGACTCACCCCATATATCTACACCATGTTCCAGAGTAAATATACTTTACTCTTTAGGATCTTGACGCCTGTTATTTACTATGTACTGAGATGCTAATTAATCCATGGAACAAGGCTGTTCATTAATATTGTTCCATACGATGGGACAGTTAACCAAGGCACACTAGGTCTACGTAAGGCTTGGCTATGTAGGTTTCAGCTTCAGTTTTAGCTACCAGCCCCCTCTCAACTAGCTCTTCTAGTCTCCGGTGAACTGTTGACTTGGGTAGCCCCGTCTTCTTTACTATCTCGGAGAGCGTTAACCCCCCCTCTTCTAGCGCTGTGAGTATGGTTTTATCCCTATCATCTAGTCTCAACCTATTTATGAGGTCTCGCACGCCAATGCTCATCGAGCACTCAAAGCCCTCCCCCTCAACGACTAGTTTAACTCGCGCCGCCTCGGGCTCTGGGAGAATAAGCGTTGAGATTATGAGCGCTGCAACTAGGATCCTCGGGCCACCAGTCAAGTAGACCTCGACCTCCTCAGCCCCTCTAGCCTCCCCTAGTAGCGTGGAGTAGGTAGATCTAAGTATGTTCGACGGCTCAATAGGCTCTAGCACGCAGTCTACTCTGAGAGAGTTACAGACAATGGACAGGGTAGAGTAGGCCTTTTTCACTCTCTCGAAGCCCTCTCTGGTTTTAAGCCCCAAGAGCACTACTCTACTGTACTTCTGAGTCGCGAGCCTCCTGAGCGCGTAGTCGACATCAAACCCGAAACTAGCCAGCAAAACCCTCTTCAAGCCACACTGCACCTCCAGCCCGCTCACCGCCTGACTTCAACCCCTTAGTAGATCGAGAGCCTGGCTCTTAATATCTAGTTCCAACACCCAATTCTTTACATCGAGTTCGTCACCGAGGTGGCGGTAAAGCATCCATAACCTTTCAATTCTTCTCATTGGATGAATGAATCCAGTTAATAAGAATTGAAAGTCGAATACGATAGAGGGATTAAATGAGAACTTATGTGGAATGAGGATCGCGACGTAGTTAATTAGAGAATAACGATAACTAGGAGTTGTGAGATTACCTATTAGTAGTGGATGTGTGAGCTTGGTTGAGTTGAAGACGGGGAGAGATCTAAGGCTTGCCAGGCTGCTTATTGAAAAGTACCATATATATGGAATGCCTCGTGGTGGAGGAGGAGCGAGGAGACATAGGTGGTTTGCTTGGATAGTTGACGGTTATATATGTGCAGTTGCGTGGCTCCATGATAGCAACCCATTCAGGCTCATCGCTGAGCGCTTTAGAATAGACTATGAGAGCTCTTACTTTGTTAGGAGAATATGTAAAACGTGTCCTGGAGAACACCTCGTAGACTTTTTAACGCTATAGCAGAAGTGCTGAAAAGCGAAAATGCCAAGTGTACGTGGACTTTTGGGCTAGATGAGCAAACTAACGAAGTATATAGAAGAGTAGGGTTTGAATTAATAGGATTCACTCCACGAACTAATCGCCCTGTTTACGTTAAATGGCTCATTAAGTCCAATTAGAATATGTAGCCGTCACTGCAAGCCGCGCTGGGGGCGAGAGACCGGCTGAGTAGAGTGGTCTACTAGTGCGGGCCCCACTACTGCACTGCTCAGCGACCGGGCCGCCCGCGACTGGGTCTACTCGAGACCCCACTTAAGAGCTCTCTTAGTGGTAATTGCTGTTAGAATAAGCCACGCGAGTATTGAGATGCCGGCGAGGTACACTCTCTCACCCATGTACACACCGGCCGAGAACGCCCTAATTATCTCCGCGAACGAGGATGTGGGGATAGCCAGCACAGCTGTCCTAATTGGCTCGGGTAGTACTGTTGAGGGGTAGAAGACGGGTGGTAGGAATATTGTGAGGAGGTGGAGCGGGTTAGTAATAGCGCTAATGTTCATTGGGTGTTTAATTCTGAGCACGATAGCAAGAGAGAGGAACGCGCCAATAGCCATTGCCAGCGGGGAGAGCCCTACTGCTAGTAGTAGTAGCTTGACGTCAAACCCCCAGAGAATAGCTATGGCGACTAGTGGTGCGATATCTGCTAGTCCCAGTGGGAGCGTGCCCAGGATCATTCCGGCGAAGTACTCGCCTACTGTTAACTGCGAGGCCACCATTCTCTCCCACTCCCTAGTGACCCTGTCGTAGCCTACTGATTGGCCAATAATAGTTAAGCCAAAACCCCACATGCTGGCGACTATGTATACTGGTATAGTGAGCTTAACGCCCTCAACTCCACCCCACCCGTACACGAGGAGTACTAGTCCTAGTGGCAGCAACGCGCCTTGAATAATCCACGTCCACTGCCTCCTAATCCACACAGAGTAGAAGCCGGCTACTCCGAGAACTCTCCAAAGCGACTTCACTTCTCACCACCCACAATGTAGAGGTAGGCGTCTTCGAGAGTAGTCTCTCTAATACTGTAAGTAAAGGGCCTACACGTCTCAGCCAGCTCTCTCGCCTCCTCTACGCTCCTAGTCCACGCAATGACTCTACTCCCCACACTGAGGTACTTGACTCCGCTGAGGCACTTAGTGTCGACTAGCTCGAAGATAGCCTTGTACTTGTAGGGTATTCTGCTCAGGAGCTCGCTGGGAGTGCCAGACGCCACTGCTTCACCGCTATTTATAAACACCACTTGATCCGCTATAAGCTGCGCCTCTTCAAGCATGTGCGTAGTGAGGAGTACTGTCGTACCAGTCTGCTTAGAGGCCTCTCTAATAATTCTCAGTACCGAGTACTTGGACTCGACGTCCAGTTCAGTGGTGGGCTCGTCGAGAAAAACCACGTCAGCCCCTGCGGCGAGCGTGGCCGCTACGAGCATTTTCCTCCTCTCACCGCCGCTTAGAACCCAGCTACGTCTCTTAGCTACTTGTCTCAGCCCCAGGAGGTCGAGCCACTTCTTAGCCTCTCTACTCGCAGTGAAGTAGCCAACACCCCTCATCATGAGGGAGTACGTGATGAACTCGTATGGTGTAATATCGCCCACTGTTGCGTAGTCCTGCGGCATGTAGGCTATTCTCCTCCTCACCTCTAAGTACTCTTTCACGACGTCAAACCCCACTACTCTCGCAGAACCCTTACTAGGCCTCAGCACAGTAGTAAGCATTCTCACAGTAGTAGTCTTACCGGCTCCATTAGGACCAGCTAGCACAGCTACACTTCCACGCTTAACAGTGAAAGTGGCGTTTCTCACAGCCCAGAAGTCGCCAAATCTCCTTCTTAGCTCAAAAGCCTCTATCGCGTCAGAGGTCATTTACAAGGTACCTCTAGTACTCTCTCTTAAACTACTGGTGGATTTTAGAGATTTGAATGAGGTTAATGGAAGCAATTCAAGCAACCTCTCATAGACACCGATATACACGTAGCCGCGCTCAGCAATCTCGTACATCTTTCTCCCACCACGATGGTAGCTGTATACTAAGCCGTACTTCTCCATTAACTCCAGCACTCCACTACACCTATCTAGAGGTAAATTAGAAGACCTGCAAATTCTAGATTTAAGAGGTACTCTGGATCTCTGAATAGACTTGAGCAAATCATACATAACACTGTGAATACACCTCTTCATTGCGTCTTCACACTCACATCTACGCACTTCAAGTCCACGCTGAGTTTGTCTATTCTTGTAATTTTCTTCACCTCTGCGTCCTCACTGACCTCGGCTTTTTCAATATAGGCTAAATCTCCGACCTCAGAATCACTTTCAACTACTACTCTATAAGCCTCTATTTTATCGACTTCAGCATCACTTCTCACTCTAACCTCGTGGCCAATTACGTGCTCAACCTCAGCGCCTTTGCCAATTATAACTCTACATGCAATTATAACACCACGCACCTCTGAGTTCTTTGAAACCTCCACTTCCTCTGCAATTACTCTCTCTGCTTCAACTCCGCCAGCGAGTTTTACTCTCTTAGCTTTAAGTACGTGGCACTTAAGAGCACCACTAATATTGACATCTCCAGCCTCTAAGTCACTGGTAATTTTAGCTGAGCCACTTATGTCAATAAGCCTCTCGGCGACAACACTCCCACCAACACTAAGAGAACCGGCAATGTCGATGCTCTGGGCTCTGAGATTACCACTAATTCGCGCTGAGCCACTAACCTCTAAAGCACTAACCTCGATATCACCCTCCACAGTCAACGAGCCTCCAATACTGAGAACACCTAGTTTAAGAGGACCTTTAAGCTTAATACTACCTCCAACTCTCAGTTCTTCAATAGTCATTTTACACCACCATGAAGTACTCTAATAGTTGATATATTTAAATCATGCTCACAGATCGTGACAAATGATCTCTAGAACAATCTCATAGAACGTCTCAAATTGTATTAGTAACAATGAACTCTACTTAAACAATAGTAAGCACTACTAGTAACTAAGCCACTTAAATACACTTATATTCTCGTCTTCATTTAAACGTGAGCTCTTAAATATCAAGTTGAAAAAGACACAGCCAATTAGAAAACTAGATCACGAGAACTCTCACCATGAAATATAAAGTTTAAAAATAAAAGTACTAATTAATCCGAGTCCTAGTAGTGGGAGATCTATGCCGTTTACAACATACCACGTCGCCATGGGGCTACTTGTTGGGTTTTCCTCAGGAAGAGAGCTGACTGGTTAACTCTCCTAGTAACCACGACTGTATTAGTAGATATTGAGCCAGTACTAGTGTATTATGGATTTTCTGAGTAAACAATCTGTACACGGCTATCTCCACACATTTATAGCCTCAGTACCAATGGGTGTAATCTCAGGTCTACTACTATGACACTGTTAGGAGATTAACAAGGCCTATAGCCAGGATCACGTACTTGAATGGAGAAGGACGCCGCTTAGAGAAATACGTTACTGCTGGTTTACTAGGCTGGTCTCTACACGTCTTAATGGATGCACCCACATATCCTGATATTAAGCCATTTTACCCACCCACTAGTAGTTAATCCACTCTACAGCTCTCTCAGCCCTATTGCATTAGAAGTCATTTACAACACAATACTAGTACTTGGATTTATGATATACACAGTACACTTCTATAAATCATATAAGCGTGAGAGATTACCGCGCGTATCACATCTGAGAAGACCCTATATTACTAAGTAGTCCTTGGATATAACACGCTACAAAGCTTTAATGCGTGCTGAGCTAATAAGTTAGCTTGTTGTAATCCATGCCTTGTACTGTACTTACTGCGTAGTCTTTTCAGGTCTTTGACCACTCGTATACATGTTACTTAGACAAGTATTTGAAAGTAGCAATAATAATCGTTGATGTAATAGTCCACGCTACAATACCGAGTACTCCGAGCCCTAGTAGAATCTCTCGCTGTTCTACCGGAAGCCTAGTTGCGAGTAGCGTGAGAGGCCAGATCGCGTTTAGAGCTCCGCGTAGAGAGCTAGCGAGTAGTGCAATTGCTAAGTAGATTAGAGACTACTAGAGGGGGAGAGTGCGTAGAAAACTAGAAACTAAATTCTTTAAGAGTCTACACCGGCGGTGCTGTTGGCTGTGGTGGTGTTGGCGGGGCTTGCTGAGCCCTCCTAATACTCTTTCCGAGTGCTACGTAGAGCAGAATCCACGCTACTAGACTAATTACACTACTTACTACAGTATCAATGTATTCCGCGTAGGGTACAAGCTCTTCAAATACGAAGAATCCGGCGGGGGCGAGTATTAGCAGTATGAATACTGTGTCATAGAGGCCTATCCTCTCGAGCTTGTGGAACTTGTAGACTAGTACTAGTAAGCCCACGTAGCCGACGAGAATCAGGCCGAGGAGAATCAGTATTGCACACACGATTAATACTGGGATTAGGTCATCAGGGAGAGCATTTGCTACTACTACTCCGATTACTACTAGTGATATTAGTAGCACTAGAATTCCCCAGAAGTAGCCAATTTTTACAAGCCTCGCGGCTGTAGAGAACTCTGGGTTTGCCTTCCCTACTCTACTAGCACCGGGTACAAAGAAGCCCCAGACCCCAATTAACCAAAAAATAAAAGTAC
>Ga0080008_137951_pt1 | contig 10767 bp, 12 predicted proteins | sample ConCONMetagenome_FD_69211 | JGI IMG/M metagenome (GOLD analysis project Ga0080008, IMG submission 69211) | Hot spring microbial streamer communities from Conch Spring, Yellowstone National Park, USA - CON_C (SPADES assembly) (version 2) | ecosystem: Environmental > Aquatic > Thermal springs > Hot...
CCGCAGGGGCACGCCCTCTACCTCTGCCCGAGAGCCCGGCGGCTAGGACTCCTCTCAATCCACGACCTGATCGCGCCGTGAGCGCCCGGCAGGGGGCTTCCCCTAGACAAGCTCGGATAGCGCGCTCGCGTGCAGTAGCAGGGTGGGCAGGACCCTGAAGGCTTCAGCGTACTTGGAGCCCGCCTGCCCGCCGTACGCCGCGGCGAGCACTCTGAGGTACAGCTCGAGGGTCTGCCAGGTCGCGGCGAACTGGCTCTCGTGCGCCTTCAGAGCCTTCAGCTTCCTCTCAAAGGTCCTGTCGACGGGGTGGAAGTAGTTGGGCCTAGCAGTGTAGTAGAGCACGACCACCTTGACCGAGTGCGGCTGGGAGCCCTTGTCGAAGAGGGGTAGCGGGCTGAACATCACAGCCTCCAGGGTGAGTAGCCCGCCGTGCCTGTGATCCGGGTGGGCCTCGTAAGCGAGCCACGGGTCGGGCGACATGACAGCGTCAGGCCTCTCACCCCTTATGACCTCGAGGATCCTCCTCCTGACCTCCGCGCTGTAGGGGAGCTCCCCATCCGGGTAGTCGAGCCAGATGAGCTTACTGACACCTATGACTTGCGCGGCCCTCTCCTGCTCCCTCCTCCTGACCTCGGCCAGCCGCCTTGGCTCCACGCTGGGGTCCAGCGTGCCCTTGCTACCGTCCGTGAGCGTAAGGTACGTGATCTCCACGCCGCCGTCGGCGAGGTCTGCGAGAGTGGCTCCTGCGCCGTACTCGCAGTCGTCCGGGTGGGGCTGCACGCAGAGAACCTTCCTACAGCCCTCAAAGGGATCTGCTAGCTCCTCGAAGAGCTCACGGGCGACGCGCGCAAGCGCCTCGCCAGCGCCAAGCCTAGCCGCCAGCTCGCGCACCTCCTCTACCAGGTTCGCGTGCGCATGCACAGGAAAACCCTCAGAGCCCACGTAAAACTTTTTACCTGTAAGCAGGTGCGCTGTAGGGCGCCGCCATGCACCCAGGACGGAGGAAGAGCCAGCTGGTCGCCGTCTCCGCGCTCTTCGGCGCGCTAACAACACTCTTCACAGTTGTCCTGACGGTGTACATCCCGGAGACACGGGGGTACTTCAACCTGGGAGAGGCGGGCGTCTACCTGTCAGCAATGGTCCTCCCGCCACCGTGGGCAGCGCTCGCGGCAGGTCTGGGGTCAGCGCTGGCGGACGTCATCCTGGGCTACTACATCTACGCGCCGGCAACCCTGGTGATCAAGGCAGCAGAGGCCTTCGTAGCCTCGCTGCTCCTCAGGAGGCTCTCAGGAGCCAAGATGGGCAAGGCCCCCGGGCTGGCAGCCTCGCTAGCGATCCCCTCGCTCATGGCGATCATCGGCACCACGTTCTACTCGGGCAGCACCGAAGTGTACCTCACACCCACGGGCAACACCCTGACGCTCAGCATCTCGGCGCTCGTCTGGCTTGCGGTAGCGCTCACCTTCGCCGCCTACCTTGTCTGGGCAACCCTCAGGGAGGTGGGTACGCCCCAAACCCTCCTCTCGCTCTCCGCTGGCGGCGCGCTGATGGTGCTGGGGTACTTCCTCTACGAGCAGGCCGTCCTCGGGGTAGCGGCGGTCGCGGAAGTCCCCTTTAACACAATGCAGGTCCTAGTGGGGGTCACCGTGGCATCACTAGCAGAGAAGCGCCTGAGAACCCTCCGGCTCTCCTGAGAAGGCAGACTGCGCTGAGCTAAAAACGTTCCCATATGCTGAGCTACTTGCGCTAAAGCCCCCACCCCCGCGCGCAGCCGGAGATTCACTCCCGTAATCAGGCTCCTTCCGCGAACCTTTCCAGCAATCCCTCCTCTGCCTCGTCAAGTTCTCTCAAGCGTGCGCGACGCTCCCGGTGGCCCTTGCTCCCCGTAGGTGACACGCTACCCCTCCGCCTGCGCGCACAGTACGCAGGGATAAGTGCTAAAGCGGCAAGTATGACGATCATTGCTGCCTTGCTATACTCAAGTGTGCTTTCGAATTACATGCAGCGCGCTAATGGGGCATAGACCTGTGACGCAGTCGTTATAACATGCGCTAGATGCGGCGCAGAAGCTCTCCGGAGAGCGGGGTGAGCCTCTCTAAAACTTGAGAAGCAGACATGGCTGGGAGGTGATTAGGGGAACTGCTCCAAGCGGGATTGGTGAGAAAAACGTTTAGCTCGGATGCTGCGCATGCTGTAATCCTGAGGGCCGCGTGAGCGAGGAGGAGATGTTCAAGATGCTTCTGCGCAGGCTTGGGCTCTCGCCGTACGAGGCTAGCGCGTACTCGGCTCTAGTGCGCCACGGGCCCCTGGCAGCCACGAAGCTGGGCGCCTACATCGAGGACATCCAGGCGAACTTCATCCACGTGAGGGGCGTGCCGCGGGGGGGCTAGGCCTTTGCCCGGGATAACAGCCCTGTACACGCCCAGGTTCCTGGAGCACAAGCCTCCCTACCCGCACCCGGAGAACCCCTCGAGGCTGCGGATCGCGCTCGAAGCTTTGAGGAGCCTGGGGGAGGTCGAGGTGGTCGAGCCGGGCTCAGCCACGGTAGAGGACCTGCTCAGGGTCCACGACGCCGAGTACGTAGAGGCCATCAGGAGGATCGTGGAGGAAGGGTTGCCCTTTGTGGACAACGACACCTACGCCTCACCCGGGACACTGGGCGCCGCTCTGGCGGCTGCCGGTGCAGCCATGGACGCGGCCAGGATGGCTGGGAGCTCGGTGCCCGTGGCCCTCGTGAGGCCGCCGGGCCACCACGCGGGGAGGAGGGGGAGGGCGATGGGCGCTGCGACTCAGGGGTTCTGCATCTTCAACAACCTCGCTGTGGCTGCGGCGATGCTGCTGGGCTCGGGGTGCAGGAGAGTCGCTGTCGTGGACTTTGACGCGCACCACGGTAACGGCACCCAGGAGATCTTCTACTCGGAGCCCAGAGTGCTGCACATAGACCTGCACGAAGACCCGGCCTCGCTGTACCCAGGCACCGGCTTCCCGACCCAGCTGGGGAGCGGTGAGGGGGAGGGCACGAAGGTCAACGTCGTGCTGCCGCCCGGCAGCGCTGACGACGTCTACCTGGCTGCCATCGAGGAGGTCGTAGTACCGCTGCTCGAGGAGTTCAAGCCGGAGGTGCTGCTGTTCTCCGCGGGCTTCGACGCGTTCGAGGGAGACGGCCTGACGCACCTGAGGGCGGGTGAGCGGGCCTTCCACGAGCTCGGCAGGATACCCCGGGTGGTGGGAGTGTCCCGCGTGGCCGCCGTGCTGGAGGGAGGCTACTCCGCTGGCCTCTCGAGGGGGCTCCCGGCGTTCGTCTCCGCGCTTGCGGGCTCGGAGGCCGACTGGCCTGTGAAGACCTCCCGGGAGGCAGTCGTGCGGCTGGCGCGGGAGTACCTGGCAGAGCTTAAGTACCTGCTCAGGAGGTACTGGAGGGTCTAGCCGGCGGTGCGGTATGCGGACAGAGCTGCTCTACCTGAGGGACTCCTACCTGAGGCGCTGCGAGGCTAAGGTGCTGGAGGTTGAGCGGGGTAGGGGCAGGCGTGCCTATGTAGTCCTGGACGGGACGGTGTTCCACCCGCTGAGCGGTGGGCAGCCCTCGGACGATGGGTTCATCGCGGGCGCGGGCGGCCGCATGGAGGTCAGGAAGGCCCTGCTCCTCGACGGGGAGCTGAAGCACTGGGGCGTGTTTGTCGAGGGTGAGCTCAGGGAGGACGATGAGGTGGTCTGCGAGATCAACTGGGAGAGGAGGTACACGGTGATGAGGCTTCACACAGCCGGCCACATACTCGACTACGCGATGGCCAGGCTCTTCGGCAGGCTGGTGGACACTGTGGAGGCCTTCCATGGCCCCTCTGAGGCGTACCTGGAGTACGACGTCGGAAGCCCCCCTGACCCGGCAGCCCTCGAGGAGCTCGCCCGGGAGGTCGTCGAGGCGAACCTCCCCGTTGTCGTCAAGTTCGTGAAAGCCGAGGAGCTCCCCAGGCACCTCTACAACGCCCCCAATCTGCAGAGGCTGCCCTCGGCGGAGGTGTACAGGGTGGTCGAGATACCAGGCGTGAACGCGATGCCGTGCACAGGCACTCACGTGAGAAGGACAGGCGAGGTGGGCGAAGTGAAAGTGCTCAGGGTGGAGAAGCGGCTCGGCTACAGAGTCTACTACACTGTCACCTAGCGCTGCTCCCTGCCGGGCTTCTCCAGCCTCAGCACGGGCCCGGCCTCCGCGCGCTGACCTCCCAGCGGCTCGTCCGAGAGAACCCTGACCACGTAGTACTTCTCCACCCCGCTCCTCTCAAGCAGCTCCCGCAGGGATACCACTGACTCGTCGTAGACCACCTCAACCGTGGACCCAAAGACGTGCACAGCGTGCACACCGGCAACTCTCACGAAGTGCTGCTTGCTCGGCGCCACGCAGCCCTCGCACCCGACTCCGGCCACCTTCAGCCTAGCCCTCCTCACAGCGCTTCACGCGTGGGAAAAGGATATTAGCTTAGCTCCCCTGCAGGACGCACGTGGGGTTCGACCCGAGAGAGTTCGTCGAGCGCGCGGTTGAGGAGATCAGGAGGACTGTTGGCGACGCCAGGGCTGTGGCCGCCTGCTCCGGCGGTGTCGACAGCACTGTCGCAGCGGTGCTCGCCCGGAGAGCCCTGGGGGACAGGCTCGTCGCGGTGTACATCAACGACGGGTTCCGCCGGGAGGGAGAGCCCGAGTGGGCTGTGAGCATGCTGCAGAGGCTCGGCCTCAACGTGCTCCTCGTGGACGCCAGGAGGGAGTTCCTGGAGGCTGTGAGGGGGCTCAGGGACGCCGAGGAGAAGAGGAAGGCCTTCAGGCACACATTCTACTCGGTGCTCGGGAGGGTTGCCAGGGAGGTCGGCGCCAGGTACCTGGTCCAAGGGACTATCGCGGCGGACGTGGTGGAGACGGTCAGGGGCGTCAAGACCCAGCACAATGTGCTGGTGCAGCTGGGCCTGGACCCGAGGACGTACGGCTTCGAGGTCGTGGAGCCGCTGAGGGAGCTCTACAAGCCCCAGGTGAGGGAGCTCGCCAGGTTCCTCGGCCTGCCGCCAGAGATCTCCGAGAGGATGCCCTTCCCGGGGCCCGGCCTCCTCGTCAGGGTTGTGGGGGAGGTCACCGAGGAGAAGCTGGAGATCGTGAGGAAGGCTACCAGGATCGTTGAGGAAGAGTTCGCCGGGCTGAAAGCCTTCCAGGCCTTCGCCGCCGTGCTCGAGGGCAGGGCCACAGGCATCGTGGGCGGGGAGAGGAGGTACGGCTACATGGTGGCTGTCAGGGCTGTGAGGAGCGAGGATGCTCTCACAGCGGAGCCCCTGGAGGCGCCCTTCGAGCTCCTCAGGAGGGTTGCCGAAAGGATCACGAGAGAGGTGCCGGGCGTGGTGAGGGTGCTCTACGAGGTCACGGGCAAGCCGCCAGCGACGATTGAGTACGAGTGATGAGCCGTGGTGAAGAAGCCCTACCCCCGGAACGACGACATCGCCGAGGCGATACTGGAGGTGGTGGGAATCCCGACGCTCAAGCCCGAGGACCTCCCCGACCGCGTGAGGAGGGTTCTCGAGGAGAGAGGCTTCTACACCGGGCTCGTCACGGACAAGAGGGTGTGGAGGATCTACGAGACCCTCGTCCGGAGGGGCAGGATCTACGACGTGCTCGGAGTCGTCCAGGAGCTAGGCGAGGAAAAGGAGGAGTAGTGAGCAGCCGCGCTAGAGCTCCAGCTTCGCGAGGACATAGCCCATGAGCGCGTCGGCGGCGCCCTCCCGCGCCTCGCGCCGCGCGCGGTACATAGCAGGTCCAGGAGAGATTAAAAATCGAAGGAGTAAGCGTTAATACGAAACGAATACGATCAAGATCTACGTTAGGAATATAGGAGAAGTTAAGGTGAAGGTCGCAACGGTGTACCTTCTCAGCTCCACGGGGAGCATACTAGCATATTATTCCCCGGAGGAGGGTCTAGAGCTGGCTCCCGAGGAGCTACGTGATATCTCGACAGATATTGGTGGGGTTGCATTAACTCCTGGTGCAACGTATATTGTAAAAGTTGTGACGTCAAAAGGTACAGAGGCCACATACCAGTTTACCTAATAGAACGTAAAAATTCTGAATAGAAGCTTGATTTTTTCCTTAAATAAGCGCGGAGCTAAGGTAGGCGGCAAATATCTAGAGGAGTGCAGGGTAGTGGGAGGACTACTTTGACGCCGGGGGTCTCGAGCACGGGTGGTTCTAGCCTAAAGTGCACGGGCATGAGGTACTGGGCTCCGGCTTCCCTGGCTGTCTCGGCGGCTTGGCTGGGGGTGGAGTGGCCGTCCGCCAGGGCTAGCTCCCTGTGCTGGTCGTCGAAGGTTGCCTCGTGGATGAGGAGCTTGCAGCCCCTGGCGAGCTTCACGATGGAGGGTGTGGGCCTCGTGTCACCGGTATATGCGAGCGCTGCTCCGCCCGCCTCGATCCTATAGACGAGGGATGGGATGGAGTGGTCTGCGGCTGCCGCGTAGACCTTGACTCCCTGCTCCTCCAGCACGAGGGCTGGCTCGGGCGCCGGGTCGATTGGGTGGAGCTCGAGGGCTGCGATGTGGTCGGGGATTCCCACGGCTCTCAGGAAGAGCTCCACGTCGAGGTCTGTGGGCGCGAGAACCTTGAGCCTGCGGCCCAGCCTCCTCGCGTGGACTGCCAGCGTTGGGAGCCCTAGGGCGTGGTCCCCGTGTTTGTGAGTGATGAGCACGTAGTCGATGTCTGCCACGTCGAAGCCGCACCGCCTCATCGCCGCGTACACGCCCTCGCCTGCCTCGAGGAGCATCGTCAGAGGTCCTGCCTCGACGATGAAGGAGACTGTGCCGAGGAGGGGGTTGGAGACCCAGCCCCCCACGCCTAGGGGTGTGATGACGAGCTTCGCCATACGCCCCCTGGGGGTGCTGCCCGCGGTTATCCTTGTCGCTGGCCGGGTGGCAGCCAGTGCGCAGCTAGGGGTTTGTGGAGGAGCTCGTACTTCGGCACAACCAGGGTGCCGCGCTCCGATGCCAGGAGGAGGCCTGCCCAGTAGTCCTTGACGCAGATGCTCAGGCCCAGCGCGCGCGCCCTCAACCCTCGCCAGCTCCTCGACCTCGAAGACCACCGCCCTGAGGACGAGCTGCAAGCCTGGCCACCGCAATCCTGAGAGCTTGCTTTAAAACGCTGCCCTCCAGGTCTAAAACGTGCTGTACGTCGGCTGCTGCGGCTGGTGCATGGGCAGGTCGAGGTACTACGCGGCGTTCAACGTGGTGGAGCTCCAGGACACCTTCTACGACCCGCCCGACCCGGAGAGGCTGGGCAGGCTCGCGTCGGAGGCTCCGGGGGGCTTCGCCTTCGCGATGAAGGCTTGGCAGGCGGTGACGCACCCCCTGGACTCCCCGACGTGGAAGAGGGCTAGGAGGAGGCCTGACAGCAGCCTGGCGGACAGGTACGGCTTCCTGAGGCCAACCAGGGAGGTGCTGGAGGCTTGGGACCTGGTGGCTAGGGCTGCCCGCGCGCTCCGCGCGTCGGTGGTCGTGGTGCAGACGCCGCCTAGCTTCGGCTACAGCGAGGAGAACCTCAGGAACGCGGTCGAGTTCTTCAGGAGCGCTGAGTCGAGGGATTTCTGGGTGGGCTGGGAGCCGAGGGGGAGCTGGCTCGAGAGCCTGGGCAGGATCGCGGAGGTGGTCTCGAGGTTCGACGGGGTGGTACACGTGGTCGACCCCTTCAGGGCCAGGCCCGTGGTCGAGAGGGAGGTCGCCTACTTCAGGCTGCACGGCATAGGCGGTGGCGAGGTCAACTACAGGTACAAGTACACGGACGAGGACCTGCGGAGGCTGGCCGAGCTCGTGAGGCCGCGCCTCGAGGCTGGGCGCGCGGTCTACGTGCTGTTCAACAACGTGTACATGGCCCAGGACGCGGCCAGGTTCAAGGAGGTTATGGCGAGGGGGTAGGGCTCAGGCATGGCAAGGCCTCTTCACCGCGGTTAGGATCAGGGGTGCTCATCATCGCCGCGCAAGAAAGCACGCCCCCGGTTTAAAGTGCTCACGCGCGCGGGATGCTTACGCCCAGCACCTCCTCCAGCATGGACGCGCTGTCGTTCCAGGAGACGAGGTCGAAGAAGCTACCCCTCTTCCTCTTCGCAGCCTCTATCACCTCCCTGGGGTCTAGGTCCCTGCGCGCGTGGAAGCCGCAGATCCCGCCTGTGTCCAGGGGTCTCCACATGCTGAGCCACTGGCCCTCGACCCCTAGCAGCCTGTAGGCGGTCTGGGTTGCTCCCTCGTAGGCTCCTGCGACGAAGTACAGCGTGTTCACCCCCTCTGGCACCTCCACTTTATAAAAGGCGTCCTTCCCCGGGGCTTCCTCCACCTCAGCCCACACGATGCCGCGCTTGTCGAGCACCTCTGTCCTCACGCTCGGCATGTGGCCCGCGAAGACGTACCACGCGGCGCTGCTGAGCACCTCGATGAACTTGGCGACGCCGCTGGGCTCGGGCTTCCACAGCCTCCTCAGGGTGTCCGCTGGCGCGAGGTTCAGGAGCGCTAGGCTGCCGCCCCAGATTCCCTGCCTGAACAGCTCCGCGTTCACGGCTCTCGGGTCCCTGCGCTCCCTGACCACTGTCGTGACCATGTATGTGAAGAGCACCTTTGCGACGAGGACGTGGACTGTCGGGGTGAAGGCTTTCTGCAGCCTGAACGCGATCTTGTAGACCTCGCTCATACCACCACCTTGGGCTTCAGCTCCTTAATGAAGCCCTTTGAAAAAAGCTTGTCCACGACGCCCTTCACTGCCGCGGGGCTCGTGCCCAGCTCCATGGCTATCTCGGCGATGCTCTTCCTCCCATCGCAGGCTTTGAGCACCACCTCCTCCTCCGGCGACAGGGCCGCTCTGGGGGGTCTCGGGGAGGGCACGGGGACCACATCCGCGAGGAGCACGGGGGCTCTCCTCTCCTCCACCTTAGGCTGGGGGGTCTCGGGGGGCTTCGGCCTGGCGCCCGTCATTATCCACTGGAGCAGCTCGGGGACGCCCTGCCCGGTGGTCGCGGAGACTGTGAAGAAGTCGAGGTCCACCTTCTGGGCCTCGGCTCTCGCTCGCTCGATGGCCTCCGGGCTTGCTAGGTCGAGCTTCGTGAGCACCAGTGCCTTCTGGGGGGCTGCGAGGACGAGTGGTAGGAGCTCGGGGTCGGCCCCGGGCTGCTGGGAGCCGTCGGCGAGGAGCAGGCCCACCGAGACCTTCCAAGGGGGAGCTGCGAGCAGCAGTCGCACGACGTCCACGCGCCCCGGCACTTCGACAACCTTCACCCCCTGGCTTGCCTCGTACACCCTGTAGATAGGCGGCTCAGTGAAGCGGACTGGGAGCTCGGGGAACAGGGCTTTTATCAGCGTGGACTTGCCGGAGCCCTTGGGGCCTGCTACCAGTAGAACCTTAGACACACGCTACACGCTGCTTCGGCTATATTTCGCTTGCGTCCGCGGGGGTGGAAAGGCTTTATTGACGGGGCTGGGCAGTTACAGGGCGCGCGGAGGATTAGGGATGGGCTACGCGGGCTTCGCTCCACAGAGGAGGATTATTCTCGACGAGCGGAAGCTAAGCACGGAGTACGTCCCAGTTAAGCTGCAGCACAGGGAGAGACAGATAGAGGAGACCCTCCGCGTGCTCAGGCCTGTGATCAAGGGGGAGAAGCGCGTTGTCCACGCGGTGATCTTCGACGGGCCCGCGGGGACGGGCAAGACGGCCGTGGCCAGGAAGATCGGGGAGTTCCTCGCGGTGGAGGCTAAGGAGAGGAAGAGGATCCCGCCGCTGGTTGTGAGCTACGTGAACGCCCAGGAGCACAGGACGAGGTACCAGGTCATGCGCAAGATTGGCAGCGACGGCGGGTTGACGATACCGAGGAGGGGGTTCTCGGCAGACGAGCTCTCTTGGTACATCTTCGAGTTCTTCGGCAGGAACGACTACAACCTCCTTGTCATACTCGACGAGGCTGACGTGCTTGTGCGCCAGGAGGACGGGAACGCTGTCCTCTACACCCTGACGCGGGCGCACGAGCTGCACTCCGAGGTCAACATCGGCGTGGGCCTCATCGCGATCTTCCGGCGGTTCGGCGAGAGCTCCCTCCTCATCGAGGACGCTGTGAGGAGCTCGCTCGCTGCTTCCGTGCTGAAGTTCGAGCCCTACACGGCTCAGCAGCTCAGGGATATCCTCTGGAACAGGGTGCTGCTGGACAAGGCCATCAGGGAGAGCGCGGTGTCCGACGACGTGATCGAGATGATAGCCTCGGCTGTGAGCTACGACCCGGAGTCGAAGAGGGGGTTCGGGGACGCGAGGATGGCGATAAAGGTGCTCTACTTCTCCGCGCTGAAGGCGGAGAGCGAGGGGCGCGAGGTGATACTGCCGGCTGACGTGCGCGAGGTGATAAGCAGGGGTGTTCTGCCCGCCGAGCTGGACGAGGAGGTTTTCGAGAAGCTGGACCTGCACGAGAAGCTGCTCCTCCTGGCGATCACCAGGGTGCTGCTCATGGAGAAGAGCAGGGCGTACGTCAGCATAGGGGACGTGGAGCTCGAGTACGAGGACATATGCGCGAGGTACGACGAGAAGCCCCTGCGCCACACGAGCGTGTGGGAGCGTGTCCAGCGGCTCAAGAGGATGGGGATCATAGAGGCTAGGGTCGAGAGCGGGGTGACAAGGGGGAGGACCACGCAGATCTCCTTCGTCGGCATCTCCAGGGTGCCTCTCGACTACCTCGAGAAACTGCTAACGAGCCTGATCGAGAGGGAGATCGCCGCTCGCGGT
>Ga0080008_142287_pt1 | contig 10766 bp, 12 predicted proteins | sample ConCONMetagenome_FD_69211 | JGI IMG/M metagenome (GOLD analysis project Ga0080008, IMG submission 69211) | Hot spring microbial streamer communities from Conch Spring, Yellowstone National Park, USA - CON_C (SPADES assembly) (version 2) | ecosystem: Environmental > Aquatic > Thermal springs > Hot...
CCACCATAGCCAAGAAGTATGCTAAAGTCCTTCCGCGAGACATCCATAATCTGCTTGAAAGCTTTGGTCAGCAGAATCCGGTCGTAGATCTCGCCAGATCTATCGTGGCACAAGTAAAGCAAAGACTTGCGGCGGAGTTAGACAGGGAGGTGGTGGAGAAGGTGGCTAAGATCTTTGAAGAAACGCTTATACAAGTTGCTTCGTCCACGCCAGCAGATCTGCTCCCAACGGAGGAAAGGGTCAAGTATTACAAGATCGGCTGGTCTATGGGCATTGTGGCACTTGCTCTTGACTCGGTGCCCGGGCCGAGCCCGTCTAGGATATGATTCTGGAGGCCCTCAACGCGCTTAGGAGGGGCGCCGTGAGGGAGGCCATCAATGCGATGGAGAAGTGGCGGCTAGACGAGTCACTTAAGTGGAAGAAGGTCGCCGAGAGACTGAGCTGGCTGGACGTGACGAGGAGCCACACCGTTGTCGAGGCTTACGAGGTTTGTGTAAGAAGCTGGAGGAAGTTGAGGATCTGCGCCTGCAGGGGCGAGGGGTGCGACCCACAACTAGCAGACCTCGTGGTGGAGGTGTTTAGGCCTGTCTGCAGGAGGGTTGCCATGCCTAGGTACGAAATTGAGACATTCTGTGCGATGTTCATCGTGAAGGTCGCCGATAGGGTGAACATGGAGGTGGCATGATCTGCAGGAAGGTCATCCTTGAGGTAGGCGCCAAGCCGCCAGGCTACGGCCCGGCGGTCGTCGGCGTAAACGGCGTGAGGAGACTGGTCACCCCCCACGGCTCAGCCGCGGCGTGCTTCGCCAGCGGCTTCACGGAGGAGCACTACGTGGCGAGGATCAAGGAGGAGGAGGAAAGGGGCTACGCCGTCGTGTACGCAGAAGACGCGGCGGGGAGGTACGTATTCGTGTGGCCGGGCGAAATATACCGCTGGGTCGTAGACGGAGCTGAGGCCGTCCTTGAGGGGAGGGGCAGGGCAACCCCCATGTACATCTTGGCGGGGCCGCCGGGCTCCGGCAAGACGACTTTGGCGAGCCTCGTCATACCGGCTAAGTTCGGCACGCCGTCAGACGTCATCTCGCCTGCCGACTTCTTGTCGAAGTGGGTCGGCGAAAGCGAGAAGAACCTCCAGAGGTTCTTCACGCGGGCCAAGGCGGCGCAACCGTACGTCCTCGTGTTCGACGAAGGCGACGCGCTGATCGCCAGGTGGAGCGGCGTCTCGGGGAGCGGAGAAGGCGAGGTGACGAAGAACGTCCAGACCGTCGCCAAGAAGGAGCTGTCTGAGATATACATGCATAGATATAGAGTCTTCATCGCTGTAACCACCAACCTTGAGCCAGACGAAATCTTGCCCGAGTTCAAGCGTAGGGGCAGAGGCGTCCTTGTGGAGGTGCCGTATTTAGACACCGCGGGGCTGAAGTTGCTCGTAGACAAGCTGGTGTCGTTCCACGGCGTGAAGTGCGCCAACGTCGATATAGTGGGCACGGCGGCTAAGCGGAAGATGTCGCCAGCGGACATCTCGGAGTGGGTGGAGAGGCTTGCCAAGGACTGCAGGGCGCCACCGCCCAAGGGCCTCAGCAAGGCGCCTGACGCGGTGCTCAACGCGCCGGCAAGAAAGGTGCAGTGCGACGGCGACTTGTGCAGAAACCGGTGTCTCGTTGCTGGCGTCCACTACCGCGTCGAGTACCAGCCCTACGTCGACGTCGATGTTGTGGCGTCCTCTGTAGTGAGGTACCTCATAGAGGACTGCAACGCGCCGCCCGTAGTCCTCATGACCCTCAAGAGGGAAGACGTGAAGGAGGCCATCACCATGGCGAGGGCCTCCAAATCTCCGCTGGTGGTGTACCCAGAAATCGGCAGGGAGGAGTACTTCACGTGGTTCGCCAACGTCAAAGAGGTGCCTGTGGTGTTTCTGCAACCAGACCCCACAAAGCTCCCCCTCAACACCTACGTGAGGGGACGTCTCAAGATAAGCTGACCCCGGAAAATAGCTTAAATATGTAGACGTAGAACTGCACATGGTAAACGTATACCAGGGCCCTAGTTCGTGCTACGGAAGGTTCGAAGGAAACTACGCGCCTGGGCGCGGCGTGAATGCGTTCACGGTGAGGTTCCTAGTGGGCTACATCCTCCGCGATTTGAAGCGCGGGTGGACGTACGAGCGGGGAACGTGCCGCCGAATCAAGATGACGCCTAAGCTCGCCATCAAGAGACTGATGTATCTAATCACGCTTGCCAGGAAGCATGCCCCAGCCCACCTACCGGCGGTGAAAAGAGAGGCCATGAGGGCGATTAGGTACGTGCAGAGGATGGTCAGAGCTGTGGCGGTATGACCGCACTGGCTAGCCGCACGGCGGCTAATCAGACACCAGCTGTCGACGTCCCTGCGTCGCAAAGGCCAAATTCTACACCTCCTCCTACGGGCGCAACTATCACTACTTTGCAAGACGCTAGAGCGCAGGCTAACATGATTCTGGAGGAGGCCAGGACACAAGCAGACAGAATACTGAGGGATGCACAAGCAAGTGCTCAGCAATTAGTAAGACAGGCAGAGGCTGAGAGACAGAGGATTCTCGAAGCCGCCAATGCGCAGGCTAACGCTATTCTGCAAGAGGCTAGGACGCAGGCGGACAGAATACTGAGAGATGCAAACGCAGAAGCCGCTAAGATTCTGTCTGCGGCTAGAGCAGAGGCCGATAAAATCGTCAGCAACACACAGAACGCCGCCCAACAGCTGATCAGTCAAGCAGAAGCAGAGAGACAGAGGATCATTGAAGAGACTAGACTCCGCCAGGAGGAGGAAGAGAGAAAGCTTGAGGAGGCAATGAGGAGACTTGAGAGACTCCGCCAGAGGGAGGCCGAGCTCATGGATCGGCTAGAGAGGACGAAACGAGAACGTCTCAAGGCCATCGAGGACGAGCTTGCTGGTTTGAGACAACTGCGTTTCAGAGAACTTGAAAACGAGATTCAGCAGACCAGAGCGCTTCAGCTCGCCATCGTGCGGGAAGATGTGGAGAAGTACAGGCAAGCGCTTATGCAACGGGCAGAGGCTGAGGCCAGAGCCGCAGTAGAGGCCGCGAGACAGAAGGCGCTTGAAGATGCCAAGAAACAGCTTGAGCAATACGTTGTGCAAGCTAAGGCAAAGGCTGACGAAGAAATCAAGAGGTATGCCGACCAGCAGAGAGCTCGTGTAGATGAAGAGATCAAAAAAAATGCTGAACAAGCAAAAGCCGCAGTAGAGACTGCAAGGCAGAAGGCTATTGAGCTTGCCAGAAGACAGGCTGAGGAGTACGTTGCGCAGGCCAGGGCTAGGGCTGATGAGGAGGTCAGAAAGTACGTAGAGACGGCGAAGGCAGAGGTCAAGAGACAGAAGCAAGCCGCCATAGAGGCGGCTCAGAGACAGGTGGAGGAGCATGCGAGGCAAGCCAAGGCTCAGGCAGAGGAGTACGTAGAACATATGCGGAGGGAGGTGGAGGGACACAAACAGAGGGCGTTGATGAAACTTCGGGAGGCTGTCCGGAGGAGGTTTGCGGATGAGGCGGCTAAGGCTCGGGAGGAGTATGTCAAGGCGATGTTTGCGCTGAATCAAGAAGCCGCGGCGAGGAGGCACCAGCTTGCAGAGCTGTCTAAACAGGTGCAGAGGCTTACGCAGATCAGAGATGCGCTTCTCCAGCAGGTGCGGGAGCTTCAAGAGACCGCGGCGAGGAGGAAACGTCTGGTGGGGGCGTTGGCATGATGGCCCTCAAGAAGAAGGTGACGGCGGCGGTGGACGTCGAGCGCTTTGCGCAGATGTTCGCAGAGGTGTTCGGCAGGCCGCCCACCGCTGAGGAGTTCGAGGAATGGTGCACTGCGTGGGGTGGCGAGGTGGAAAAGAATAAATGCGTGTTTGTAGTTGTAGAGACAGTATGATAGGGAAGAATAAGAAGAACCAGCCTACGATGCTCGTCATCCCGCCGACTCCGTCTCAGCCGCAGGTAGAGGAAGTGGAGGAATGCGAGAAAAACGGCAACAAGGTGGTGTGCAGGAGGAGGACGGAGAAGAGGGCTCTGTTAGCTTAAATATGTCTGCAAGTGTTGCATATATGCCAAAAGCCGCGCTGTCAGTGGATGAGGTCGAGCTTAAGGAGGGCGAGTACGAGGTGCCCTTCGGCAAGGTGGCTGTCAAGAGGACTGATAGCGGCTTCAAGATAGTAATTCACGTCAACGGGAAGAAGCTTGGGCAACAGATGGCTAAGCAGATTGCGTATTCGCTCGTAGGCCCATACATAGCGAAAGGAAGGGCGACCTAGGTTATAGCTTAAATAAGTCTACGACGTCTTTTTATCATGGTCGTAGTCAAGGGAGAGGGGCGTTTTGCCGATGCTGTGCGCAGAGCGCTTGAATATGCGCAGAGCCGCGGCGTAGACTTGTCCGGCGTCGAGGTGGAGGTGGTGGCGGATCCGTCAATTACAGACTTCGGTGCCTACACAGAGCACCACGGGGGTTTGAGGTTCCGCATACGGTACAACCCGCGCTATGTCAACGACGTCGTGTTGGCGTCGCATGAGGCGGGCCACGTCGCCCACTGGGCTTGGGCAGTCAAGACCGGTAGGACGCTCTTCTTCAGCAATCCCAACGTGATTGAGCCCCTCGCCGAGGCCTTCGGTGCCGTAGTTGCGAGAGAGCTGTTCGGCGTCCCGGTGACCTTCAAGGGGGCTCCGTACAACTTGACGAAGATACTGCCAGAGAGTGCAACATACATCACGGTCACGGTCGACGGGAAGCCGATCGCCGTTAAGGTGCCTGAGTGGAGCGACTACAGGAGCAGGTACAGAGCTGGCGTGTTTGTTGCGCCGTACTTCTACAATGTGACCAACTGGGCGCATGTCTTTGGCAACTTCACGGCGGCGCCCACAGACATCATCGAAACGGTACACAAGGCATGGCAGAGTAGAGCTGTTGAGTTCGTGCCAGGCTGGGGCCCCGTCTGGAGGAAAGAGCCGACGTGGAGTTGGACTGACGTTCTGACAGACAGGACTCTTGACGATTCTCCAGTACGGCAGAAAACTGGCAACACGCCGTCTGCCGACACCTTGGTGCCGACCGCTACGCCGCAAATCGGTAACGCTACACAGAAAAACGATGCGGCTACAGACAGCACTATTCTGCCGCAAGCCGACGCTCAGAAGGCAATTGCGCATGTGCAACCGCTTGCAAATGTGCCGCTCCCGCCGAGCAACGTCCAGCCTCCGAGGTACTTCAGCTCAGACATCGCGCCGAGCCCTGCGTCTTCGGAATGGAGCAACTACATCAGCGGCAGGAGGGTTTTGGTTGTGTTCCGCAACTGGCCGTCCCTAGATACGACAACGTTGAAGGAGACTAGGAAGGATTATGTGGCTGGGGCTGGCGTCGTCTCGGGAGGTAGTTTGCGGCTCGAAGGCAGAGTTCCTGTGCCGCGCGTAGTCGATCCAAATGCGTGGATTGAGGTCGTGGACGAGAAGACTGGGAAGGTGCTGACGAGAATCAGGTCGGACGAGCTCTACAAGCTTACAAGCGAAGGGACGCCGGTGACGCTGTATTGGTCACACGTCGCAGTAGAGGAGAAGTGGCCCGGGTGGGAGCGCTTCGTAGAGAGGGCCAAGGAGCTGGAGGAGAAGCTGGGGACGTGGCGTCCGTCCAGCGCCGTGGTCGTCAACCCAGGTGGCACGGCCAGCGATGTGAAGGTGGCCAGCGAGATTATCAATCAAGACAGCAAGGTCAGCGCTGTGAAGGTGACCAACGCCCCGACCGAATACGTTCCGCCCAAGGTGCCCGACGACGTGCGCAAACAATTCGAGGGCCTGCTTTCTGACCTGAAGAAGCTGGGAGAGAAGGTGAATCTGAGGAACGTCGGCGAGGTGCACGACAGGTTCATTCAGCTGAGGGATAAGGCGTTGGACATCGCACTCGCTTATCCACAGCTCATAGACGAAGCCAACGAAGCCGTTGGAAGGGTTGGGAGCGCTATAAGAGCCGCTTCCAGCAAGCTCTACAGCGCCTTAGCCAAGGCGGCTGGGAGGGACAGCTTCTGGAGGGGGGATGGCGACGTGAAGACGCCCATCGGCGCGTACAGGTACGACCCAGCCACTGGCGCGTTCCTCCTGTCTCTCTACGACAGACCAGTGGCTGAAAACATCGTCGGCTACATCAAAGAAGACGGGACGCCGGTCGTGCTGAAGAAGACGCGGAGCATGTCCGAAGCCCTAGAGGAGTACAACAAACTCTTGAAGAGTCCGACGTCTGGACAAGACAGCCCAAAGCAGACTAGCGCTCAGACTAGCGTTCAGCAGTCTAGCGGAAATCGGCAAGCTGAGTTGCCGCCTCCTCTCGACGCTCTGACTAAGACGCCTGTGTTCGGCCCAGTTCTGCAAGCATCTAAGTTGGTTTCGCAGACGCCGGTGCTTGGCCCAGTTCTACAGGCAACTAAGTTGTCTTTGCAGACGCCGTCTAGCCAGCAGGCGGATTTCCTCCAGCCGCTGTACAGTACTCTGACTAAGGCGCCAGTGGCTGGGCCGGTTCTGCAGACAGCCAAACTGCTCCTGCAGGCGCCGCCTTCTGGCGGCTCGAAAGCCGGCACTGGTACACATTCAGAACCCATGCCAGTTGTTCAGACCCAAACGTCTGCACAATCCATGACGCAACCCAGCAGGCAGAGAGATTTCCTTTGGCCGGTGTACAGGGCCGTCGACTTCTTGGCGGATGCTCTTAAGGCTGGCGCAGGCATTAAGCTTGCGGCGTTTGGCGTCACGGCGCTCGGCGGCGACAAGCCGTTTTCAGATAGCGGCTCTGGCGAACAGCAGTTTGTTGCAACCACGCCGAAGCCTGCGCCTGAAAGCCGGGTTGTCTACAACCGGCGCCGCGGCATGCCTGTCCTTGGCGGCACCAGCCAGCTAGACCGCTCCGATTATTTGGTGGACAGCGGATTCGTACAGCCGCCGTCTGGCAGACAGCAGAAGGCAGGTGAGCCAGTTTCGGTTAGACACGTAAGACCGCCGGACTACGTCCTCATTGAAACAAAAAGCAAACTTGCCGCTTCATCTGCCACTCCTTCTATGCCGCCAGACTACGTTCTGATCGAGATGCAAGCCAAGTCATCTGGGACAACATCTCCGCCCTCAGTTGAGCTTGTACAACAGCCCAGCAGTCAGAAGTCGGACAGGCCCGTATCGAGGTTTGCGAAACCGCCCGACTACGTGCTTGTTGAACAAGAGAGCCAGCGCTCTGGAGCGGCGCAAGTCTCGCCTGTCCACCGCCCGGCGGACTACGTCGTGAGCCAGCAGTCTGGCGGCAGTGAGCGCCCGGCCCAGCCGCCGCCAAGCATGCAGATGGCTGAAGTTTCTCAGCCGCAGAGCGGCTCCGAGGAGAAGAGGTACCGGGGGAGACCTGTGGTGCTTCCCATTTAACGGTTTTTAATTTTGTGTGTTTTTTCCTACATGATCGGGGAGTTCATCCAAGTCTTCGCCCTGCTTCTCGCTATCGGCGTGTTGCTGTTGATGTTCTACATGCTGACGGTGAGGAGAGACAGGCTGACGCCGCCGCTGACGGTGTTTCTCGTCCTGCTTGTTTTCATTTCGCTAGCGCTGTCCTACCTCTCGTCGCGCACTTACATACCGATTCAAGTCAACGCAACTGCGGTGAAATACTACCAGGATCCGTACGGCATAGGGTTCCTCTCCCTCGTCATGTCCCTCATTTCGATCTTCTTGGCCATAGGCGCACTGCTCTTCGCCGTAGCAAACCAAGGGATGAAGACGCTCAGAATCTAACGACTTTTAGCCAGCGTCGCCTTTTTCCACATGCACCTTTCCAAGACCAAAATAATTCTCTTGATGCTGATTGGAGGGCTTACGGCGGCTTCTCCCAACATCTTGAGAATCCTTGCCATGATCCTGCTTGTAATATACATAATTAGATATAGACAGGAAGAAGGCGCCATGAAGATGACGGCCTTCGTCGCAGTGGGGTACTCCGTGGCCCTCTTCCCAAGCCCCTGGCACGCCTTGGCGGCTGGCGTAATACTGTACCTCATCTACAAGAGGTGGGACGACGCCGGGTTCCTCGGACTGCTAGGCGGGCTCTCCATGGTCACCGCCTATGCGTTCTACGCGTTTGCCGAGCAGAAGCTGGGCTGGCTCTACGGAGTGCGTCTCTTCTACACAGACCCCGCCACTTCGCTGGTTTTGGGATACGGCCTGTTCTACACAGGCGTCGCCGTTACAGCCATCTCCGCGTTCCTCATATTCATAAAGGTGGCTGAAGAGACCGCGAAGGCCGAGGTGGTGATGGAGCAGGCGCTGAAGAGGTTGGCTCCTAAGCCGCGGGAAGAGGAGGAGAAAGAGACGGCGGAAAAGAAGGAAGCGGCGGCGAAAACTGAAGAGGAGGAGAAGGCTGTGCTGGTGGGGAAGCCAGCTGAGACGAAAAAGACGAGGGTTAGGCTTCCTAGGTCGGTTGAGTTATGATGTTCGCCCTCGCGGCGGTGCTGGTCTTCGCAGGCTTCGTCTTGTTGCTTTTGGCGTACGGCAGATACCTAGACGCCGACTTCAAAGGCGCTGTAGTGTACGGCTCGGTCTCAGGTCTCTTCATAGTCGCCAGTCTCCTCATCGCCAGGGAGCTCTCCGACCTCGTCGCCGCCATGCTCGTAGGCGTCTCCATAGTCTACGTCGTATTCGTCGCCGCCCTTCTCCTCTGGCTCATGGGGCGCCCACCGCTTTGACGCAGGCATGCCGTACACCCTCGGCGACATGCCCCTCTGCCCCTGGCACCTTGGCGCAACTATCGCCGAAATTATATCGGAAGGGCTGAAGTCGCCCTCCGGAAGAGGAATGGGGTATATGTACGCCTCCTCCTCTACTTCCTCATCGCCGCCGCCCTCCTCAGCATACGCGGTGATGTATATGGCGAACCTGGGCCTTCTGCCCCTGGGCGGTCTCTCGCCTACGGTGAAAGACGGCGGATCTGTGAGGAACAAGTATGCGCCGAATGTCTCGTCTCTGTACACAGCGCCGACTAAAGGATATGGGGGGAGGATGTCTAAGTTGCGGTACATTACGTGGAGGACATCGCTTTCTCCGACCATCCAGTTGCCGCAGTCGCCGCTCCACGTCAGAGTCTTCCAGTCGAACTCGCCGCAAGGCGACCTGTCCACAGCGTCGAAGGTGACGTACTGCGTGGTGCCGTGTGTGACCCGCCATATGGCGAGCGGAGGCCACGCAAGCAACCACGCCGCGCCGTCTTGCGCCGCAAACCCGCTCCCAGATGTGCAGACCTCCCTGTCGCCATTCTGTCTGCACTCGAAAGAGCCGAGCCACGCCCCGCCCTCAAGATCCCTAAGCCACACCACCCTGCCGCAAAGCGGCGCCCCTGGCGGGAACAGCGTAATCGGCGTCCCAGACCTCCTCAGCACTTCAGACAGCTGTACCTTAGACCCTGAGCTGGCAAGGCTCTCCAACAGTTTGGAAACCTGCATAACCAGAGTCCTGGGCGGAGTTAATATGCCGTATGAGCTAGACCTGGCCGCCGCCTTCGCCTTAGCGTGCCATCTGGCGAAGCTCTTCGCCACGTACTGCACCAAAGGCATGTGGGTGCCAGCAGGCGCGCTTGCGGTCGGATGGGACGGCTTCAACATCAGGAAGCTCCTCGCCGGCTTCAGCGGCACGCTTGCCGAAGAGCTGAAGAAAGCAGGTGGACTAGCCGTGGCTAAGAAGCTCACAGCGAAACAGCTCTCCCCCATCACCAAGTCCCTCATCTACTCAGCCGCAGACGCAGACATCGGCGGCGCTGTGGCCAAGGCCGTACCCTGCGGTACCGTACTGGACGCCTACTGCAAGCTGAAGACACTACTCGGCTTATGACCCTGCCGAGACACTGCGCAAGGGGCTGTGAGCAAGGAGTCTTCTCGCATCTGAAAGCGAGCATGAAAGGGCTATCATGGTTCGGTTTATAAGATGTAAGAAATGGTATTGACATGTCCGAAAGGGCTAATGTTGTTCTTGTCCCTACTCCGCGGACGCCGGAGTCTGCGCTGGATATTAAGATTGAGTTTGAGAGGGAGCCGAAGGAGCCCTGGGAGGTGGCTCTGCTCGATGTTCTTGAACGGACGCTTGAGGAGATTACAAGACTGAGATCTATGGCCATCAACTACCTGTTCGGCGGCAACCCAGCCATGAATTTGCCCCCCGCGCCGACGGCGCTCCCCCACGTACTCACCGTCATAGCCTCGCTGTCGAAGACCATTGCCACCGTTGCCGAGTCGCAGATAGCGAACCTTGAGAAGATGAGAGATAGGGAAGAGGCGCTGAAGTTCGCATCCAGGGTATTGGAAGTGACACGCAGACTCTACCACGCGCTGGGCATGACGATAGCTGAATACATATCTATAGTGATGCACGGCTTGGTCACAGCGCAGGAGGCCAACTCCTGGGCGGTTGGGATCGCCACCGGCATGGTGCCGTTTAAGACGGGTGGAGAGGTGGCTGTCCAGCAGGAGAGGAGATGAGTGAGCCCTTCCCAACCCCCGACCCGCCGCCGACAGCACCGCCGCGCGACGTGACTGTTACGGAGACGCTGGTCAAGACGGTGACGATTACTCACATCCACACGCCTACTACGGCGGCTGAGCCCCCGCCTGACTTCACTCTGTTGATCGCCTTGGCGGCCGTGATGGCGCTCTTCGGCGGACTCATTGTGGGGTACTTCCTGGCTAGGTTCCTGTTTTTGTCGAGGATGGATCAAGTGGCGCGGGCGTTTC
>Ga0080008_140455_pt1 | contig 10760 bp, 12 predicted proteins | sample ConCONMetagenome_FD_69211 | JGI IMG/M metagenome (GOLD analysis project Ga0080008, IMG submission 69211) | Hot spring microbial streamer communities from Conch Spring, Yellowstone National Park, USA - CON_C (SPADES assembly) (version 2) | ecosystem: Environmental > Aquatic > Thermal springs > Hot...
CAAGACAGAGCTGTTGCGCAAAATCGGCGGACTCCCCCTCGACACCGGCGCCGACGACAGCCACACAGCCGCGAAAATAGCCGCCATGGGATACCGAGCCATCGCCGCCGAAGACCTCTGGTGCGCCGAAGCCGTACCCCACAACGGCTACCACAAGTGGCGCATGAGGCGCGCCCAACACCTACTACAACACTTCCTAAAGACCCCCGCGGCGGAGGCCCCACCCCCATGCGGCCCATCCTCCTCGCCGAGAAGCACCTCCACCTCGCCAACCCCTGGCTGCTCCCGGCTGTCGTCGCTACCGTGAAGAACCTCCGGGACAAAGGGCTGGTGTGGGAAAAGCAAGAGAAGTAAAGCCTAATGAAATCACAATGCTAGTAATTTGCACCATCCTGCTAGGCGCAAAACGCCGCCGACCGCCGAGCTCTTGAGACACTAGGCTTTTGAAATCCCCCACAGAAACCGGCCTAAGACAATCTCCAGCGCCCGTCTGTAAGAAACCAGCCGCAGAGATCGGTTGACGTGGTACCTCCAGACGTCCTCTTTTATGCAGGCTTGGCAGTGGCTATACTACATTTCGCAGTACCCCTAGCCTGGTATCTGTATCTCAGGGTCTGGTACCCAAGGACTTGGAACGTAAAACTAGACCAGGAATACACGCCAAAAATCGCCATTGTGATCCCCGCCTACAACGAGGCGAGGCTCATAAGAGACAAGCTCGACAACCTCCTCCAGCAAGACTACCCCCACGACAAGCTCCACTTGATCGTGATAGACTCGGCAAGCACAGACGGCACTCCAGAAGCCGCGCAGAGCTGGATACAGGAGCACCCACACATAAACGCAACCCTACTCCGCGAACCCGTGCGGAGAGGCATGGTTCCCGCCCTCAACTACGCGCTGAAATACGTCCCCGGCGACGCAGAAGTGGTAATCTTCACAGACGTAGACAGCTTCTGGACCCCCGATACCTTAAGAAACGTCACTAAATACTTCGCAGACCCAACGGTAGGCGCGGTAACCGCGTCCATCCAGCCCTACGAAGATGATTTATCACCAGAAAGGACATACAGAGATTCATACAACATCATCAGAGTAGCCGAATCAAAAATACACAGCACGCCAATACACAACGGGGCGCTGGTAGCCTTCAGAAAACAGCTCCTCGACAGAATAGGCGGACTCCCCACCTACACAGGCAACGACGACTCAACCCCCGCCACGCTCATAGCATTCTCCGGCCACCGAGCAATCCAAATAGACGACGTCACCGTGAAAGAACCCATCCAGAAAAACCGCCTACAACGAAAAATCAGAAGAGCACAACACCTAATCCTACACCTCCTACACACCAAGCGATACGCCAAAAAACTAGGCATCTACAGAAAGACGCCATTCGACAGAATCTGGAAAATCGAATCTTACCTACACCTAGCAAACCCATGGCTCCTCCTAGTAGCAATCCTAGCACTAACAGCGGCAAGCCTCCAAGGACACATCCCATCCACGACGACAATCACCCTGGGAATCGTATTGTTGTTCCACAAAAAATACCGAACATGGATAGAAAACCAGCTCATCCTACTCACAGCTATGATAAGAAACCTTTGGACAAAAGAAATAGCCTGGAAGAAGTAACTCCCCCTATGAAGGTTGCGGTTATCTATGATTTCGCAACACACCCCGGCCGAGGCGATTTCGTTATGTTGAACATCTTACATACGCTTAAAGAGATAGGCTTAGAAGCGCACCTTCTAACCTCCAAAACAGAGGGATTACAAAAATCTGCAAGCTTCTTCGAAGTTAAGACCCCCGCAGTAAATCCCCATTATATGAGACTACCACCTTACTTCAACCACCCTTATACCATGGCGTATATTGCGTATAAGGCAACAAAACTGAGAGGTTATATGTTGTTTCCGCCGATGCGGACGTTGTTGACACCCCTCGCTAGGCAATGAGGATAATATACGCAACGCCGAGTTTTTTCCGCAGATTGGCGGGGGAGAGTACGTCGCAAAGTCCGTGGCCGAGAGACTAGCTAAGATGTGGGATGAGGTCACGGTCATCACGGGGGAGCCGGAGGCGGAGAAGCCGCGTAAAGAGGAGATAAACGGCGTACAGGAGATCCGGTGGCCCACATGGGCGCCCAGCGGCGCCTACCACATCCCACGCATGAGAAGCCAGCTGGAATAGTTGCCCACTGACACCGCACGGTGGGCCGACGTTGTGCATTCCCACAACGTCCACAGCATATTTACCACGTACGCCGCCCTCGCCCTCAAGGCTACGGCTAAACTCGTCGTCACCACCCCCCCCACTGCCACGAAACAGGCCACACCACCTCCAACAGAATGGACTTCTCGCAACGAGAGACGTGAGGAGCTCCGTTAGTTTAGTTAGCCACAGGTGTGACCTGTGGGCTGTGTTGACGATAGCTCTTCTGATTTTAGCACTGTATCTAACGCTATATCTAGCGGCTCTATTCATTAAACAAGCAGAACAAGGCGTCGTATTGGCATTGACAGATGGGACATGTAAAACGGAGAACCTGAGGCTTAGCTATAAAGTGGGAGAGGTGGGCAACTACTGCCTAGTGGTGTACAACCACTACACCTCTCCCAAACCCTTCGCCGCTACAGTGAAATTTAACAATACTCTGCTCTATACTTTCAACTTAACAGCAGACCCCTACACATTAACTACAACTAGATTCACAATAAAATTCAATAAGACAGGTACATATGTATTACAAGTAAAATTATTTGAAGTTAGAGAGGCAAAACTTGTGGACACAGGCAGAGCCGTAGAACTAAACATCCATGTGGGTTAACCGTCTCCAACTACTAGCAGTTGCAACGGCGCTCTTCGGCGCCTCCTTCATTCCATACTGGGGAAGTCTAGCGTTCGGCTTGTTACAATTTACAATCTTCGGCGAAGCACTCCAGAGATTCTTAAGATGGGAGACTAAGGGCTACGAAAGGCTTGCAATTTCAGCAGGCGTAGGCTTAGCAGTGATGCCTCTAGCGGGGGTTATCTGCCAGATAAGTTGTATCTACTGGTTTGTTATAATATATATAACCACGGCGATATTGGCCGTAGTTAGCAAATCACATCACGTCGAGCTGAAGCTAGAGATAGATGTGATTTCTCTGGTAATGTACTTCATTTTGTTTTGGACCTCCTTAATTACAATCTACCTTGTAAGATATCCACTAATATATGCATTATTGGCTTTATATGTATCAATTTTGTTATTTATTAACTTCAGATATAGATCAGAGTTATTACAAATACTTACAATGATTTACATCTATGTATTGGTTAAAATTGATACTTATCTAAAAAGGATAATTTCAGAAATGTTAAATATAGGGTATTCGATTAAAATTCCGACGATATACTCATTATTTTTCGGTCACATAGGATTACAGTCTATACATGAATTTTATCAATATAATTCTTTATTTGGCTTGGTATTGTTATTTTATCAATTTCTTTTCATGAATTTAATTCTTTCCAAACTGTTTAATAATAATTTTGTATATAAACCATTAGCAGTATTAGTTTTAGCAAAATACGGGTTTATTACGTCTTGGTTATTTGGACTTTATGCAATTTACAATTCACTAAAAGGGAGGACATTCCTAGGTCTTTCTGCCTTACTACTGTCATCATTATTTGGTACCAGAGGTTTAATATTAGGAGGGCTGCCAGTAATACTTAGCTTACTAAACGATCGGAGAAGCTTGATTGTTGCTAGTGTGATCGGCATTATTCTTTTGGCTATTCTCAATAAATATATACAAAGTTATTACACTGTTATCTATTCATTTAGTAGAGATTTTCAGTTAGATCCAATGCACATTCTTAATCTAGTGATTCAATTTTTTATTAGAAATAGACTTCAACCACCGCTAGACTTTTTTATATTAGTAATTATGTATATCCTGCCCATTTTAATTAGTTTATTCTTTATTAAACAAAGTAATAGAGAAATTATAATATTACTTATTTCAACTATTATACTTTTTATAATATTTGGAATAACTATGTTATTTAGATTGTCTATTTTTGAAAATTTTGCCTCAGACATACCATATTATTTTCTATATCCCTCGTCCTTTCTAGCTCTTTTAATTTTATCCAAGGTTTTTGATAGGAGATTCCATAAATTGTTTTTGTTACTTATTGTGTTTTTCTTTATTGCTTATGTACCCAAATTCTTTTATCAGTCATATTATGAAAATCTATTTACAAATTATGTTAATTATTTCTCATTATTAGTAGTTTTTGATAAAGTGTATGTCAAAGGCACTTTACTTTATGATTATGGTTCATATTCCTTTAGCGCCAGTTTAGCCAAGTATAATGCCACTATGACATCAGAATGGGCCACATCGGATAAATATCTCTCTCAAAAAGGACCAATTTTCTATCTAGGCTCACCAGTAATTGCAAACTACCCAATGTACTTCTATTTGCCACATGTACAGAAGTCATGGCTTAATGCCCTGAGAAACAAGATCATAGATTCTGGCCAATATGCCGTTTTCCTACTTAAATCATGAAAAACAAGAATTGGCACGTACACGGTCTAGCCGCAGTATCTTCATGGATATGTTTCTCTTGATACGAATTTGGCTTCAAATAATAAATCTAAAAATTAACAACTGACCATCTCTCCTATGTACATAGGGTACGAAAACCAAAAGAAATGAGACGTAGTTTGTGGTTTGACGGGAGAAATCCCCAGCCTCCATGGTGAGCTTCACGGTGCCAAGCAGAACATAGAGATCTGGCTGTCTAGGCCCGTGATGAAGAAGAGGCCTGCGGCGGATTTCACGGCCAGATGGCGCAGCTGGCTTGAACAAGCCGTGGAGGACCCGGACGCCCTCCGGGGTCGCGGGGGCCTGAGGAGCTAGCAAACGAGCCGGAGAGAGAAACCTCGTCATGCACTTCCTCCCAGATAGAACCACACAGCTGTGGATAGACCAATAGCTACCCAGGAAACACCTCGAAATCGGCATAGGGGGCACATAGCGCGGCAAATGCCGCTACGTAGAGAAGCCGCCGAAAAAGCCCCAGACGCCAAATGGGCCCCACCCACCACAGCAGAGCCGGCATGAATATTATCAACTACCGCGGGTTCAGTCGCAACCCAAGAGTCGCCCTTACTGAGACAGCGGCCGAGATCTCAGAGCCAACCTCCTCCACGCGGCCTACACACAGAGAATCAACACCCTCACGCCGAGCTACGCTAAGCCAAGAAAGGAAAGTGGCAGTAAAGACGTGCGATGACACGCCAGATATGGTCATTAACGTCCCCAACGCCCAACAGGCTCATGCCCCCTCGCCCCGCTAGCCGCCGGAGCGGCCGCGCTGGCCCTCAAACCATACCGGACGTGGACCGCCGTCCAGCTGTACTTGATTGGTGTTACTATTTAAGAACCTACGAGACAGGAATTAATGTTGGAAAAAAGTAGATGAATACGTTTGAGAAAGTGCTACATAACGTCATACCTATTAAGGCGGCCGTAGCGCCTACAGAAGGCACAGCGACTCTAAGCTGGATTGGTGTTAAAGAACAGGTAAAAACAATCACAATGTCTCATTATACTTAATTTAGCAAATTCTATGCGACACAAGGAGATAGATGTGGTAAAACTCGACATCGAAGGTGCCGAATTGGAAATACTAAAAGAGGGTGCCGACTGGCTTAAACACGTCAAGGCTGTAGTAATGGAACTACATCCAGCGACCTATGGATACAAAGGAGTCAAAGAAATAATTTCTACACTGAGTGAAATGGCTTCGTTGTTGACTACATTTCATAAAGAAATAGATACAAGACAAGCCTTGCAGAAGTGGTTATATTACATAAATCCAATTCCACCGTGGCTAATATTAGCATTATGGAAAACTTTAGTAATAAAATTTCGCAATAATATAAAGATAAATTATTTATTTGCCAAAAAAATTCAATGAAAATATTAATAATTGCGCCCCGCTACTACCCACATGTGGGCGGAGTAGAATACGTAGTCAAGTCAATAACTGAGAGACTAGCAAAACTTGGCCATGAGATAACTGTACTAGTAGGCGAGCCTAACAACAAGAAAAGGCTAGAGGAATGTACCAACGACATACACGTAATTCGGTGGCCCACCTGGGCGCCCAGCGGCGCCTACCATGTGCCCAGGGGGAGAAATCAGCTGAGAAGTCTCCTCCGGAAGCTCCTCAACGACGTAGACGTACTGCATATCCACAGCGCGCATGCGGTCCTCACGGTGTGGATCGCCACGGTAGCGCGGAGGATAAACCCAGACGTGCGGATTGTCTTTACACCGCACTACCACGGCACGGGGCACAGCGCCCTGAGGAGGCTTCTCTGGATCCCCTGGAGGAGGTATGTGGCTCATGCCATTGAGATGGCCGATGTAATACACGCCGTAAGCCCCCGCGAGGCCGGGCTGATCGAAAGCCACTACCCGCAGGTCAGCGGCAAGGTCACGGTCATCTCAAACGGCGTAGAGGAGGACGTATTCGGCTACAGATGGCAGGGCGCCGACAGTGACTACATGATATACGCCGGGAGGGTCGAGAAGTACAAGCGGCTGGAGGTGGCGGTTGAGCTGGCGAGGGAGCTGGGGCTGAAGTTGCTGGTGCTGGGGAGGGGGCCCCACCGGGAGAAGCTGAAGAGATACGCCAGGCGCCGCGGAGCCGCAGTCGAGTTCCAAGACCCCCAGCCCCGCCCCGACTACCTGCGTCGACTCGCAGGCGCTAGGTATGCGGTCAACCCCAGCAGGCAGGAGGCCTACAGCATCTTCGCCGCAGAGGCCCTCGCCATGGCAGTTCCAACAATAACAACGCCAGAGGTGGCAGAGAACCTACAGGCAGAAACCGAGCCGTTTAGAGTCGGACTGGTGGCAATAAAACATGCGCCTATCCTGCCTTGGAATCAGATAATCCCTAAGTATCTTGCGCTCTATGAAGATAGCGCTAATTAGAAGGGAGTACATCACCCACCTTGACGGCGTAAACAGATTCATAGCACTCCTAGCTGAGGGACTCATCAAGCTAGGCCACGAGCCGATCATAGCGAGCTGGTGCTGGTACGGTACCCAGCGCGAGATACTGCCGAAGTGGTTCAAAGAGGTCCATGGGCTCGACGTAGAGATACCAATCTACTCGCTAAAGACCTCGCCGTGTAGCGGCGACCCTTGGCTCAGAATCGCGTGGGACATGCTCACAGAGGGCTCCAAGCTCCTAAAGAAAGAGGGGGCCGACGCCGCCGTGATAAACGGCGTGGCGCCGCTGAGGTTCAGCCCAAAGGTCGCGGTAAACCACGGCATAGACACCTTAAAGGTACCTCGGCTGTATCTCCATGCGGCAAGGCTCCTCTACTGGACATACGACGCGACGATCTGCGTAAGCAACAAGCTCAAGGAAGAAGTAGAGAGAAAACTGAGAGTCAGTTGCGCAGTAATCCCGCTACCTCTAAAGCTAGAGACGTACCGTCCAGCGAAGCCCGAAGACCGAGACGACTTGGTGGTGCACATAGGCACCAGACCCGTTAAAAATCCCCAGATAAGCATAGAAGCAATAAAGAGCCTAAGAAGACGGGGGCTCCCAATTAAGTTAGCAATCGTCGGCGCACCCACGACAGTGCCCAAGGAAGACGGCATCGAGGAAAGATTAGGCGTAAGCGAGAAAGAAAAGCTCGATCTATTATGCCGAGAAAAGGCGCTTATACTCCCCTCAAGCTACGAGGCACTTCCATACGTGGTTCTCGAGGCTATGGCGTGCGGGACTCCTCCTGTAGTTTCTACCGCTGTGCCCGAGGAAGTCGTAATCGACGGCTACAACGGGTTAAGAGTACACACGCTCGACCCGAGAGACTACGCCGCGGCGCTGGAGCGGCTTTTAACAGACCAAGAAATTTGGCTAAAGCTGTCAAGAAACGGCCGAGAGTTCGTAAAACAATTTAACTATATAGAAGTTGCAAATAAATACATTAATTTGATAAAGAATCTATATGGACGCTAGAGAAGCCCTTCTTTCAGTGGAGAAAATCATAAGAGAACACGGCGACTCTAAAGCTCTCGGTAGCTACTTTTTAGAATTTGGGAGGAGACTGGAGGTCCTCAGACTGGTCGAGAGGTGGTGCGCTAGAGACGCCTCCGTGGTGGACCTCGGCGCCCAGCCCTTCATCACCTCATGCGCGCTCAAGGCGATGGGCTACGACGTCACTGCCGTAGACGTGGAGCCGGAGCCCTATATGCCCATCGCCGAGAGGTGCGGCGTGAAGGTGGTAAAACGCGACTTAGAAAGAGAGCGGCTTGACATACGCGGCGCAGACTGCGCCGTGTTTACAGAGGTGATTGAACACCTTCACTACTACTATGTTCCCCATGTTCTCTCCGAGATAAACAAATCCCTCAAACCCGGCGGATACCTAATCCTAACCACGCCAAACATAGCCTCCCTCTTCCGAAGACTTAGACTCATCCTCGGCAAACAGCCAATATATCGATACCACGTGAGGGAATACACAATGCCAGAGGTTCTGGCAATGCTGGAGGAGGCAGGCTTCAAGCCGGTTGAGTTCTACTACTCCGCAGTAAACGACTTGACGTACGTCGACGCGGAGCCGGAAGACTACAAGCGCCTCAGAGGCTACGCCGACCTGCTTAAACTCGCAATCAAAAAACCGACGAAGCTTAACCTGCTCCGCGCAACGGCGTACCCGCTAGTGAAACTCGTACCTTCACTAAGAATGCTCAACGTGGCGATATCACAGAAGTGCAAAGAGCCAACCCCCACAGCCATAGAAAGATGGGGGTGAGATCTCAATTGTTGACATGAGCCGTGAGCAACTTTTAGTGATCACAGAGCGCTACTGGCCAGAGGGTAGCGGCGGCGAGCTCGCAACACATTTGATGCTAAATACCCTGCGAAAAGAATTCAACATTGTTGTGCTTACCGGCACGCAGAATCCAACGAAGTTGCCGGGAGTGCAGTATGTGTACGAACCCTTATTAGCTAAAAGAGAGAAGGTGTGGCTCTGGCTAAACGCTTCTCGCCTAGCCAGTAGTCAACGCTTCCAGAAAATACTGAGAAAAAGTGACGTTGTCTACATCCCTAGGTTTTCATTCCCAATAATATTCATAGCCAAGAGATTCAACAAGAATGTCATTGTGCACCTACATGGCTATATCCCGATATCGTACACTGCTACGGTATTGGCGCCGTATGAACAACACAGAAGTAGAATAACGAGGGACGACGTAATGATGGAGTGCAGAAAGGGGTTAAAGTATTGTGTTGGCGTTGGCGCATTCTGGTGGCTTCCTAGGCTGGCAAGGAGGTGGGTGTCTCAAGCCGATGCTGTTATTTGTGTATCAAGTAGGCAGTGCGAAATCATAAGGGAATGGATGCCGGAGATCAAGGGCAAGTCCGTAGTCATTTACAACCCATTACCCAATATTTCCCCCGTACGGAAGGAGTTAGGTGAAGAGAAAATATTACTTTACCTAGGCGGCCCCAGTTTCGTGAAGGGGCTTCATTTAGTTCTCAAGGTTGCCAATGAACTCTTAAGGAAGTACAGGTACTTGAGGATATTAATGACCAAGATGAAGGGGTATAGGTCATTACCACCAAACTGCGTAGCGTTTGGGGAGTTACCTTATCGGGATGTAGTTGGATTACATTCGAGGGCTTATGCTCTGCTTTTCCCATCTATATGGGAGGAGCCTCTGCCTTACGTGGTCATCGAGTCAATGCTTATGGGTACAGTCCCAATAGCCGCAAGGACAGGGGGCGTCCCTGAGGTTGTTGCAGGATCACCAGTTGAGGAATATCTATTCACACCTGGGGATGCGAATGAGTTTATGAATAAGATAGAGGCGGTCCTAACACAATCTAGAGATTATATACTAGATGTTGGTATGAAATCAAGGGATCATGTGCTCAAATTATTCAGTAATGTTGAAAATAAAATTGTGAATTTGTTTGAATCCGTGCTTACGTAAAAAGGTTAGGTAAGAAAGTTATAGTTCATCTATTATCTCAATATTATACAGCAACGAAATTAGCTTCCTATGAAGAGTATAAAGCATCGCATCACCATAGATGATATTGGGTTAGAGTGCATGAGGGGCCTTAAGCAATAGGCAGAAAGCTTAGTGCATGTCTATATCGTCGAGATTCTTAGAACCGGCCTTTGCGACGCTGGGGGCTTGGGCATTATTGGTCTCCACACTATTCAGCCGGCGGAATTAGCTACAATCTATTTCTCTTCGCCGTGGTCACGGTAGCTCTGACGTTGGCGTCGTTGCTTCTGCTCCGTAGCTCCGGAGGAGCTGTGCCGACGTTGAAGGCTCCGTTTTCGCTTCGGCTTCTGCCTATCGCCGTATATGCTGTAGGCGTGGCGGAGCTTCTGCTGTATGGACGTACGGGAGTGAGTTTCCTTTTGGTTTTAGCGGCCGTTCTGTTAGTGACCGTATTTGCGTGAGAGACCGTTTAAAAAAGCCATGGTGGCCGTGGCGGTGGTCGCGGTCTACTTGACGTCTCTCTATTCGCTATACGCCCCCTCTTTCGGCAACGACACCTGGCGGGATATCATCTGGGCTTCTCGAGCCCTCCAGATGGGCCACGTCACGGAGACCGTGCTCAAGCATTTGGCGTATCCCTTTCCCATGGTCCCGCTGACGTACGCCGTCGGGTCTTTAATAAGTGGGCTCAACGCCGTGTGGTTT
>Ga0080008_112879_pt1 | contig 10759 bp, 15 predicted proteins | sample ConCONMetagenome_FD_69211 | JGI IMG/M metagenome (GOLD analysis project Ga0080008, IMG submission 69211) | Hot spring microbial streamer communities from Conch Spring, Yellowstone National Park, USA - CON_C (SPADES assembly) (version 2) | ecosystem: Environmental > Aquatic > Thermal springs > Hot...
GCGGTATTGTGCCGCCCCCGGCCATGGGATCTACCACAAGCGGCTTGTAGCCGCCAAGCCGCCGCCCCAGCGCCTCTCTGTCCGGCTCCACTGAGAAGAGACCGTAGAGGCGCCCCTCCGTCTCTATCCTCCTCCTCAGCTCCTCCACTCCCACGAGCCGCAGGAGCTCCTCTGGCGGGACGTCCTCCTGCAGAGCCGCGGCGGCGTTCAGAAAACGGGCCACAGAGAGGGGCTCCCTGGCGGGGTAGTAGTGGAGGTTGCGGAGCTTTGGCAGATCTGCGATTTTGACTTTGTCTTTTTTCGCGTTAAGGGCGTTGAGAACCTCTTCCTTCACCCAACCGGGGAGGAGTTTGAGAAACGCCATCTCGTAGGCGGCCAGAGCGTTGGTCTCTTTTACGGGGAGGGTTTTTTCTATCAGTCTCATTGAGCTGTTTAAGACGTGACCTTAAAAGTTACGGTTTTGTGTGGCGTAGTTATAACCGTGTGGAGCCAGTTAGCGTCATCCCGGCCGCAGTTTAAAACAGTATCCCGAGAAGAGAGACTGGCAACTGCGTGGGAACTGTGGCGGTTTCTCTGTACTCCATCAGGCCCAACGCTGTTAACTTCATAAGCTGGGGATCCGTCGAGAAGGCTTACAACGCTGTGGGGATCTGCGCCGACAGCAACGCGTCTTTCTCATAGGTGGTTTCCTTGGGAAGTATGGCCCTCAAACGCTCCACTACGCATCTGTTGCCAACCACGTGTTGATTGAAATGCGGTTCGAACTAAACGTAGCTAGGCATGTGTATGTTCTACTCATCGCTCCGCGCAAACTTTACTGCGGAGAACAAATACGGATTAACGCCGTTGGCGCTGACAATTAAGATGTGCAACGAAGAAGCCGCTGAAATAGCCGCGAGACTGCCGCCAGAGAGCGGAAGAAGACTCTTCGAAGTGGGCGTTTAATTCGTCTATTTTTTTCCGCAACTCTTCTCCATGGAACAGATCTGTAGTAATGTAAACGATGCCATCCTTGACGGCGATCTGGACTGTGCAGAAAAGCTGATAGAGCAGGTAGACCTCAACACGGTGGACGAGCTCGGCAGAGCCCCGCTCCACTTGGCGGCGGAGCGGGGGTATCTCGGGCTGGTGATGCTGTTGCTGGAGCGCGGCGCTGACCCCAACCTGCGCGATGGCAAGGGCCGCACGCCGCTACACTACGCGGTGGCTCGGGACAACTTCATTGTGGCGGTGCTGTTGGACGCGGGGGCGGATCCGGACGTCGCCGACGACGACGGCGAGACGCCGCTACACGTCGCGGCGCACGTGAGAAATTACGTCGCGGTGCAACTCCTCCTCAAGTATGCAAAGAGACCGAACGTTAACGTCCAAGACGAGGGCGGGCGCACCCCGCTACACCTGGCGGCCAGGTGGTGCCACGTTAATGTCATGTGGCTTCTCTTGGTAAACGGCGCGAATCCGAACATAAGAGATAATTCGGGCGATGCGCCGCTTCACAAGGCCGCCATCTACCGCACATGCGTAGACGGGGTGAAGATGCTCCTGGAGGCGGGGGCTGACCCCAATGTCGAGAATGAAAGCAGTAAGACGCCGCTTCATTATGCTTCAATGCACGGCAACCCCAAGATGGTGAGCCTTCTGCTGAGGTATGGTGCGGATCCCAATGTGCAAGATGACCTAGGCCGCACGCCGTTGCACTACGCCGCAGTGCGGGGGAGGGCAGAAGCGGCCGAGATCTTGTTGCGGCACGGCGCCGATCTGACGGTAGCCGACAGCGAGGGAAAAACGCCGCTGGATCACGCCAGAGAGACTGGCGCCAAAATCGCCGAAGTCATCGCCAAGGCGGCGTCCGCGGGCAAGTGGTGGGCGCCCAGACGGGCGAGCGGGAAATGACCGCTTTTTCTTCTCTCCGTTTTTCCTCCGGACGGTTGGGCTTCTTCCCGGTCTCCATACGGCCCCGTGCCGAGCAGGCGCTGAAGAGGGCCGTATAGCTTAAAAACACCTGTTCCGTCCTCTCCATGGAACAGAACGGGTGCAAGAACTTGATCGAGGCGGTGAGGCAGGACGACGTCGTGTGCGTTGTGAGGTTGTTGAGTGAGGGCGCCGATCCGAACGTCCGCGACGAAGACGGCAGGACGCCGCTACACCACGCAGTGTTTCATGGCCCGTTTACAGTGAGGACTTTGTTGAGGTATGGTGCCGATCCTGACGTTGCCGACGACCGCGGAGTAACTCCACTACATCTTGCAACAATGCTTGGCTTTTATGACGTCGTGAAGCTCCTCTTTGACCACTCCAGGAGACTGAATGCTAACGTACAAGACGAGTACGGGGATTCCCCGTTGCATGAGGCCGCCAGGAGGTGCAGTCCCGAAGTTGTGCGGTTGCTTCTAATGCATGGGGCTGATCCAAATATAAGAGACAACTTAGGCAATACGCCGCTTCACGAAGCCGTATTTCTAAGGCCATGCGAAGAGGTGGTCAGAATTCTCTTAGAAGCAGGGGCAAATCCCAATGTTAAAAACAGAGGCGGCACGACGCCGCTCCATAGGGCGGCTCTACACGGCGACGTGAAGATTATCAGACTCCTTCTCAAATTCGGCGCAGATCTCAATGTGCAGAACGCTGATGGCCAAACACCGCTTCATTATGCCGTAATGCGGAAGCAGATTGATACGGTCAAGGTTTTGTTGCAACGCGGCGCTGACCCGACGATTAGAGACAAAAATGGAAAGACGCCGTTGGATTACGCCAGAGAAAGTGGCGACGTCAAAATTGCTGAAATCATAGCCAAAGCCGCATCTACATACGGGGCACTGCTGAAGTACATAAAAACAGACACAAAACAACAACACACCTAACCCCTACTTTTTTCCGAGTTTCCACTTTTTTCGCCAACCGTCTAAAACAACGCGTTGACGGCTACTCTCATTTTTCCAAAAACGAAAGTCTCTGTGCCTAAATGCCCCCGTGCGTCCCTGACAATGTAACAATGCCAGACGTCCAGGCGTTTTTGACCACTTCTTGTCTGTAGTATGTCCTAAGGAGGAAAAAAGCAGGTTTATGCAAAACGAAGCGCTTCGCGGGGCTTCATGAAGAGGATGTCCTCGGAGGTGACCAGCTCCTCAGCCAGCTTGTCCTTGTCGAGCTCCGCAACCTCCGTAAGCCCCCCATCTCCTCTGTATACGTAATACAGTGTCATGTTCAGCTTATCCCTCAGCAGAGAGACCAAGAACGGGTTGTGAGTGGTAATTACCACATACCCCACCTCGCCGAGCTTCGCTATGTATTCCACCAGGAGGTGGAGGAGCCGCGGTGCCGTCTCAGGCTCCTCCAGCAAAACAATCATTCTGCCTTCTAAACTGTGGAGTTTTGCAAAGCGTGCAACAGAGGAGAGACTTATGAGGTAGTATAGGGTGCGGAGTAGCGAATCTGGCGGCCTCTCGGCGATGTATCTGTCAAACACCACAACTCTTCCGTCGTCTAACAGGCCAATCTCCACTTGACTCAGCTCCTTCAGCTCTGTGTTTACGTCTCTGAAGACCTCTAGCTGATTGGCCGCCACGACGCCGAAATTCTTGGCGTCTTCCCGCAGAAGATCTTGCGGGACTTTGGCCGCAGTGCCGCCGACCATACTGCCAACAGCATCGTGCTTAAACCGGTCGAAGCTGTAAAGCCTCGCAACGACGTTCTCATCAAGACTGATGCGGCTTACGTCAGCTCTGTACTTAAGCCCGTCGTGCAGAAACATGTAGTTGCTGGACGTCTCAATCGGGACATCAGCGCCGTTGAGCTCAAGCCGCGGGTCTTTTTGGAAGCGTATCCGTAGCGTGCGGCGCCACCCGCCGCTGTCTATGCTGACTTCGACCGCCTTCGCGGTGTCGTAATGTGTCGAAAGTCCCCTTATTTCGTCGGTTCTGACAAGTTTAGACAGCGGCTCTACGTCGTCGTAGAATGCATACCTGTCGAAGTAGGTAGCAAGCGCTATGGCGTCCAGCACGTTGGACTTGCCAGCGGCGGGCGGGCCCAGCAGAACCGTAACCCTCCCCAGCTTCATTTGCACCTTTTTTATCGACTTGAAGTTTGTTATTGATATTTCCATGTGAGCCGCAACTTCTGCAGTTTAAAAAGATGAAATCAGTCTGCATTTGCAGACTGCCCCCTTCCCCCGCTTTCCTCAGACAGAAGATGTCTTTCTCTTTTCTTTCTTTTCTGCATATCAACCTAAATTGAATGTCGAATTCAAAAAATGTAAAGAGAGGAGGCGGCATCTTCTTCGTCGAAAGAGTTGAAGGCGTCGGCGGCTGGATGCGCCGTGGGGACTTCTCTGAGGAGGGAACGGGGTTCCCCGCTACAGGGATAGACTCACAGGGATTTCCCCACAGGGATAATTATCCCTGTAGGGTAATCCCTGTAGGCGTGTTAGTTCTATTTAAATTGTCAGCATGGCGCTTCTCGTGTACGTCACGACGGCTTGGGTTCCTTCTGGCGTGTGGGGGCTCCTCCAGGCGGTGAAGGAGGTGGTGGGGTATTGGCGCGACGCCGAGGTGGTTAGGCAGGCCATATTCACCGCAACGGTGGAGGACGCCCAGGGGAGACCGCTGGTTTCGCCAGAGGAGCTCTTTAGGGTTTTTCCGGAGCTCAGAGAGTCTGTAGAGAAATATGCGGCGCGGTTCTCCGCGCAGGCGGGGAGGCTGAGGGAGGTGGCGGTTAGGCTTCCGGCGGCGGCGCCGCTCCAGCGTCTGAAGAAGGTGCTGAGGGAGAGGTGGGGGGTGCGGGCGCCCAACGGGATGGCGGTGGAGTACGCCCTCTCCACGTACCTAGCGGTCAGGATGAAGAAGCCTGCTGGCCTGCCAGAGCCAGTGGTGGGGATGTTGATGCAGGTGTACGTGAAGACCAGGTCGGCGCCTAGGAGCGAGAAGAAGACGTCGGCGCTGAACGAGCTGAAGCTTCGCCTCGGCACGGCGAAGGAGCTGGCCAAGTCTCTGGGCCTCCCGGTGGACAAGTGGTGGGAGTCCATAATGGAGGAAGTGGTTGCAACCGACGACCCCGAGGCCGTGCTGAAGAAGTATGTAGAGAAGAGCGAGGTGCCGCGGGTGAAGACGTCTGACAGGTTTGCAGAGACGGCCTCCCTGGTGCTGAAGGAGGTCAAAGACGCGGAAGGGCTGAGACGGCTGTGGTGGCTCAAGCGTAGCCTCATGTTGCGCACCGCGGAGGGCAAGGTGGAGAGGGAAATCGTAAGGATGATAGACATGTACGTTGAGAGGGATCCGGAGACGGCCCTTAAGCTTCTGAAGGCCGTGGAGCGGGGCGAGAGACCCCCGCCGCCTCCGCCGCCGCCCTTCGACCGCGCCGGGTTCTACGCCTCTGTGCGGACAAGGCTGGAGACCTTCGACATAATCGCCAAGAGGGTTCTGGAGAGGGCGAAGGAGGTGGGCCTCCCCCACGCCCTCTACGGCGCTGGGGAGTACTTCCGGAGCTTTGCGAAGGCCGCGGAGCGCGACTTGAAGGTCATGATGGAGAAGGCGCCTCCGGAGGAGAGGGAGGAAGACGAGCTGAAACAGAAGCTTGAGACCGCCCTAGACGCCGCCGCCGCGGTGGCGGCCGCCGGGACGGCCGCGGGGGTGGTGGGCAGGGAGGTGCAGGAGCTCACAGAGGTGGCAGTGCAGAAGTTCCTGGCGTACTGCCGCAGATACCTAATCTCAGAGCCGACGTAGGGCGTCTAGGAAGTTGCTGAGCATTTGCTACGCACTTAGAGACGCAAGAAGCCTAGGAGGTCGTGAAAGGATGTCTGGATGTACGCATGAAGCAACTTTTCCGACCCAGATGGGATCCGCAGAGGGAGGTTCCCACGTCGAGGGACGTCTTCACTTAACAGAAGAGTATACGGCAATCCCTCGGCACGGTTCTATCCGAGGAATCAATTAGCAGGGGGCTCCATGCTGGAGGAACGGTTCGTTTTGTGAAGACGGCGTAGGCGTTCCATGGGGTTGTTTAAAAGAAACAGAATCAAAGAAGTTGAAGCTTGTATTGTAGAAGAAAGCATGTGGGACATTTTTACCAAAGCGCCATGGCGTGTTGTTGACCTCCGCCAGGGGTGGCATTACAGAAAGTGGTCGAGACTTGATGCGCCGTTGGCGGAGCTTGTCTGGAAGACGCTAAGCGAGGTTTGGGAGGAGGTATACTTCCAGTACGTGTGGCTCTTTAGAGATGGAGCAGAAATAAACGACGCGTCGAATAAACTTTTCATATTCGACGGATTTATCTACAATGGTGTAAAATGTAAACATGTTATAGTGCCGTCGAGGAAATGTAACGAACTTGAAATGTGTAGAGCCTTGATGCTGAAGTCGCCAAGTGACACAGTAAAGAAGTTGTGGCACCTTTATCAAATATATGAAGCTAAAAAGGTACAATCTGCCTAAACCCTGCTTTTTTCTATTCTACAAGGGTTGATTCGAGGAACGTATAGGAACAACCACGCAACTATTTACTATCTGTTGTTGAGTTTGAACGTATGTCTGTACTGTCTGGCCGCTTGTTTGGTAGCAGTTCGTCGTCTGTAAGCACGGATCGGGTAGCGTACTCCGGGTACCGGACGTAGACATATCCTATCAGCTCCCATACGGTGAGTTTCAACAGTTCTTTCATCCTCTTCCTGACCTTGGGGCTGAGCTTCTCGACGGCCCTTTCTGCAAGGACTCTGCCTGCGCGGGTGAGGCGGTAGGTATAGACGTAACCTGTGTGCTTCAGGCCGTCGACTTCGTCTACCTTATTCACTCTCCTCCAGAAAGCCGAGATGCACCAGCTCCTCTATCGTGAACTCTATCTCGTAGCTCCACGGACCGAAGTGATGCGGCATGAAGTCGCTACGCAGTTGGCTGAGCTCTTCAAACTCCTGCGCCAGGATGAACAGCGCCTCGTGTATCTTGGTCTTGTACCTAAAGATTCCGCCTCTGGAGCCCAACTTCACTGCGGCGAGGACGCAATCCCTTGCGATTATTGACAGCTGGTCGAGCTCCATATAAACATGGAAAGCCCGTTATTAAACGTTGAAGCGCGTTGCACAGACATCATGCAACCTGCGGCGTCTGCCCCGCCAGCATCGGCGCTGAACCAGTCAGTACGTCGCTTGGATGAGATTTGCCACAGATAAAACGCCGAAAGAAGTTCTCGTTATTTTGGATTGTCCTTTAGCGCAGGAGTTGCGAAAAGGGCGGCTATCGATCCAGTTATCTGGTATCCGCAACTGGCTTGTGCAACAACTGCAGGCAGGATGGTCGTGAACGTTGTGGAGATCTATTGTTTCTTTGCTGTTGCCAGGCATGAATGTCGGCATGGCATAAATGCGTCATAAATAAAATTGTTGGGGGAACTCTCTCTACAGACTCTCAATACACCTGCATTGGCAGGATCCATCGATGAACTTTTTTCTGTTACGCTTGCTGTGTTGCGGAAGGAAAAGACGGCGTGGCGCCGCAGTTTCCACCAAGTAGTTTTAACGCTTACAGGGATTTCCTCACAGGGATAATTATCCCTGCAGGGTTATCCCTGTAGGCGTATAATTTGTTGGTTCTATTTAAATAGACAAGGTGGAGAAGACATGATTCTTACTGTTTTAGTTAGGAGGGCGCTTAGGAACGCCACCAGAGAGGAGGCTGAGCGGATAAGGAGGGCGCTTAGGGAGGGCAGAGCGGCGGAGGTGCTTCCGGAGCTGGTCAGACTGGCCGAGAGGGAGGGGCCGCTGGGCATCTACTACACATCTGTATCCAGGTTCGAAGCGGTGGAGGGGCAGGAAGAGGTTTTGGATGACGTAGAGGAGACCGTGGCAGAGGAAGAGCTGGAGCCTGTCGGCGAGGTGGAGGAGCTTGTGGAGGGCGACGAGTACCTTGGCCAGCACGTGGTAAGGAGGGCTTTCCCCGAGACGGGGGAGAAGCCGCGTCTGAGAAGGAGACCGTTTTAGGTCGCTTCTCCGAGCCGGTTGTGTCGGTTGTTACTTAGGGCCCTCTTCAATTGGTGTGAGGAGCAACACCCGTTCCCCTGCCAGCGCGATTAAGTCGCCTCTGCGGTACCGCTCGCCCCGCCACGGCCTCGCCCCCAGCTCCTCCGCTAGGCCGCGGAGCTCCTCGCCGACCTCTTCGATTACTTCAGCATTTAGCTGTTTGGCCAGAGAGACGAAGGCATCTACAGATAGCGGCTCGATGCGGAAGTCACCTTCTACGTCTTTGAAGAACTTCGTTACGTGGTCAAACAAGAAGATTCTGGGGCCTGTTTTTCTCCTCTCCTTAAGGCTTACTGCCTGCATGGGAGGTGTGGGATGTACAAATAAATTGATTCGTTAAAATAGCGTAGTTTCGAAAGTTCATGAAGCTTGATGAGCTGTCCCCTAGTTTGAAGGTGTTCCTCAAGGCTGAGGCGTTGAGACGCAACACGGAGCCTGAGGTCATCCTTGCGGAGATTCTGGCTGGCAACAACCCCCTTCCTCAGCACATTTCTGACCTTATCAGAGAGGTGCTGAAGGCGAAGAATAGGCTGACAGGTGGCGCGGAGTAAAGGCTTAGTGGATTATTTTTACTAAATTTTCTGGAGGATCGCGGATGGCGCTGATGTAGAACGTGGAATGGGGGAGGATGCTGTTCTCCACCATGTAGCCCAGCTCCTCGGCGAGGTCGCGCTTGTTGCCAACCACGACGACCTCCTTGGCCGAAAGGCAGTTCCTGTAGATGCAGAGGGAGTCCAAAACCTCGCTCAGCGCGTACAACGTGTCGGCCCTCGTGACGTCGTACATAAGCACGGCCTTGTCGAAGAGCTGGCGCATCTGCTTGGCGGCATGTTGCGCCACCTCCATGGCGTGCTGGCCTGGCACGTCTAGCAACTCCACCGCGCCGTTTTTGAAGTACAGCCTGTAGAGCCCTGGCTTCAGCGTGACGTGAGGCGTTACGGAGATGCCCATGAGGCGGTAGACAAAAGTAGTCTTCCCCACGCCGCCGACGCCTAAAAGCGCCACGCGCTTTCGCATGTTTTTGATACGTCTTCATTTCATTTTGAATCAATTTTGCGTAACCACTAAACTAGGGCGTGCTCTGCGAGTGGCTTTCCCGCGGTGCCATGTGCTCTTCTGCCTACCAGCACTTCGCCTTGCCCCGCGGCACCTCGTGCACCCAGGAGGAGGTCTTGATAGGCCGCCTGGTGGAGCTGGCAGTCGCCGCGGTGAGGGAGGGCCGCGCCCTGGCGCCAACCGATGTGTTTGAATTTTTAGAGCTCCTCGTTGCAAAAAGCGCGGCTGAGGTGATCCTGAGCTACATCGTAAAGGAGGAGGTGGTGGGAGTGGATTGGGATCACTGCCCAATCGGCTTCGCCCTTGAGAGGAGCGCGGTCTTTGCCGGGGCGCTCGTGAAGAGGGCTGAGGAGTTCTACGAGCCATACAGCGCTATTCTGCGCCACTTCGGCGTGGTGCACATATTCGCAGAAGCCCACACCGACGAGGAGAGGGAGGACGCCTTCCGCCGCTACGGCGCAGAAGCCGCCGTGACGTGTCTCCGGAGACCTCAGTGGAGACTGAAGACTTACGTAGTTTCGTGCGACGCCCCCAACCCGGTGGCCGAGACGGTGGCTAAGGCCCTGGGCGTCCAGCTCCAGACGGGTTCAATCAGAGTGGCTCCAGGCATATACGTCGTATGATCATCGTTCTGCGGAACGCTGTTGCTGAGTCCTCTGGCAACTGTCTAGCGGTGGAGTCTGAACACGGCGGGTGGAGACTCTGCGTTGTAGGGAAGAGGGCGTTGCTGGAGCTGGAGCTCTCCGAGACGGAGATACCAATAGATGCGCGCGTCCTTGCTCATCCTAACGTCGCGCTGGGCGCGCTGTTTGGCATAGCCCACTCCCTCGCCGACGACGGCTGGATGCCCGGCCGTCTCAAGGTAGCGGTTGTGGGGCCTCCTGGCTCCGGGAAGTCCACCTTGGTGCGGCGGCTCCTCAGACTGCCGCCGCCTGCGGGGCCGACGCAGAGGCCGGAGGCCTACCGCATCGTGATCTTGGGCAGAGAGGCTGAAGTGGTGGACATGCCCAGCGGCGTCTCGGCGGAGGCGAACTGCACAGTCGTGGTGGCTCCGCTGGATGTCTACGAAGAATTGCCAGCGATGCAGGGCAGGGTCGTGTTTGTGGGTTCGAGGACGGATCTGGGCTCTGAGTCGCTTCTGACGCTGTACGCATCGGCGGTGAAGCCGGTTGCCGTGTACGCGCTGGATCTGAGGACGGCGCCGAGGTGGCGTCTAGCGTCGATCTTGGCCTCATGTGTTGATTCAAAATAACCAGTTGTTAATGCTGAGACGTGAAGACCTTCGTAGACAACTGGGGGCTGTTTCTGCTTGCGCGCGAGCTCGGCTGGCGGCTTGAGGGGGCTTAAGCTGTTTATGCAACATGAGCAGTACAAGCTGGCCGCGGCTGTGCGGGCCGCGCTTGAGTGTGGGGCCGACTGTTGCAGGCCTCCTAATGAAGTTATTGCTCTGCTTTTCGATGTGGCCAAGCGCAAGGAGTTGCTTAAGGAGGGTTGCCGCGTAGTTAACATGCCAGAGCCCAAGAAGTTGCCTTCACGCTTCGCGGTGGAGTACTTCCAGATGATTGACGACATTGTGCTGGACAAGATCTGCGAATACGTGGCGAAGTCCCCCTCTGACGTGATAAGCGGAAGCTTCGGCGTACTACCAAGCGCTGATGTCTGCGCCGTTTTACGCAACGTTTAGGAGGGCAATATACAGCT
>Ga0080008_149413_pt1 | contig 10744 bp, 11 predicted proteins | sample ConCONMetagenome_FD_69211 | JGI IMG/M metagenome (GOLD analysis project Ga0080008, IMG submission 69211) | Hot spring microbial streamer communities from Conch Spring, Yellowstone National Park, USA - CON_C (SPADES assembly) (version 2) | ecosystem: Environmental > Aquatic > Thermal springs > Hot...
GAAGTTTGATAATCCTTGATGAAGTAGGAAGAGGTACATCCACCTATGACGGCATTGCCCTATCAAAGGCCATTGTGGAATACATAGCCAAGAACATAAGGGCTCGCACACTTGTTGCCACCCATTACCTAGAACTAACACACTTGGAAGAAGAACTGCCCATGGTCAAAAACTATCATATGGCAGTCTCAAAAAGTGATGAAGGCATTAACTTTCTTTATACCCTCAAAAGGGGAAGGGCAGAAGGTAGCTTTGGCATATATGTAGCCAAGAGGGCAGGCTTACCCAAAGAGGTGATCCAAAGAAGCCAGGAAATTCTAGCAAGCTTTGACAAACAAGTTCCTATACTGGAAAAGGTCTATCAAGAATCCGAGAAATTGGAGTGGGAAAAGGCTTTCAGGGAACTGCAAGAATTCTTGGAAGGCATAGACATAGCCCAGACTACGCCCTTGCAGGCACTTCTTCTTCTGGCAGAGATAAAGGAAAAGGTTAAAGAAAAGAGCAAAACTATCTGTTAGTTTCCCTTTCTATAATTTCAGCTATAGGGTCCGTCTTTTTCTCACCTTTAGCCTCTACAACCCTTTTTGCGAACAAAAACCTCTGTCTGTAGTAGGGCTCATGTATGCTACTGATCATTACCCGCCCGCCCCTTGTGGCAGCGTGGACCATCTTGCCATCTCCTATGTATATACCCACATGGGACACGTCCTGCTTGTAGGTCTTAAAAAAGAGCAGATCTCCAGGTTTTAGTTCCGAAAGGCTAACCTTATATCCATACTTAGCCTGTGACCTTGAGTCTCTTGGAAGCTCTATACCGTTTGCCCTGAAGACCTTTTGAACAAAAGCGGAGCAGTCAAGGGCTTGGGAGCTATTACCTCCAAACTTATAGGGAGTGCCATAAAAGAACAAGGAAGTCAGCCTTATGGCATCAGGGTCTCCCTTAAAGGTTGGTCCATTTCCATACCTTGAAGCTATCTCCCTTAGGCTTACTGGTTTGGATTCAACATGAGTCTTTTTGTGGCTTATGCTGTGTTCTTTCTGAGCTTTGGGTTGAGTGGCAAGTACCAATCCGCTAGCTGTAAATAAACACAGGATCACAATGATCAGCCTTCCCATCCTTTCACCTCCCTTGGGAAAGTTTCATAAAGGTATAAACCCTCTGGATTAAGGTCAAAAAGGAACCTACTGCTAAAATGATCAAAGCCAAAAATATCTGCTGTAAAAGAACGCCCGCTAAAAGAACAACCCACCTTTCCGTCCTTTCAAAAAGACCTACCCTCAACTCAAAGCCCAGTCCCTCCGCCCTTGCCCTTGCGTAGCTAACACCAAAGGAGAAGACCAACGCCAAAAGTGAGAGAAAAGACAAAACCTTATCTTGGGAGGACAGAGCTATGGCTATGAAGGGTAAGGCATCGGAAAATCTGTCGGTTAGAGAGTCCAGAAAGGCACCAAAGGGGCTATTCTGTTTGGTTTTTCTGGCTATGGCACCATCCAAAGCATCACAGAGGGCTCCCAAGAGCAAGAATACAAAGCTAAGAAGATAAGCTTTAAGGTAGAGGAAATAGGAGCCCACAGCAACAAGGAACAGGCCAAAAATCGTTAAAAAATTGGGATGGACCTTAGCCTTACTGATGGCGTCAATCAAGGGCATAAAGCTCTTTTCAAAGTAAGGTTTTAGCTCCCTCGTCAAATAACTCATGGTTAAACCTTTCACGGCGAGGGAGGGATTCGAACCCCCGGTGGGCTTTGAACCCACAGCGATTTTCGAGACCGCCCCGTTCGACCACTCCGGCACCTCGCCTACGAAAAAGTATTATAATATCAGCAAACTTCTTGAAAGAAATCCAAAAAGCTGGAAATCTACCAGGATAAGGATAGGGATCTGCAGGGGACAATCTATCACCTAGTCTAGTTGCAAATTACTTTTATTTGATTTATATTATTAAGCTTGCCATGATGGCGCACCAAAAGAAACGGCTTGAAGAGTTTGTGAAGGTTTGCAAGGAGAAGGGATTAAAGATCACCCCCCAAAGGTTGGCGGTTTATGAAATACTTCTGCGCAGAGAGGACCACCCCACCGTTGAAGAAATTTACGAAGAGGTTAAGGAAATATATCCCTTTGTTTCTCTGGCTACCGTGTACAGAACGGTGGAAACTTTGGAGGAGCTGGGTTTTATAAAAAGGGTTGCCTACTGGGGAAGTTCAGTAAGGTATGATGCCAACGTCCAAGAACACGACCACCTGGTCTGCGTAATGTGTGGAGCCATACTGGACCTAAAAGCAGATGCTGGATGCCGGGTGCCCGAGGAGGTAAACGACTTTAAGGTATTATCCCGTTCGCTTTATATTTATGGGGTGTGTCCCTCATGCCAGAAGAAGAATTAAAACGATACAGTCCTGAGGAGGTCCTTCAAAAAATACAGGACGAAATTCCCCAATGGAAATACGAGGATGGGTACATCTGCAGAGAGATCAACACCAAAAACTGGAAGGAAACTATCATGCTTTTCAACGCCATAGCCTACCTGGCTGAAAGCCTATGGTATCATTCCGGATGTAGAACTAGGTTTTAAAAGGCTAAAGATAAAGCTAATGACCCACGATGCAAAAGCAATTACAGACAAGGATTTTAACCTGAGGCTGTTCTAAAAATCCCTTATCGGGACGTCCCTCCAACCTCTAAAGGGACTAACCTACTCCTCACCCTATCCCACACCCCTTCCACCAACACGGGCTTCAGAGGAGAAATGTCTCTTGGTAAGACCTTTCCAAGGATAGGGAAGAGGAGGGCTACCCTCAGAACTCGCCAAGCACTTTGAAGGGTAGTTTTTGCTACCCTTCCCTGTTCGGGATTCCTTCCATTGGCTCCCTCACAGGAGCTTGACTCGCTCTGAAGGCTTTGTATGAGATGAATTAATAGCTTCTTTGCATACTCTACACTTTTTAGTTCGCTTTTTAAGGCATTTCTCTTATATTCGTTGCTTTCCTTTTCCATAATTTCTCTAAGTTCCTTTTCTCTCTCTTCATACCTCTTCAGTGCAAACTCTAGATATGCTTTGTCTTTCAAAAGTTTCTCGTAATTCTCAGGTATGTCTTCTATAAAGCCCAATGCCCTTCTTCCTATCACATAAGCACCAGCCGTGTCTTTGTCTATGTTCAACTGTGGCGCATACTTTAGCATGCCTATAGTTGAGGTATAGGCGGGATTGACCTCTACCACTTCCACTCCCTTTAACATTGCTACCCTCTTTAGCTTTTGCAAAAATTTTTTGGCATTCCACTGATGAAGCCTTTTTCTTAGCTTAGCTTTTCCATCTCCACGATTTCCTTTTTTGAGTTTCTTTAGGTTCTCTATGGCTATGGCTTTACCCTTCTCAATAGCTAAATCCACTAGCTTGTGGGCTAATATCCACTCTTGTTGGTCTTTGCTGTTTTGAGAAAGTCCTAAAAGGTAGTGTAGGCTGATGGTCTGATAGCTTAGTAGTTCTCCAGTCTTTGAAACTTCCGCTATGGCTAAGTGGATGGGTGATACGTTAGTGTCTATGGCTATTACTCCGTTCTCTTTTGTGTGTTTCACTTTAGGCGTCGGGATTTCAAAGGATACACTTCCATAAACTTCTCCATTTCTCAGTTTTAACTCCACTGTGTAAGGGAAATAGCTTTGAGTTTGCCAGCTTTCCATAAGCATAGCCATAAAAGTTATCCACTTGTCTTTGTTGTTGCTTGGCTCTCTTAACACTTTTGCAAAGATATACTCTCTATTTCCTGTGGTAATTCTAAGGTGTAGCTGTCCGTTTAGGTCTTCAAATCTCGTTAGCCTATTTCCTTTGTCTGATTTTGACCCAATGCTTATAAGTGTCCCCTGTCTTAGTTCTCTCCACTGCTTTTTAAGTTTTTCTCTTGCCTTTCCTGTAAGGTGATTTTTACAAAGCTTTTCAAAAAGTCCTTTGCCTCCAAAGACAACTGATTTGTCTGTGGGATATTGTTTAGCTTTGTATATGGCTGAGTCAATATATCTGGTTGGCAACTCAGGAAACAGCTTTCTTAGTCTTTGGTATATTTGGGCGTGTAGGTTTCTTGTTTTCTCTTTTTCCAACTCCTTTAGCATATTGTATGCCACACGGATGGCGGAGGATTGCTTACGCATCAGCTTTATGAGTTTTTCTCTGTCTTCCCTTTTCAGTTCAAGTTTGAATTGAAGGCTAACAAACATCAGGGTTAGGATTTTAGAGGAAAAACTATTGTGTGTCAATGGGTTTGTATTTTTAGAACAGCCTCATTTCAACCTTGCCAAGTTGATTGAAAGGCTCATCAGTTTATCTTTTTAGCACTTATGCAGAAGAACCCTCCCTCTCTCCAAAAGCCCTCTCTTATTTCTTGATTTTTCATAGGCTCTTGGTCCTGTGACTCTTCAAAGAGGGTAGTGCATACTCTTTCAACCCTGAAGCTTGCTTGGGCTAAAATGGATGAAAGCTCTCCGAAGGAATAAAACCTTGCATGGGAGTAAATAGGATGTCCCTTCTTTGCCTTTTCTTTGTAAAAGTCCGCCCAAGGGCTGTCCGAAAGAACAAGCCCAAGCACTAAATATCCGTCGTTCTTTAAAACTCTGTGGGCTTCCTTAAAGGCACGCAAAGGCTCTTCAAAAAAGCACACAGAGACCACCATAAGAACCAAGTCAAAGCTTGAGCTTTTAAAGGGCAAAGCCTCCGCCCTTCCGAGAACTCCACGGATACCCCTTTGCCTTGCCAACTTTAAAAGCTCCATTGAAGGATCCAATCCGTATTGAATCCCTAAGGCTTGAGCAAACCTACCGCTCCCCACCCTCACCTCAAGGGATAAAGAAAAGGAACCTATAACTCTCTTAAGACAAGCTACCTCAAGCCTAAAGGCAGAACTTCCAAAGGGTCTTTCGTACCACTGATCGTAGCTTTTGGCGTATTGGTCAAAAATCTCCATGTGTGTTATAATATAACTTTGAGGAGCCGTAGTTCAGCCAGGTCAGAACGCCGGCCTGTCAAGCCGGAGGTCGCGGGTTCAAGTCCCGTCGGCTCCGCCACTCACTTTCTCAAAAGCCAAAATATAAGGTTAAGGATAAGGGTCAGCAAAAGACTTATGAGCAGAGAAGTGGCTAAGGGAAAGTAAAAGGTAAAATTTTCCCTCTTTATGAAGATATCCCCAGGCAGTTTGCCAAAGCCAAAGGGAAGTTTTTCAGCCAACAGAAGGACCAAACCAAAGACTATAAAAAACACACCAACAAAGATTAGCCACTTTCCAAGGTCCGTCATACCGCAATCCTCCTCTTGCGAAAGAGAACAAAGGCTATAACCTCCGCCACCGCCCTGTAGAATTTAGGTGGGATCTCCTCCCCACGCCTGATGGCACTTTTAACAACAGGATTAACTTCGTGCTGTTTGTATTCCTCCTTTACCTTCTCTTTACTCATCCTGATCCTTCTTTCGTAATTCCACCGTTTTCCTGAGAGATTTACAGCTTCTTTAAATTTCTCACCCGACGTAAAACTATTATAAAATCTTTCACGATGGAACAGCTAAGGAAGTGGATAGAAGATTCCTTAAAAGGGAAGTATGAATACGAAGCATACATAGAGAGCACGGAAAAACTTTTGGTGGAGACCTCAAGAGAAAGCTTGGAAAACATCTCCAAGTCAAAGGAGGTTGGCCTGGGCATAAGAGTTTTAAAGAATTTTAAACAGGGATTTGCATACACTACAGATCTATCCTGGACGGCGGTCTCAAACTGTGTAAAGAGGGCAGTGGAATCTTTGGAACTAACGCCAGAGGATGACGGCTTTGTTTTGAACAAAGGCGAGTTTAAAGGGCAGTTGCAAGCGGATTACGACCACGAAGGACTTTCTCTTAGTGTGGAGGACAAAGCGGAGTTGCTTATAAACCTTGAAAGGCTCGCAAAGGACTTTGACAGAAGGATTGTGGGTACAAGAAAGACAAGCCTGAAGGAGTTTAAAGTGGATGTTCATTGCTTTAACTCTCATGGTCTTGAATACGGCTATACAACCACCTACTTTTCCTGCCTTACCTCAGCCCTTGCAGTAGAAAACGGGGAAGAGGCTATATCCTACGAATACAGGAGCGGTAGATATTTAAAGGATATAGACCTTGAAGAGATGGCTAAGGATGTAGTCTTCAAGGCTACTGCCCAGTTGGGAGCGGTTTCTTACGAAACAAAGGTCGTTCCAGTTGTCTTCTTCAGAGAGAGTGCTGTATCCCTTTTGGAGGCCTTCAGCCCGATGTTCCTGGGAGATGCCCTCGTAAAAAACAAGACACTGCTAAAAGGAAAAGAAGGTCAAGCAATAGCAAGCCCATTGCTAACGGTGATAGATGACGGAACCTTAAAAAGGGGTGTGGGGTCTTTGGAACTGGACGCGGAGGGCATCCCATCTAAGAAAAACATAGTTATTGAAAAGGGAATTTTTAAAGGGTTCTTGCACAGCGTATACACTGCAGTCAAATGCAATGCCAAACCAACTGGCAATTCGGTAAGACACGGCTATAAAAGCTTGCCCACCTCCGGCATAAGGAACCTGTACATAGAGAGGGGAAACCACACTTTGGAGGACCTGTTGAGGGCTTACGATGAGGTCTTTTTGATTTTAGATTTAATGGGTTTGCATACCGTAGACCCAATCTCTGGAGACTTTTCGCTGGGTGCCTCTGGTATAATTTACAAAAGTGGCAATAAGGAGAAAGCAGTGAAGGGAGTGGTTATAGGAGGGAACATTCAGGAACTTCTGAAAAATTTGGTGGGAGTTGGAGAAGACCTTAGGATGTATGGACATGTGGGTTCTCCATCCTTGCTTGTAGAAGCTATAACTGTTGGGGGGTAAAAGTGAAAAGATTTCTGCCTCTTATTTTCATGATATTGGGTCTATTATTGTTTGGATTGGGAATTTATACATCCTTTGAAATATATGCTATAAAAAGGCAAGAAAAAATAAACGCAAATTTTGCCGGCTTCATACTTTCAGTATGTGAAAACAAAGAGTTGAAAAATGTAGAATATCCAGACCAAGGATTTTTTATATTTAAAACTGCTGAAGGAAAGGTGTTCACATATGGTCAAGTATTTCAGAATCCTACTGATATCAATATGTATTCGTCCTATCATAAAATATCGCCAACCAAGGCAGAGGTATATATATACACTAGAAAATACAACTTTGGAGAATACATAGAAGAACTGCTCAGAAACCCAACATCCTTTGGCATAGCCTTGGCCGGATTAATACTATTTGCAATAGGTATTGTTTATATGCTAATCCTACAAGCCCAGCAGAAAAGCACTGAAGGAAAAATAGTTGAAAAGATAGTTGAAAAGACCTACCCACAAGGCTTAGAAAGGAAGCTAAAGGCACTTAGGTTGGCTATTGCTACTCATGAGATAATACCAAAGGAAAGTATTGAAGAAGCAAAGAGAATACTCGATGATATACTTAAAGAAATGGAGGGGAGAAAATGAAAGTCCTGATAGTTTCCTTTGATAGAAATTTAGTAAAACAGTTAAAGAGCTTCTTCAGTGAATATGAAGTTATGGATGTTAAAAATGGAGAAGAGGCTCTCAATCTGGCAATTCCCTATTTTGATGTGATCATTTACGACGCAATATCTGGAGCTCTATCCGAAGAAGATATAAACAATATGTATCAACAGAAATTCAAAGATGCAAAGTTTGTGGTTCTTGTAGATGACCTGTTCCCTATAAATGCTCAAAATCTAAAACCACAAAAAAAGATACTTATACCAAGGGAGAGTACGCCCGATCAAATTCTATCTGTTATTACCGCGCCTGTTCAAGAAACAGAAGAATACCAATTGCCTACTTTAGAGCTTGAAATAGAAACTCACAAACATACTATGGGAGAAGTAGAGGGGGTGATAGAGATAGCTCCCTCGGAACAGGAAAGCGTAGAAACACTATCCTTTGAAGAAGAGCTTAAACTTGCAGAAGTACACCCAAAATCAAAGGAGGAGGTTTCCCAATACATCCCCGAAAGTGCTCATCCAAAGAAGAAGGTTGCAGTAGTGTCCTTTGATAGCACCCTGGTAGATAATATTACTCCCTTACTATCTGAAAATTTTGAGCCAGTTGCGGTAAGGTCTTTTAGAGACTTGGAAATTCTTTTAAAAGATGTAGATGGAGTTATATTTGATGCGATCTCGGGGCTTGCAGCAAAGAAGAGATTAATGGAATTAGCTAAAGACCAGGATATAGCTCAAAAGCCCTTTTTAGTGTTGATAGACGAACTGTTTAACATAAACATAGATGATATTCCGCTCATAAATAAACACGCAATTTCAAGGGAAGAGAGTCCCAAGGAGATAGTAGAAAAATTTAAAGAAATCATCGTTCCTTTGAAGGAAGAAGAAACAACACTTATGCAAATGCTTGGAGAATTACTTGAGAAGCAAGAAGCTGTGCAGGAAAAAGAAAAGGGTGCTGAAACTGAGGAATTTCTCCAGATCACTAAAGAACTTGAAATGCCTAAGTTAGAGGAAAGCCCAATGCCTGTGAAAGAGTTCGTCTTGGAGGAACAAAAGGAAGAACCTACACCGACCCAACAAATACCTATAGAAGAGGCTGTGCCTACGGTAAGTGCTTTGGAACAGAAAACGGAAGAAAAGGGTTTATTAAAAAGCCCGTCTATTAGGCAGGTTGTGGAGGAAACCATCAAAGAAGAAATCAAAAAGGCCTTTGAAGGTTTTGCTCCAAACGACCTTGTTAAAGAGCTCCTTAAGGAGGAGCTAAAAAAGAGGATTGAATCAATCCCGTTGGAAAGCATAATTAGGGAGATAACCTACGAGGTTCTTCGGGAAAGACTCAGAGAGCTTATCACTTGAAAAACATGTACTCCTCTTCGTATTGACCCCAAACAGTGGGAAAGTAATTTTCAAGCTTATCTCTGGCTCCCACCATGCTTTTTGGAGTAGCCAAGAATATGAGAGGTTGCTCTCTGGCTATTATTCTGTAGGCTTGTCTGTATAGCTCAATTCTCTCTTCTCTGTTTAGCACGGAAGAAGCCCTGTCAAAGAGTTCATCCACCTCTCTCTCCCAATCTGTAGCTGGTGTTTTTTGTCTTGGGTTCCACATATGCAGGGTGCCCGAAGAGTGCCACACGTTCCTACCAAAGTGTGGGTCCAAAGAACCAGTGAGACCTATTATTACAGCCTCCCACTGGTAGGGAGGAGTGGTGAGCCTACGCACTAGAGCATTAAAGTCTATTGGGTTAAAGATTACTCTTATACCCAACTTCTCCAGGTCTTCCTTTATCATGTTTCCTATGGCTTGTCTTTCTTTGTTTTCCGCGTTGGTAAGGAGTATTATCTCCAAGGTGTTTCCCTCTGGGTCCTCAAGCCAGCCATCCTTATTTTTGTCTGAAAAGCCAAGCTCTTCTAAAAGCTTTCTGGCGGTTTTTAGGTCGTAAGGAATTTCTGGAAACAGTCCCTCGTAATAGTAAGGTCTGTTGGCGGGTGTGATGGGTCCATAAAGGGGCTGTGCCAAGCCGTTATAGACGAGCAGACTTATTCCGGAGCGGTCTATTGCCATAGAGATTGCCCTTCTAAATTGGGAATTTTGGAACCAACGTAGCTTATACTTGGGAATGTCCGCCTGCGGGTTTTGGTTGAAAACAAGGAAGGTGGTGGATGGAGTGGGTCCCAAATCAAAAAGACTGATTCCCTTCAAGCGAACTACAGTCATAAGGTCTGTGGGTCTGATGCCATGATAGTCTGCCTTGCCAGTGGAGAACATAAGAAGGGCTGTGTCTGGGTCTTGGACTATGTATGCTATTTTTCTTTTTATGTACGGTAGCCTTTTGCCCTCTTCGTCCTTTCTATAATAGTAGGGGTTTGCCTCGTACTCCACCAGCTGTCCTTTTATGTATCTTTTTAGCTTGTAGGGTCCAGTGCCTACTATCTCCTCTGGGTTTGTGTTCACATTCCAGGCCTGCATAAAGGTCCCTTCTTTGACGAATTTTTCCAGCTTGTGCTTGGGTAAAATGGGACTTGCCAAGATGCCAAGAAAGGGTGCAAAGGGCTTTGGAAGCTTAAACTCAAGGGTATATGGGTCTATTGCCCTTACAAAGTTTTCCACATCCTTTTCTTCTCTGAGAATTCCCCTGAGCATGTCTGCAGTAGAATTAGGAATGTTTTTGTTAAGATAGACATCCCTGTATGTAAAGACTACATCCTCCGCAGTAAAGGGCTTTCCATCACTCCACTTAACATCCTTCCTTAGCTTTACCACATACCTTTTTCCATCCTCAAGGGCTAAGATGCTTTCTGCCAGATCAGGCTCATACTCCATAGTTTTTAGGTTTAGCCTTGTTAGCCCGCTGAAAAGGTCCGAGAGCACTGCGGTGGAACTGGTCTCTTGGGCAAGGGCGGGGTTCAAGGTCTTTGGGTCTCCCAAAAGTATGTAATAGAGAGTTCCTCCCTCTTTGCCCGCCTTTAACTCAAACTTGGATGGGTCCACGTTTTTCATGCTGACCGAGTAAGCCTTCGGAGAAGATAAAAGATGAAAGGGCAAAAAGGCAAAGAACACAAAGAGAATAGCGTAAAAGACCTCCCTCATAGCACCTTGTCTAACACTTCATCCACCTTTTTGTATCCCCACTCTACCGCTTGAATGATCTCCTCTATGGTTTCTGGGTCTCTTATGTTTACAGAAGAGAGCACCTCCTCCACCAGTGGGACTATTTTATCAAAGCTTA
>Ga0080008_130715_pt1 | contig 10686 bp, 14 predicted proteins | sample ConCONMetagenome_FD_69211 | JGI IMG/M metagenome (GOLD analysis project Ga0080008, IMG submission 69211) | Hot spring microbial streamer communities from Conch Spring, Yellowstone National Park, USA - CON_C (SPADES assembly) (version 2) | ecosystem: Environmental > Aquatic > Thermal springs > Hot...
CTCCAGCCGTAGCTACTGAGAAGGAAGATAAGTTATCGAAAATATCGAGGGTACTTGACGAGATTACGGGTAAGTAGTTCTAGTTGATTGGAAACAGTTTTAAAGAAGAATTCATTACTTTAGTTGTAGGAGCAGATTAGACATGAGGTTCACTATACCAAAGAGCACGGATTTCAAAAAGATTGTCCAAGTATTAACAAAGATATCTGATGAGGTGCCACTCAAAGTAACCCACGAGGGATTAACGTGCAGAGTGCTCTCCGAGGATAAAACCACGCTTACCTCACTCTACTTATCAGCATCTATGTTCGAGAACGTTGAGGTCGAGGGCGAGGAAGTATTCAAGGTAAGAACAAAGGACCTAGCTAACGTCGCTAAAAGAGCATCTAGGAACGATATAGCTGAATTCGAGCTTGACAGAGCTAACAGGATACTGACTGTTAGGTTGAGGGACAAGAAAACGGGGGTCATAAGGCAGTTCGATATTCCCGTATCACTAGAGGCAGAGGGAGAGATTGGCGAGATAAATCTAAGCTACCCAGTAACCTTCGAGGTTTTGGCAAGCGATTTCAAGGAAATCTTGTCAGACCTCAAGATCGTTGGAGACGAGGTCGAGATATCCTATTCACAAGGCAAAATCAGGTTTAGAAGCGAAGGCGTAGGCAGAGTGTATGAGGCGTTTATGGAGCAGGACAGACCGCTTATTTATCTATCCGCCAACGAGGAGCCCTTGTCCTCCGTGTACGCGGTGGATCTCCTAGCACCCACAATGAAGGTGGCGTCGGCGAGCAACGTTGTTAGGGTTTCGTTCGGCGAGAACATACCTATACAGCTAAAGTTTGACATAAAAGGGCAGGGGACAATAACTTACTGGCTAGCGCCTAGAACCTAGCATTGACTATTCAGTCAATCTTTTAACTCTCCTGCCATCGCCGAGAATCCAGTACTCACCGTCTTCTCTTATCTCGAGCTTGAATATTGGCGGCTCCTTTTTCACTCTCTCAACAACCTCCCTTGTCACCTCGAGGGAGTCCTTCCTCGTTTTTCCACTAATAGCGACGAAGAGGGTGGGTGAGCCCGGCCTCGTATCACCACTGGTATGTAGAATAATGATGCCATATATGTTGGGATTATTGGAGTAGCTCTTAGCTATGTTGTCAAGTGTTTTTGAAGCGTAAGGCTCATAGGATGTATACTTTAGCTTGATAACCCTAGCGTTATCTACTACGCCCTTCACGAAGCCTAAGAAGACGCTTACTCCCCCGCTACCAATTAATGATGTTTTACTCGATAACCACTCCAGGGCTGCGAACACATGTGTGTATGAGAGGCCATCAACCACTTTTCCCTGGAAACACTCATCTCTCAGGAAAGGAGGAGGATCGCTACATGCCTTGATACTCATGTGCTAGCCACCCGAGGGTAAAGGTATTATGGCTACCTCGTCTCCCTGTTGCATAATGGTGCTCAAGCTAGCCTCCACGCCGTTTACCAGTATTTTTGCCTGTTGTTTCCCGATTAACTCGATTATTTTCACTAATTTCTCCTGCTCAACGATGCTTTCTAGTAGCTCTCGCAGCTCTGCCTCTCCTTCGACATCAATGTTTTTTTCATCCCAGCCCACAATATCAGTTATGTATCCAAAAACCTTTACCGCAACCAAGCCTAGCTTCCCTCGCTCATTAGGTCTTCTTTTTCTCCAGCACTCTTATCTCATTTATGCTTGTGAATGGGTATTCTCCTTTATCATCTTTTTCATACTTCTTCACGACATCCCATATTGCTAGGAGAGCGGCGCTAACCCCTACAAGAGCTTCCATCTCAACGCCTGTTTTTCCATGGGACTTCACGGTCACTCTCACCCGTATTTTATCGGGCTCCTCAAACACGTGTTCTACCTGTACACCCTCAATCAGTATTGGGTGAGCCAGAGGAACCATCTCTGGGGTTTTCTTCACAGCCATAATAGCCGCGATTGTTGATATTTGTACTGGGTCACCCTTCTCTATCTTACCCTCCTTTATGAGCCTCAAGGTCTCGGGCCTAAGCTTTATGACCCCTTCAGCCGTGGCTACACGGAGCTGCGGGGGCTTATCCGAAATATCAATCATACGGGGACCAGCTGACATAAAATCTCACCGAGGACAGTCGCTATTCCCCCATCTAACCCCCCTTCTGCCTTGAAAGACCGGGGCTTTGAGCTGTAAATGATAGTTGATATGGAAGCTTGAATCCAGGCTCCCTTAGCATCAAAGCCTCGAGTAGTCTCCGCTGAACGCAGACTTCATCCTCTTTTTCAAGGCATTCCCTGAGATCAACGACGGGGTTTTCCATGTAGAGGCAGGTTTTAATTAAGCCATCATGAGTTATCCTCATTCTAGTGCAGGTAATGCAGGCAAACGGGTTGCTATACCCCTTAATAACTGTGACCTCTATACCGCTCGGCATAACGTAAACAGTTCTGTTGTGAGGCTGCTTAAGCTCTATCCTCGAGGCTTTTTTCCTAAGCCCCTCCTCTATTAGCCATACATCACCATTGAGCTTCCTGTATAGCTTCACTCTCCTAACAGGGTCTCTCTCGTAGTAGAAGACAGGCATGAGCTGTATCAAGTTAACGTCTATTCCTTTGTTGGATGCATATTCAATGATATCATCTATTTCTTCTAGGTTCTCCTTGAGTATCACCGTGTTTATCTTTGTTTTCAAACCAAAACTGAGGGCAGTCTCTACCCCCTCCAGAACAGAGCTTAAGTCTCCCCCGGTAATCTCCTTGAACTTATCCCTCCTTAGTGAGTGAAGGCTGACGTTTATGTGGTGTAAGCCACTATCAGCTAGCTCAGCCGCCTTTTGTTTGAGCAGAGAGCCATTCGTGGTTAAGCTAACCTTAGCGGAGTACTTAACGAGTATTCTTATAATGTCTGCTATGTCATTCCTCAGCAGCGGCTCACCGCCAGTCAGCTTATACTCCACCACGCCCACGCCTCTTGCACCCCTCGCCAAAACTTCATAGTGCTTTAGCTTAAGCTCAGACCTACCGTTGTATAAATCACCTTCTCTGTGACAAAAAGTGCATGTGTAGTTACATCTCTGAGTCACAATTAATCTAAGAGCCTCCAGAGGCCTGCCGTATCTATCCTTGTAAATCAAAGTACACCAGCACCAGAGGAACTCTGTTCTAAAATATTGTTAATAATAAATAAATAAACTTCACATATATCCATCCTTTCACACCTTAAGTAGCTATTCCTCAGCCTCACTCCAATTCCTCTAGCAGGGTTACAATCATGCCCAAAAACTGTAGAGCTAACCCTCTGCGTGGTTGTTCACCACACGTCTTTTTATATCTATAATTTTAGGTAAATACAGAGTGATGCCCACTAGAGTTGCATCAAACTAGCTTTAAAGGAGGAAGCCGCTTTGTACGACTTCGAATATATGATGAAGGTTTATTCGTCGTGGATAGAGCTTGCGGAATTAGGCTTACAGATAGGGCTTATTAAGGCAAAGGAAACAGCGGAGCGGTATTACGGAGGATCCTTCGGGAAATTACTTATTATTGGAATAGGTGGCTCAGGAATTATTGGTGACTACTTGAGAGGCCTCTCAGAGCACTACGAGTTCACGGTTGATGTGAACGTTGTGAGGAGCGTTACGGTTAGTAACTACTTAAGCAGGGATTCCTTGGTGATGGTTATCTCCTATTCTGGTGATACTATCGAGACGATAAAAGCATTGGATAGCCTTAAGGGGAGGCCGGTAAAGCTGGTCGGGATTACGAGTGGAGGGTTGCTTGAAAAAGCGCTGCAAAAAGAAGATGCCGTCATCCTGAAGATGCCCGGGGGCTATCCATCTAGAGGCGCCTTCCCCCTCATGTTCTACTCAGTACTATCGTACTTATCCTACCTGCAACTAACAGGAAAGCTAAGCATAAATGATGTCATGAACAGCGTTAATGTGTTCGATAACACAGATGCAGTTCTGAAAACCGCATCGAGTGTGGCTGAGGCTTCCAGTAAAGATAAATTCTTTATCACTACTCACCACGAGTACATGCCGATTGCGTCCCGATTGAAAAAAGAGTTATCGGAAAACGCGAAGGTCCTAGCCATAGCGGAGGAGTACCCGGAGTGGCTTCACAACATTCTTGAGGGCATGACCAAGGATGACCTCGACATTATATCCATAGAGGGCGGCCTGACAAGCGACTACAAGTGCTTTTTGGAAGCAGCCGAGAAAGCCCTGGGTACTAGCTCCATTAAAATCAGGCTATCGGGAAGAAATGTGCTTGAGGAGTACATCCATGGAACATGGCTATCCGGTTACATAAGCCTAATGTTAGCGCGGAGAAGAAACGTTAACCCAAGACTAACAAGCAAGCTGAACTACTACAGAGAGATAGTAAGCAAAGCATGCGTATAACGATGAAGAAGAATAGGATTGATTAATGATGAAACTCACTCGCAATAAAGAGATGACAAGAGGAGAGGAAGAATAATGGTTGCGTCGCCATAAACAACCTCGCTACTAGCCTCGGGCTTTATCTTACCCCAAGATATAGCTTCTCTTGGATGAGCACCGCTCAGGCTACCATCATATTCAACGGCCGTTGTTACATATACAGCGTAGTCAAGCCCGCCCGCGAACTGGCTCCACCATATAACGTGGTGCTTGCTTATACCACCCCCCACAACAAGCGCTACTATCGGCGTGTTTTTCTCAGAGAAAAATATATCTTCCATGAGAGACTGGTCCAGAGATAGGTCCATCTTCACGTTATTCAACTTGGAATGCATATGTACGTTAGTCCCGAAGGAGCCATCATAGAATCCCGGAACGATTATGGGGACCCTTCTCTCCCATGATGCCCTAAGAATACTGTTATTATCACTTATTCTCTGGCCAACTATCCATAGAAGCTCGTGTCCACTGATTGTTTTATTCTTAAGCTCCCCAAGCACTTCTCTGACAATCTTTTCCACAACTGGGCCGTAGTTCTCTTTCGGTATTAATACGTTGCCTAGTCTATGAATGCCTATTTTCTCGAGGAACACGTCATCCAGCCTAAAATCACCCTTGTAATAACCGGGCCCCATGCTCTTCGCTATGTCATGGTCTATTGTGCCCGTCGTCGTAACGACCAGGTTGAAGAAGCCGTCTCTTATTACCTTGGCTATTAATCCTCGCAAACCCGTTGACACTATGTTGCCCGTGAATGAAAAAATCCTTGTTCTCGAAGTCATTAAACCTTCCCTTAGTATACGGGAGGCTCTGAACAAATGCCCAGCCATGAACCCGTGAACCCTGCCGTAATAGGGAAGCAGAACCCTGCATAGTAACCTTAATTCCTCATCTTGAGGCGGCGTATCATCAATCTTCTCTTTCAGTAGAGCTTCGATTACCTTTTCTTCCTTAATCTCTCCATTCATCTAGCTACTCCTTCCTCCTAACCCTGTGAGCTACCCCGCCCTAAAGGGCGAGGTTTCCAGCGTTCAGCTGTGGCTTCTCGCCTCCAGCCTCATCTGCTGGTTCGCGGGGCTCACATCTCCGCCATCCCATGCCTCTCATTAAGGCATGGGCCATGTTTACGCACGCACACATGCTCGAACTCCCTTCTAGGGAACATCCCAAAACTTAATTCAGTAGGAGATTTAAAATCTTTCCCGCCACCCTCACCGTGGACAGCGAGGTTTTCAGTTTATAAATCTAGCAGGTAGAGGTGAAAGAAATTACTTGATTTGCGCTAATCCCTCTCCGTGTGAACGTGATGCGTTATACATTTTTTATTCTAACTAAGATATTATCTCCTCTGCACTCGCACCTTTCTGAACCCTCAGTAGTGCTAGTGCTGTGCCCCCAAATATTAAAATCCACAGCGTTAGTGTGAGCCACAGCGTTAGCGGATCTGTTGTTTGGTGTGTGGTAGTGCCTAGCCAGCTACTAAGTTCGGGATCTGTTTGCCACATCATAGTTACCGGGATATCTAATGCTATTGGAGTTCCTGTGTAGTAGTGGTAGGTTAACAACATGATTAGGTTGAACGGGGAGAGGTGTAGCAGGCCGCTCCCCACGTATATTCCCGCCATTCCAAGAGCGTAGCTCAGTAAGAACGGAACAAAGCTAATCATTCCTAGTAGTTTAGGTTTCCTCAACACAACCACTATGAGAGCTAAGGTCGTAGAGAAGAAGAACATAAACACTCCTCCGACGGCGGTGGTTGCGAAGACCCCAAGCAAGTTCTTTGGGAATATGAGTTTCGACAGATCGTGGAATCTGTAGCTATACATGACTATGGTTGAGGCTATTAGTATTCCCGTCGCAACTAAGGAGACTGTTACCGCGGCTAGAGTTAAGCCCGCATAGAACCTGGTTGGTGACGCCCTCGAATACTTTGTGAGGTATCGTATAGGTATGGTGGAGTAGTATACGTAATAGACTAGCCCTACAGCAATCGACGCGAGCGAGTATAGCGCGATCCCGCTATACCAACTTGCCGTGTAGTAGAATGTAGTTTTACTCCACGCATCCTCTAAAATCGATTCAAAGCCCGGCATACTTGAGGGTATGTGACTTGCGAGCTCCTCTCTAAGTGAGTCTTTCGTCATCCTTGAGCCGAAAACGAAGGCACCCATCACTAGCCAGAACAGCATGAAGAACACTGCCCAAAACCAGTAGTAGGGGTCTTTAAGTAGGCTCCTAAGGTAGAACTTGTATGTCCTCAATACCGCCATGCCAACACCTCGTACAGCTTATCCAGTGACTCAAGACTTGTGAGAGGGGTTCCAGACGATTTAGATAGGTATACGTCGCCTGTCTTCAGCTTTATAGTGATCCTAACGTCTCTCACAGGTTCTCTAGAGACCTTTAACTCCTCCAGCTCCCCAGGTTTTAGCGGGCCGTAGACCGACCCCTCAGCCATCAGGTAAGTATCCCAGTCTGGGAGTGCTTTAAGCAACCATGTTGAGTGAGTGTCCATGACCTTAACCCCTCTCACCCCCAATATCTCCTTAAGCATTGCGACTCTCCTAGCCGGGTCTAGGTTCTCGAACGGTTCATCTAGCAATACGTATTTCGCTTTAGTAGCTAGAGCAATCGCGTTTAAGATGATTTTCCTCAACCCGGCTGAGAGCTCGTTAAGTCTTTTCTCAAGTACTTCCGCGCCCCCCAACCTACCAACGAGATCTCTAAAGTACTCGTAGTCCCCCTCGAGTATGTCTAGGTAGTATGAAGCAACGTGCTTAACCGGTAACCTGGACGAGACCACGATTTCCGGGAGATTAGCCGCGACTAACCCGGGAAGACCTCTCACAGAATCCACGTCTAAACCGTCAATCAAGATCCTCCCCTTCTTCGACACGGCGATTCCTAGCACTACTCTCATTAACGTCGTTTTCCCGGACCCATTCGGGCCCAGGATTATCGTGTTGTTAGCGATCCTCAAGTTAATTCCTTTAAGTACGTAATCACCTCTTCTATACCCAGCATATAAGTCCATGAATTCTATGCTCAAGATAGCACCCCCGAAACCGCGGGATCTCCTCAAGACATAGGTTAGGAACGGGTTTAAATAGCTTACGTGCGGGTCTTCACGTATCCTTAGATGAGCCTCTCCTTCTCTAAGGTTCTCAAGATATCCCTCCGTTCTTCCTCCGTGTATACCTTGTATTTGATGCTGTCTTCAGGTGTTTTGATGCCGAAAGTGTAGGAGATATCGCTTAATAGCTTGTAGTTCTCCAGCCACTCTATTAGTGGTAATGGCTCTTTGAATAACCTGTAGTTGCCTTTGTTGCTTAACACTATTACGGGGAGATCAGCCGGTCTTAAGAGATACGGTATCTCCCTTATCTTACTCCAGTACCTCTCTATAGCCTCCTCCCATACCTCCCTCAAGCTATACCTGGCTTTCCTCAAGCTCAGCTCCGCCGATATCTCCGTTAAGTCCACTACCTCATCTACCTTCATATAGCCTACGACGTAGATCCCCCTATCAGATTTAAGGAAAGTCTTCCTAATCTCGGTGAAGCCTTTCTTCTCGTTAAAGAATCCTGGCGGGTACTTAGCGAGGCCTGCAGCAAAAAATATGTGGCAGTCGTCACAGTCTTTAAAATCCCTAGGTATTCTACCACCGATAGTCCTCCAATAATCAGCGTAAACACCTATATCGAATCTCGGTCCCAGTGAGCGACTATCTTACTAACGTGATGGTTTGACCCCCATCAAGACGTAGTCGTAAGGCATGTACTTATTCAGCGGGTGATCCCCGCACCTACTCGCAATATTCGAGTAAGCAAATCTCTGAATCATTGAAGCATTAACGTCACCCCTCACAGGCTCCGGAACCGGCAAAACCTCATAACACCTCTCGAAATGCGGGGAGTAATAACCCCGTCGTCAGCCGACTCTAAGAAAAAAACTGAGGAGTAGTCCCTTAATAGGGGGGTAGAACCAACCCACTAATCATCTATTACCTGTTCTCGGCTTCTCGTTTTTATAGTTGAGGGACTGACTCGTTAACTCGTTTTTAATTTCGTCTAGAATCTTCCTAAAATCCTCCAAGACGTCAATCACTTCCTCTCTAGAAAGACCGCTAACCTCCATCATACCTAAAGCCTGCTTAACTGAGCGTTCGAAGGCCTCATTCTTTGTTAAACCCCTCTTCCTCCAGCGCCTGTAGAGAGGTAACGCGGATATTATAGCTCCCTTAACATACCTCCTACGTGATTCTTCCTCGGATACCACCACTAACTCCTCGTGCTTCTCATCTTAACCCAGTTGAAGGGCCAATAAAATAAAGCTTTAAGAATTTATAAGTACCTCAATACTTCCGAATATCGTGTGCGGTTATGGGAAAAGTCTTTTTTAAATTATTTAGTGAGTCCGTTATTCCAGTTTAATGAAAAATATTTGATTAATCCTTACTTTTTCTTCCTAATCGATTCCAGTATTTCTTTGGCTACATCAAGTCTTATGGCGTCTCTCTTAATCATCTCCTGAACAACTAAGTCTATCTCCGATCCTCTGGCGCCGGCGGTTATGGCTATGTTTCTTGCGTGTAGTTTCATGTGGCCTTTCTGTATACCTTCAGTAGCTAGTGCTCTCAGCGCTACTAAGTTTTGAGCTAACCCCCACGGCACCCATGGTCTCGGCTAGTTCCTTAGCTGTCTTAATACCTAGAATCTTCAGGCTTAACTGTGCTATCGGGTTTACCTTGACAGCACCCCCTATGAGTCCTACAGCCATAGGCATTTCTAAGAAGCCTACTAAGTCTCCGTTCTCGTCCTTCTCCCAAACACTTAAGGATGTGTACTTGCCTGATCTAGCGGCGTACGCGTGAGCACCGGCTTCCAGAGCTCTGGTGTCCTGCCCTGTCGCTAGAGCGACGGCGATCACTCCGTTCATTATTCCTTTATTGTGTGTCGCAGCTCTGTATGGATCTGCTGAAGCGAAAGCCCAGGCGTAAACAATGCCGTCAACTACTTCCTCCCCTCCTAGGACGTCCTTAGGCACCTTACCCCAAGCACGCACCAACCTCCTATCAGCTAGGTTAGACACTATCCTCAAATAAGCTTTACCGCCGGTCCACTTCTCTATGTAGGGAGCGACCTTCTCCGCCATAGTATTGACTGTGTTAGCACCCATCGCGTCTTTAACGTCCACTATGAGATTCGTTATGACCATAGGTCCTGTAGGGGACTCAATCACGTAGACCTCAACATCCCTAACACCCCCTCCCAGACTGATTAAGAGGGGGTTCGTAGCGTTAGCTATCTCCTTTATCTCCTCCTTATGCTCGTAAATCAAGTATTTCGCGGCATGAGGTGCTGCAACACCGACTAACTGGATCTGAGCTATCATGAGTGACTCAGTAGCTTGAGCTTTTATACCACCACCCTCCCTGAGCATTTTAGCGGCGTTAGAAGCCGCGGCAACCACCGAGGGCTCCTCTATAGCCATAGGGACCAGGTATTCCTTACCGTTAATCAGGAAGTTAGTAGCTATCCCTAGCGGCAGGGATAGGGTGCCGACAACGTTTTCTATCATCCGGTCAGCTATTTCGAGAGGTAACGTACCCTCCTTAAGCAAGAGCTTCACGTCCTCGTCGCTTAAGCCCGCTAACTCCTTAAGCTTCTCAACCCTCTCACTCAAAGTTAGTTTGTGAAAACCCGGTAGACGCGAAGTGGAGACCACGTTACACTACCTCCAGAAAGATATCGTAGGCTTAGTTTTAAGGGTGAGGATAGTGAGACCCTTGAGGAGTTCTTAAAAACTTAAATAATCATCGTAGGAGATAACTTTAAAGGTGCTTGAGACGAACACGGCCTTACTGACATGTTCGCTAGCTATAGCGGCGTTTCTCGCTTGGAGTGCTGGCTCTAACAACGCGGCTAACATAGTTGCGGCCGTGGTTGGGGCCGGGATCGTTAAGCTAAATAAAGCGTTATTAATTACCTCAATCTTCGTGGTATTCGGTTCTCTAATGCTCGGAGCTAACGTTGCCTGGGTTCTCGGCACTAGAGTGATTGACTCAAGCTCAGTAAACACATCCTTACTCACCACAGGCATGCTGGTAGCTATGTTTGCCGCCGGTTTCTGGGTTCTTGTAGCTTCACTGATTAGGGTGCCTGTCTCAGTAAACGAGACCGTATTAGCTGGTCTCATAGGCTTCGGTGTTTCAGTGGATCCTCACGG
>Ga0080008_125104_pt1 | contig 10662 bp, 7 predicted proteins | sample ConCONMetagenome_FD_69211 | JGI IMG/M metagenome (GOLD analysis project Ga0080008, IMG submission 69211) | Hot spring microbial streamer communities from Conch Spring, Yellowstone National Park, USA - CON_C (SPADES assembly) (version 2) | ecosystem: Environmental > Aquatic > Thermal springs > Hot...
CTCGGGGCGGGTGGAGACGGAGGGGGAGCTTTGGGAGAAGGTGGAGGCCCGTTGTGCTTACCTGCAGACCCAGCCGGGCCTGATTCGGAGCCATACCCTCTTCCACTGGTGGCCGGGAGGATGCTGAGGGAATGGATCAGGGGGATTTCTTACGAACCCTTGGCCCCTCGCTCCGGCTAAGGCTGGGATGGGGCCTATACCCAGCGCACCGCTTCCACGCTCTTCACGCCCTTCAGGGCCCGGGTCAGGGCTTCCCGCTCCCCGTCCTCCACGGTGAGGCGGAGGCGGATCCGGGCCACGGGCCCCAGGATGCGGGTCTCCGAGCCCAAAGCGCTTTTCCCCGCCTCCGCCACCACCTGCATCACGTCCCGGAGAAGGCCGGCCCGGTCCTGGGCCAGGACCTCGAGGGTGGCCACCTTCCCGCCCACGCCCTCCCAGTAGGCCCCAATGACCCGGTCCGCCTCGGGGCCCCCGAGGAGGCGGCGCAGGTTGGGGCAGTCGGCCCGGTGGACCGTGACCCCCCGGCCCCGGGTGACGAAGCCCAGGATGCTGTCCCCCTTCATGGGCTCGCAGCAGGAGGCCAGGCGGATGGGGGCCTGGAGGTCCCCCTCCAGGCGGATGCCCCACTGGTTCTTGGGGGCTTCCTTGGGCTTTTCCGGCTTGAGGAGGGCCTTGGGGTAGAGCTTCTCCGCCACCTGCCTGGGGGTGAGGCGGTTTAGGGCCAGGGCCAGGTAGAGCTCCTCGGGGGAGGGGGAGAGGCCAAGCCGCTTGGCGGCCTCCTCCAGCCCGCTGTCCGTGGGCTTGGGCAGGCCCTTGCGCTTCAGGTAGCGCTCCAGGAGGCTCTGCCCCCTCTCCAGGGTCTCCTGGCGCTCCTGGGCGCGGAAGTACTGGCGGATCTTGCTCTTGGCGGTCCGGGTCCTGGCGAACTCCAGCCAGTCCTTGGAGGGGTGGGCGTTTTTGGCGGTGAGGATCTCCACCATGTCCCCGTTTTGCAGCTCGTAGGAGAGGGGGACGATCCTGCCGTTCACCTTGGCCCCCACCATGTGGTGCCCCACCTCGGTGTGGATGTGGTAGGCGAAGTCCACCGGGGTGGCCCCCTTGGGCAGGTTGATGATGCGCCCCTTAGGGGTAAAGACGAAGACCCGCCCGCCCAGGAGGTCCCGGGTCACCGCCTCCACGAACTCCCGGGAGCTACTGAACTCCTGCTGCCACTCCTGGATGTTCTTCAGCCAGGAGACCCGCCTTTTCACCTCCTCGGGGTCGGTGAGGCCCTCCTTGTAGAGCCAGTGGGCGGCGATGCCGTACTCGGCGATGCGGTGCATCTCCCGGGTGCGGATCTGCACCTCCAGGGGGAGGCCCTCCAGGGCGATGACCGTGGTGTGGAGGCTCTGGTAGCCGTTGGGCTTGGGCACGGCGATGTAGTCCTTGACCCTTCCCGGGATGGGCTGCCACAGGGCGTGGACCAGGCCCAGGACGTGGTAGCAGACCTGCTTCTCCCTCAGGCCCTTGGCCTCCTCGGTGGGGCTTGGCTTGGGGTCCAGGATGACCCGCACCGCCAGGAGGTCGTAGATCTGCTCCAGGGCCTTCCCCTCCCTTTCCATCTTCTTCCAGATGGAGTAGAGGTGCTTGGGCCTGCCCGTGACCTCAAAACCCTGGAGCTGGCTTTGCAGGAGCGCGTCTTGCTTCAGGGTCTCCTCCAGGACCTCCATGGCCCGCTTCACCAAGCGGTCCCGGGCCTCCTGGGTCTCCTGGAGGCGGGCGAGGAGGGCCTGGTAGGCCTCGGGGTGGAGGTAGCGGAAGGAGAGGTCCTCCAGCTCCCACTTGATCTGCCCCATCCCCAGGCGGTGGGCCAGGGGGGCGTAGATCTCCAGGGTCTCCTGGGCGATGCGCTTTTGCTTCTCAGGGGGCATGTGCTCCAGGGTGCGGAGGTTGTGCAGGCGGTCCGCCAGCTTGACGATGATGATGCGCACGTCCTCCGCCATGGCGATGAACATCTGGCGGAGGTCCTCGGCCCGCTTCTCCTCCCCCTCGAGGTTGGCGAACTTGTAGAGCTTGCTGACCTTGGTCTCCCCCTCCACGATGCGGCGCACGGCGGGGCCGAAGCGCCTTTCCAGCTCCTCCCCCGCTACCCCGCAGTCCTCCATGGTGTCGTGGAGGAGGCCCGCCGCCACGGTGTCGGCGTCCATGCGCAAGGAGGCCAGGATCTCCGCCACGGCCACGGGGTGGGTGATGTAAGGCTCCCCGCTTTTCCTAAGCTGGCCCCGGTGGGCCTCCTCGGCGAAGAGGTAGGCCTTGTGGACCTTCTCCCGGTCTTCCGGGGAGAGGTAGGCCAGGTTCTTTTCCAGGTTTTCCCAGAGAGCCTCGCGAACGACCACTACAGCTCAGTGTAGCACGCTAGGAGCTTAGCTTCAGGAGGAAGGCGGATAGGGCCCCAGGCTCCATGAGGGCCACCAGGGTCTTACCGGAGAAGGGGGCCAGCACCAGGGCTTTCCGGCCCAGGAGAAGCGCCACGGGCCCCTCTTCCTGAAAAAGCCCCCGCAGGGGCTCCAGAGCCCGCTTCAGCTCCTGAAGGACCTCCTTGGGCAGGGGAGGGCTTTCCTCCAGGAAGCCCAAGGCCTCCACCCCGGGAAGCCGGAAGCGGTCCAGGTCCAAGGGGGGCTTCTCCTCAAAAACCCCCAGGAGGGCCTCGAGGTCCGCCCCCTGGATCTCCTTCAGGATGCTCTTGGCGGCCTCGGCCTCCCTTTTGAGCTCTTCCAGAAGGCTCTCGGCCTCGGCCAGGGTCTTCTCCACCTGGGCCAGGCCTTTGGGCCCCAGGCGTGGAAGCCTTTCCTTGGCGCTTTGCAGGAACTGGAGGAGGGGTCTGAGGCGGCGGTGGGTCTCGCTCTGGAAGCCCTCGAGGCCCTCGTAGGCCTGGTAGAGGGCGGTGAGTCGGGTCAGGACCTCCTCCCGTTTGGCCTCAAGCCGCCGCTTCAGGGCCTGGAGGGCCCGGGCCACCGGGGTGGGGTCGGGGAGGGGTTTGGCCTTCTCCTCGGCGATGAGGCGGAGCACGCCCTCCCCCCCAAAGCCCAGGAAGCGCTCCGCCAGCGCCTCCATCCGGGAAAGCTCCTCCAGGGCCTCCCGCCTGGCCGCCTCCCGGGCCTGGGCCACCTCCCGGCGCAAGGCGGCGAGGTCGGGGAGCTCGCCTTTGGCGAGGGCTTCTTCCGCCTTCTCCAAGGATTCCCATAGGCCCAGGGCCAGGGCCTCGGGCCTTAGGGCCTTTAGCTCCTCCTCCGCCTCCTTGAGCTTGGCCTTCAGGGCCGCCTCCTCCCCCTGGGTCATGAGGAGGGCGGCGTAGCGGGCCTTGATCTCGGGGAGGCGCTGGGGGAGGGCCTCCAGGGGCACGGCCCTGAGCTCCTCCAGAAGGGGCGCGAAGGCCTCGCCCTTCGCGGCCAGCTCCCGGGCCAGGGCCTCCATTTCCGCCTCCAGCTTCCTCTTTTCCTCCTCCTGGCGCCTAGCCTCCGCCTCGAGGCGGGCCAGCTCCTCCTCCAGGGGCTTGAGGTCGGGCAGGCCCCCTTCCCTCAAGGTCTCCTCGGCCAGGGCGAGGGCGACCTCTAGGGAGGCCTTGGCCGCCTCGGGCAGGGGGAGGGTTCGCAGGCGCGCTTCCAGCTGGATGAGGCGGGCCTTCTTTTCCGCCCGCAGGTTGGCCTCGGCCTCCTTTAAGGCGGCCTCCAGGAGGGAAAGCTTTTCCCCCGCCGGCTTTCCCGCCTCCAGAAGGGCCTGAACCTCGGCGAGGAGGGGGCTCACCGTGGGCTCCTGCAGAAGGTGGGCGTGGCGGGCCAGAAGCTCCTCCAGCCTCCGCCCTTCCTCCTCCACCTCCAGGGCCTCCAGGCGCTTCGCCGCCTCCTCGGAGAGGGCCTCCAGGTCCACGACGAGCTCCCCTTCCAGCTCCCCCGCCTCCTCCACGGTGAGGAAGACGTCCTCGGGGGGCTTTTCCTGGGTTTCAAAGACGATCTCCGGCAGGGTGGGGGGGCGGGCCACGCTGGACTCCAGGAGCTTCCGGAGCTCCAGGGCCAGGCTCCGGGCCCGCTCCACCTCCGCCTGGGCCAGGAGGCCTTCCTTCTGGGCCTCCCTTACCGTCTCCACCAGCTTCTCCAGCCGGCGCACCTTGGCCCCCCCCAGGTGGCGCACCCTTTCCAGGCTCTCCTCCAGGTGGGCCAGGTCCTTGGCCTGGCGCAGAAGGGCCTCCTCCAGCTTCTCCTCCAAGGCCTCCAGAAGGGCCTTGGCCTCCCGCATGAGCCTGGGGTCGGGGTCCTGGCGGAGGCGGTTGACGAGGGCCCGGTAGCGGGCCACCTCCGGCCAGTCCAGATAGAGGCCAAAGCGCTTCAGGCCCGCCTCCAGGGCCTCGAGGTCCGCCGGCTCCGAAAGCTTCTGCAAGGCCTCCTCCACCACCCGCTTGGCCTCCTTGGCGGGAAGCCTCGCCTGGAGCTCCCGGAAGGCGAGGCCCTTCAAAAGGGTCTCCCCGTCCTTTGGGGAAAGCTCCTCTTGGCGCTTGCCTAGGCGCTTCAGCCCCTCTTCCAGCACCGCCTCGGCCCGGGTTCCCAGGTGGCGCCGCAAGGTTTCCAGAACGAGCCCGTAGATGTCCGGCATCCCCTTTAGCTTATACCCGTGTTTCCCGTTTCCTTCGGCCTACCATGCCTCGTAGCTTCCTGAGGACTCTTTTGCCGGGGCCCCCATGCTGGCTTGGGCCAGCATGGGGCGGTATTAACCCCTTTCCAGGCGCAGCGGCTCGCCGAAGTAGAGCTTCTGGTGGGGGTAGGGGATCTCTATCCCCTCCCGGTCCAGGCGGTTTTTGATGCGCCTGCGAAACTCCCGGGCCACGGCCCACTGCTCGGCGGGCTTGGTGTTGAAGAGGACGCGGATGACCACCCCGGAGTCGGCCAGGCTCTGGACCCCCAGGACCTCGGGTGGATCGGCGAAGCGTTCCCGCCACTCGGGGTCTTGGTAAAAGCGGGCCACCTCGTCCCGGAAGACCTCCAGCGCCCGGTCCAGGTCCTCCCTGTAGGCCACGCTCACGTCCACCAGCGCCCGGCTCCACTCCTGGGTGAGGACGGTCACCTGGCGCACCTCGGAGTTGGGGAGGAAGTGGACCCGCCCCTCCAGGTCCCGGAGCACGGTGAGGCGCAGGGAGAAGCGCTCCACCTTCCCCCCCACACCGCCGATCTGGACGATGTCCCCCACGCCGTACTGGTCCTCCAGGAGGATGAAGAAGCCGTTGATGAAGTCCCTCAGGAGGTTCTGCAGGGCGAAGCTCAGGGCGAGCCCCGCCACCCCCGCCCCCGCCAGGAGGGCGGTGACGTTGAGGCCCAGGTTGGAGAGGAAAAGAAGCCCCCCCAGGACCAGAACCACCGCCTTCAGCGCCGACTCGGAGACCCGCCTCAGGGTCCTTCGCCGCACCGCCTCCCGGCTCAGGCCTTCCTCGGGTTCGGGGAGGCCCCTCAGCAGAAGGGGAACCAGGCGGTAGCCCAGGAAGGTGAGGGCCAGGACGGCCAGGGCGGAAACCCCCTGCCTCCCCAGCCACCGGGTGAGCTCCCCGCCCCAGGTGCGCCAGGGCTCCAGGGGGAGGTCCAGGGCGTGGGCCAGGCGGCTGAAGGCCAAGAGGCCCACCACCCCCCACCAGAGGAGGCCCAGAAGCTGGAAGAAGCGGTCGTCCCCCTTGGTGGGGGTGAGGCGGCCCAGGGCGTTCAGGGCCCGGGCCCCGTAGCGGCCCAAGAGCCAGGCCACGAGGAGGGTCAGGGCCAGGTCCAGCCAGGGTGCCATGGGGCCACTATACCCAAGCCCCGGGCCTTATAGTGGGGGGCATGGAAGGCCACGTGCCCGAACCCACCCACACCCTCGAGGGCTGGCACATCCTCCACGACTTCCGCCGCCTGGACTTCCCCCGGTGGCGCAAGGCCTCCCCCCTGGAAAAGCAGGCGGCCTGGGAGGAGCTTTTGGGCCTCCTCGCCCTCTGGCGGCGGGTGGAGGAGGAGGGGCGGGGGTCCTTTGGGGTCTACCAGGTGATCACCCAGAAGGCGGACCTCCTCTTCCTGAACCTCAGGGAGACCCTGGACGAGCTTTTGGAACTGGAAGACACCTTGAACAAGAGCCTCTTCGCCGAGTACCTTTTGCCCGCCTACGGCTTTTACTCCGTGGTGGAGCTGGGAAGCCAGGAGAAGCCTCTAGACCCCGAGTCCCCCTACGTCAAGCCCCGCCTCACCCCCAGGGTGCCCAAGGGGGGCTACGTCTGCTTTTACCCCATGAACAAAAGGCGGGAAGGGGGGGACAACTGGTACCTGCTCCCCGCCAAGGAGCGGGCCCGCCTCATGCGGGCCCACGGGGAGACGGGCCGGAAGTACCAGGGCAAGGTCCTCCAGGTGATCAGCGGGGCCCAGGGCCTGGACGACTGGGAGTGGGGGGTGGACCTCTTCAGCGAGGACCCCATCCAGTTCAAGAAGATCGTCTACGAGATGCGCTTTGACGAGGTCTCCGCCCGCTTCGGGGAGTTCGGGCCCTTCTACGTGGGCCGCTATCTGGACGAAAAGGCCCTGGCCCGCCTCCTGGACGTAGGATAGGGGCATGGAGCGCTACTTTTCCCTGGGGCTTTTTAGGCTCCTCCCGGCGTTTCGCCGCCTCGAGGCCGAGGCCCAGGAGCACCTGAAGGAGGAGTTCGCCCTCCTTCTCCGCCGCTTTGCCGAGCGGGGGGGCTCCCTCAGGGCCTACAGCCTGGTGGGCCTCTCCGCCGAGGCCGACCTCCTCCTCTTCCAGGGGGCGGAGGACCCCAAGGCCTTCCAGGCCCTTCGGCGGGAGGCCAACCGGACCCGGTTCATGGGCTACCTGGAGCCCGTGGCCCTCTTCCTGGACCGGGGGGAGGGGGAGCCGGGGGAAGACCCCGTGGCCCTCTTCCCCTACGGGCTGGAAGGCGCCCCTCCTCAGGGGGCGAAGGTCCTCCAGGGGCGGCAGGTGGTCCTCCTGGAGGGGCCCCTCGCCCTCCTCTTCCCCCTGGCGGTGGCGGAGGGGGGGTATCTGGCCCTCCCCCGGGGCTTCCGGGAGGCCTTGGACGACCTGGGTTGAGCGCCCGCACTTTGGTTTCGCAACATGGGGTGCCCAAGCCGGGGCTAAAGGCTTTTCTGGGGCCCCCACCGCGGCAAAAGCCGCGGTGGGGCACTTAGCCGATCCGCCCCCGCCCCCGGTCCAGGAGGTAGAAGAGGAGGCCGGAGAGGAGGGCCAGGAGGGCGGCCAGGGCCAGGGCCTCCCGGTAAGGGCCTTCTCCGGGCCGCCCCAGCCTTTCGTAGATGGCCAGGGTCAGGGTGGTCCACTCGGGCCGCCAGAGGACCAGGCTCGCCCCAAACTCCCCCAGGATGGCGGCCAGGGCCAGGGCGCTCCCCGAGGCCAGGGCGGGGAGGAGGAGGGGGAGCTCCACCCTCAGGAAGGCCCTAAGGGGCGTGGCCCCTAAGACCCGGGCCGCCTCGAGGAGGCTTTTGGGAAGGCTCCTCAGGGCGGGGAGGAGGGCCCGGGCCAGGAGGGGGTAGGCCAGGAGGGCGTAGGCGGCGAGGAGGAGGGCCAGGGAGCCCCTGAGGGAAGGGTAGGCCAGGAGGTAGCCCAGACCCACGGCCACCGGGCTCACCATGAGGGGGAAAAGCCCCAGAAGGTCCAGGCCCCCCCGCTCCCGGGCCGCCCCGGCGTAGGCCACCCCCAGGGGCAGGGCCAGGGAAAAGGCCAGAAGGGTGAAGCGGAGGCTATTCCCCAGGGCCACGGGCAGGGGGGTGAAGTCCTCCGAGGCCCAGGCCCGGGCCAGGGCCCCGGGGTCCACCTCCAGGAAGAGGGCGAGGAGGGGGGCGTAAAGGAGGAGGAAGAAGGAGGAAAGCCCCAGGGTGAGGGCCCAGGGCCGCCCCACGGGCTCCGGCCCCCCGGGGGGAAGGGGGTGGGTGGGGAGGCGGAGGTAAAGGAGGGCGGCCAGGGCCAGGGTGAAAAGCTGGAGAAGCGTGAGGGCGGCCGCCTCGGCGAAGGCCAGGCGGTGGGCCAGGAGGGTGTAGACCTCCACCTCCAGGGTGGCGTACCGTCCGCCCCCCAGAAGCAGGGGCACCCCGAAGGCGGAGAAGGCGTAGATGAAGACGAGAAGCCCCGCCGAGCCCAAGGCGGGCAAAAGAAGGGGAAGCCCCACCCTGAAGAAGGCCCGGTAAGGCGTGGCCCCCAGGACCCGGGCCGCCTCGAGGGCCCCCCGAAGCCTCAGGGCTACGGGGACGAGGACGCGAAGCGCCAGGCCCAGGTTGTAGAAGAGGGCCGCCAGGAGGAGGAGGGCCAGGGTGCCGTAGAGGTCCACCCCCAGAAGCCCCCTGGGCCCCAAAAGGGCCATGAAGGCCAGGGCCACCACCGGCGTGGGAAGGACGAAGGGGAGGGTGCTGAGGGCCAGGAGGGCCTCCCGCCCGGGAAAGCGGAAGCGGAAGAGGAAGGCCAGGGGAAAGGCCAGGGCCAGGGTGAGGAGGGCGGAAAGGAGGCCGTACTGGAGGCTGAAGAGGTAGCGGCCCAGGTAGTAGGGGTTGCCCAGGGCCTCCCAGAACCCCGCCCCCAGGCCCAAAAGGAGGATGCGGAAGAGGGGGTAGAAGAGGGCGAAGGCCAGGAAGAGAAGGAGAAGCGCCCCTAAGTAGCCGCCCATCAGTTTGGCCAGAAGACCCTCCCTGAGGCCCGGTTGCGCCCTTTTTGGGGCAAAGGCCACGGCGGGGTGCTTAAGTACCCCACCGCGGCAAAAACCGCGGTGGGGTACTTAGCGCCTCGCCCGCCTCACCGCCTCGGGGCTCTGGCCCTGGAGGACCACCTTGGTCCACTCCTCAATCCAGCGCTCCCGGTTCTTGGCCATGACCACGGGGTCCAGGCGCACGCTCCCCACGGGCTCGGGGGCGAAGCGGAAGACCTCGGGAAGCTTGGCGTCCCGCCTGGCGGGGTACATCCACATCTGCGTGGGCAGGTTCTCCTGGACCGGGCGGGAGAGGAACCAGTCCACCACCTTTTTGGCCCCCTCCAGGTTCTTCGTCCCCTTCAGGATGCCCACGAACTCCACCTGGAAGAAGCTGAGCTCCGGGAAGAGGTTCCCCGTGGGGGGTTCCTGGTACTTGCCCTCGGAGTAGTAGACCTCCGCCGCCGGGGAGGTGGTGTAGGAGACCACCAGGGGCCGGTCCCCCTTGTAGAGGGTGAAGTGGGTGTAGTAGGCCTCGCTCCAGCCCTTGGCCACCCGCACGCCCCCGTCCCTTAGAGCGGCCCAGAAGTCCAGGTAGCCGTCCTCGCCGAAGCGGGCCACCGTGGCCATGAGGAAGGCCAGGCCCGGGGAGCTGGTGGCGGGGTTCTGGACCACGAGGAGCCTGGCGTACTGGGGCCGGGCCAGGTCCCTGGGCGCCTGGGGCAGGGGGCGGTCTTTGAAGTAGGCCCGGTCGTAGTTGAGGCTCACCCAGCCGTAGTCCACGGGGAGGGCCCGGAAGGTGGGGTCCAGAAGCAGGGTGGCCTTGAGGTTCCGGATCTCCGGGCTCCGGTAGGGGAGGAGGATGTCGGCCTCCAGGGCCCGGGAGAGGAAGGTGTTGTCAAAGCCGTAGATGACGTCGGCGATGGGGGCTCCTTTGGTGAGGATGGCCCGGTTCAGGGTCTCCCCGGCGTCGCCGCCTTTGAGGAAGCGGAGCTTGAGGCCCGTTTCCCGCTCAAACCGGGCGATGAGGGCCTTGTCCAGGGAAAAGCTGCTGTGGGTGAGGACCGTGATCTCCTGCGCCAGCCCGAAGGCCAAAAAGACGAGAACCGCCAGGATCCTAAGCATAAAACCCCTCCTTCGTCACCGGGAGGGGCCTCGGTCACCTTCCCTACGCCGGCATTACCCGGATCAGGTTCCAAGGGTATCTCTCAGCCCCTTAGGGGCACCCCCGGTGACGCCTCTAGTGTAGCACGCGCAAGGCGGCCAGGGCCTCGAGGAAGGCCTGGCCGAAGGCCTCCGGCTGGTCAATCCAGGGGAAGTGCCCCGCCTCGGGCACCACGTGGATGGGGGCTTTGAGGCGCTCGGCCACCTCTTCGGCGTAGGGGTAGCTGGTGCCGTCCTTCTCCCCCACCACGATGGCCACCGGCCTCCGGCTTGGGGTGAGGTAGGGGGTGTAGTCCAGGCGCCAAAGGCCATTCCTCAGAAAGGCTCGGGCCGGGGCGTCGGGGCCTACGACCCCAGAGCCCTCCACCACCCACTCGTACTCCAGGCGGCCCTTGGGGCTTGGGAACATGAGGCGGTCAAAGAGGGCCTTGGGCTCGGCCCGCTCCAGGGCGGCCCGCAGGTTGGCCTCCGGGTCCTCCCCCGGGGTGAGCCCGGCGGCCTCGGCGAGCCTCTGGGCAAGCCAGGGAAAGCTGACCCAGGGCCCGAGGAGGATGGCCCCCTCCACCCCCGGGTAGCGGCGGAGGACCTCCAGGGCCACCAAGGCCCCAAAGCCGTGCCCCAAAAGGGCGAAGCGCTCCAGGCCCAAAGCCTCGGCCAGGAGGAGGGTGTCCTCCACCAGGGCGTCTATGGTGAAGAGCCTGGGGTCTTCGGGAAGCTCCAGGCTACGCCCCGAGCCCCGCTGGTCAAAGTAGATGGTGCGGAAGCCCTCCAGGTACTCCCCGAGGCCCTCCCGCAGGGCATAGGCGTTG
>Ga0080008_151268_pt1 | contig 10644 bp, 16 predicted proteins | sample ConCONMetagenome_FD_69211 | JGI IMG/M metagenome (GOLD analysis project Ga0080008, IMG submission 69211) | Hot spring microbial streamer communities from Conch Spring, Yellowstone National Park, USA - CON_C (SPADES assembly) (version 2) | ecosystem: Environmental > Aquatic > Thermal springs > Hot...
ATGACTAACCACGACACAAAGGCATTCAAGGTGAAGATAGAGCCCGGTAGGGGGCTAGAAATTGCTCATTAATTAGAAGCTAAATCAAACACTCCTTTAGCTACGCCCCTTAAAAGGGGCGAAACATTTAAATGTTAGCATGTTTCTCTAACCCATGGCGCAGACACAGAAAACCCAAATCCAAAAAGAAATCCAATACTACCTAAACGCCAAGGTACTAACCCAGGAACAGAAGCAGTTCATAGAAGTCGTTATGGCCGCCTTGAGAAAGGGGGCGCAACATGAGGCGTATTCTCCACCTCCGCCCGAGAAGTATTGTGTACCCTGTAAGGCAGAGAACGCCAGGATCTGCTACACAATAAATTGGAGCGTGATAGACAAGGTGTACGGCTGTGCAATCCTTAGGCTTCAGTCTGAGCCCCACACACGCCGCATTTTAGTCTTGCCCGGAGCCGTCTTGTACGTGATAACCGACGGCCCCAACTCGTGGTGTTACACCGCCGGAGAGTTAGCTGTGGTCAAGGACATAGTCAGCGGTTGGTTTTCCGAGATACACATCTTCCCAGACGGCGACGTAGAGAAAGCGAAAGCTATATGCATGAGTTGACCCCAAACCACTTACTTTTTCCCGTTCCTTTTAAGTGGCGAAATATCTAATTACCCCGTTAAATGATTTGTTCCGCAACTTAAAAGTGGCGTAGGATTTAAATATCTGCGCGTTCCACACATCCATGACAGAAGAAAATGCCGCAACGAACACCGACACATCAGAAAGGCTAAGCAGGATAGCCGACGCGTTGAAAACGTTAATTGAGGTTGCATACGTCTACGGCGGCCCAAGAAAAAACTTGCGCCATATCATTGCTGTAGAGGCGACGCCGAGTCAGCTGAAAATCAAATACGAAGACGGCACGACGCAGTACATAGATCCCAAACTGAATCGGCGTTTTGTCATCTTGCTGTATACCAAAAAGCCGAACCAGCCGTTTCTCTAACGCTACTAAAACACGCCCCTTAAAAGGGGCGAAACGTTTATAAATTCGCATGTCTTTTCACCTATGGCAGACAGAAACTCTCAAGTGGCCGGGGTGACCCAGGCCGGGGCTGTGGGGGCCGGCCTGGCAAAAGAACAGGCCCCCGTCGTCGAAACACTAGAGTTCGGCGTAGGGTACAGATTGTATAAGGAGTATGCGCAGGATGCAGTGAGGATAGTCTTCAAGAGGATAGACCCCAGGGATCAGGCGAACTACAACATGCGGGTGATAGAACTGAGCGGCAACGTCTTGCGCATATACCGCAAGTGGAGCTATCCATGGAGCTGGGGAGAGCGCGTATTGCTGGAGACGCAACTTGAGCCAACAAGCGCAGAAAAAGTTCGTCGCTACATTATATGCGCACAGTCGTACCACGACTTCGACAGAGTCGCGTACTGGTTGTTGACGGCAAGATACGTTGCAACGCCGAACGGTGCTATCATCGACAACGAGCTCAGAGAACCTAAGCTGTAGGGGTATGGCGATGGACAAAAAAGTGGTAGGAAAAATAAATTCAGGCCCCCTTGCGGTAATGCTACTGGCCACCGTTGCGACAGTTGCGACAGAAGTAAAGATAACCCTTAAAGACAGAATTAATGGGCAGAAGGTAATGGAGATAGATAGAAGCGCAAAGGACAGCGACGTCCAGAAATTCATAGAATACCTAACAGGAGACAAAAGCTATAGATATTCGGTGGAGTTCGAAGCACTGGTACCGCTACCGTATGTCAACAGAGAGTTCTGGGAGAGTTTCAACATTCCTGGTTGCTGTGAAATAAAAATTCTTTGATTTCGTCATCACTGGAGTTACCCCCTGTTCTTCCTCCAGTCTGTTCGGAGCATTGCTTTACTTTTGTTACAGTTTATGAGAAGCGTGCCGTCTGGCCTTTTGAGCCCCAGGGCGTACGGCAGTAACTCCCTAAACTGCCTGAAAAGCAGGCCCCCGCGCCGACGCGGTAAAGCACCAACATACCTACCTACATATCATGGCTTGCACACTTCGCGTGTTGTCAAATGGAAACCTTCGGCATGTAGGTACGTATACAGCCAGTGCCCCATGTAGTCGGACTGTTTCTCCGGGATGTCCAGTCCCAGCAACTTCTTCACGTACCGCTCCAGTTGCCAGTTTTTCCAGACGCCGTACATCGCCGCCGCATCGGAGAGCCGAACCGCCACCAGCCGGGGCAACTGCGGCGCGGGGCCGCCGTAGCACAGCTCAAGACCCAGCTCCCCCTGCACCAAGTCGAAATCCTCGGACTCAAGGACGTCATACACCTCATTGCTCATGGGCCCATGTGTCCATATGTAGAAGTCGGCCCTAGCCAGGGGGCGGCCGCCGCACCTGTACTCATAGACAACACACCCCTCCACGTCATACTGCGCCAGGAATATGAGCGACATGAGCTTATTTATACGGCTGAAGCAACGCAACCTCTTCGCCACATACAACACAACGTCTCTGACAATGTAGTCCATGTTCATATCTTCACAGGTGCGTTGTACGCATGTCTAAGCGCCTTGTAGGCGGCGCGCAGTACTGCATCTACGTCTATGTGCTTGTCCGTGCCGACGTAGCGGCTCCACCTGGCGGAACACCACTCGCTCTCTACGTCGTACTCGGCAACTACTTCGAGCCACCACCCCTCACACAGCTCGTCGCTGTGGGGGCAGTCGTATGCGTCGTATGTAAGAGACATGCTGAGGAACAGTTCGGGGAACCTGCTGTCGCCGTCGGTCTCTCGGCTTCTGGCCGCGCCGCCAGATTCCTGACTGGTCAGCCTGGCAATGACAACGTCTGCCAGGGCGTTGTCGTACTTGTCTGCGGCGCCTATGCTTACGCCGAGCCGCACCTCGTAGCTGTCTAGCTCGACGTCGTTTATCATGCCGACAAGGTAGTCCATCGCCACGTCCGCCAGCTTGTAGACGCGGCTGGGCGGCTCCCTAGGCGCCTCGACGATCTGCCTAACCCGCCTCACGAGACACTTCCTCGAAACGCAGTTGCTGAAGCGGCCGCCCATCTGCCAGCCGCCGCCAAGCGGCAGGTGCCACTCCACGTAGCCCGACTCATCCCACCAAGCCGCTAGACGCTTAGCCAGCTGTCTCATATCAAGGCCATATCAAGGCCTGCCTAAGCCATACCTCTATCATCTTCTCTGCTCTTCAGAGTTGTGCCACATAGACGTTGCTAGGGATGTTTAACTTGACACGCGGCAGGTGGCGCGCCACCTCTGGTAGGTGCTTCTCTACTACTTCTGGCTTGAAGGTGGCGTAGCTGGCAAGGAGCTCGGGAAAGCTGTCGAAGAGCTCTATCAACAGCTCCCTCACCCGCCTGAGGCCAACGTCGTTGAGCTTCTTAGATTTGTACAGCCTCATGTCCCAGTCAAAGCCTATCGCCCTCAGTTTCTCTTTAATTTCTGCCGCTTTCAGGTATCTCGGGTCGCCGTGACATTTAGCATACATCTCCAGCATAGAGTCGCGCTCAACCACAGTACACAGCGTGCACCCAGTTCTTATCTTGGTCTCACCGCAGTAGACCCGCTCCAGGAGGTAGGAGTAGTCCTGGTTGCTCCACGGCTGTTTGTGGCTTTTCAAATAGGCAATTACCTCGTGGTCGCTCCAATCCACTATCGGCGCGAGGTGTATTACGCTGTCGTTCATCTTCTGGATGAAGTACGTCTCGCCACAGGCGTCGCCTATCTTGCACCTGGCCTTGATGTATGTTGCACGGTGTAGCGATTCGGCCATACGCACCCCCGTGAGGAGCGCATATTTCTGCCATGAAACCATCTTAGCCAGCCTGGCCGTGGGCCGCTCCTTGAGCCGCGCAGTGCACCACATGAAGGCGTGGCCTGGCGGCGAGTACCTCCTCTCAAAGACCACCGTTAGGTAGTCGTCGCGGGGGATTGTGACGAAAACACGTACGCCCCTCCTGGCCACCTCCGAAAGCACGCTATAAACCCACCCGAAGAGTGGCGGCGGTTTGAGGAGCTCTTCGTTGTGGAGTACTGCAAGCTCTGTGCGAACCTCCCTACTGAACCGATATGTGATATCCAGCACCGCGGTTGAGTCCTTACCTCCGCTAAAAGTTACAAACCACGGCAACCCAACCGCAACGCTAAGTCGGTCGTAAACCTTGCGCAACATCATAACAACGCTTGTCTGAGCCATGCCTCCAGCATAGCGGCGGCTTCTTCTGAGTTTCGCGGTTGCCACCTGCCGCCAAGCTGTTTCTTCAACTCTGCATTCGGAGCGCGGCGGTACGCCATGGTGTCGAAAGACACGGCCGTGCCCTGCCTCTCGCACTGCCCCAAAACGTTCCTCAGCGTCTTGACTGCGCGGAGGGCTGGGCCTAGGAGGTGTACATGCGGCGCCATTCCGCAGAGGGCCCGCAGAGCGCGTTCAGCCCTCTCGGCGCATAGACGGGGCTTGCGCGAGCAGGAGGCGTCTGGGTGCTGGCGCATGGGGAGGGCCAGCCTCTCCACTGCGCCTGTACGTAGCAGATCCAACACGGCATCGAGGACGTGCGGCTTGTAGAACTCCTGCACCACTAAGATCGGCGCGCCGTGCTTCGCGATGAGGGGTGCGTAGCTACGCCAACGCACCAACGTAGCGTCGAAGTCCCCGAAAACGTCCGGCACGACAGCCCACGTCGGCCTTACGCGCCTGACGAAGTGGACGTACGTGGCGGCGTCTACGCCGCGCTTCGCATTCGCCAGCCCGACGTCCACCAGTGTCTTCATCCCCCTGCGGGACGGGGGCGCACGTACGCTGAAGGTAATCAGCAGGCAGGGCTCCACGCCGAACTTCGCGGCGATCTCCGGCGTCAGATCAGGCGCGCAAACGATCATACTGCTATTATGTATTCAAGTTCCTCCTTCTCCTCGGCGGCGTATATCTTGTCCAACATCTGTTTTATTGCCATCCTGATCACGTCTGACCGCGTCAAGTTCATGCGCCGCGCGTATTCGTCCAAGGCCTGCAACAGCGCGCGGGGTAGGTGAAACGACACGTTCGGCATCCTCTCCCCGTTGGCAACTGGCACCGCCTCCGGCGTGCAGGTCGGCTCCTCCTGCTTGGGCCTCTTCCGCCTCTCTTCTCGTCTCTCGTGTAGCTCTGCACAGTGCGCATCTAAGCTGTTCAGCAGTTCCTCCGCCTGCTGTCTTGTGAGCAGGTACACCTCGTTGAACCTGTATCTGCGCAACAGCCTCGACAGGCACTGCGCATACCGCATCTTCCACATGTGGGCGTGGCCGACCTCCAGCACCCTGTTTAGCTTAACGCTGACGACGCCGCCCTTTGCGCCAGCCAGCGTAGTTTCTAAATACGTCCTCAAGTCTCTGCAACACCTCTCTATAACCTCCGGCTTCATCTGTAGCGCGCCAAGAGCTGGTCGATGGCTTGCTTTACGATTTCTTCAGCAGATGTGCCGCACCTCTCGGCGTCTGCCAGGGCGGCGGCGAGATCCGGAGGCAGACTGACGGTGACTGCGCGGCTCGCTCCGTCTTTTATTGCGATGTCGCCGAGGTCTTGGCGGGGGTGCGGCGTGACGAAGTAGACGTGTTTGTGGGGCGCATGTCTTATGGGGCCGCCGTAGAGCGAGGCGAGGATGCTGTCGATGAACGCCAGCGTCACCGGGGGGATGTAATCGCCGTCGAAGCGGCTCAGATTGACGAATTTAGTGAACAGCTCATACGCCTTGTCTCTCCGTGCTATGTGTAGTATCTTCGACGGGGTGACGTATCTAAGGCCGTTTGACACAGCCAGACGATGCACCGCATCTCTGAGCCGCCTTATCAGATCCTCAGCCGCCCTGCGGTCTCTGCACCAAATCGCAGTCTTGCCGATCAGCACTTCGACGGCACGGCCCTCTCCCTGCAGTAGCCGCAAGACGTAGAGGGCCTGCGTGTGGGAGAGCCCCAGCTTCTGCATCAATGCAGATGTGGCGACGCAACCCTCAGCCGCCAACAATTCAGCCGCCTGCTCAGCCCTCTGAACGATCTTAGTGCGGATTCTCTTCCGAGGCGGAGGTGGCGGCAATTCCGCCCCATCCTTGAGGCAATACACGGCAACCCTCCCCACCTTCTTCTCCTCCAACACACCACGTCTCACCAAACGCTTCAAGCGCTTCCGCATAGACGTGTAGAAGACGGCGAACTTTTTCGCGGCTTCTCTCACGGTGGTGCACCTCACCTCCTTCAGCCACTCGTAGAAGTTGCTCATGGCTTCCTCGCCGCGCACCACAGCACCACCCTGCCGACCTTGCGCTTCTTAACGGCGCCTTCACGCTCCAGCGCGCGGAGGAGACTCAGCAACGTGTTTCTGTCCATCCCCGACGCCGCCACAAGCTCCCTGGTCATGGCGCACCGCTTCTCCTCCAGATATCTCTTCAAAAAATCCTTCTTTTTACCGGTGTTGTTTAGTCGGGCGTTTTTTATTTTCTCCATAGTTTCTAATATCTATAGATTTTAAAAAGTTGCCGTCCTTTCTACGCCGAAAAGCTGGCGACAGAGGCGGAACTGTTAAATAATTCTATACTTCTTATTAGTTCATGAACTCCCAAACCAAAAACCAAACTGCCGACGTCGTAACAGAACTCATGAAGCGGCTTGACGCATTCTGGAACAAAGCCGACTCCGCATGCGGCGAGTTTTACGAAGACTACGAACGCGGCTACGCGGAGCTTGAAAACGAGCCGTTTGAATGCGACGTATCGAGCGCCAGGATACATGTAGATGGGGACAAGATAGTCATCGACTACAGCGCGGTGCATGCGTACAACATATGTGCGAACTTCTGCGGGCCATACGACGACGAGGAAAACCCCGACGAGGCGCATGCACAGTGCAGAGAGACGTGTCTCGAAGAGGCCGAATCAAACGCACGCGCCGTCCTCGACGAATATAGAAAAGTGATAGAGAAGTGGGCCAAGAAGCGCGGCGTCGCGTATGCAGAAGAGCTGAAGCGCGACGAGCTGAACTTCACGCTGATCATCAAGCTCCATCCCGCTGTGCCATGAACACGCTGTTAAGTGGGCAGGTGAGCTAGGCGTAAGCTATGTCGAAGAGCTGAAGAGAGACGGCTTGACCTTCACACTCACAATCCGTATTACTCAATCTTAAGCAAAGACTTTTTATTTCCACATCTTTTTGCTGTCATGAACGAAAAAGAATACTACACCGAAGAAAAGGAAAGAATTAGAAGATTCAGGTGGGAGATGCTTGACGAAGTCGACAATGCTATGTGGCAAGCTATGGACGACGTTCAGAAAGTAGTCGAGTCCATCATGCCGCAGATCAAAGAGATCATAAAGAAGGAGACGGCATCGTTGAAAGTGTTCATCACAAGTGCACAATTTGATGATGTTTACCTAAAGGAGGATCTGTACAAGTCGCTTGACAGCATCGTCAACACAGTTGAAGTGTTTATCACCGCTGGAGTTAGACGCGCCGTTAGGAAGACGTTTGAGTTGTTGAAGGAAGACATCAACGAGAAGACAGGAGAAGCGCTTGAGGGGCTGGATCTGCTGATCGTCCCCGGCAAATAACCCCACCCATTTTCCCTTCCCCTTTGTTTTTTCCGCCGCCTCTTCTCTTTACAAATATAGTATGCAGCCTGTAGACTTTTGTAAAGGGGAGGGGATCCGCCGAACCCCACCCAACCCCCTCCGCACCCTCCTTTCACAACGCCGTCAACCTCCGCAGAGCCGACAGGGACGAAACATTTAAATATATGTGTTTTCCTAATACTTATGAATACTAAAATCCAAACCCCCCAAACCCAAACCCCCGCAAAAACCCAGACTTTTTCCTCTGACCTAATCAACTTCATCAAGGGAAGGTTTGGAAGCATTCCGATTATCGCTGAGAAGCATGGTGAGACTCTGTGTGTAAGATTGGCACAGCGCGTTGACGACGACGCATTCAGAAGATACATCGAAGTGGCGAAATCGCTGGGAATGCGTTTCACCGACAGCAAGATGTGGTGTGCACACGCTGAGACAATAAAAGAGAAGATGAACAATGTCGTTGGTAAATACTATAGATCATTCTACTACTTCCGTCTCCCGAGTTACGACAGCTACGAGACGCTCAGACGCATTTCTTGTTACACTGTGGAGAAGTGGAAGCAGGAAAACGGCCGCCTAAGGCGTGAAGAGGTTGAGATATGTCTGCACTCCTGTGACGGCGACGAGTGCCGCATACCGCGGGGTTTGGCTCCCGCAGTCGCGAGGGCCTTCGGGTGGAACTTGCCGCTGTTCGCGACGAACTTGAGGCCGCCGTCGGAGGAGGAGCATTTCGCTGGTCTCAGGCCATACCAAATCGAAGTCTTCAAGAGCGTCTATGAACAGCTGAGAGCAAGTGGTACAGCTGTTGTGCAGATGGCCACTGGGGCGGGGAAGACCCACCTGGCTGGCCACATCGCCAGGTGGTTGTCTGATCAAGGCTACGTAGTCTTCGCCGTTGCCATGCAGAAAGACTTGGCCATACAGCTGAAGGAGCACGCCCAGCGCGTCGGCGCCAAGAACGTCATCGCCGTGACTACTCAATATCTCTATAATAGATTAAAGAATGGAGAAAACGGAGACGAGAATGGTATCGATGAGGAGAGCAAAGAAGTTCTAGAGTATGCTGATGACTACAGCGATCTAGACGACGAAACACTGATGCGGCTCTTCAAGCAGAAGAATGTAGCCGTAATTATGGATGAGGTTCATCATGTGCCTGCCAGGACTGTCAAAAAAGTCATGATTGAGACTGGCGACGGCTGGGCGCTATGGATTGGTCTGTCAGCTACGCCGTGGCGTTCAGATGGACGCGACCTTGAAATATACGCCTACGCCGGCACAGTTGTTGAGCCGCGTATCAACTCATCATATCTAATCAAGAATGGCTACGCCGTTCCTGTTGAAATTAGAGTTGTTGAAGTGCCGTACTGCGAGGAGGTGGAGGAGTGTGAGGGCGAAAGGGGCGCCGCGGCGTATATGTGTGTGCGCAAAGTACTTGTAGAATGCGAAGAGCGGAACCGCTTCATCGTTGAGTTAGCGGCCAAGGTCGAGAAGCCCATCCTGATAATCACGCCGCTTGTCAAGCACGCTGAAAAGCTGTTTCGGTTGATCAAGGCGGCTGGCCTCAATGCCGCCTTGGTGACAGGTGTAGTCAAGGCTGAGAAGCGCAAGGAGATCTACGACGCCCTGCGGCGCGGAGAGATAGAAGTACTCATCGCAACGACCTTAGCAGACGAAGGTTTAGATCTGCCTCCGCTGAGGACGTTGATTATAGCCGTCGGAGGCCGTTCAAAGACCAGGACGCTCCAGAGGATCGGCAGACTGGTGAGACCCTACCCAGGCAAGAAAATCGCTGTGGCGTATGAGCTGAAGGAGGACTACCCGTATATTGCCGACCACCTTGAGATGCGTCTCAAGCTGTACAGAACTGAGCCGCATTGGCGCATTGTTTTCGTCGATTCCTCCGGCGACGAGTAGTTTCTTCGGTAGCAACATTTTTATACTTGAATGTTTTTATACTCATGAGTAGCAAAAAACATTCAAGTTCGACGGGGGCGTCCTCCCCGCTTAATAACGACGCAGTTTTTTCTGTATGGAAGTTGGAAGGGCAGGTAAGAGAACAGCTGAGACGCGGTGTTAATACGACAAACGGTTCTGTCGTCGCCTTGGCAGTCAGCTCGTCAACACTTACATACGTAAGGATAATAGGCAATGAGCTGATTGTTAAGTACGTTGAGGGGTGTGTCATCGTGTCTGCGTCTGCCCTACTAGCAGGGGAAGAAGCCAAGGTATATGACGCCACTATCTACAACATCTGTAGCGGGGCCAACATATGAGCGCTGTTTTCGTCAATCTCTTCATGGCCTGCTTCAAGGAGCTACGCGATGAAGAGTACTGTCGCGGCGTTGTGGAGACCGCGGCAGAGCTGGCTGAGACGCGGCGCGTGGCGTACCGCGGCAAGAGAGGCGTTACGCATGTTTTCAACCTACCGCGTGATGACCAGCCGCATGTAATGGTAGCTGTTGACCACAGAAGAAAGAATGGGCTGGTGCTCACTCTAGCGGGTGAAGGCTACATCATGTTTTTGTTTTATGAACGCGGCGGCGACAAATTCTATCCAATACACGCCGAGGTGATAAACACGGAGATCGCCGCCGCGCCAAACCACAACATGTCAAGTGGCATACTGCAGAGACTGCTGAGGTACACTGCCTAATCCTCCCCTCCAAGACAAGAGGTCTATATAGACTATTTATTATTGACATATGTCAAATATTTTCAGTAAAGGTTCCGCTTTATATTTGACGTGCCCGTTCACAGGATTTTTTCACAGGACGTTGGACGGCGCGCCGTGCGCTTATATTAACATTTTTCTTCTTTTATTTTTATAAAAGAAAAGAAAGAAATAATAATAATAATAGGGCGGCGACGCCGAGCTTCTACGTCCTGTGAAAGCATGCTGTACACGACATGTGAAAATATCCTGTGAAAAACGTCGTGTGAAAAAAGACAGGTTCCCCCCATGCATTTTTCTCTGTTTTGAAAATATTATACACCCCCTTTCATCATTCACACGCCTTTTTTCATACGCCTATTTCACACGCT
>Ga0080008_133885_pt1 | contig 10639 bp, 6 predicted proteins | sample ConCONMetagenome_FD_69211 | JGI IMG/M metagenome (GOLD analysis project Ga0080008, IMG submission 69211) | Hot spring microbial streamer communities from Conch Spring, Yellowstone National Park, USA - CON_C (SPADES assembly) (version 2) | ecosystem: Environmental > Aquatic > Thermal springs > Hot...
GGCTGACGGGCCTACGCTGGTGGCTGAGAGGAGGAAGAGGATAATCGTGGTGGACGAGAGGGGGAGGAGGAGGGTGGTGGAGGGGGGCTACACGGGTAGGGTAGTGAGGGTTGAGACGGGGCTGCTCGATAGGCTACTCGAGGAAAACTACGTAGTGGTGGTAGCACCGGTAGCGGTGGACAGCGATGGAACACTACTAAACGTGGACGGAGACCAGGCAGCGCTAAAGATAGCAGTGGCCATTAAAGCGGATAAGGTAATACTCTTGACGGACGTTGAAGGGCTAGTAGTAGACGGAGGCATCGTAAGAGAGCTCACAGCCCAAGAGGCTAGAAGTATACTACCGAAAATAGGCCCAGGCATGAACAGGAAGATGATAGAGGCGGTAGAAGCAGTAGAAGGGGGAGTACGTGAAATCCTAATAGCAAACGGGCTCCTAGAAAACCCGGTCAAAAAAGCCCTAGAAAACCCGGGGACCAGGATAGCTGGAAACCCTTAAGCCATCATCGTATTACTTGCTATGAGACTCTAGCGTTCAATCGAAAAGCTTGAAGGAGTGAGCTATCTGGACTTTATAACATCAATATACCTATGATTCTATCTCTGAAGCTCCCAGTTTATACTGTTTATGTTTTCTTTTTCTTCATATACTGGTACTGGTTCTGGGTGGTAGGGGGTGATTAGAAGGTCTACATTAGAGGGTCGCCTGGTTTCTAAGCTGTTGTGGTCTCAGGGGGTGCTTATCTAGGTTTGTAACTTTGGTTTTACATATGTTAGTGTTTTAAGCTGGTGTGTAACGTTGTTGTTTTGGTGGTTTGGTTTGGTTAGGGTTAGTGTTGCTAGTGTTGTTAGGGGTTTGGTTTTTAGTAGGCCTTTTATTAGGGGTTGTCTTGCTGAGGGTGTTGTTAACTATAGTGCTCTAGCTAGGCTTCTTTCTGACGAGCTTAGGGTTAGGGGTATCCATGCTTCTCATGGTGCTATCAAGATGGCTTTGGTTAGGATTAGGGAGGAGGTTGTTGAGAGCGAGAGGGAGCTTAAGGCTAAGCTTAAACGCGTTCTAGGCTCTACTGTGTTACAACTTCAATCAGATCTCGTCGTTGTTACTGTTAGGAAGCATGCTATAATGGCTAGGCTTCCGAGTATAGTCAAGTATATGGAGATGGCTAGGTTCTTCCAGATACTACAGGGTGTTAACACATTCACATTCATAGTTTCAAAGGAGAACTTGGAGGAGCTCCTGAGAAACGCTGGGAGGGATGATGTTGTCGAGATCCTAGAGGATCAAGCTGCAGTTATACTTGTAAGTCCAAGGGATATAGTTGAAACACCTGGGGTTGTAGCTTTGATAGCATCTACATTGTATGAGAACGATATTAATGTAACTCAGATAGTCTCATGCTACAATGACACCATAGTTCTCGTTGATGCTATGAAGGCGTGGGAGGCCTACAGGGTTCTAGAGACGTTGATCAAGTCTATGAGGGGCTAGGTTACCTTAACCATAGCCAGTATTAAAATGTAACACTAATATTACACTTTCCATAGAACCTGTTTCAGAAAGGCTTTTAATGTGATTCTTATTATATTTTCTAGCGGTGTTTACTGTGAGGGTTGCGTTAGCTTACTCCGGGGGTTTGGATACAAGTGTTATATTGAAGTTGCTTCAGGAGAGGCTTGGGGCTGAGGTTGTAACCGTTACTGTTAACGTTGGGCAACCTGAGGATTTCAACGCTATAGAGGCTAAGGCCTACAAGCTTGGTGCTATAAAACACTACACTATTGATGCTAGGAGGGAGTTTGTTGAAGGCTACGTGTTTAAAGCTATTAAGGCTAATGCTCTCTACGACAACCTATACCCTCTCTCCACAGCTCTAGCTAGACCCCTCATAGCCGGTAAGGTTGTTGAGGTAGCTTTAAAGGAGGGGGCTGATGCTGTTGCACACGGGTGTACTGGTAAGGGTAATGACCAGATTAGATTTGATCTCGCATTCAAATCCCTAGCTCCACACCTTAAGATCATAGCTCCTGTTAGAGAGTGGGGTCTTACGAGGGATTGGGAGGTTGAGTACGCTCTAAAACATGGGATACCTGTTAAGAGTAAGGTTTACAGTATTGATGAGAACCTATGGGGTAGATCGATAGAGGCTGGGGTCCTAGAGGATCCTATGGTTGAACCACCAGAGGAGGTTTTCGAGTGGACAGTCCCGCCTAGCAGGGCTCCGGATAAGCCTGAGTACATTGAGATAGGATTTGAGGCGGGTGTTCCAACGAGTGTTAACGGGGAGGCTATGGATCCGGTGGAGCTCATAACATATCTTAACAAGCTTGCCGGAGCTCACGGCGTTGGGAGGGTTGATATGATTGAGAATAGGGTTATAGGATTGAAGAGTAGGGAGGTCTACGAGGTCCCAGCCGCTATGACATTGATAACAGCTCATAGGGATCTTGAAAGGCTTGTTTTAACCAAGAGAGCCTATGATTTCAAGGAGATTGTCGACATGGAGTGGGCTAAACTCGTATACCAAGGCCTCTGGTTTGAACCGCTAAGGGAGGCTTTAGATGCCTTCATAGATAGTGTTGAACCACCTGTCACGGGGACTGTTAGGGTTAAACTCTACAAGGGCGGAGTCTACGTTGTCGGTAGGAGCTCCCCATACTCATTGTACGACCACGAGCTCATATCATACTTTAAGGGTAGCTTCGACCAAAGGCTATCCATAGGGTTTATAGAGCTCTACGGACTACAAGCTGTTAAAGCTTATAGGAAGAAGGCTGGTTTAGCCTAGGTGGCTTCACCATTGGCCTACAGGGAGCCCCTACTAGGGCTGACGAGGCCTGAGATTACAAGGTACACCTCGTCCATCGAGGATGACGAGCTCATAGTATGTGAGGTCCTAGAAGTACTAGAGGCTCACTTGGAGGAGCTCGTGGAGTCCAAGGTTGTACCCCTGGAGTCTGCTAAGAGAATACTCTCTGAGATTGAGAGTTTGAAGAGGAATCCCTCTAAGCTCTTCACCTACAATGTTGAGGATGTGCATGAGGCTATAGAGGTTTACCTTGGGGAGAAGCTTGGAGTTGAAGCTGGATACCTTGCCCTAGGGAGGAGTAGGAATGATCATGTAGCTGCAGCTCTAAGACTTAAAGTGTCAAGGCTTCTAATCGAGGAGGGCTGGGAGCTCCTTAAGCTGAGGAGGATCCTCCTGGTTAAGGCTTTGGAGCATAGGGAGACCCCAATGGTTCTATATACTCACACACAGCCGGCTCAGATATCCACGTTAGCCCACTACCTGTTGTACGTAGACGAGCTTATAGCAACATACTTAGAGCTCCTACCATCAATAATAAGTGTAACCCTCAGATCCCCCCTGGGCTCAGGGCCCGCAGCTGGGGTTTCAACACCAATAGATAGGGTTAGAATTGCATCAAAGCTCTTCAACGGGGGCATAGTGTATAACAGCTTGTACGCCACAACAAGTAGAGATTTCGCACTACTAGCCCTAGCTTTCAACGCAAGCCTACTAGCATCTCTATCAAGGGTCGTGGAAGACCTAATACTACTCTCAACACCACAGATAGGGTACTTCAGCATACCAGAGGAGCATCTAGCCACAAGTAGCATAATGCCTCATAAGAGGAACCCTGTTACACTTGAAATAACAAGAGCTAGGATTGCAGAGCTCCTAGCATCATTTGTAGCCGTAGCTGGGATAATCAAGGGTTTAACGTCAGGCTACAACCTAGACATGCAGGAGGCTAATAGGCATGCAATCGAACCCCTAGTTAAGACCATAGAGGCTCTAAGAATCCTAGGGGATCTCCTAAGCAGGCTAGGGGTTAACGTGGAGAACGTGGTTAGAGATGTTAAAGCATACCCAATCGCACTATCCGATCTAGCGGAGCTCATAGCCATTAGAACGGGTAGGCCCTTCAGGGAGGTTCATAGGGAGATAGCAGGTTTAATCAAAGGGTCTAAGGATGTAGGGGAGGTTTACAAGGTCTTAGAGGAGAAGTACGGAGTTAGACTGGATTACAGGAGTGTTATTAGGAGACCTGTAGTAGGCTCTTCCAACCCGGAGGATGTTGATAGGTATGTTGAGAAAGCCTACGACTCCCTAAGGTCTCTGGAGGAGGCTTTAGAAAGGTACTCCTACATCACCGGGAGGAGGTGTAGTCATTGAATACCAGTAGTCTCCCACACGAGAGCTCATCGGTATCACTAACCCCATGGGCCTTAAATGACGATTGCCACCAGAGAATATTGAGAAAGAGATTTAAGCTAGATCTGTAAATCGAGGTAGTGGGTTTTGAATTACGCATCATTGAAATCTCTAAGGTGCAAGGGGGGTTTAAAAGCTAGGTTACTCCTAGCAGATGGAACCGCGATAGAAGGATGTGGTTTTGGAGCCCAAGATGTAAGGGTTGGGGAAGTTGTATTCACTACAAGCATGCCCGGATACCCTGAGGCTCTAACCGATCCCAGCTATGCAGGTCAAATACTGATCTGGACTCACCCAATGGTTGGATGTTATGGTACTCCTAGTCTTGAGCACTCCTATTGCGGTATCCCTCTTAACTACGAGTCTGATAAGGTTCAAGTCGAGGGCTTCATAGTCTCAGAGTTACCCCCACACAACCACTACCTTAGCGCTATGAGCTTAGCTGAGTGGCTTGAATCCAACAACGTGCCAGGCATGTTTAGAGTTGATACTAGAGCTCTTGTTAAGAAGATTAGAGAGTATGGAGTCTTAATGGGAGCTCTAGCCGTATACCCTGAAGGTGATGGTGTAAGCTGGGATGCTCTTGAGAGGAGGTTGAGGGGCTCCGAGGCTTACGATGTAAGGGATTACACGTTAAAGGTTTCACCTACAACTGTACTAGTCCACAAGCCAAGTGTTAAACCTAGGGCTAGGATCTCTGTTCTAGACTGTGGTCTGAAATACGGTATACTAAGGGAGCTCCTAAGACAGGGGTTTGAGGTTGTAAGGTTCCCATGCTGGTCTAGGGCGTCAGAGCTCCTAGAGTTTGATGGTGTCGTTTTGAGCAACGGCCCCGGTAACCCTGAGATCCTGGAAAACCAGGTTTCAGTAGTGGAGGAACTAGTATACTCCGGTAAACCAGTCTTAGGCATATGCCTTGGAATGCAACTCACAGCCCTAGCTCTTGGAGCTAGAACATTTAAACTCAAGTACGGCCACAGAGGGCCCAATAAAGGCGTTATAGATGTGATGACAGGGAGGAGTTACATTACAACACAGAATCACGGGTACGCTGTAGATGAGAGAAGCCTTGAAGGCACGGGGTTGCGAGTTTGGTTTAAGAACATAGATGATGGGACTCTAGAGGGCGTTAGGCACGAGAGGCTCCCAGTTCTAGCAGTTCAATTCCACCCAGAGGGGGGCCCGGGGCCCCTGGATACAACATGGGTCTTCGACCTCTTCGCCAGGATGGTGTCTAGGGTTGGAGACGGTTAAAAAGGTGCTAATCATAGGATCTGGAGCTATAAAGATTGCTGAAGCAGCTGAGTTCGACTATAGTGGTAACCAGGCTTTGAAGGCCTTAAAGGAGGAGGGTTTAGAGGTTGTACTGGTTAACCCTAACATAGCCACAATACAGACTAGCTATAAGTTCGCTGATAAAGTCTACCTAGCGCCCCTCAAGCCGTGGTCTGTAGCTAGGGTAATAGAGGTTGAGAGGCCCGACGGCATACTAGCGGGCTTCGGTGGGCAGACAGCTCTAAGTCTAGGCGTTAGACTCCACGATGAAGGTGTTCTAAGTAGATATGGGGTTAAAGTTCTTGGAACACCAATTGAGGGTATTAGGAGGGCTCTCTCAAGATCTCTCTTCAGGAAAGTTATGGAGGATAACCGCATACCGGTACCCCCAAGCATAGCTGTTAACACTATAGACGATGCTGTTATAATAGCAGATAGGATAGGCTACCCTGTAATGATTAGAGTTAGCTTCAACCTAGGGGGTGCTGGTAGCTTTGTTGCATGGAGTGAGGATCAACTAGTTAGAAGGCTTAGAGCAGCCTTCGCCCAGAGTGAGATAGGGGAGGTTCTTGTGGAAAAATACCTTCACAACTGGAAGGAGATCGAGTTCGAGGTGGTGAGGGACGCTTACGACAACGTAGCTGCCGTGGCGTGCCTGGAGAACCTGGACCCTATGGGTGTGCACACGGGGGAGTCCATAGTTGTAGCCCCATGCCAGACTCTCACAGACTACGAGTACCAGCTTTCAAGAAACCTATCGATAGCAGTTGAGAGGGCTATAATGCTCATAGGGGAGGGTAATGTACAGGTTGCGTTGAACCCCTTCAACAGCGATGAGGCTTACGTTATAGAGACTAACCCTAGGATGTCTAGGAGTAGTGCTCTCGCTAGCAAGGCCACAGGATACCCCCTAGCCTACATAGCAGCTAAGCTAGCGCTCGGCTACAAGCTCTACGAGATAGTAAACAAGGTCACAGGGGTTACCTCAGCTAACTTCGAACCAAGCCTAGACTACGTTGTCGTGAAAATTCCAAGATGGGATCTCGATAAGTTCGAGTACGTAGAGGGGAGCATAGGTAGTGAGATGAAGAGTGTAGGCGAGGTTATGGCTATAGGGAGGAGCTTTCTAGAAGCGTTGCAGAAAGCGTTAAGGATGCTTGATATAGGAGAGCCGGGCCTCGTTGGAGGGCCTGTTTATGAGGATGAATCCACAACCTTAGACTATGTCATTGAAAAGCTTAGGCTTAGAGAGCCGTACTGGCCAATATGGGCTGCCAGAGCCTTCAAGCTGGGAGCCACCGTCGACGCGGTCTACGAGGCTACGGGGGTTGACAAGCACTTCCTCAAACAGGTGAGGGAGGCTGTTGAGTTCTACGAGCTCCTGAGAAAGCATAGGGGTAAGGCTGAGAGGGAGCTAGTGGAGCTCATAGCAGAGGCTAAGAGGATGGGTTTCAGCGATCTACAGATAGCCAGAGCTCTGGGCGTCGAAGAGGATGAGGTTAGGAGTTTAAGGCTGGGCTATGGTATAACACCTGTTGTGAAGCAGATCGACACCCTTGCGGCTGAGTGGCCTGCTAGGACGAACTACCTCTACCTAACCTACAACGGCTGGGAGCACGATGTTGGTTTTGATAGTAGTAAGCCTAAGGTTATGGTCTTAGGTGCTGGGGGGTTTAGGATTGGTGTTAGCGTTGAGTTCGACTGGAGCATAGTAACCTTCTCCGATGAGGCTAAGGGTAGAGGTTACGAGGTCATAGTTGTAAACTACAACCCTGAGACCGTCTCCACAGACTGGGATGTCAATGATAAGCTGTACTTCGACGAGATAACGGTTGAAAGGATCCTAGACATATACGAGCTTGAGAAACCCGTAGGCGTTGTAGCGTTCCTAGGAGGGCAGATATCTAATAATGTAGCTTGGGAGCTTGAGAGGAGGAGGGTTAAACTACTAGGGACACCCGGCTACAGTGTTAACATGGCCGAGAACAGGGCTCTCTTCAGCAAACTCCTAGACGAGCTTGGGATAAGACAGCCTGAGTGGGTTGAGGCCACCAGCGTCTCAGAGGTCCTGGGGTTCGCTGAGAGGGTCGGATACCCCGTGCTCGCCAGGCCAAGCTATGTGCTCAGCGGCTCAGCTATGAGGATTGCATGGTCTAGTGAGGAGCTCCTAGAGTACCTGGGGAGGGCTGCTAAGGTATCCCCCAGGTACCCTGTGGTTGTCTCAAAGTTTATGGATAACGCTTTGGAGTTCGAGGTTGACGTTGTTGGCGATGGTAGGAGCGCTGTAGGGGTTGTCATAGAGCATATAGAGCCAGCTGGGGTTCACAGTGGTGACTCGACTATGGTCATACCATTCAGGCTTTTACCAAGGGATGCTGTTGTGGAGGCGTGCAGGATTTCAATGGCTTTAAACGAAACCCTGGACATCAAGGGGCCCTACAACATACAAATGCTGTACAGGGATGGGGCTGTCTACGTTATAGAGCTTAACCTAAGAGCTAGTAGGTCCATGCCCTTCTCAAGCAAGGTCACAGGCTACAACCTGATGAGGGCAGCGGTTCAAGCATCGCTAGAGGGTAGGATAGGCGATGTTGTTGAAGAGGGTAGATTCAACTTGCTGAAACCAGCATGGTATGGTGTTAAATCACCGCAATTCTCGTGGGCAAGGCTTAGAGGAGCATACCCACACCTAGGGCCTGAGATGAGGAGTGTAGGTGAGGTGGCAGCTATAGCGGAGGTTTACGAGGAAGCACTACTATCAAGCTGGCTAAGCGTACAGGGAAACGACCTACCGGAAGGGACACAGCTAATACTAGTCTACAACCCCGATAGGCGGGGGCGGCAGGAGCTAGAGCTCACCAGGAGGATACTAGAGCAAGCAGGGTACCAGACCATAACACTTAAAGATATGGAGGTAGGGGATTCGATGGCCGTGGATGAGAGGAGAGCCCTAGAGTTGATAGCCAAAGGCGATGTAGGAATGGTTATAACGACAGGCTATGCTCCAGAGAGAGACTACAAGGTGAGAAGACAAGCAGCAGACCTAAACATACCCCTAGTGCTAAACCACAAACTAGCACTAGAACTAGCAAAAGCCATAAAGGCGGTGAAGAACAAGACGATAACACCGAGAGATATGAAGAGCTACTGGAGAGACTGGAAGGACATAGTAGACATAATATAGAAAGTCTGAGCTCCTACCTCCAACCAGCACAAGGACTTTAAACCCCAAACACTACCTGGAAGCCTTGGAGGCCCGAGCTCTTGTACCCAAAGGTTAGACTTCTGACCTCCTCCCCGCCCTAAAGGGCGAGGGTTCCCGCTAGGGCGGGGAGGTTTGGGATTACATCCCCTCTTATCGAGGGGTTAATCCCGGGCTGGGTCTTCAGCCCATTACCCCTATCCCAGATGGGACTCGGGGTTATGAGTATGTTGAATGCTCCTACCAGGTCTGCGTTGAATACCTTGTTTAGCCTGGTGCATTTGAATAGTCCACGCTTAATCCTCTTCCCGCATCCCTCGCTGGGATTGGGCACTTAGATGGGGTATGTGCCTCGTCTACGTAGACTACTGTTATCCCGTACTCTTCTGCAACCTCGTAGATCCTCCTCAGTAGATAGCCATATGTCCACACGTGGACGTTGTTGAAGTCTCCGCTCTCCCGAGCAATATATCTAGAGTAGCCAACCTTTACAATAGAGACTCCCACACTATAAAGCCACTCAATCGCCTGCATAACCCTTGAGTCGATGTAGGACTTAACCTGCCTCCTCCACTTTGAGTACATAGACCTAAACCTCTTAGAGGTCCTTAGACCGTACTTATTCAGCGTGGATACTCAAGCTTTGTATACCTCGCCTTTCAAGGCGGGGTAGGACTTTCACACAACTCTTGGAGTGTTAAGGCTTTTAAACTTCTTGCTACTGTACCACGTGCTAGGAGGGGGTTGGGGTTGTCTCCGCCTATGGGTGAAGTGCCTAGAAGGATGACCCAAGGGGGGACTATTCCCCGATTTGTGCTCACAGATTGAGACCCCGACCCCCTCCAGTCTCTAAGAGAGGAGATTGCTGAGAGGTTGAACAGCAACTGGAGGATTGTTAGGCTAAGATTGCTACCCATAGAGGTTGAGCACGGGAGGTTGATGGGTATTGGTTTGACATGCGTTAGGCTTTACAACGAGCTTAACTATGAGAAGAGACAGGCATTCTTCAAGGGAGAGCTCACCAGGGATAAGATGCGTGAGATTGATAGGAAGTACTACTACAAGTACAACGAAGTCCTGGGTGTTAACGCTCAGGCTGTTATACAGAAGAATGATGAGGCTTGGAGCTCTTTCTTCGAGCTCCTGAAATTGAAGAAGAGAAGGAGATTACCATCGCATACCAGGAAGGTTTCACCCCCGGGATACTGGAAGGATAGGTTTACTGGTAGGAAGGAGGTATGCATACTAGTCAGGAGTGATAGGTACCACTTGGAGCCTGTTGACGAGAATGGGGGTTACCTTGTACTGGAGGATTTCGGTTTGAGGATAAGGTATGCTGGTAGGATTAGATGGGAGGGTAAGCAGGGAAGACTTGAAATAATATACACTAATGGTAGGTGGTTTGCCTACGTACCGATAGAGGTTGGAAGGGAGCCACCGAAATCAAATAAGAAGGGCTATGTGAAACCCAACTATAGGGATCGAAAGGGTAGGATTGTGAACCCAAGGTCTATAAAGCAAAGGGATCCTATTGGTGATGAGAAGGCATTCATGGACATGGGTTTAAACAATTTGTTTGCTGTTGTCACGACGAATGGCTACGTGTTGTTAGTCAAGGGTGGTACCATTAAATCTGAGTACTATTGGTGGAAGAGGGAGATTTCTACATACCAGGCTGTAAGGGATCTTCTTAGGAATGCTGGGTTCCCAACGTGGATCTCATACCATGAGAGGTGTCTTGAGGCATTGCATACTAGGGATGAGAGGCTTAGACACCTGTACCTAACATCAATTAGATTCCTAGCAGAAACGCTATGGAACAGGGGTGTTCGCAAGCTATACATAGGGTACCCAATAATGCTATCACAGAACAATGGGAACGAGTATAACACAAGCATATGGTGGTACAGGAAGATAGTACTATGGATCGTGGATGTATTCAGAG
>Ga0080008_144535_pt1 | contig 10638 bp, 13 predicted proteins | sample ConCONMetagenome_FD_69211 | JGI IMG/M metagenome (GOLD analysis project Ga0080008, IMG submission 69211) | Hot spring microbial streamer communities from Conch Spring, Yellowstone National Park, USA - CON_C (SPADES assembly) (version 2) | ecosystem: Environmental > Aquatic > Thermal springs > Hot...
TCACGTGCGACCCAGACCACGCTCTGGCAATCTACGTCTACACTTTCAATTCCATTGAATGGATTCCGCACCATCGCATCCTATGTTCACTGTGGAAAGTTCTCTCAATTCCATTATATGGATTCTACTCTATTAAGCCCCCGGTTGGGGGCTCCATGTATATGGTGTAGAGTTTAGTATTTAAGCTTTTCGCTTTTACACCTCATTGGTTTTCCCTTGTCGGAGATGGAAGTTTCCATTGTATACTGCTAGCACACATGTTTATGGATGAGGTATCCGAGGGTAACGTATATAAGCTTTGGTTCACGTGTGGTTTTTAAGCTTCCCTTGATGCTCTTGTTATCTAACTCTATGGGTAGCAGGCCTTTAGGGGCTCTATAGCTGTAGGAGATGTGAGGTAGGGTGAGCTGATACTCCTGGAATATCAGTTGTCCTAATGGCTACCTGTACTCCCGCTTACTCCTCAAGGAGTAATGGGAGCTTTAGCTTAGCCGAGAACTCTTGTAGATCTGGGACTACAGCCCTCCTAACATAGCCGTCTGGGTCTGTACACTCTACAAAGTAAACCCTGACACCGGTCCCAAATAGATCCACTTGAGTCTACGGGCTTAGCCTTGCAAATGGTGTACCTGAGCTCCCTTAGAAGCTCCTCTAGGAACCCTGGTATTGCTTAGACCCCTCCTGTGAGCCTCAGCCTTAAGCCTCTCCTTTAGATCCTCTAGGAGGTAGATTGCCTTCCACTTCTTAGGCCTCACCATAGCCCACCTCCTCTTACCATCGAGGATCCCCGGGTGGATCCACCATGATTAATGTATTCAAGACAATCTCTGAGTCTCGACTCCAGGCTTTCAGCTAAGCTTCCATCAATGTTCTTATGCCTACCAGCTTTGCTTCAAACCTACGTCTAGCATCCAGGATCTATTTAATGCATCGCCTAGCGGCTTTCCCAACCTCCTCCACAAGCCGGCTTCTAACGTTCTCTAGGAGATCCTCTACCTTGCCATCAGGCTTCACATGGCATACGGTAACGTTCCTTACATTGCCTCCGAAGACGCTCACAACCAGCTCGTACAGTATTTCAGCTGAAGCCCTAGACTTGCAGATGTAAGCTTACCTGTCGACGTTACCACACAGCAACCACCTAGCCTCACCGACAACCTTAGAGTGTTCCCTCCTAAAGCTACCCCTAGGGGCTCAAACATCGAATGATAGTAGGTAGAGCTCAGCACTAGTAGGATCGCATACTGTAACATAGAAGCCCCGCCTACGACCAGCCCTTGTTTTAAACCCTACAGCGTGCACACCCCTCAACTCACCCTCACCCTTATAACCGTGGCCTAAAGCCCCACTACCAGCACTAGTAGTCCTACCAAACCAGAGCCTTTGACCCACAGGGTAGGGGCAAAGGTTGTTCATTGAAGGTCCACCAGGAGATCGGCAATATCAACTGTAAACCTAGGACACTCGTAATAGTTGACTTCCCACCAGCTATATCTTCACGTCTTGAGGAGCTTGAATTCCCCCTCCGAAGCCACAGCAGGAACATTTGGGCAAATATGCCTCTTAGTAAAATTGATATCATGGGAGAGTTTGAAATCTTAGCATCTGCTTGAACACTTTGCTTTTATGTCCTTTCGCCGGGGAAATATAGTTGGTGGCCGTATTTGGATCCCAGCTTCAATATTATGGATATGTGGAAAACGAGGTTCTCTAAGACAGGTAGGTTTCTAAGAATTTTTTACGAAGACCTTATGAATACATACAAGGGGAAGGCGATACAGGATCTACTCGTATACAACCTCACTAGCCGAGAGGACACAGGAGTATGGATGGGCTTACATAGACTACGGTATTCGAACACCAGTATACAGAACGTTTCAATGGCTAGGATTCGTGTTTCCCGAGGGGATTACCTGGGAGGTTATAATTGGTAGTGGTAAGGGCAAGGGTAAGAACGAGATAAAGTGTGATAAGAACGAGATGAATAAAGAAATAGTGAGAAATTTTGCTAATGAACTCTCAGCTCACTTACTGAAGGAGTACATGCTAGTATGGAGCATGATATTGAATGTTCTACATGGGAAGCTAGATAAAGATAAGCTAGATAAAAATAAAGAGCTACGTGAAAGGGTAAAAGGCGTACTAGGGTGTGACATACAAAAACACGAAATTGGTGATATAAAAGGTCTAGAGTCTGAACTCAAAGCATCATATGTACTAATAGACCACCGTAAATCATTTCTCCCATTCTCGATAATGCAGGCACCTATAATTCCATCATATATAAGACCTGGCTCTGCTTCAGGAGACCTTTACTTATTCGAAGAGAATCTAGTTATTGATATAAAAACCGGGCAGTTAGATGAAGAAACAAAGCTTCCAATATACTACTATAAAGGCGGTCTCACAAAAGACTTGGGAAAGATAAGTAATATGAGGAACTTGTATGGTATTAGAAAAGGCATTGGCGTCGTAGCAGAAGATGAAGATAAAGACTACATTTACCTAGCCATATATGTTCCATGGAGGTGCTGGAGAGTACAAGAACCACTCCTCCTGTTGAAGAGCCTCAAGCTCCCCTTCATCATATACATGAACAACGTTGTATGTAGCGACAAGCAGGTAGGCGTGAAGCTGCATGAGGTTGTAATCAAGAACGGAGAGCTACGCCTAACCGTTAAAGCCTACGACATCAGGGAGCAACAGAGTAAAGAAGGCGGGGGGGTTAGTAGTGAGGACATTACACTAGAGTTCCTAGGAGCTCCTAATGCGCGGTTAAAAGGCACTATCTCAAGAGATGAAGACAACCCTAGAAGGTTTGCTATCGAGTTCTCAGTCGAGACTAGCAGTGTAGAGAAAAGTATTATAAGGTGTAATGAAAGACAAATAGTCCTAACAAAACTAATCGTAAAGCACAGAAATACAGAAGATACGCTAACATACCCAGTATTAGCTATAACGTAGGTTACATAAAACACTATTTTAATTGCTTCACCCTTTGCCTAGCTAAGTCCCTTCTCCCACTGAGACCGACATAACATTGTTAATTGTCAGCACTATCCTATCAGCTGTGTCTTTTATACCAAACACCATATGTTGAAAATGTCGCGGACAGAGACGGGGATTAAGACAACTCCTAGGAGTAACTTTCGGCTGAGAGCTCCCAGCCTAGGTCGTTTAGAGCCATTCTAAGATACATCATCCTCTTCTCCCTAGTCTTTGGAGCCTTTGATTTAAGGAGCCTCTCGAAGGCTTCAACATGCTCCCTCGTAACGACTACATTGTAACCCCTGATCCTGACTTTAAGGAGCTCCACTAGCTTCTAGTAGGCTACTTTTGAAAGCTGTGAGTACCTTTCAAGATACCAACTCTAGAGCTCTAACATGTCGGTCTAGGGCTAGAGCGGCTTCTCCAAGATTCTGAGGCTCCCTTACTGTAAGCTACTGTAGAGTTTGCGGGCACTGTGAGCTCATCTACAGAAAGCATCCTAGGCATCCTCTCAAGCAGAGCATCAGAGACCCCCGGCCCCACGATTCTCAATCTTACTAGCGTACGTGGGGTCTACTCCTAGCTCTGAGCTCCTAACGCCTCTACCCCACAGATAGTCGGGGAAAACCCTAGACTTAACCTCATCCTCTAAACTCTTGAAATCCGCTAAGCTCGGGTCAACCAAAGCCTAGTCCATGAGCTTCGGTATGTGGGGGGTTTAAAGTTGATATGAAAGCCGATATGTGGAGAGGGAATCGTAGAAGCGGGCTCTCTAGGGGTTACTCTGGGATGATTGGTAGGTGTGATTGAGTGGTGCGGCCGCCGGGATTTGAACCCGGGATCGCCGGCTTGGAAGGCCGGCGTCCTAGTCCAGGCTAGACGACGGCCGCCTCCCTTCTATCTCTCCGGGTTAGGCTGGAGGGTTTAAGTTTTAAATTTGCTCTTTGGGGGTGATGGTTTTAGTGTTCTTCGTCTTTTAAGGTGGGGGTTGTATGTGGTGGGGTTGGGATGGTTTTATGTGGTTGGTGTATTTTGTTATTGGGTTTGCTCTGGCTTTGGATGCTTTGAGTGCTGGTGTTTGGTATACTGCTAGTAGGGCTTATGTTAGGGATGTTTTTGGTGGTGAGGCTTACGCTTTCGTGGTCCTCCTGGTTGCTGCTGAGAGTCTGGCTTTCACCCTGTCTCCTGTGGCTGGTGTGCTTGGCGATGCTTATGGGAGGGTTCGTGTTGCCCTCCTCGGCGTTCTTAGGGCTCCTATCGCTGTGCTCATGGCCTTCGTTGACCCCACTTTTATCCCTGTTCTAGCGTTCCTCTCATCCCTCCTTTCTGTTCTCTTCTACACTAACGTTCTAGGCATACTCCTGGGGCTTATCAGGGGTTCTGGTAGGCTCTATGGCCTCATAACGATAGCCGCACCTCTAGGCTATGGGGTTGGCTCCATAATACCAGGTCTCCTGGAGCCTGTTGGTGGCTACAAGCTCGTATTCATATTCCTGGGTGTTGTTGGAGGCCTAGCACCCCTCATGCTACTACTAGCCCCCAGCAACCCCGGTGGTGGGGGCTCCACACTAGGGGTTGTGGTTAGGGCTTTCAAGACCATACCCTTAAGCCTCATACTAGCCATCATCCTAGGGAATCTAGCTTTAACACTATACTGGAACGTTATGAGCATTAAGCTCTACGAGGTTACAGGGAGCCTCCTAGCCTTCGGGTTCATCGGGGGCTTTCTAACAACAATGCTATCGACCATGGCTAGACCCCTAGCTGGAGTCGTGGTTGATAGGTTTAAAGCAGATCTAGCCCTAGCCCTAGTGCTCCTAGCATACGCTATCTACAATACCATACTCTTCTACACAACAGGGCTGGTATTCATGCTACTATGGCTAATACCACTATACCCCTTCAGGGATGTAGCTCAGACAATGGCGTTAAGTAGGAGGGTGGATCAAAGCCTACAGGCAAGTGTAGCAGGTCTACTGAACATGCTATGGGGTCTAGCATCGCTAGCATACGTGGTAGCGTACGCTCACGGCGTGGGGTTGGTGGAGGCGTTCTACATACAGCTGGTACTACTAGTTATAGCGTCAACGCTACTGATAAGGCTAGCATTAGAATAGTGCTGGAAGACGCTGACTCTAACCTTGCCCCCTGCTAGAGCTCCGGGGAGCTAGCCTACTGGAAGCCTGGTGGTCTTACCTTTACAACCTCCTGGTTTACAAGCGTTGGTGGTATCCTACCCTCGTAGAATGCTATTAGGTTTTCCACTGTTAGCTCCGCCATCCTACGTCTTGCCTCGTAGGTTGCACTTGCTATGTGTGGTGTTAGTATGACGTTTTTAAATGCTGTTAGTGGGTGGTTTGGGTTTAGAGGTTCCTCCTCGAATACGTCGAGGGCTGCCCCGGCTATCCAACCCTCTCTTAGAGCTCTAACTAGGGCCTCTGTGTCCACTACAGCTCCTCTAGCAGTGTTTACCAGGAGTGCTGTTCTCTTCATCCTCCTCAACCTCCCCTCGTTAATCATGTGCCTAGTCTCAGGGGTTAGTGGTGTGTGTATGGTTACAATGTCGGACTCCTCTAGTAACCTCTCTAGATCCACGTACTCGGCTCCCACCCTCTCCTCTAAAGCCTTATTCCTAGCTACGTCGTAGTAGATAACCCTCATGTCGAAAGCCCTAGCTATCTCGGCAACCCTAGATCCGATCCTCCCAGCCCCTATCACACCTAACGTTTTACCCTGGAGCTCCACCCCAAGGAGCATTGTAGGATGCCATGCTGTAGCAAGTCTACGCCACTCACCCCACCTAACGAAATAGTCTGCTTCAACAACCCTCCTAGCGAGAGCTAGTATGAGGGCCCATGTATGCTCGGCCGTAGCCTCTGTTAGAACACCGGGGGTGTTGGTCACATAGACCCACCTTTCGGTAGCACACCTAACATCTATGTTATCATAGCCTACAGCCATCTGAGCTATAATCCTAAGCCTGGGGGAGCTTGATATCAGGTTACAGTCAATCCTATCTGTTAGAAGCGTGAATAGCGCATCCGACTCCCTAGCCTTGGCTAGGAGTACACCGTAGGGGGGCTCCTTATACCTATCCCAAACCTCCACCTCATAGTACTTGTAGAGCCTCTCAAGGATATCACTAAAACTCTCCCTGGTTACAAACAACCTAGGCTTCAAGGCCTAACACCAGGTAACCTCAAACCAGGGGTACTTAAATAACACATGCTTAAATAACCCTGGAGGGTAACGTAACCTATGGGTGCCGGGTTTTGGTAACAGTTGGCGTTAGAGAGTATGCTAGGATATCGGAGATCAGGGGCCCCCTACTGGTTGTAGAGGGTGTTTCAAGAGCTGCCTACGATGAGATAGTAGAGGTAGAGCTACCATCCGGTGAAAGGAGGAGGGGTAAGGTTCTAGAGGTTACACATAATACTGCTGTAGTCCAGGTCTTCGAGGGCACTCACGGTATAACGCTTACAGGCACTACCGTCAGGTTCCTGGGGAAGACCCTTGAGATACCTGTTAGCGAGGACATGCTAGGAAGGATCTTCAACCCCCTGGGGGAGCCCGTAGACGGTGGGCCCCCGATAGTGCCCGAGGATATGAGGGATATCAATGGAGCCCCCCTAAACCCCGCAATGAGAGCTTACCCTTCAGAGTTCATCCAGACAGGTGTGAGCGCCATAGATGGTATGAACACCCTTGTTAGAGGCCAGAAGCTACCAATATTCAGTGGCGCCGGTCTACCTCATAACAAGCTTGCAGCTCAGATAGCTAGGCAGGCCACTGTTAGAGGTGAGGAGGAGGAGTTTGCAGTGGTATTCGCAGCCATAGGTATTAAGTACGACGACTTCCTATTCTTCAAGAAGTTCTTCGAGGAGACGGGGGCTCTCAGTAGGGTCGCAATGTTCGTTAACCTAGCCGACGAACCTGCCATGATGAGGCTTCTAACACCCAGGGCAGCTCTAACGCTAGCAGAGTACCTAGCATTCGATAGGGATATGCATGTGCTAGTGATTCTAACCGATATGTTCAACTACGCTGAAGCCCTGAGGGAGATTAGTAGTGCTAGGGAGGAGGTTCCAGGGAGACAGGGGTACCCGGGGTACCTGTACAGCGATCTAGCTAGCATATACGAGAGAGCTGGTAGGGTGCATGGGAAGAAGGGTAGTATAACGCAGATGCCCATACTAACAATGCCTAACGATGACATTACACACCCGGTACCGGATCTTACAGGTTACATAACTGAGGGGCAGATAGTGTTAAGCAGGGAGCTCCACAATAGAGGCATATACCCGCCTATAAACGTCCTCATGAGCCTATCGAGGCTCATGAAGGAGGGTATTGGGAAGGGGAAGACTAGGGAGGATCACGCTGAGGTTAGCAACCAGCTATACGCCGCCTATAGTAGGGGTGTTGAGGTTAGAAGTCTAGCCGTCATAGTTGGGGAGGAGAGTCTAAGTGAGGTTGAGAGGAGGTACCTTAAGTTCGCTGATGTGTTTGAGAAGAGGTTCCTAAGCCAGGGGTGGAGGGAGAATAGGAGTATTGAGGAGACCTTGGACCTAGCATGGGAGGTTCTATCAGTACTCCCGGAGGAGGAGTTAACCAACATAAGGGAGGAGTACATAAGGAAGTACCATCCAGCCCATAGAGCTAGGTGACACCCTTGGCACTTGAAGCTAGGAAGGTGCTACCAACAAAGATAAACCTTATAAGGTTGAGGAGAGAGGAGAGGATGCTGAAGAGGATCAGGAATGTCCTTGACGAGAAGAGGGAGGTACTGTTACACTACATAAGAAGCTATGCTGAGGAGTACAAGAGGTACCAGAAGGAGGTTTTCAGTAGGATAAACGAGGTTTTCAACGACTACTACGTGGGGCTCTCAGGGGAGGGTCTTGAGAGGGTAGAAGGGTATACTGGGGGTGTAGCTAGCACCCTTGAAGTGGAGGTTTCAACGAGGATTCTATTCGCTGTGAAAGTACCAACGTTCAAGGCGGATAAGGCTACAATACCCCCACTACCGCTACCCCTAGATGCACACCCAAGCCTTACAATGAGCTTCCTCAAGCTTAGAGAGCTCCTCCCATCGATAATCAAGCTTGCAGAGTACGAGGAGACTTTGAGGAGGCTCATAGAGGAGCTTAGGGACACGCAGAGGCTTATAAACGCTCTAGACTACATAATACTCCCTAGATACAGCGAGACAATAAGGTATATCAGGAGCGTCCTAGACCAGAGGCTTAGAGAGGATTTCATAAGGTTGAAAATGCTTAAGAGGAAGCTTGAAGCATTAGCAGAGGCTAGGGCATGATAAGGCCTAGTAGGAATAGTGCCAAGCCGACTAGGAGTATCAGCTTAATAGCATAGCTAGGCGGCTTCTTGAACAACATTAGGAACGATCTAACAGTTAGACTTACCAGGAACACTCCAAGGAACCCAACTAGTATCACTAGCCCGGCTAGCACCAGGTAGTAGCTTAGATTAAACCCCGTTGAAGGTGCAATCTTACTGAAACCCTCTACCACGTGAACTAAATCCTCTAAAGCCATCCGAAACACCACCCATTCTAACATGCAGGCCAGCGGGGGTTATACATGTGATACCGCAATAATACCCTACAGTAAGCTAGCTTAGCGGGGGAGCATTCACACATCGACAAGACTCTGAGATCCGGTATAGCTAGCCGATCATTAAGCATTAAAAGGGCTTAACCCATGTAACTACTGTACCGGGGATGTGGTGGGTTAAAAGCGCTGAGCTCATGATGTAGACCAGGCTTCCGAACCGGGTATACGGGCATGGGAGTTTAGAGGGTATGTTTAACTTAACGTGTTAGAAAACCTTATACCGGGATCTTAGACTACATATGGTGGGGTGTATTAGATTGTTGTATGGTCTTGTTTCCCTCTACTCTGTGGTTGCTCTTGTTAGGGCTTCTAATGCAGTCTTCATAGTATCTCTTGTGTTCACGTTCCCCTACTTGAGCCCCACCTTTCACGGGCTTATCCTGGCTTCCTATGCTCTAGCTGAGGGTTTAACGGGTTTCCTGGTTGGTGGTTTCTATGAGAGGTTTGGTGGCCGGCTGACTCTTGTGCTAGCCACGCTCGCTCTATCCATATCGTATACCGCTATGACCCTCTCCGGGAGCCCTACTGCTACCCTGGTTTTGAACTCTCTTAACGGTGTTATGGCTGCTGGTGTTCTCGTAGCCAGCCTCTCCGCTCTAGCTGAGGAGACCCGTGGTAGACCTCTAGCTAGGCTACTTGGATCCGGTGGGTTTGAGGCCTCGAACCTGGGGGGTTACGCTCTAGGCTTTATAGTAGCGTTTGTCCTAGAGCTCCTAGGCCTACTTGAGGGTTTCCTGGCCTCCGCTATCCTATCACTCCTAGCCCTCCTACTAGCACTACCTACGCCTAGCGGTGGGGGACGGGGTATTGTATTCTCTGTTGAGAGGAGGGCTTTGAAGCTTGCCCCCCTGTGGTTCGGGCTAGCTAGCCTCATAGGCCTAGCCTTCATGGCCCCTAAGATACTGGATGAGACTGGGATAGCTGTTGTAGGCCTTGATAGGGTTGGGGGTGGGCTAAGCTTAACCCTCATAGCTGGCTTGGTGGCGGTGGCCTTGGGGTTGCTTGTTGGAAGCTACATAGCATCACTTATAGGTAAGCTTAGAGCTGTAACAGTGGGGGTTGTCTCCACAGCTCTACTACTCGTGGTGGGAGGCCTCTACTACGACATGCTACTCAAGCCACACCTCCTACCCCTGCTAGCACTCCTAGCAATACCCCCCATGATGCTACCACCAGCAATGCTAGCACTCCTAGCAGACTACACTGATGCCTCTAGGATGAGGGGTGTTCAGATGGGCTTCTACGTCACAGTACTAGCCCTAGGCATAGCCTTTGGGGAGTTCATACTGGGAGGGCTTATATTCGATAAGCTGGGGTTAACAGCAACAGCTATAGCGGCTGCCACGACGTTCCTGGTCTTAGCTACACCAACATTGTACCTGGTGTACAGAGACCACAGACTACATCAGGTGTAGAGCCTCCTAGACATGTAGGCTAGCACAACTAGGGCTACTATGAAGCCTGCGGCTATGCTGAGAGCCCACGGTATCCTCCATATGTCATCCGCTAGGATTACAACGTAGAGGTTTACGACATTGTTGTCAGGATAGCTATCACCGCTTTCGCTTACAAGCCTTATGGATATAACGTGGAGCATAGACCATTCCTTGAAAACCCCTAGCCTTACAGGGTTCTCCGGGAGCCTTATGTATACCTCGTGAACACGGCCATCCACTACCTCAATACGCCTCTCCAATAGCGTTAAACCCAGGGTCTCATCCCTCACCACTAGCACCCCGTACCCGCCATCCACATTGGTTCTCGTCAAAACCCTAACTATGATATACCCACCCTCACGCCTCTCACCTAAGAACGGATCCCTGGGCTCCACGAGCCTCAATGCAACCTCAGGGCCGATACCAACTGTCACCCTGGAGGGTTCAACAGCGAGACCGAGAGGGGCCGCCTCCACAGTCAAGACCCTACACCATGGAACCTCCACGTTAAAACTAGCAGAACCTAGACCACCATCTAGGACTACATCAACATCACCCCTCCTAACAACAAATACCCCAGA
>Ga0080008_141889_pt1 | contig 10631 bp, 7 predicted proteins | sample ConCONMetagenome_FD_69211 | JGI IMG/M metagenome (GOLD analysis project Ga0080008, IMG submission 69211) | Hot spring microbial streamer communities from Conch Spring, Yellowstone National Park, USA - CON_C (SPADES assembly) (version 2) | ecosystem: Environmental > Aquatic > Thermal springs > Hot...
CAGAATCCATAGGGATGAGAGGCCACCACACATAGTAGCGTTGTTCGATGGAGACTCTAGTGTTAAAGAGTTCCTAGCATCCCTGGGGACCGTATCCGACATGGCCATGGCTCACATTGATGGTATAACACCAGAGGATCCAGGTGGTGAGGTTAGAGAGAAGGTTAGGATAGACTACGGGGATCTAGAGAGGGAGGTGAGGGAGAGGATGCCGTTGGAACCCGTAGACATAATCTACATTGGATGCCCCCATTCGAGCGTAGAGGAGCTCCTAAGACTAGCAAGGGTCCTAGAGAGGGTGACAATTAAAGCCAAGGTGGTGGTCTCAATGTCGAGAAGCATTTACCTAAAAGCGCTAAAGCTAGGGCTGGTCGAGAAGCTTAGGAAAACCAATGCAACCATAGTGAGAAACACATGCCTAATAGTAAGCCCCTTCGCAAGATACAATAGGGACGTTAGAGTGGCAACAAATAGCTACAAAGCATACCACTACCTGTCAAGGAAGGGTGTGAAAGCGTACCTGATGAGGGTAAAAGACATAGAACAATTAGCCCAGCAAACATGAAACCCTACCACCTTAAAAGGAGCTCCCTCCATCTAAAAGCACCCCGTCATCAACGTTCTAGAGCTCCTCAATAATCGCGATGAAACCTTAAAGACCCCAATGCCAGGGGTTACCTAGAACTATGGTGTCTATGCGTTAACAGCCAAAGATGTTAGGGAGTTCAAGCAACATCACTCTAAGTAACCCCCCAGTCCATGAGGCTACCTGGGCTAACTGTTAGGAGCTCCAAGCAACAGTAATCTACAAGCTCGACAACCCATAGGGGGCCCTGGGCTAAAGCTTAGCGTTAGCCCTAACTGCTAGTTTTGAAAGCATGCTGGGGTCTCAGTAGCTTTGAGGAGCTCTAGCAGAGCTTGGTACCCCATGCTGATTCCGGGATAGTGGTAACCTGTGATACGGGAGCTCCTTTAACTACTTTATTTTAATTACAGCCTTCTATCATCTACACTTGGGGTTTTTAACTTGGCTGGTGGTAGGCTGGAGAGGGTTCTTAGCGTTGTTCTAGCTGAGATTGCTAGCTACACTCCTGTTATCCCTCTGGGGGGTAGGGAGCTTAGGTTTAGGTTTAGGGATAGGGTTGGTGAGATTTCAAGGTTAATCAGATTCCCCTATGCTGGTAACCCGCTTGCTGTAGTCTACGGGCCTAAGGGTTGTGGTAAGAGTGAGCTCTTCAGAGCCCTCCTCTACGGGGCTAGCAGGGCCTACGATAGGGGTTCCAGCTTGGAGGTTCTCCTCTTAAGCGAGGTTAGAGGTGATGTTGTGGATGTCGCTTACACTCGTGGCTTCGAGAAACCCGTTAGGGATGCCCTTAGTGCAGGTAACTTGGGCTATGGGGTTCAAGCTGGTCTCACCCTAGGCCTCCCCAACGTTGCATCGGTAACCCTGGGCTTCGGTGTTAGCGTTGAGCCTAGACAGCTAGACTATGCTAGAACCCTCCTGGCCTGGCGTGCTATCCAGAGGTTGGAGGCTGTTGCTGAAACCGGTAGGGATTACATAGTTGTTGTAGATGAGTACCGTGGCGTCACTGAGGGTGAGCTGTACGCTCTAGTTGAGAAGATAGCAGACCCCCTGGGGGCTCTACACATCAAGCTAGTGGAGAGGCTGGGTTCAACAGTGAAACTATACATTACGACCAGTGACTCGATGGTTGCAAGTAGGATCAGCAGGAGCACCGTTAAGTATAGGAGTACGCTCGTGTGGAATCTGCCTATGAGCTCCTTCGAGGAGGTTGTATGGGAGCTCTCCAACATGGGTTTAATGGAGGAGCTTAGAGTATGGGCTAGAAGCCTGAGCTTAAGCCTTGAGGAGCTAGCTTGGAGCCTCTTCGAGGGTAATGTGAGGGAGCTCCTGGAAGCATCTAGCACCGGGCTAATAGCGTGGTTGAATAACCTCATAGGCGTTGTTAGAAGGGCTATCACCACTACCATGAGATCGAGGAACCTCACAGAGGAAGCCATCATGAGGGAGTTGAGGAGTCTAGCTGAAAGGGGTGCTGAGGAGCTCAGCATACTTAAAGTCTACGATGCGCTACTAGGTGAGAACGTTGTCATAGAGTACTACGCCACAGACCTCCTATCAGAGATACCGAGAGAACCTTGGACGTCCAGGTACACGGCATACCAGATACCAGCATACCATCACATAGTGAGAACTATCGCTCTAAAAGAGGAGCTCGACGTAGAGCCTAGAGAGGTCTTGGAGGTCCTAGCAAAACACTAGGACTGCGATGGGAGGGTCTAAGAGCGACTTAAGAGCCCTCATGTCCACCATGTCCCACTCCCTAATAGTGGGATTATACGGTGGGAGATTCGTAAAGTTGCCTCTAAGCCCCGCCTATTATTAGGAAGTCGACCTCTGCCTATCGAGGCTGGAGGTATCCTGTTGATGTTCAGCTATAGTGGAGTTGATGTGGTACTGTGATCCCCCTGACAATTCCCGGAGCTCCTAGCAGTATTTTAATACCGTGGTGTTAGCTGGTCTTCCAGGTCTATACTGCTGTACGGCTTACTAGTTCTGGTGGAGTTGTTGGCTTCTGGTAGGGATGCTGTTGGTGAGAGTGCTGAGCTTAGGATTCTTAGGGAGAAGGTTAAGGTTTTAACTCAGGCTAAGGTTAGCTTGGAGAGGGATCTGGAGTACTATAGGGGTGAGCTTGCTAAGCTCCTATCCCCACCTTACATTGAGGCTGTTGTTCTAGAGTTGCTTGATAACGGTAGGGTTCTTGTTAGGAGTAGCTCGGGCCCCAACCTCATAGTCGACGTGGCTGATGGCGTTGATAGGTCTAAGCTTAGGGTCGGCTCTATCGTGGCCTTGAACAGCCGTGGGTCCACTATAGTCGATGTGCTCCCCTCACGCTACGACCCAATGGTTAGGCTTATGCTCGTCGAGGAGAGGCCTAAGGTTACCTTTAGGGATGTTGGTGGTCTAAGCGAGCAGATTAGGGAGCTCTACGAGATAGTAGTACTCCCCCTGAAGAACCCGGAGCTCCTAGCAAGGATGGGTGTTGAACCGCCAAAAGGGGTACTACTCCACGGCCCCCCGGGTACCGGTAAGACGCTACTAGCTAGAGCTGTAGCAGGGGAGGCTGGTGTAACCTTCATAAGCATTGTTGCAAGCGAGCTTGTGAACAAGTACGTAGGTGAGGGGGCTAGGCTGGTTAGGGAGGTCTTCAGGCTAGCTAGGGATAAGGCTCCATCGATAGTCTTCATAGACGAGATAGACGCTATAGCCTCTAGGAGGCTTGAGGTTGGGACTAGCGGTGAAAGGGAGGTCCAGAGGACTATGCTACAGCTGTTAGCAGAGCTAGACGGCTTCAACCCCCTGGAGAGGGTTAAGGTTATAGCCGCCACGAACAGGCTGGACGTGCTAGACCCAGCACTCCTAAGACCTGGTAGGTTCGATAGGATCATAGAGCTACCACTACCCGACACGAGGGGCAGGCTTGAGATACTGAGGATACACACTAGGAGGACACCACTAGCAGAGGATGTAGACCTAGAGGAGGTAGCAAGGCTAACAGAGGGGTTCAGCGGGGCACACCTGAAACACCTGGTGGTGGAGGCCGCATACTCTGCCATAAGGAGGGGGTCTAACGTTATATCCCAGGAGGACTTCATAGAGGCTGTTAACAGGATTAAGAGGAGGCTTAAGGCTAGATGGCCTGGGGGGGATCAACACCACATCTAGGATTGCACTTGGAGAGCACTCCTCCTAAACGGGCACGTCTGCCAGTACCTTTCGCACCTGTAGACGGAGCTCCTAACAATATACCTCTCTAGGGCCTCACACCACCCCATATAGTAGCCCTCCCTCTCAACAACCTTGAAGAACTCGCATTGAGATGTCGGCTTGTAGTGGAGAGCGTATATCACCGGGAACATTACCTTATCTCTTTGAGACAAGGCGACCCCCATAGTACTATTAAAGTTCTACGTTAATTAAGGTTCGACCACAGTCCCCTTCAGGCCCTTAACCACCTCTAAAGCCTCATCCAGTAGTCCTATGTGAGCTCTCCTACCAGTCCTCTCGACGAAGTTAATCGCAGCGAGAACCTTAGGCCCCATGGACCCCGATGGGAACTCTCCATCTTCATAGTATTTCTTCAGCTCGCTCACCTTAACCCTCCTAAGCCAGAGCTCCCCAGGCCTCCTGTAGTTCACCGCTACCCCCGGTACATCGGTTAATATCACTAGGGAGTCTGCGTTGAGCTCCAAAGCTAGAAGGCTTGATGTAAGATCCTTGTCCACCACCGCCTCCACAGGCTCCAGGCTACCATTGACAACCGCTACTGGTATCCCACCACCCCCGGCTGCGACAACAATGTAGCCTTGGTCGATCAAGCTCCTAACAACGTCAACCTCCAGGATGCCCAGCGGCCTAGGGCTTGGTACCACCCTCCTGTAACCCCCACGTGGATCCCTCCTCATAACCCATCCTAGCTCCCTTGACACTCTCACAGCCTCCTCTTCCCCATAGTATCTACCGATGTACTTTGAGGGGTTGGAGAACTCCGGGTCTTCAAGCGACACCAGAACCCTGGTAGGCACGACTGCTACACGCCTCCTCAAACCCCTCCTCGCTAGCTCCCTCTCCAGAGAGTGTGCTATTAGGAAGCCTATCCAACCCTGGGTCATGGCGACAGCTAGGTCTAAGGTCTGCCTCGGGGTACCGGGGGGTAGTAGGTCGAACGCCTCCATTAGGTAGCCTACCTGAGGTCCATTACCATGGGTTACCACTAGCCTGAACCCCTCCTCTACGAGGCTTGCTAGAGCTCTTGATGCGGAGCTAACAGCCTCCCATTGCTCCCTCGGCGAGCCACTACTACCACGTGGTGTTATGGCGTTACCACCTAGGGCTACGACAAGTAGCATCACATCACACCTTAGACCCGTGGAATCCTATCTCTGACTCTCTCGAGAAACTCCTCTACAGCCTCCTCCAGCGTGGGCCCCTCCACCACTTCAACCTCATAGAAGACCCTTACTATCGGCTTACCGGGGTTTATGACCCTCCCTAGGTCTATCGGGCTACCTGATACAATCACATCTGCTGGAACCCTCCTAAGGGTCTCCTCTAGATCCCTCACCTGGGCCTCACTATACCCTGTGCTGGGCACAACCCTCCCCATGTGGGGGTATTGTTCGTAGAGCTTCGCTATGATGCCTGCGGCGTAGGGCCTAGGATCGACTATCTCCGAGGCCCCGTACTTTACTGCCGCTACGTAGCCTGCACCATAGGGGGCTTCACCGTGTGTTACCGTAGGTGAATCCTCCACCACTACAACCCTCCTACCTCTAATCAGCTCGGGCTCTTCGACGTAAACGTTACTCACAGCAACAGATATCCTAGCCTTCGGGTTAACACTTCTAATGTTCCTCTTAACCCTCTCCACGGCATCCCTACCAGCTTGATCACTCTTATTGATTATAACCATGTCGGCTAGCCTAACGTTAACCTCCCCTGGGAAGCTTGAAACCTCCTGACCCGGCCTCAAGGCGTCAGCTACTACTATCATGTAGTCTGGCTTCACGAAAGGCCAATCATTGTTACCGCCATCCCATAGTATTATATCGGCCTCCCTCTCCGCGACCTCGAGCACCCTAGAGTAGTCTATGCCAGCGTACACCTTCAAGCCCATCCTTATATAGTGCTCGTACTCCTCCCTCTCCTCCAGGGTAACCCTCCTAGCATCAAGATCCTCTATTGACTCGAAGACCTCGACAACACCGCTCCCAAAATCCCTATAGGCCATGGGATGCCTTACAGGGGCGACTCTAAACCCCTTCCCTAACAGTATCCTAGCAATCCTCCTGGAAACACTACTCTTACCAGCCCCCGTCCTAACAGCTGTTACAGCTATAACAGGCTTAGATGAGCTTAGCATAGTCTCCCTAGGCCCTAAGATCATGAATGAAGCACCGGCAGCCAAAACCCTACTAATAAGCCTGCCAACAGCCTCATAGGCTAGATCACTGTAGGAGAGTACAGCTACGTCGACACCCTCCCTGGCTATAACATCCTCAAGGGCATCCTCGGATACAATGGGTATACCGTTAGGGTACAGTCTACCAGCAAGCTCAGCAGGGTAAACCCTACCATCAACTCCAGGAATCTGAGTAGAGGTGAAAGCTACAACCCTATAATCCCCCCTGTCGCGGAAGAAGACGTTAAAGTTGTGGAAATCCCTCCCTCCAGCACCAAGTATAACAACCTTAATAGGCCTCTGCAACAAAACAACACCTCCCCACATTAATAGAACACAGTGAAACCCTATAAAGGAAGAATCCATATCATTTCAAACCCCATCGAAGGTGAGGAAAAGTTATAAGCATGTAGTGCTAGTGTTTAAGCTGGTGCTATGGGGTGTCTAAGGTTAGCCTAAGGATCTCCCTAGTCCAGCTTATCTCAAGGTACTCTCGTATACTCACCATCATAGCCCTGCTCGTGCTCGTCGCCCTAGGAGCATATCTTAGGATGCTTCCAGCCATCAAGTACGGGTTGGAGCTTGACGAGGCCGACCCGTGGGCTATGTACTGGATTGCTAAGCATTTTCACGAGAATGGTCTTTTCAACTTCGGGGAGTTACGTAGGGTTACCTTGTTCTGGTACCCTTATGGTAGGGATTTCCTTAGACAGGAGTACATTGGCACCTCGTGGCTGGCAGCCCTAACATACCCTATAGGGGGTCTTCTCGGCCTAACCTTGAGGGATTGGATAGCCTTGTTCCCTGTCTTCGCGGGTATCGCTACCATAGTGCTCTCATACGTCCTAGTAACCTCCATCACGGGGTCTAGGCTTGGAGGGCTTGTATCAGCCTCCATATTCTCTCTAGCCCCGGGTGCTATAGCTAGGACTACTGTTGGCTTCGTTGAGAAGATGGTTGTGGCAGCTGTCTTCATAACAATCTTCTACATACTCCTTGTTAAAGCTCTTGGGAGCTCGGGGCGCCTTAGGCTAGTCTACGGGGCTCTCTCAGGGGTTTCAGCTGGCCTTGTATCCTTCATATGGGGTGGCTACCACTTCATAGCAATCTCCATGGCCCTCATAATACTCATAGACCCCCTGGTGCACGGGAGGCCTAGCAGGGATAGGCTTCTCGTCTACACATCCTCCACAGCCCCCTTCGTCATCATAACCTCACTCCGCCCCGGTGTTGGCTTCGACTACTTCGTAGACGGCCTAGGCCTAGCTGTAGTTGGATCCCTCGTGCTCTACGCTGTAGAAGCCTACTGGGATACCCTTAGGCTTAACAGGATAGCACCCTACAGTAGGGTTGTACACGCGTGGGCTCTAGGTGTAGCAGTCATAGTAGGGTTTGCTGTCATACTAACAGGTGTCATAAGCGTCCCCGGCAGGCTACTACTAGCCCTTGGTATAAGAGAGTTCAGCCCCCTAGCTGAGAGTGTAGCCGAGCACAGCCCCCTGGCTGTAAGGGAGCTTGCTAGGGAGATAGGGGTGCCACTCCTCCTATCCATTGCAGGCTTAGCGTACATCGTGTACCGTAGGTATTCTGGAAGAGGGGGCTCCGTGGATCATGTGACCATAGGCCTTATGGTCATGGCCTTGATCATGTTCTACGCCTCCTACAACATGGCGTACTTCCTCCAGATGGCCTCCTACTATACGGCTATAGCTGCAGGGCTAGCAGTGGGGCTGTGGATGGCTGGTGAGAGGATCTTACTTGAGGGGAGGCGTAGGGGGCAGATTGTAGTAGATGATCTAAGGTTCTTCATAGCACTAACCCTCATAGTAGCTGTTATGCTCAGCTCGGCATACTACGCTAAGGCGGGATACGATGTTAGCAGCGTTAGAGCCCCCCAGATACTAACGTCGGGCCTAGGGCCTCTAACGTCACGTGATAGGGTTCTAGTTCCTTTAAACGACGCGTGGATTAGAGCTCTAGAGTACCTCAAGGCTAATACGAGCGAGGACTCCCTAGTCATAACATGGTGGGACTACGGGTACTGGGTGTCCGTGGGGGCTGGGAGGCGTACTGTAGCTGACGGGTCTACGTGGAATGAGACGCAGATAAGGATACTAGCTAGGATCCTAACGGGGAACGAGGATGAGGCGTCAGCACTCCTACCAATGTTCAGGGCTGAGCCTGGCAAGACGTATCTTGTGCTCTACGAGGGCTACGTGATGATAATACCAGCTAACACTAGCATAGCCTATGTAGCCCCTATACCGCAGGTCTCCACGTTCGGGACGACAACCATTGTAAGCCATGGTGTAGCAGATTTCCCGAAGTCCTTCCAGATGCTGAGGATAGGCTATAGGATCGACCCCTTCGCACCATCACCCTTCGGGACCAGGTACTCTAGTGAGACGGGGAGACCACCACAACAGAGGGTCATGCACTTCCCAGGCTTCATTGGAAGCCCTGAGCGTAACGTGGAGAACGTCTTAAACGCCCTCATATACAAGTTGAGCGTAGAGGGTATAATGGCTCCAAGGGAGAAGCGTATACTCAGCGGCTGCCCCATGCTAGTTAACATAACCATGCTCCCCACAGTACACGAGCCCGCACTAGGCCAACTGGTGCCCGTCCTGGTTAAAGAGCCTACCAGGAGGTTCGCTCCGGAAGCCATCATAATATCGTGCTTCCACACCGAGGAGATCTTCGATACTAAACAGGTGTTCGCAGTCATAGTGTTCATCTACAAGTGGCTAGGCTAGCTTTCAACCAGACCTAGGGGTAGCCCGGGGGAACCCCTCTTTTAACTCTAAAGATCCCATAGGGTACTGGTGCTACACCGGTGCCAGGTAGAAGCGATGGGGGGCTTAGAGGCTATGTTCTGAGAGCTCTAACCGAGATTAGGAGAGCCCAGGTTAGGATTAGAATCGCTAGGTCTAGGCTCGAAGCGTTAAACGACATCGAGGGGGCTGTGAGGCTCGAAGCGTTAAACGAGGTACTAGAGAGGATAGCCTTAAGGCTTGAAACAATACTAGTTCTAAGCACGACATCCCCAGAACTGCTAAGAGCTCTTGTTACAGCAGGTAGAGCCCTAGAACCACTACAGCACCACGCGCCACCGGATATCAAGCAAATGATAGTAGAGGTTCAAGAGACCCTCGATAAGATCCAGAACACGCTAACCCCAGTAGAGCCTGTGGTAAGCAACCCTAGCATAGTAGGCGATGAAGCAGAGGAAGTGCTAAGAGAGGCCATGGAGGTGGCCAGGAGGAAGGTTACCATGCAGTGGGGAAAAACAGATAAACCCCGGAGGGACCTGTAGTATAGAGGATGAGGAGTCCTAGCCAGACCGAGCTATGAGGAGAGGATCACAGACCGATACACGGCTAAAACCCAAACCCCCAATAAAGGTTATAAGGTTCAGCCATAGTCTATTGTAACGTGGCGGGGTGAAACAGCGGGGTAGGGCAGCCTGGCAGCCCGCGGGGCTCATAACCCCGAGGTCGGTGGTTCAAATCCACCCCCCGCTACCACTTCTACAGGAGAAACGCCACTCCAACATCCTACTCCACGCTACCATAGATACAAGAAGTCTGGCCAAGACCTCCGCTTGGAATAGATCATCCTGGGGTCGCGTTCGATGCTAGCACGCGCATTTACCCTAATGCGATACGTGTGCTTTTTAATTCTTTCACCCTCCTCTAAGTGTGTGGTGGTGTGCTTTGAAGCTCGTTTACGTTGTTCTGGATGGTGCTTCTGATGGTTTTAGTGTTAGTGCTAGGGCCTTAGAGCTCTCCCATAAGCCTAGTATCGACTCCCTAGCCTCCCACTGTCTTTGCGGCCTCATGTACCCTATTGGGCCTGGTGTTGCCCCTGAGAGTGATGTTGCTGTCCTCTCCCTTCTCGGCTACGAGCCTAATAGGTATTATACCGGTAGGGGGCCTCTTGAGGCTCTAGGTGCTGGTGTCCACTTCTCGGACGGGTGGCTTGCTCTTAGAGCTAACTTTGCCACCGTCGACCCCGCATCCCTTAGGATTATTGATAGGAGGGTTGGTAGGGGTCTGGGTAGCTGGGAGGCCCGGGAGCTCGCCAGGGCCCTTGATGGTTTGAAGCTTGGTGGTGTGAGGGCTGAGGCTTCCTTCAAGGCAACGATATCGCATAGGGGTGTTCTAGTCATAAGACACCTTGACTACAGGCTTTCAGCTATGATTAGTAACACTGATCCAGCATACGAGAGGAGGGGGTTTATAAGCGTAGCCCTCCCATCATACGAGCCATACGTTAGGAAGGCCGTACCCCTAGTGGACGCCTTCGAGGCTAGGCTTTCAGCTGAGCTGGTTAACGAGTTCACGGTTAAAGCCGTAGAGGTGTTGGAGGAGCACCCTGTGAACAAGGCTAGGGAGAGCTCGGGGAAGCTTAAGGCTAACGCTGTGCTGTTGAGAGACGCGGGTGATAGGAGGCCGCCAACAGAGCCTATAGAGGAGAGGTTCGGGCTTAAGTTCACCTGTATAGCTGAGATGCCGGTGGAGGTTGGCATAGCTAGAGCTCTAGGCATGAAGGTAGCAGAGGTTAACGTAGAGGAGGCTAAGAGCAGGAGGGAGCTCCTAGAGCTGGAGGCAAGGCTAACGGTAAGAGAGCTTATGGGGAGCGATG
>Ga0080008_127994_pt1 | contig 10569 bp, 11 predicted proteins | sample ConCONMetagenome_FD_69211 | JGI IMG/M metagenome (GOLD analysis project Ga0080008, IMG submission 69211) | Hot spring microbial streamer communities from Conch Spring, Yellowstone National Park, USA - CON_C (SPADES assembly) (version 2) | ecosystem: Environmental > Aquatic > Thermal springs > Hot...
GTTTTGCTTTCAAAGTATGAGGATGGGGATTTTGTGGGTGTTGTAAAAGATTACTATAAGTTGATGGATGTCTTGGACGCCTTTGAAAGGAGCCTTTTAAACCGCAAAGTCCAACCTTAAAATATCCGAAAAGGAGGTAGAATATGAGTAGAGAAGAGATACTTGCGAAGATACGCGATATAGTTGTGGAAGAGCTCGGAGTAAGTGCGGAGAAGGTCACGGAGGAGGCGAGGTTCATAGAGGACCTTGGGGCGGATTCCATAGGGGTTATGGAGCTCGTAATGAAGATGGAGGAAGCCTTTGATGTTCAGATCCCGGATCAGGATATTGAGAAGATAAGGACGGTGAAGGACGCGATAGATTACATACTTTCAAAGAAAGGGCAGTGAGAAGGGTGGTGATAACGGGCCTGGGGGCGATAACCCCCCTGGGCCAGACCGTTAAGGAAACTTGGGAGAATTTGGTAAGGGGTAAGAGTGGGGTGGGGTATATTGACAGGTTTGACACCTCCAACCTTCCCGTCAAGATCGCCGCCCAAATTAGGAATTTTGATCCTCTAAAGAGGCTTTCACAAAAGGAAGCGGGGGTTCCAATAAAGAAGCTTGACCTATTCAGTATATACGCCCTTTGGGCGGCAGAGGAAGCAATAGAGGATAGCGCACTTTTAAAGGGACCCTTTGATCCGGATAGGGTTGGGGTAATAATAGCATCCGGAATAGGGGGGGTTGAAACCCTTGAAAGGGAGATAATAGTGGGATACACAAAGGGGTACGACAGGATCTCCCCTTACCTCATTCCCATGATGATCCCGGATATGGCATCTGGACTTATAGCGATAAAGTATAGGTTCAAGGGTCCGAACTATTGCACGATCTCCGCCTGCGCATCTTCAGCCCATGCCATAGGGGACGCCTTCAGGTTGATAAGGTACGGTGATGCGGATGTTATGATAGTTGGAGGCTCCGAAGCTCCGATAATTCCCACCGCGGTTGCGGGTTTCTCCTCTATGAAGGCTCTCTCAACGAGAAACGATGAACCCGAGAAAGCATCAAGGCCCTTTGATAGGGACAGGGATGGGTTCGTGATGGGTGAGGGGGCGGCGGTTCTGGTCCTTGAAGAGTACGAACACGCCATGAGAAGGGGGGCAAAGATGTACGCGGAGCTTGTGGGTTATGGAGCTACCGCGGATGCATACCACATAACCGCCCCTTGCGTTGACGGTGAAGGGGCTATAAAGTGTATGTTGAGGGCCCTTGAAGATGCCAAGCTTTCCCCCGACGAGGTGGATTACATAAACGCCCACGGTACATCAACCAAGTTGAACGATGCGGTGGAAACGTTGGCAATAAAGAAGGTATTCGGTGAAAGGGCTTATAAGATCCCCGTAAGCTCAACCAAGTCTATGATAGGGCATCTTCTTGGCGCAGCCGGTGCAATAGAGGCCCTAGCCACGATAATGACCATACATACCGGTATCATCCACCCCACCATAAACTACGAAAACCCCGATCCAGAATGCGATCTTGATTATGTCCCAAACGAGGCGAGGAAAAAGGAAGTTAATGTTGCCATAAGCAACTCTTTTGGTTTTGGGGGACATAACGTCTGCTTGGTATTTAAGAAGTTTGAGGAATGAGGGTACCCATTTCCCCCCAGCGCGTACATTTCACCCATATAATACTCACCTCTATGAAAAGGTACCTTTTACCGATAAGCGCAGCGCTTATGGGCGTAATGCTGATGGGAGCGGGTGGGTGTGCGGATGAGGAGGCTCGGAAGAAGATCTCGGAGCTGGAGTCCAAGGTGGCGGTGGTCTCAGATCTCCAGGTGAAGATAGAGGAGCTGAGCAACAGGATAGCGGATTTAGAGGCGAAGGTTGCGGAGATGAGCGCGAAGAAGGAAGAGAGGGCTCAAGCTAGGATGGGGGGTGGTGCTCCTAGGGCTACCCAGCCCGCACAGGGAGCTCCTGCGGGTAAGATAAAGTAAAAAAGGAGGAAGGCTATGAAGAGGGTATATTTAGTGGCGCTTTTAGGCATAGGCGTTCTCGCCCTTGCGGGATGTAGGGGCGGAGGTCTTGGAGGAAATCCCGAGGTTACCGCGATGGCGGTGAATCAGGGTGCGGATCTCAAGCTCACCTGGAAGAGCGTAGAGGGTGCGGATGGATACAGGGTATACTGCGATGGGAACAAGATCTGGGAAGGGAAGGATACGACTTACACGATAATGGGAAGCTCTAGGGTCTGCAGTGAGGTAGAAGTTAGCGCATATTCTGGGGGCGATGAGCAGAAGACCAGCCTTGACCTGACGCCGAAATCCTCAACCATCACGGGTCTGGTTAGCCACGATGGTACAGGAAGCTCTTGGGTTAAGTTGGACTTTACCAACGGTACCGCCACATCCACCACTCAGGGCAACGTAGATAAAAACGCTCCCAACACCGGTTGGTTTATTTTCTTTAACAACTCCGGTACTCCCCAATTCAGGGATGCAAGCGCAACAACAGTCGGAACTGCAAAGATGGAGGTTGCCTTTACCGCTTCCAGCAGTGGGCACCTTGCTCCCGGCACGGGTAACTACAACACGGTTAGGGAAACCTCTGCAAACGCCTATCACTTCTTCTGGGCTGATAACACGAGCACAGGTTACGGTTCAATGGATAACAACGATTACTTTGGCGTAATAAAGGTCACCAGCCTAACCGGTACAGGTCCATACAGGGCGAACCTCGAGATTTACATCCAGAACAAGGTTGCAGGCTTGAGGTGGGTTAAGTTCTAACGAGAATATAAGTTCATTCAAAAGGTGGGGGGCGAAAGCCCCCCATTTTTTGTTTATAGGGAAATTTTAAGGTACCCATTTCACCCATATAATACCCACCTCCGTGAAAAGGTACCTTTTACCGATAAGCGCAGTGCTTATGGGCGTAATGCTAATGGGTGCAGGTGGGTGTGCGGATGAGGAGGCTCGGAAGAAGATCTCCGAGCTGGAGTCCAAGGTGGCGGTGGTCTCCGATCTTCAGGTGAAGATAGAGGAGCTGAGCAACAGGATAGCGGATTTAGAGGCGAAGGTTGCGGAGATGAGCGCGAAGAAGGAGGAGAAGGCTCAAGCTAGGATGGGGGGTGGTGCTCCTAGGGCCACCCAGCCCGCACAGGGAGCTCCTGCGGGTAAGATAAAGTAAAAAAGGAGGAAGGCTATGAAGAGGTTATATTTAGTGGCGCTTTTAAGCATAGGCGCTCTCGCCCTTGCGGGATGTGGGAATGGGGGCCTCGGTGGAAATCCCGAGGTTACCGCGATCGCGGTTAATGAGGGCGCGGATCTCCAGCTCATCTGGAATAGCGTAGAAGGTGCGGATGGATACAGGGTATACTGCGACGGGAACAAGATCTGGGAAGGAAGTAGTACAATTTACACGATACAGGGAAGCTCGCACGTCTGCAGGACGGTAGAGGTTGCCGCATATTCTGGGGACGATGAGAACAGGACCAGGCTTGACCTGACGCCGGAAATCTCAATCATCACGGATTTAGTTGCCGACGATGATATTACAGAAAGCTCTTGGGTTATGTTGGACTTTGACAACGGTACCGCCACACTCGTCGAACAAAGCGACGTAGACCCAGACGCTCCCAACACCGGTTGGTTTGTTTTCTATAACTATTTCGGTACTCCCGAATTCAGGGATGCAAGCGTAACATCAGTCGGAACCGCTAGGATGGAGGTTGCCTTCACCGTTCCCTATTCCAGCATTGGGTACCTCGCTCCCGGCACGGGTAACTACGCCGTGCTTAGAGAAACCGCTGCAAACGCCTATCACTTCTTCTGGGCTGATAACATGAGCACAGGTTACGATGAAATGGATAACAACGATTACTTTGGCGTAATAAAGGTTGGCACCATAAGTGGCTCAGGTCCATACAGGGCGAACCTCGAAATTTACATCCAGTATAAGGTTCCCGGCTTGAGGTGGGTGAAGTTCTAACGAGAATATAAGTTCATTCAAAAGGTGGGGGGCGAAAGCCCCCCATTTTTTGTTTATAGGGAACCTTTTAATGTATCCACGAATTTAACGGTGTGATGATGCCAATATTTCTCCTTTAGATCCTCCACATCCTCCCCCAAGGCGTACTTACAAAGGACGGTATGGTAAATAAATCTCCTTTTCTCAAACCTCCCCTTTACCCTCTCCAAATATTCCCTATCCCCCCTTAATATGGCGGAGTATATTTTAAACCAAGTGTAAGCGTACAAATTTTTATCCGTCTTTGCGGTGTTTATCGCGACATCAATGAACCTCTCCGCGGTTCCCCTCCTGCCCAAAAACATTAAATATGGTATCAAAACTTGCAAGAGCCTAAGGAGGTCATAGTCGTAGTTTTCCGAAATTAGCATATTCAGGACGTTTAAACTTTCCCTCAAATATTCCTCGTCCCTTTCCCCCTTTAATAGCCTGTATATCCCATCCGCGTAAGCTATAATTGCCAGCTGTGAAAGGTATCTGAGATCCTCACTGACAGGACTTAATCCCGGATATTCCTCAACCTTTCCCCTGTAAAGCGGAAATATCTTCTCCCTCACTTCCACCCAAAACTTTAAACCAACCCATTGGGCCTTAGCCAATAGGTTGTAATTAAGGGCCTTTGGGTTGTCCCCCAAATATTCGTAAAATATCCTCTTCGCCCTATAATAGAATTCCCCCTTCCCGTTTGCAAATTTGTAAGCCTTCCTTGAATCCATCCTTGAAAACAAAAAATACATCACGAACCATAGGTCGTTCACCTCATCCCTACCGAACCTCCTCCTGTAGGCTTTCACTACCTCCCCGAACCTTGAGAACCACCCGTAATGTACAAGGTCATCTATTAATTCATAAATCTCTTCCTTCCCCCCGCTTTCAAGTATCGTCTTCATCCTCCTAAAAAAGTCCTCTCTAATTGGCATTAGGGTTCAAACCTCTCTATGGTCCTTGCAAAGGGTATTGCCTCCCTTACGTGCTTTATACCCGTTATCCATGCTACGGTCCTCTCAAGTCCCAATCCGAAACCCGAATGTGGAACGGATCCGAACTTCCTCAAATCCAAATACCAATTATAAACCTCAACGGGTAGCCCCTCCTCTTGTATCCTCTTAAGTAAGGTTTCGTAATCGTCCTCCCTTTGGCTTCCCCCGATTATCTCCCCATAACCCTCCGGCGCTAACACATCCACGCATAAAACCTTAGATGGATCCTCCGGGTCAATTTTCATATAGAAGGGTTTTATCTCCTTCGGGTACCTGGTTATCATAACGGGCCTATCAAACCTCTCCGATATTATCGTCTCCTCATCCCCCCCAAAATCTTTGCCATAAACGAAATCTATCTCCCTACCCTTCCTTTTCTCCTCCTCTAAGATCCTCGCCGCATCGTCGTACGTGATCCTTGGGAAGGGCTTTTTTATGTTTTCCAGCTTTGATATGTCCCTCTCAAGGGTTTCCAATTCAAATCTTCTCCTTTCCAAAACCCTTTCAACTATATAAACTATCAGGTCTTCCGCAAGTTCCATTATGTCGTCCAGATCCGCCCAAGCGACTTCGGGTTCTATCATCCAGAATTCCGTTAGATGCCTTCTAGTTTTTGACTTTTCCGCCCTGAAGGTTGGACCGAAGGAATAAACTTTACCCAGCGCCATCGCCCCTGCCTCCATATAGAGCTGCCCCGACTGTGTTAAATAAACCTTATTCTCGTCAAAGTACGGGACCTCAAAAAGGGTTGTTGTTCCCTCGACGGAAGCGGGGGTAAAGATCGGTGGGTCAAACCTCACAAAACCCCTACCCTCGAAGAAATCCACTATCGCCTTCTCTATCTCGCTCCTTATCCTTAATATCGCCCACTGTTTCCTTGACCTTATCCATAGATGCCTGTACTGGAAAAGCTTCCCAACATCCGGGATATTCTCGGGTCTAACCTTGGGAATGGGATAAGTTTCAAGGGTCCTTGAGTGGAGTTTTAGATCCTTGACGTGTATCTCGTACCCCCCTATCGCCCTCTTATCCTCCACCACTTTCCCCCTAACTATCACCGCATCCTCATAATCAAGCTCCTCACATAGTGAAAAAACCTCTTCCGATACATCCCCCTTTGATACTACGCACTGTACGAAACCCGTCCCATCCCTCACTATCAAAAAGTGTATTTTACCCGAAGACCTCTTGTTGAATAACCAACCCCTTATCTCCACCTCCTCATCCTTGTGATTCTTAAGCTCCTCTATCCAGACCATTTTATCCCTCCAATATCTTCACCAGAATTTTCCTATTTCTCGGACCGTCAAACTCGCAAAAGAAAACCCCCTGCCACGTTCCCAAAACTATATCCCCATTTTCTATTATCAAGCTCAGGCTCTGACCCACAAGGACACTCTTTATATGCGAATCCGCGTTCCCCTCAAGGTGTTTATAGCTCTTCCTTTCCGGCACGAGATCCGACAGGTGATCCGAAATATCCAACCTAACGGATGGATCCGCGTTCTCGTTTATCGTTAAACCCGCGGTGGTGTGGGGACAAAATAGGACGCATATACCTTCCCTCACCCCGCTCTCCCTAACCAACCTCCTAACTTCATCCGTAATATCTACCAGCTCGTTCCTTTTACTCGTTCTTATACTTATCGTTTTCATATTTTGTCGTTTAAAACATAACCCTCGTCGGGGTTTAGTATAAGGTTGTCTATTAACCTCGCCTCGGGAAACCTCACCGCGGTCGCAAGGAGAACCTCACCCTCTACCACCTCAAGGGGTTTAAGCTCCCTAGTATCCGCTATCTCAACGTAATCTATTTTGGCGAGGGGCGCTTCTTTCTTTAAATACTCCTCAAACTTCTCCTTTATCACCCTTGATCTCCTTTCCCCCGAAAATATCATATCCCTCGCCATTATTAACGCCCTATAAATTGCGCTTGCCTGTCTCCTGCTTTCCGGCGATAAATACTCGTTCCTTGAGGACATGGCCAAGCCGTCGCTCTCCCTAACCGTCTCGTGAGGTACGATCTCTATGTCAAGGTTTAGATCCCTAACCATCCTCTTTATTATGTAATACTGCTGGGCATCCTTTAATCCGAAGACCGCAAAGTGGGGTTTAACTATGTTGAAGAGCTTCAGAACGACCGTAGCAACCCCCCTAAAATGCCCCGGCCTAAACTCCCCCTCCATATACCTATCAAGTTCCTTCACCTCAACGAAGGTTGAAAAACCCTCCGGATACATAGCCTCAACGGAAGGGTAGAATATAGCCTGAACCCCCTCCATCTCGCATTTATATCTATCCTCCTCAAACCTCCTCGGGTACCTATGATAATCCGAGCCGGGTTCAAACTGTAGGGGATTTACGAATATGCTCACAACCAAGAAGTCCGACTGTTTTCTGGCTTTTCTTATAAGCCTGAGGTGCCCCTCGTGTAGGGCGCCCATCGTGGGAACAAAGCCTATTATCTTCCCCTCCTTCCTCAGGTTGTTCGAGAGTAACTGCATCTCCTTTGGATTTTCTATAACGAGCATGAAGATGGGATTTTAAGGTCGCGTTATTACGAATTTTCCAACCGCCTTTCCGTTTTCCGTCATTATCACCACAAAATAAAGCCCCTCCTTCAAGTCCCCCACATCCAACTTATACTCCCACTCCCCAATGTTCTTCTCCCCCTTTATTTGAACCTCTTTAACCGGAATTCCTAATGGGGTATATACCCTTATAACCGGGTCCTTTGATGGGTACATGCTCTTTATCCTAAGATTTACGAACCTTGAACCACCCGTAGGGTTTGGGTAGATCCTGGAGAAGAAAAGCTTCCCCTTCTTCGGGATCACTTCCAGAGGTTCCGAAAATGCCAAAGCCTGGGCATCCACGAGCCCATACCCGGAACAAAAGTTGGGTTTAAAGGGTATATCCTCTAAGGGTTTTGCGGTTTCCAACAGCTTATCCCTGAGCTTACTTAAGGACCAGGAGGGGTGAGCCTCAAGGGCCAAGGCTAAAACCCCCGCGGTTATGGGTGCAGAATAGGATGTACCCGAGGTATATACCAACCTTCCTCCCTCGTCCGCGGCTATCACCTCAAAGGGAGCGACCACCTCGGGTTTTACCCTACCGTCCGCGCTGGGACCACAGGCGGAGCTTGAAGATAAAACTACCCTCTTCCTCACACTATCGTAAATTACCCCTCCTACGGATATTACATCAAAGGCGTCCGCTGGGGCATTCAAAGTGGTATCCCCAACGTTCGGATCCACGGCCCTTGAGCTTACGTTCCCTACGGATATAACCGGCAAAACTCCCCTATCAAGTGCCTTGGACATGGCGATGGATGATATTGCGGTTTTCCCATCCATCATACCCTTCGTATAACCCACATCCCCCCCATACCCTAAGCTGATGTTAATTATTTGAACTCCTTTCCTCGAAGCCCATTCAAGGGCGGAAACCAAAAAATCCTCCTCTATCCTATTTTCCCACTGGGATGTGGTATCGCTCCTACTTACCTTTTCCGTCTTTGCAAGGTAATACTCCGCTCCGGGGGCTATACCCACCAAGCTCCCACCCACATAACCCGCCAAAACCGAAAGCACCCTCGTCCCGTGATATTTCCCAACCCCGTACCTCGGAACTTCCGCTATCGTGTCCCCCCTCTCCCTATAAACCAAAACCCCATTTAAAAACTTTGGCCTGTTGCAAAAGGTCCAACCCACCCTCCTTATCTCCCTTTTAAGGCTTAAGGAATAAAGGGAAATGTAATCTTCCATCGGCACAGCCAAAGTATCACTGTAAAGGGCAAAGTCCTCAAGGTAAGGGACCTTAAGGACAAACGCGTTATCAACGAAAAGGGAGTCGTTCCTAATATATGCGAGCCTACCTGAGTTTTCAACGGGATAAAACCCCTCAACAAGAAAGCTGTAAGATGATCCCTTAAACAAAAATATGCTGTCCCCATCCGAGAAGAAAAGGCTATCCCCGCTTAAAAACATACCCCCGAACCCTTTAACTGGCTTTGAGATTGAACAAATCAAAGATGTAATATAATCGCAGAGTTTTACGCTGTCTCCGGTGAATACCCCAACCTTTAGTCCCGAGCTTGATGATCTCAAAATCGCCATATATCCCCTCCCAAGATCTTGCGCACTTTCAAGGGTATCCCTGTAAATCGCACCAAGCTTCAAGTTCCCATAAGAGGACCAGGAGAGGTATAGGGTATCATTCCTAACGGTTAAGCTTGGGTTTATCTCAAAGCCCCTTGAAAGGACCTTCAAAGTTTCCCCCTTCACCAAATAAAGGTCCCACCTGTTTATGTTGATCCCCGCTATGCTCCTTTCATCTATTCCGGAATAAACGCAGAATGTATCCGTCCCCCTAATCGCGCAATCGTAAGAGTGTATATAAAAAACGCCCTCCGGTGTAGGGAGGGTTCTACCGTTTAAATTTATCCTGTCCCCGCTGTTGAAATCCATCTGCCCTCTAACCTGAACCCCCATAAGGGATGGATGGGTTAGGTCAAAGCCCGTGTCAAATATTGCGATTTTTACCCCTTTACCCGTAAAACCGAGCTTGTGAAGGGTATCCGCCCTTACCGTCTTCACCTGAAACTCCGAATCCCCGTACCTGTACTCCCTCAATTCCTCTTCCCTATTCGGTTTCAGGATTAGGACCTTCCTCTTCTGTAAATTTTTAAACTTGGGATTTTCTGGGAGGAAAAAGGAGGTATAACCCGTCCAGTAAGACCTTACCCTCCTGTATCCCCCAAAAACCTCTATGTTATGCGAATATGGAACGGATATATTTAGCCAATAAAGGGGGATCATAATACCTCTCCCAAGATGAAGGCATCCCTGAATTGGGATAAAACCTTCTCAGCGTTTTTCCTCGGGATCACAAATACGAAACCCACCCCCATATTGAAAACCCTCCAAGCCTCCCCTTCATCTATCCCGCCAAGCTTTATAAAATTTTTCATATACTCCGGCGTGGGTATGTTCTCCCAGTATATCTTTGCCTCCCTTCCCTCAAGCGCCCTCGGTAAATTTCCCATAAGCCCCCCTCCCGTTATGTGCGCCCCCCTCTTCGCCCCAAATTTAAGAAACATCTTCAACCCCTCCCTATGATATAACCTCGTGGGTGTGAGGAGGATATCAATTAAAGCCCTTCTTTCGTCGATCTCGGGATAGGTTTTAAATGGATCAAGGTTCCTTTCCTCCAGAATTTTCCTTATTAACGAATAGCCGTTTGAGTGGAAGCCGGAGGAAGGAAGTCCTATTAAGATATCCCCACTTTTAACCCTACCAAACCTCTTCTTTATCGGGATGCCAATTCCAAAACCCGCAACATCAAAGGTGTTTTCCTTTATTAGGCCGGGAAGTTCTGCGGTTTCACCGCCGACGAGTTTTGCCCCGACCTTTTTACAAGAGGATATTATATCCTCCAAAACCTCCTTTGCCCAATCCTCCCTTAATGGGAAAGTTGCAAAGTAGTCCAAGAAATAAACCATCCTACCTCCATCCGCCAATATATCGTTTGAAACCATCCCAACGAGGTCCTGCCCCAAACCCTTAAATT
>Ga0080008_130568_pt1 | contig 10568 bp, 8 predicted proteins | sample ConCONMetagenome_FD_69211 | JGI IMG/M metagenome (GOLD analysis project Ga0080008, IMG submission 69211) | Hot spring microbial streamer communities from Conch Spring, Yellowstone National Park, USA - CON_C (SPADES assembly) (version 2) | ecosystem: Environmental > Aquatic > Thermal springs > Hot...
CGCATACCCTTCGTTACAGCTGAAAACAATATTGAATACGTGCTTATAGATGACTCCACGCTTTCCAAGACAGGCTTAGACCCAAGTCTCTCCAGTTATGCTTGGCTGACTGAGGAAGGAGGCAACAAGTTAAAGCTCTTCTTTATTGATGCAGGTTTAAGATACATTCTTCCGTGGGAACATCCAGAGAAAGTAATTGACTACATGTGGAGTAAATCCGGAGATGAGGCCCGCGTATTGGTATGGGGGAGTGATGCCGAGAAGTTTGGAGAATGGATGGACCCTGGATGGAGCAGGCAGTGGTTGAGGAGCTTTCTCGAAACACTTAGATACAATAGCGACAAAGTCAGGATGATCCAGCCATCAGAATATCTCGAGCTATACGGGGTAAGGGGTTTAATATACCTTAACACAGGAAGCTATGATAAGATGCTAGAGTGGAGCGGGGGCTTCTTCCGGAACTTCCTGACAAAGTACAGAGAGAGCAATAATATGCATAAGAAAATACTCTATGTGAGAAGCAAGCTCCTCAAGGTAGAAGCACCTAGGGAGGTAATGTTGAAATACTATCTGGCACAATGTAATGACGCGTTTTGGCATGGATTGTTCGGTGGAATATACCTCACGCATCTTAGACAGGCAATATACGAGAACTTGATTAAGGTGGAAAAATATGCGGAGGGGAAGACCGATTACCTCAGGGATAAGAACATCGTTTACAAGTTATACGATTTCGACTTCGATGGAAAGGACGAGTTACTGGTGGAAACTCCTGTTCAGAATCTTTACATCAAACCCGATGACGGGGGCACGTTGTTTGAATATGATGTTAAAATAGATGGCTTAGAACATAATCTTCAAAATACAATGTCGAGATACCCTGAGCCCTACCTGAAAATCCAATGGTTTCACCCGGACTGGTATAGAAGGGTTAGCTGGCGTATTCACCTATGGAGCTATGACACGGGGTTGTTCGAATGGATTAATAACTCTCCGTTCAAGGATCTCAGCGATCTAGCACTATCGAGACACCATGTTTCAGTTAACCCTGATCCTTTCGAAATAATTCTGAGAACGCAGGGAGGATTCTACGTTTTCGGAAGCCTCGTCTCTCGGGTTTTAGTCGAGAAACGGGTTAAGATTACCGAGGAAGGCCATGTCACTACTTACAGGTTGGTGAACAAGGGTAGTGAAAGCTTGAAGGCAAGAGTTGGGATCGAGTATCACGTATCGCCGAAACTGAATACTAGAACGGAGGAGAAGGCTGTGTACGTTGTAAACGGAGAGCAGAGAGAAGCGTTTTCATCCCTCATAGGCAGGAGCAGAAGGGTAGTTGTTAAGACGACACCTTACCCGGCTTTCTCACTGAACGCTTCCAGAGATGTCGACGTGTGGATTGCACCGTTAAACATGTATGCTAGGACTGAGAAAGGAGTTATGGAAATTCCGCAGGGATTGGCAGTAATGTTTAGCGAGCCAGTGGAGCTGAGAAAGGATGAAGAGTTCTCCCTAAGCGTTGAATGGAGGATTAGGGAGTAGGCTGGTAGGGATGAGGCTTGCCTGGCTCCTCAGCTTCGAATCTTATATGGTTAAAAAAGTAGGGGGGCTGGCTGAGGTTCCTCCAAGACTAGCGAGAGCGGTGCGGGAAAAAGGCTGTGATGCAATCGTTTTCACACCAAGTCACGGTGTAAAGATTGTCGGCGAAGCGGAAACGCTTCAATCCGTTAACATTCGTGGAGAGGATTACAGAATCTTAAGGTATAAGGTTGATCCCGAACACTTTGTGATCGAGGGCGGTGTTTTCAACGACGAAAACGTTTACTCAGGGGGAAGATTACTAGAGAAGTCTGCAATATTCGGTCTCGTAGTCAGTGGCTACTTAAAGTACCTTGTTGAGACAGGTTCCGATGAAATACCGTTCATTATACATGGGAATGACTGGCACAGCTATCCAGCCCTCCTCCTATCAAACGCATTAAGCGTTGAGAAAGGATTAAACCTCAAGCTGGTTTACCAACTCCACCTGCTCTCGAAGCTGAAAATAAGTTTAGACTTCCTTTCCTCCACCACCGGTATTAGCACTGACACTCCTGTGAAAGGTGTTGAAGGTGTTAAGCCTCTCGGATACTATTTCAATAAAGCTGGGGGTTGGGTCGAAAAGCTGGCATATCTTATAGTAGATCACTACGTAACTGTTAGCAGCGGTTATGTGAAGGATGTTGAGAAGAATTTAGGATGGGAGTCCAGAGGTAGAATAGATTACATCCCCAACGCGCTAGTATGGACGTCGATAGAGGTTTTCAACACAGTTGCGAAACACTATGAGGTTGGCAACCCTCTGTATCCGAAGGAGCGGAGAAGAGTCCGGAAAAAGATTCTTACCGCGAATATCGCTAGGTTTAGAGGCTCGATTGTAGAGCCTCGTGTTGAACAATCCCTCAAAGCCCTGCTAGAACACTACGAACTGGACGATCCGAGGGCTTTTGATGAAGATGGCGAACTGGTTTTCCATTCGGGGAGGCTTGCAGGGCAGAAGGGTTTGGAAACCTTACTCGGGTCTTTGGAGCGTATTATCATTGACAACCCGCGGGTCAGAATAGTCCTTGCATATATCCCGGTTGAGGGATGTGAGCCTCTTATTAGAAAACTGGGAGAGTATCAATGGGCTTTTAAAGAAAACCTGCGCGTTATCATAGGGAAAATACCGATGGAAGACTACATGGCATTGTATTTCGCAGCTGATGTTTATATCGCACCCAGCCGGAATGAGCCGTTCGGACTCGTTGCCGTTGAATCTTTGGCGGCTGGAACACCGGTGGTAGCTTCCTCCACAGGGGGGTTGAAAGACATTGTCGTGGATCTAAGGAGAAGTCCGGAGGAAGGCGTTGGATTCCTAATAAGACCTGGAAGCAGGCTTGAGCTTGCGGAGGCCACAATTAGGCTTCTCGAAATAATGAAGGATCCTACAAACCATGAAAAAATAAGGAGGAGCTGTGTGAAGCGGTCCCAGGAGTTTTCATGGGAAAAATCAGCTGAGAAGGCTTTGAAAATCTACTTCTCCTAACATTTTTAACACGCTAAGATTGTAGGATATGTATAAACCTAATTGCAGGTTTTCCAAATGAGTTCCCTAGTACCAGCGAGAATATTGGACGGTTTAGAAGGATATATTGTGCTTAATAAGCCAGTGTTTAAACCCGGGGAGGAGGGGAAAATACATATATTAGTAAAGGCATTAGGGGAAGGCAGAGTCGTTCACTACGCGATTTTCAGGGAGAATGTTAGAGTAAGCGAGGGCCACCTGTCAGTTCCAGACTCGCAAACAAGGATTGAGATTATCCCGTTTACTGCTGAGGAAAAGCCGGGCAAATACGTCTTAGAGCTGAGACTCAACGACGCTCCATTCGACACTGCAAGATATATTGTGACAGAGGGTTTGGAGAAAACTCCCCTGCTTGCCTTTGTTTGGCATAATCATCAAGCTCCAAACTACTTGCCGAATAAGACTTTCCACTCTCCATGGGCTTTTATTTACGTGTACGGCGAGCAGCTGAAACCGTATGGAAAAGGACCATATCATTACCATGTTGAAATGCTTCAGAAACATAAGGATTACAAGGCAACTTATAATCTAAGCCCCAGTCTTCTGCAACAGTGGCAGATAGCTATTGAGGAAGGGATCGTATTTCAATCTGGAGAGAAGATTGATAAGAATGATGAAAGAATTAAGCTGATAAAAGACACGTTAAAGCATTATAGTCGAGCCCTCAAGAATGGACAAATAGATGTGTTGACAAGCCTGTATGCCCACACTATTGCAGGGTTCATCTCAAGCGTTTTCAACGCCAAAGACATAGTTGCAGATGAGCTCAAACATGGTTCAGAGGTTACTAAAAAAGTACTAGACGGGTATGAGGCCACTGGGGCTTGGACCCCCGAGATGTCGTTCTCAACGGATCTGGTTGATGTCTACTATGAAAATAGAATCGAATATACGGTTCTAGACGACCGTTGCCACTTCTACCCTGCTGAGGGAGAAAAGAATTCGAAGTACGAGCCATATCTTCTCTTGAACTCATCGAGTGGTAAGCATATAACGGTTTTCTTCAGAGATCACGAGCTCAGCGACATTCTAGGTTTCAAGAATAATTTTGAGAACGAGATACATGCTTGGAGAAACGCCTACGAGGCATCCTTCGTCATAGCGAGGAGAATGGTGAGCGACAGACCGAGAATCCTAACCCTCGCTCTGGACGGGGAGAACTGGATGGTTTTTGCGAGAAATCCGCCACTCACCGCGTACTTTTTCGACAAGCTACTATTATACCTAGAATCCTTATATGATTCAGGCATTCTAAAAATGGTCAGCCTAAGGGAAGCCGTAGAGAATATTCCAGTCCGCAGGATATTGACTAAAATACCATCTACTACTTGGCTCTGCACATACAGGAAGTGGAGGGGTGAGCATCCCGATCAGGAGAAGTATTGGGTGAGAGCCAGAGAGGCTTATCTCCAAATCAAAGCCTATGAATCAGCCGTGGGTGGAAGAGACGAATTCAGCACTGGGGCTAGATGGGCAATGTGGCACGCTCTCGACAGCGATTACTGGTGGGCCGAGTTCTGGATGCCAAAAGTTATAGAGACCTGGATAAACGAGGCCAACAGGATTATTAGCTCAAGGTTCTCGCAAATAAACATCAGACAGGTTCACATTCCTTCCCAGGTATACGAGAACACAGAATTCGAAGCCATGGTGGAAGTAGAGAATAACCTCGAAAAACAGCTAAACTTGGAGTTGTTAACCCTCCCATGCGTTGAAGAATATTGTAGAGGTAAAGAAGTCACAATCAAGCCAAGAGGGGTGACAGGCTTCAACGTTAAGATGAGGCTTTCACACGTTGGGAGACAACCAATATTTATCGGATTGTCGAAAAACAATGTTGTCATCACCAGCGAAATCGTGGAGGCAGAGGCGAAGCCGTTCTTACCTTCAAGCCCCTCGTGATTGTTTTAAGCCAAAATGCTTTTATAAATCGACTACACGATATCTATATTGTTCCACAGCTTATTCGATGTGGGGTGCTCAGGATTGAAAATCTCGCGGAGAAGGGGAATCATAACTCACTGGGACATCGATGGCTTGGCGTCGGCGGTGATTTTATCCAAAATGCTGAACCCGGAGAGAAAAATACTATCTTCAGTTAATAGTGTTGCCCGTTACATTGGGGAATTGGTGAGCTTAGGGTTGAACGAGATCTGGATTGCCGATTTAAACCCTGCGAGCTCTATGAAAAACCAGCTCAACATGACTATAGAAAGAGCTAAGAGGCTTGGTGTCAAACTATACTGGTTTGACCACCATCAATGGTCTCACCACATGATAAACTTGTTCAATCAATATTCTGAAGTAATCTCTTACATAAATGAACCGTCAATGGTCGCCTCCGACATTGTCGCTAACTACTTCGGCGTCAGCGGCAACGAATATTATCGTAAACTGGTAAGCCTAGCATACGATGACGACTTCTTCGAGAACAGGTTCGAGATCACGAGGATTTACAGGAGGGTTTTAAAGTGGAATGGCTGGGACATAAGATATAGGGTTTTAGAGTCCCTTTCGCAAGGCGAGCTAGAGCCTAGATGGCTTATTGAATACTACGTTAATGAAGTTAAAAACTTGTATGAAAACCTGATGCGCGAAGCAATAGGCAGGATGGAGGTGGTTGAGAAAAACGGTGCGAGGTTACTCATATTTCCAGATGTAGACCCAAGGGTTCATCCTGGGGAGCTGATTGAAGTAGTTGAGAAACAAGGCCTTCTTGCACATGCGTATATAGTGAGATATCCGAGAGGGATAAGTCTAAGAAGCGACTACGTGGATGTATCCAAAATAGCCTCGCTCTACGGGGGTGGAGGGCATCCAAGGGTTGCGGGTATTCCTGGTGGAGTAGGGATGGAGGCTGTTTTGAAGTCGCTACTGGACGCGCTTGAAAAATACGGGGTAAACCGCCCCCTATACATTTCATAATCCTTTCTAAGGGGCAAGTATTAAATAGATGCCGGTTGCTAAAGCGAGAACGGCTCCTATTGTTTTAAATAACCTATCATGACGCATTATTATGGATAAAATATTTCCTATCCTCGCGAGTCCGACCAGTGTTGCCGTCATAAGTATGAGAGGCGAGATGAATACTAGAACGTACAGCATGGTGAGCGGTAGCCAGACTAGTATGTTGTATCTTGTAGTTATCACTACGTAAACGATGTATAGTCCCGCGCTACAGGGAAGAATGGTGAGGGAGGAAAACAACCCGATGAGCACGAGATAGGGAATTTCAAACCTGCGTGCAAGACCTAACTTATTAATGATTTTACATTCGAGCTTGTCCTCCCTGCAGAGGCCTCCTTTCTCATCTTTATTGCGCGTGAGATGAGTGTAAGCGATCAAAGCCAAACCATAGAATAAAAGAAGTATTCCAGTCTGCCATTTTTCAATCAAGACTTGAGAAGCAAGGCTCTTCAAAAGGAATCCGAACAACAAGTATCCAAGATAGACGCTTGAAAGAAAAGCCCCAGCAGTTTTAACGATGTCCCTGATGTTTGAAAGCGTGGTTGAGGCTATTATGCTAAAGTACAGCGCGTAGAAACAGGGATCGATAGAATCAATTAAGGCTGAGGTAACCACCCACACAATCAGAGACGGCATATCCTGCTCAAACATTTTCCCCAACTCATCAAATATTAAAACGCGTGATTATAAATAATTAATTCGTGCATAGCCTATGGTGTAGTCTGTGTCAAAGAAGAGGATCTATAAAACTAAGCCACGGAGAGATAAGGGTTATCGCATCCCAATTCTAGTCACAGTGGTTTTTGCTGTGATAGCGGTAGGAGCTTACGTAGCTCTGACCAGAACGGCTGAGAACAATAACAACTACAAGTGGTGCGAGCACAGAGAAGGCTCTCTCGGAATCTACATAGGAGGCTTCTGCGTTAAGTCGGTTAGCAATGAAACACTAGTACAACGAGTACAGCAGGTGGTAGAAAACGTGACCACCACCTACGGGTTGGCTAATGTTAAGCTAATAATGTTCGGGACTAAAGCCTGTCCTCACTGTCTAAAAATGAACGAGTTCTTCACTGCAGAGTTTCGAGAGGAATATTTTCCAGTATGGCTTCCTTATACTCGAGAACAGCCTCCCGATGTAAACTCTACATGGTTCTCTGAGATCTTTTTTGTGGAGCTTGAGGTCGGGATCCCCCAGCAATACTCGAGAGGGGTGCCGCAAACCCTTGTTTTAGATAGGAATGGGCTGGTGAAGGCAATAATTATTGGAGAAATAGTAGATAAAGAGTTCTGGGCCGCGATGCTAGAAAGCATGGGCTAATTAGAAATAGAGATAGATTGTGCTTAAAATGCCTGCTACAATAGCAGGTGTTAATCCATATTTCAGAAGAGCCACTAGCGCTTGATCTATCCTATACCTTCCGAACACGTTCTTAACATAAGTTGCCACAGCAATCACTAAGAGATATTTTAGAATTAAAAGCAAAACGCCTTCAATGCTTGAGTGTGAAAATGGTGCTGGCCCCCCGAGAACTAGGTAGACTATCGCTAATGCTGATACGACCGTATCCATGTCGTGAAGCAGTATAGCGAGCGCCAGGAGTGGCCCCGAGAACTCCGTTTCATGCCCAGCTACTACCTCCTGCTCAGCCTCTGGAATGTTGAATGGGGGTAGCATTAGTTTTGATTGAACAGCAACAATTAGCGATATGGTCACCAGTATCATTATTGGTAGCGTCAACGGGTCAACCCATAATTCATGAACCCTTGCAGACGCTATCGAGATCGTGAGGGGGGCTTTAGTATTGGAAGACGCGAGGGCCACTGGGACTAAGAGCCCTGTGAAGAAGGCGGGCTCTGAGACTGTGAGTATCGATAGAAGTCTTGAGACGCCGACACTCGTGTACGGCCCCGGCATCGATAGGGACGCAAATATGATCATCAATATGGGCCATATACTTGCCATGTAGAAAAATATTAGGAAGTCGTAGGGGCTCCCAATGTTATATATATTCAGTGGCAGGAGGAGCGTGGAGGCTATTAGTGAGGACGAGCCTAGGAGAAGGGATATTTCAGCAGCCCTAACCATGCTGTGCCTGGTCTTCAACAACTCCTTCGCTCGAAGCAGTTTGAGAAAATCGTAAACCGGTTGTAGAATTCCAACGGGCCCAACGTACTTCGGTCCCATCCTCCTCTGCATTCTAGCACTTAATTTTCTAATAAGGTATTGTGTGAGGAATGATAGGGCCACAAGAAAAGCGAAACCCGGGAATATTAAGGTTGCGAACAATAATTGGAGCACGTCCAATGGTTTCACCCCGCCAGTAAATATATCACGCTCATTAACACTGCTAGAATGATTAAGATGCCAAGCCAAGAGGATATGAAGCTAAACCATTCATGTAGACTACCTGTCTGGACCTTATTGATTAAGGTCTCGAATACTGATCGTGCAAATCTCTTGATGAAACCCCAGTAAAGGTTCCCCACGCTTGGAGAGGGCTCTTTAACTATTTCCTCCGGCTCACCGGATAAGTAGATTTTTGTCTCCCTGACTTTTTTAGACTTGAGCAACTCATATATCAGGAACAATGTTAGAAAGCTTGAGAACATTGATGCGAAAACCAGTATGGTTGTTTCTAAGGGATCATAAAGACTGTAGGAATGAGTCATGGTGCTACACCTCCCAGCCTCATAATAGTGGAGAATGTTTCGTAAACATATTTCAAGGACCCAGTCATCGAAGTGGATGTTAACTCGGTGTTCGATACAAGCCCGAGTATGGGACTGACGAATCCTCCCATTACCAACAACGTTATTGAAATCGCAAGCATTAGTGCTTCAACGCCGACCTCTTTTCTCTCTGATTGTTTTTCATCTCCGACTGCGAAAACTACTGAGTACAACGCCTTCAAGTATCCTGGTAGTGAAAGGGCAGATACAATTATTAAGATGAGGCCTCTTATTGGGAGGCTGGCCTCCATGAAGGCCTGATACATTAACAATTTTGAGAAGAAGCCTATGAAGGGTACTAGACCTATCAGGTTAAGGAATCCTATGATGAAAGCGGTCGATGTCAGCGGATGTTTTCTGCCTACGCCCCTCATTTCATCCATATTTCTAGTTCCAGCCGATTCTATGAAGATCCCGCTGGTCATGAAGAGTAGGGCTTTGGAGACCCCGTGTGAAATGATGTGGAGGATTGCGGCAGCTGTTGCAAGCTCCGTAACCCTTGGTGAGCTAGAGAAGGCGGGTGCTGATAAAACCATGAATATTAGCCCCATGTGGCTCACTGTACTGTAAGCTAACAATCTCTTAACATCCTTCTGGACCATCATCATCAAGGCTCCTAGTAGGGCCCCTATCACGCCTAGAATAAATAGCGCTATCAAGACAATAGTCCTGTACTCCCCCAGCAGGCTTCCTTCCCCGAAGATCGTGTACAAGAACCGCATAGTAGCGTATACGCCTATGTTAACTACAAGCCCTGAAAGAGCCGCTGAAACAGGGGTTGGAGCCTCGGGGTGCGCGTCAGGTAGCCAGAAGTGGTTGGGGAATAACGCTGCCTTATAGGTAAATACCCATAGGGATAACGCTACAGCAAATAGGCTGGCAAGCCTGTAAGCCTCAACGCTTCCCACTCCTGGAACAATTGAGAGACAGGAGGGTGTTCTAGACAGGCAAGCTAGCACTCCCATGTTCAGAGAGCCGAATGCTGCGTAGACGACGACGAGAGCTGTGAAATATAAGGTTGTTGCGACGGCACCGATTAAAGCGTACTTGGCGGATGCTTCAACAGCCTCCGCTCTTTCTTTATGGAATGCGACTAACCCGTATGCTGAGATTCCGAGTACTTCTAGCATTACGAACAAGTTGAAAGCATCGCCAGTGTAAAGGCATCCCAACATCCCGGCGAGAAGGCCAATTAACATTACATGATACCATACGGGCTCGTCAAAGTGTTTCTCATACCATAATGAGTATAGTGCAATGGCTAGGAAAACCCAGGAGGTCATCAACCCTATAATACCGTTCAAACCGTCGACGGCATAGCTTATACCGAAGTGAGGTGGCCAGCCGCCGAACCCGTAAACTATGGGCTTCCCATCCACCACTATCCAATAGTAAATTACGCTACTTCCGATCGTAGCCCATACTCCTGCTAAGACACTCATGTAACCTGTTATCTTCCTGTTTTGAACAAGCTTGTCGATCAAGGGGGTTGAAAAAGCAATTAAAGCTAATACAGGTACCAGGGAGCCCGTTAAAACACGTGCGAGAGATCCAATCATTCCCACCACCTCTAGTCAAATATTTTACCCGCATATTTCTCAAACCCTGATGAAATAGCCTCGCGAGCCTTCTCGGGCTCTATTGTTATAGCATCTATCCAATGCACGTAGAAGACTTTTTCTTCTTCATCAACATCAACGACGACTGTGCCTGGAGTGTTGGTTATGGAATTTGCCACAGCTGTGACGGCGTAATCCGTGGAAACATG
>Ga0080008_114089_pt1 | contig 10565 bp, 8 predicted proteins | sample ConCONMetagenome_FD_69211 | JGI IMG/M metagenome (GOLD analysis project Ga0080008, IMG submission 69211) | Hot spring microbial streamer communities from Conch Spring, Yellowstone National Park, USA - CON_C (SPADES assembly) (version 2) | ecosystem: Environmental > Aquatic > Thermal springs > Hot...
TGGCCACCCCCGCCCCCCAGGCGGCTAGGCTCCTGAGGCCCTTCCTGCCCGAGGCCACCGCCCTCCTAAAGGGCATCCCCCACATCCCGGCGGCCACGGTGAGCCTGGCCTTCCCGGAGCCCCTTCCCGTGGTGGGGCACGGCCTCCTCATCGCCCAGGGGGAGGGGTTCCGGGTGCGGGGCTTCACCTGGACCCACCAGAAGTGGGAGGGCCGGGCCCTCGAGGGCCATAGCCTGGTCCGGGCCTACCTCTCGGGCGAGGCGGCGGGGCTTTCCGAGGCCGAACTGGCCAAAATCGCCCTGGAGGACCTCCGCCGCTTCCTCGGGAAGGAGGTGCGCCCGAGCCACACCTTCGTCTTCCGCTTCCCCGAGGGGATGCCCAGCTACCGGGTGGGGCACCTGGAGCGGCTTGGCCGCCTGGAGATGGCCCTCCTCAAGGCCCCCGGGCTCTTCCTGGCGGGGAACTACCTGGAGGGCGTGGGCCTTCCCGAGGTGGTGCGCTCCGGCAGGAGGGCGGCGGGCCGCGCCCTGGCCCACCTGGCCCTGGCCCCCACCCCCTAGCGCCCGGGAAAGGCTCGGGTTAAGTACCCCACCGCGGCAAAAGCCGCGGTGGGGGCCCCAGAAAAGCCTTGAGCCCCGACTTGGGCACCCCCGTTGCGAAACCGAGGTGGGGGCACTTAGCATGGGCCAAACATGGCCCTGCCCACTCTTGCCATAGCCCTGGCCTCCTTCCTGGTGGGGCTTTTGGCGGGCTTTTTGGGCTACAGCGACCCCTACATCCTCCCCTGGTTCATGATCGCCGTGGCCGTGGTGGCCAGCGCCTACGGCCTCCCCTGGGGGCTTCTGGCCGCCCTCCTCTCCACCCTGGTCCTCCTCCTCTTCCCGGGGTTTAACCCGATGGCCTTGGCCCTCCTCCTCCTCTCCGCCCTCCTGGCCCACGGGGTGGGGGAAAGCCTCAGGCGGGCTCACCGCCGCGCCAAAGCCCTCGCCAGGAGCCAGCGCCTGATCGCCGAGGCCCTCGAGGCCCTCCTTCAGGCGGAGGACCGGGAGGCCCTCCTCAAGAGCCTCCCCGAGCGGCTGGCCGCCCTGGGCGAAGGGGGGCATGTGGAGGTCTGGCTCCCCCTTCCGGGCGGCTTCCGCCTCCTGGCCGCCCACCCGCCCATGAGCCTGGCCTGGGTCCCGGATAGCGGCGTGGTGGGCCGGGCCTTCCGGGAGGGCAAGCCCCTCTACATCCCCGATGTGCGGCGGGAGCCCGGCTACATCCCGGACCCCTCCATCCCCACCCTGGCCGAGCTGGCCCTGCCCCTTTGGGAAAGGGGCGAGGTGGTGGCGGTGCTGAACCTGGAGCGCCCAAAGCCCTTCCTCCCCGAGGAGGTGGAGGGCCTCACCCGCTTCGCCCAGGCGGTGGGCCTCCACCTGGACCGCCTGGCGGACCTGGAGGAGAGGACCCTCCTTTCTGGGCTTTCCGAAAGGCTCCAAGGCGCCAGGACCAAAGAAGAGGCGGCGGGGAGGGCCCTGGCCTTCCTGGTGCCCGCCTTGGGCCTCCAGGCCGGGGCCCTCTGGGAGGCCCGGGGGGGCAGGATGCAGGCCCTCGCCCACCACGGGGTGCGGGAGGAGAGCCTGAAGCGGGTCCTAGAGCAGGGTCTCCCCTACGGCGTGGGCCTCGCCTGGCGGGCCTACGAGACGGGAAGCCCCCTCTTCACCGCCCGCTACGCCGAGGAAAGCCAGGGGGTTCCCGCCCTCCAGGCCCTGGGCTGGCGCACCCTCGCCGCCCTCCCCCTGCCCTCCCCGGGAAGCCCCAGGAGCCGCCGGGTCCTGGTCCTGGGGGCGCCGGAGGCCCGGCCCTGGCGCAGGGCCGAGGTGGAGAGCCTCCTCCTTTGTAGCCGCACCCTGGCCCTGGCCCTGGAACGCCTGGCCGAGAAGGCGCGGCACCAGGCGGTGAACCGCCTCTTCCAGGAGCTTTTGCAAAAGCCCCTGGAGGCCCTTTACCAGGAGGTCCTGGAGGAAGCCGTCCGGCAGGTGCCGGGGGCGGAGGCGGGGAGCCTCCTCGTGCTGGAGGAGGGGGTCTACCGCTTCCGGGCGGCGGTGGGGTACGACCTGGAAGGGCTTAGGGAGGTGGCCTTCCGGCCGGAGGACCAGCTCCTCTGGTACGGCCTGGGAGAGGAGGAGGCCCTGAGGGGCGAGCCCCGGATCCTGAGCGCCACGGAGCGCCCCATCGCCGAGATCAGCCACAAGACCGCCCCACCGGAGGTCATGGACCGCGCGGGCAGGGCCACGGAGATCCAGGCCAACCTCTGCCTCCCCATCCCCTACCAGGGCCAGGTGCTGGCCTACCTGAACCTGGACAACCTCCACGACCCCCGGGCCTTTGGCGAGGACAGCCTCGAGGCCGCCCGCTTCTTCGCCACCCCCCTGGCCGCCCTCCTCCACGAGGCCAGGACCCGGAGGCTTCTGGAGGAGGCCGCCCTCACCGATCCCCTCACGGGCCTCCCCAACCGCCGGGCCTTTGAACGGCTCTTTTTGGAGGAGCTGGAGCGGGCCGAGCGCTACGGCTACCCCCTCTCCCTGGCCGTCTTGGACCTGAAGGGGTTCAAGGCCATCAACGACCGGCTAGGCCACGCCGCCGGGGACCTGGCCCTCCTCCAGGTGGCCCAGGCCCTTTCCAAGGAGCGGCGCAACGGGGACCGGATTTTCCGCTGGGGCGGGGACGAGTTCGCCGCCCTCTTCCCCCACACGGGCAAGGAGGGGGCCATAAGGGCCGCCTTCCGCTACGCCCGGGCCATTGAGGGCATCTGTCTGGAAGGCCTCTGCCTGGGGGTCAACATCGGCCTCGCCACCTATCCCGAGGACGGGACGACCACGGACGAGCTCCTATCCGCCGCCGACACCCGCATGTACCAGGCCAAGGCCCGGGGGCTTTCTGTCTTGGCCTAAACGCCCCTTGCCAAAATTCCTCCCAACGTGAGCGTGAGCCCCCAGGAGCTCCTCTACCCCGGCCTGGTGGCCCTGGTCCTGGAGGTCACGGAAACCGCCCTCATCCCCGACGAGAGGGGGCGGGACGCCACCCTGACCGTGCGCACCCTGCGGGAGCTGGGGGTCAGGGTCTTTCTGGACGACTTCGGAAGCGGCCACTCCAGCCTGGAGCGCCTGACGGCCCTTCCCGTGGACGGCTTCAAGCTGGGCCAGGCCTTCACGCAGGCCCTGGGGAACCCTCCGGACCCCCAAAGCCCCGCCGCCCGGCTGGTGGCCGCCGTCTTGGCCCCGGCCCAGGCCCTGGGGCTCGCCGCAGGGTGCGGGCGGTGCGGGTGTGGGGCAGGAACCTCCTCCAGGACGAGGCGATTAGGGCCTGGTGGAGGAAGAGGGCCTTTGGGTCCCGAAGGTGCCCGGGGCCACCCTCTTTCCAGAACCTGGGGCCAGAATGAGGGCATGCGGAAGTTGAGCGGCCTCCTCCTCCTTCTGCCCCTTCTCCTCGCCCTGAACCTCCTCCTCACCAAAGGACCCCCGGTCCTCTGGACTGAGACCGTCCAGGCGGGCCCGGAAACCCTGCAGGAGGTCTACACCCGGGCCCACCCCGCCGTCTTGGGGGTAGAGGGCCCCGGGGGAACCCGGGGCACGGGCTTCTTCTACGCCCCGGGCCTGGTCCTCACCGCCTACCCCGTGGTGGCCGAGGGGGGGCCCTTTACCCTCCTCCTGGCGAACCGCACCCGGGCCCAGGCCCGCCTCCTGGGCTTCGCCGAGCCCCTGGACCTGGCGGTCCTGGCCACGGAGGCCACCCCGCCCGCCCCGCCCCTTCCCCTGGAGACCGAGAGGCGGCCTCAGGCGGGCGAGGCGGTGCTCCACATCGGCAACGGCCGGGGCCAGTTCATCGCTCCCCGCTACGGCCGGGTGACCCGCCTCGAGGCCAGCCCCTCCGCCTTCCTCCCCCAGGGCCTGGTGGAGACCTCCCTCCCCCTCGCCCCCGGAGACTCCGGGGGGCCGGTGTTGGACGCCCGGGGGAAGGTCCTGGGGGTGGCCGTGGCCATCGGCCAGACGGAGGCGGGCTTCCGGAGCTACTTCACCCCCCTCTTTGGCCGGGGGGAGGTCCTTGTGGCCCTGGAGCGGGGCGAGAGGCGCTACTGGCCCTACCTGGGCCTCCGGGGCCCCCGGGCCTTGACCCCAGAGCTCGCCCGGGAGCTGGGCCTCCCGCCGGGCGGGGTCCTGGTGGGGGAGGTGGTGCCGGGCGGGGCGGCCCACCGGGCGGGGCTTAGGGGCCTCGAGGCAGGAGGCGTGCCCGACGTGATCCTGGAGGTGAACGGGGTGCCGGTGAACTCCTTTGAGGACCTCCTCCGCGAGGTGCGCCGCCACCAGGTGGGGGACCGGATCGCCCTCACCGTGCGCCGGGGGGGCCAGGTCTTCCAGGTGGAGGTCACCCTAAGCCCCTTCCCCGGCCGCTAACTCCCGGTAGGTGGGCAGGCCCAGGCCCTCCGCCAGGAGAACCGCCCGGGCGACGGCCCGCGCCAGGGCGTCGGCGGCGTAGGCCCCGAGGCGGAGGAGGAGGTAGGGGTCCACCCCCCTGCCCTCCCCCAGGGCCAGGGCGAAGACCAGGTCCCCGTCCAGGGGGGTGTGGGCGGGGCGGATGGCCCGGGCGATCCCGTCCTGGGCCATGATGGCCAGGCGCCTGGCCTGGGCCTTGGTGAGGGGGGCGTCGGTGACCACCGCCGCCAGGGTGGTGCTCTGCCCCGGGAGGAAGGGGTAGCGGTAGGCCTCCTCTTCCCCCCGGTAGCGGGTGAGGTCGGGGAGGAGGGCCCTCTCCTCCTCGGTGAGGAAGGCCTCGGCGTAGAGCCTTCCCGTCCGGGGGTCAAAGGGGCGGCCCAGGCTGTTGACGGCCACCAGGGCGTAGACGGCGTACCCCTCCTCCAGGCGGTAGCCCGCCGCCCCCACCCCTCCCTTGACCCCGCCCGCCAAGGCCCCGGTCCCCGCCCCCACGCTCCCCTCGGCCACCTCCTCCCGGGCGGCCTCTGCCGCCAGGTAGCCGGCCTCCGGGTCTGGAGGGCGGAAGGCGCTTCCCCGGCCCAGGTCGTAAAGGACGGCGGCGGGGACGATGGGGACCGGCCCGGCCGGGGTGGGAAAGCCCAGGCCCCGCTCCCTCAGGTAGCGCACCACCCCCTCCGCCGCCCCCAGGCCGAAGGCGCTTCCCCCGGTGAGGAGGAGGGCCTGGACCCTTTCCACGGTGTTCTCGGGGGAGAGGAGGTCCGTCTCCCGGGTCCCCGGGGCCGCCCCCCGCACGTCCACCGCCCCGATGGCCCCCTCCTCCAGGAGGAGGACCGTGCACCCGGTGAGGGCGTTTAGGTCCGTAAAGTGCCCCACCTTCAGGCCCAAAAAGGGAACCTTCCCAGGGGGCAAGGCTTCCGCCATGGCCCCAGTATGGGGTAGCCTGAAGGCCAGGACAAGGAGGGAAGCATGTGGACCTACCTGATCCACGGCGAGCCAACCCCGGGGGTGGCGAGGCTTCTTGAGGGCGTGGGGCGGGCCCTCGAGGCCCGGGGCTTCCGCTATAGCCCCGAGGCCGAGGCCCCCAACCTGGTCCTGAACGCCATCACAGTGGAGAACCCCAAGCCCTACCGCCGCCGGGCCCAGGCCACCTTCGTGGCCTCGGTCCTGGAGCTTCCCCGCCTCCCCGAGGAGCCCATCAAGGAGCTCTACCCCTACCTGGTCCGGGCCCTTTCCAACGTCCTCGTGGCCTATGTGCCCGGCGAGGGGGCGGCGTTCCTCACCCTGGAGCTGGGCCACTACCGGGAGAAGGAGGGGGAGGGGTTTTACGAGCGGGTGGCGGAGCGCCTGCTGCCCATCGCCTGCAGCCGCCTGGTCATTGACAACATCTTCGTGCCCGACCTGGAGCCGGAGCTCTGGGAAGGGGACGAGCTAACCGAAAGCATGTACCGGGCGGGCAGGAAGCTCAAGGAGTGGGACCTTCTGCCCGCGCCCTTCCCCATTGAGGAGATCCTCCCTCCCGAGGACCTCCGCCACGTGAAAAGGCTCTACGGCATCGGCGGGCTTTCTTACGGCAACCTTTCCGTGCGCAAGGACGAAAGGCGCTTCTGGATGTCGGCGAGCGGCGTGGACAAGGCCAACCTCAGGGTGGTCGGCCGGGACATCCTCATGGTGAAGGACTACGACCCCGAGAAGAACGCCATCCTCCTCTCGGTGCCGCCCCACGTGGAGCCAAGGCGGGTCAGCGTGGACGCCATTGAGCACTGGATGATCTACCGGGAGCACCCCGGGGTGGGGGCTATCCTCCACGTCCACGCCTGGATGGAGGGGGTGCCCGCCACCCCCTTCAACTACCCCTGCGGCACGTATGAGCTCGCCCAGGCGGTGGCGGAGAAGGTGCGGGAGGCCCCAGACCCCACCCGGGCGGTGGTGGGCCTCAAAAACCACGGCCTCACCATCACCGGCCGGAGCCTGGACGAGATCCTGGAGAGGATAGAGGGGAAGCTGGTCCGCACCGTGCCCATGTCATGAAGGCCCTCCGCTACACCCCTTCCCTCCCCCGCTTCCTCGGGGCCAGGCTTTTGGGAAAACGCTTTCCCAAGGGGCTTCTCCCCCTAGGGCTGGAGGAGGTCCCCTTGCCCGAGAGGGCGGGCTTCCAGAGGGTCCGGGTCCACCTCGCTGGGGTCTGCGGCTCGGACCTGGCCCTCCTCTACGGGAAAAGCCCCCCCACCATCAGCCCCTTCTTCTCCTTTCCCGCCGTTTTGGGCCACGAGATCCTGGGGGAGGTGGAAGGGGAGAGGGTGGCGGTGAACCCCCTCCTCGCCTGCGCCGACCGGGGCCTTCCCCCCTGCCCCAGGTGCCAGAAGGGGGAGGAGGGCCTCTGCCAGAACGTGGCCGAGGGCGGCCTGGCCCCGGGGATGCTGGGCTACAACAAGGACCTCCCCGGGGGCTGGGGGGAGTGGGTCCTGGCCCGTGAGGAGCGCCTCTACCCCATCCCCCAGGGGGTCCCGGACGAGCGGGCGGTCCTGGCCGAGCCCCTGGCCGTGGTCCTCCGGGGGCTGGGGAAGTCAAGGCCCTGGCCGGAGGAGGTCCTGATCCTGGGCATGGGGACCATCGGCCTCATGGCGGTCCGCCTCCTAAGGGCCTTGGGGTATTCGGGCAGGGTCCACGCCGTGGCCAAGTACCCCCACCAGGCGGAGCGGGCCAGGGCCTTCGGGGCGGAGAGGGTCTACGGGAGCGCCAGGGAGGCCCTCCTAGAGAGGGCCAGGCGCTACCGCTACCTCCTCTTTGAGGGCTACCGAGGGGGCTACCCCTGGGTAGTGGAGGCCTCGGGGAGCGGGAAGGCCTTCCGGGAGGCCCTCGCCCTGGCCGAGGAGGGGGGAAAGGTCCTCCTCCTGGGGGCCCCGGGCCTGGAGTGGGCCGATCTTTCCCCCTTCTGGTTCAAGGAGGTGGCCCTCGTGGGGAGCTACACCTACACCCGGGAGGAGTTCGGCGAGGCCGTGGCCCTCCTAAGGGAGCTTCAGGGCCTCGAGGGCCTGGTGGGCGGGGTCTTCCCCCTGGAGGCCTGGCAAGAGGCCCTTAGCGCCAGGGGGAAGGCCCTCTTCCGGCCAAATGGGCCCTAAGAGCAAGGGCGGGCGCACCTCTGCCCGCATGCCCTTACCCTGGCGCCCCACCCCTTTGGGGCAAGGGAGTGCCATCCACGCCACCTTTCCCAGACCCGGCCCCCCTTAGGCTTAAGCTATGCGCACCCTCGCCCTTCTCCTCTTCCTGGGCTTCCTCCGGGCCGCCGCCCTCTCCCCCGGGGACAAGGCTCCGGTCCTCGAGGCCAAGGACAGCTACGGCCGCCCCGTGGACTTCCGGGGGAGCTACGTGGTCCTCTGGTTCTACCCCAAGGCCAAAAGCCCCGGGTGCACCGCCCAGGCCAAGCGCTACTCGGAGCTCTACCCCGAGTTCCAGAAGCTTGGGGCCCGGGTCTACGGGGTGAGCCGCGACCCCGCCCAGGAGCAGTGCGACTTCGTGGAGAAGCTGGCCCTCAAAGGGGGGATGATCCCCGACCCCGAGGGCCGCCTGGCCCGGGCCTTCGGCGTGCGGAGCCTCTTCGGCTTTTACAGCCGGGACACCATCCTCTTAAACCCGGAAGGCCGGGTTGAGCGCATCTGGCGGAACGTCAACCCCTTCCAGGACGCGGACACCGTCCTGGCCTATTTGAGGGGCAAGGCCCGCTAAAAGCTTCTCACCTGAAGGCCGTAAGATAGGGGGCGTGTACGCCCTCCGCGAGGCCTTTAGGCAGGTCCTCCGCCACCCCACGGCCAGCCTGGCCACCTTCTTCACCGCCTTGGTCTCCTTCGCCCTCCTCCACTTCCTGGGCCTCCTCCTCTGGAACCTGGAAAAGGTGGTCCAGAGCCTGGAGCGGGAGCTGGAGGTGGCCGCCTTTCTGAAGGACGGGGCCAACGTGGAGGCCCTCCTCGCGGAGATCCAGGCCTGGCCCGAGGTGGGGGAGGTGCGCCTGGTGACCAAGGAAGAGGCCCTGGCCCAGCTGGTCCTGGACTACCCCTACCTGGCCGAGGCCAAGGACCTGGTGGAAAACCCCCTCCCCGACACCCTGCGCCTGAGGCTCACGACCCCAGAGGCGGTGCGGGAGGTGGCCCTGCGCCTCAAGGCCCTTCCCGGGGTGGAAGGGGTGGAGTACGGGGGGGAACTCACCGAAAGGCTGGTCCAGGTGCTCTCCGGAAGCCGCCTGGCCATGTTCCTGCTGGTGGCCCTCCTTCTCCTCAACACCTTCTTCAGCGTCATGGGGGCCATCCGCCTCTCCGTGGAAAGCCGCAAAGAGGCCCTGGCCATCATGCTTTTGGTGGGGGCCACAAGGCGCTTCATCCAGGCCCCCTTCGTCCTGGAGGGGGTCTTGCTCACGCTGAGCGCCGGGGTTCTCGCCGTTTTGGCCGGGGGTGGGCTCTACCTGGCCCTGGGGCGGGCGGCCCAGGGGCTTCTCCCCTTCCTGCCGGTCCTGGAGCGCCAGGACCTGGTGAGGAGCGGGCTTCTCGTCCTACTGCTTTCGGCCTTCCTGGGGGCGGGCGGGGCCTACATGGCCAGCCGGGCCCACCTGAAGGAGGCCTAGGATGCGGCTTTTGGCCTGGCTCCTTCCCCTCTTTGCCCTCCTGGCCCTGGCCCAGGACGTGGCCACCCAGGAGAAGCGGGTGAGGGACCTCGAGGCCGAGGCCGCCCGGGCCAAGGCCCTGGAGCAGGAGGCCCAGGCCCGCATCCAGAAGCTGAACCAGGAGCTTGCCCGCCTCTCCAAGAGGGTGGCGGACCTCCTCCAGGAAAAGGCCCGCCTGGAAAAGGAGATCGCCCGCCTGGAAGCGGAGCGAATGGCCCTCCGCCAGGAGATCGCCCGCCTGGAGGAGGCGGTGCGGGAGACCGAGGCCCGCATCGCCAAGCTGGAAAAGGACCTGGCCGCCCTTAAGGAGCGCCTGCAGGCCCTCATGCGAAGCCTCCACCGGGAAAGGGCCGGGCGCTACCTACCCCTCCTCCGGGCCCAGTCCTTCACCGACCTGGCGGTGCGGGCCCGCTGGGTGGGGTACATCTCCAAGCAGGACGCCGACCTGGTGCGCCAGCTCCAGGCCACCTTGAAGGCCTTGGGCGAGGAGCGGGAGCGCCTCAAGCTCCTCCTCCAAAGCCTCTCGGAAAAGGAACGGGCCCTGGCCGAAACCCGGCGGAAGCTGGAGGCCGAGCGGCAGAACCTCCTCACCACCCTGGCCTCCCTGAGGAAGGAAGAGGAGGGCAAGAAGGCCCTCCTGCGGGACGCCCTAAGCGAGCGCCAGCGCCTGCAAAGCGCCCTGGCCCAGCTCCAGGCCCGGGTCCTGGCCGAAAGGCAGAGGCTTCTTTTGCTCAAGCGCCAGGAAGAGGAGCGCAGGCGGCAGGAGGAGGAAAGGAGGCGGCAGGAGGAGGCCCGGCGGAAACAGACCGCCCTAAGGCCTTCCCCGGCCCAGGTGGTGGTCCCCCCACCCCCCCTGCCCGCCACCGTGGGCCGGCTGGCCTTCCCCGTCCCCGGGGGCCGGGTGGTGGTGCCCTACGGCCAGGAAGGCCCCTTCCAGGTCATCGCCGGACCCGTCCCGGGAAGCCCGGTCCAGGCCGCCGCCGATGGGTACGTGGCCGGGGTCCTCTACCTGCCCAACCTGGGCTACACCGTGATGCTGGTCCACACGGAGACCTTATCCACCGTCTACACCAACCTCCAGGAGCCCCTGGTGGCCGAGGGCCAGAAGGTGAGCCGGGGCCAGCTCCTGGGCTACACCGGGGGCGGCCTCCTCATCCGCCCCGAGGAGCTGGAGTTCCGGGTGGCCGCGCGAGTGGGGGAGGAAACCCGCTTCGTGGACCCCGCCGCCTACTACTAAGCGCCCGCGCTTTGGTCTTGCACCATGGGGTGCCCAAGTGGGGGCTCTTCTGGGGCCCCCACCGGGGCGAAAGCCGCGGTGGGGTACTTACCCCCGCCGTGGCCTTGGCCAAAGCGGGCCCATGCCTGGTAACTCCCCAGGAACCTTTTGCCGGGGCCCCCATGCTGGCCCAAGCCAGCATGGGGTGGTATTAGAGGCTCAGGCG
>Ga0080008_169446_pt1 | contig 10564 bp, 11 predicted proteins | sample ConCONMetagenome_FD_69211 | JGI IMG/M metagenome (GOLD analysis project Ga0080008, IMG submission 69211) | Hot spring microbial streamer communities from Conch Spring, Yellowstone National Park, USA - CON_C (SPADES assembly) (version 2) | ecosystem: Environmental > Aquatic > Thermal springs > Hot...
GAGGGCTTTGGTCATGTAGGCGCCGTTGGGTATCCAAAACAGCGTGTTGGCCAGCGCGTCTCTCTTTACCTCCAGCTGGGTGGCGAGGTCTTGACTGCCGAATACCTGCATGTATATGGGTCTCTCATCATGCTTCAGCATCCTTTCTAGGAGCTGGCTTGTCTTGTGGAGCTTCACCACGACGCCCCGCTTCTCAACTATCGACTCGTAGGCTTTGCCGAAGTCTTTTTCAACGGTTTGCTCCGGCCTCGGCGTGAAGACCACCGCCCACTTCTCCATTTTAGCAATGGCACTTGCCTCGGCCGAGGCGTAAATCTCCAGAGTCTGCCGCGAGGTGCCTAGGTCGCGTTTCGTGCCCACCGCCTCAAATGAGAAGAAGAGCTCCGTCTCCCTGTACCATTTGCGTATGTTGTGGGCGTGGTAGATGAGGAGGGCTCCGATTAGGAGGAAGGTCGGGTTGAAGAGCCCGAATATCAGCGGCACGGCGGCGATGTAGTAAAGCCAACGCCGCGGCGCGATTTTGCCTGACACCCAGATGTCCTTGTGTATGACGAAGTATGTCCTCAACACGGCCTCAACATGTGATATGCGGTTTTCATCTGGCGCCTTCGTGGAGAAGCGGATGTAGCGCTCGTTGCCTAGCTGAATAACGGCCGCGTATTCCGAGGGAGACAGCGCCAGCGAGGCGAACATCTCGTGTATTGTATGAGCCGCAGATATGCCGAACTCACTTCTGGTAGGCTCCGCCTTCCACAAGAAATGGTAGAGCCTTCTGCGGGGGTCGTATGCGGCTAGGTGTCCGCCTATCCGCACCTTCTCCCTAAGAGGCTCAAGCGGCCACCGCATGGAGTAGACCCACAACAGCAACCACTCGCCCCACATCACAGCTGTGGCCAACGCCATGAGGGCTGTGAGGGGGTGGGGCGCGAGGAGCGCCGCGGCGAGGGCGAAGAGCGTGGCGTAGATGTATGCGTGGGGTCTCCTCATCGCCTCAACAACTTAGTAGCCTCCTCCCTCTTATCCTGGTGTAACAGCATGATTATCATCTCCACGTCTACACCCGTCTTAAGGGCCTCCGTCACCAGCTCTAAATCGGCTGTTCGGCCCCCCAGCTTGAAGTGGACAAGCATTCTGTAGCATGTGCGGGCGTCTGTGCAGTGTTCAGCCATGTGCCAAAGGTCCTTAAACAGAGGCTTAACGCCGCGCATCACATCCCATATCGACGCCTCGTAGATGTCCGCCTCAAGATCTTTCTTGTACCGCTTCTCCGCCGACACTACGTCTCTGAACTTCTCCCGAGCCGTCCTCCATGCTCTCCTCTCTTCCTCCTTTTTCCTCCTCTCAAGCTCCTCAATCTCCCGCTTTTGTTTTTCTAAGATGGAGTAGTAGGGGTATTTCCTCACCCACCTCATCGCTTCGCCTCCTTCTTCACAATCTTCTCAACCTCGCCCATAAGCCTGAAAAATTGCTTACGCCACTGGGCGTGGTAGGAGGCCTTGGGTGAGTGCGCCAAGACAGGCGGGATTTTCTTGGCGTAGGCCCGAGCCACGACGGGGGAGTAGGGTAGGGTGATTGTTGCGGCGGCGTCTTTGTAGTTGATTTTCTCCTCGGCCATGTTTAGGACAAACAATGTGTATTTGGCGTCGGCTTTGAACTCGTTGATGAACTCTAGGCCGGGTGGGTCGGCGACTATTATGGCGATGTCGAGGCGCGGCGTCTTGGCCATGGGTGGGAGGTCTATTACGGCGGCGTCTAGCCGCATCTCCTCAAAGGCCCTCAACGCCGAATCCAGCCTATCTAATGAACGCGTTACGCCCACAGGCACCTCCTCCCTCCCCGCGTGGATGCCCTCTACTGCGTCCACGGCCATAAGCCTAGCCGCCATGGGGACGGGCGACGCGTCGATTAGCCCCACAGACGCCACAGCCGCCGCCATGTACAAAGCGGTGGAGGAGGCAAGCACGGTCTTCCCAGTTGAAGACTTGATGTATGAGAAACCTATCTTAATCATTTCTTTGTGAGTGTGAGTAGCAGTAGAGCCACCCTTAGGTAGGGGTCGTCTCCGCGCTGGAGTAGCACTTTCATCAACACCTCCCGGTCTATGAGGGCAACCAGCTTCTGCGCCACGTCTTCAGGCGCCTTGGCCAAGGCCATCATCAAATGCTCCTCCCACCCGATTTGATCGCATGCCTGCCGGGCGGCCTGCCGAGGCGGCTGGACTGCCGGCTCTATGCTCCGAAGGAGCTGAGGTGGCTGAGGCGTCTCAAGCTCGTTGAGTTTGAGGGCTGTGTGTATCTGAGGCGTTTGTGGCTGAGGTGGCTGAGGCGCCGCCTCCTCGGGTTCGTTGTTGTTGTGGTTTTCCTCAAGGATGTTTACTAGACCTTTTTTGATTTTGAGCATATGGCCCCCGGTGGGGGGCCGAATAAACCCTACCTCTCTATTTGATGTACAGCAGGCCGTTGGCCGTGGAGCCGACCCTTAACATTCCTTCCGTCTTCTCTATGGCGAGGACGGAGGAGCGCGGAACAGCCAGCCCGCATGATAAGTAGACGTGTTGCTGGTCTGCGGTGTAGCGGAACCTGCCCCACACCACCAGCTCGCTCCCCGGGTTCTTCAAGACGGCCTCAGCGGCCTTGCACACCGACGGCGATGAGGTATATGACAGCCCGAAGAAGGCCGCAAGTGCTATAACGGCCATGGCCAGCACCGCCACGAGGTCGAGGTATTCCTCTATCATGGCTTGAAGCGGCAGTAGAGGCTCAGCGCCTTGTAGGCTAGGCCTGGGTAGGCGTTTATCACGCCGGAGGTGGTGCACACGGCGAGCCCCGTTATGCGCTGTATGGCGGAGGGGTCGCCTGCCTCTGCGTATCTATACGCCTCGGGCCAGTAGAGGAACACGGCGGACAGGTCGGTTTTGCGGATTTCGATGGGTTTGATGAACAGCATAGCTGTGACCGCCAGGGCGAATATGGCCGGGATGAACACGAGTTCGAGCCTCATGACGGCTTGAATGGAACCCGGGGAAAAAACCTTACTGGAAAAAATCAGCAGTTTACAACTACCAGCCTCACCTTGACGCCGGACGCCTCTACCTCGGCGGCCTCGGGTCTGAAGTCTGTGCCGGAGCGGCAGGTGGCGGCGTAGTGGGTGATTGTGTTGCCTTCCACCCACGGCATGACTAGCACGCAGTTGGTCAAGGCAATCGTGGCGTTGTTCCGTGTGTAGGTCTTGCCGTGCAGGTCTTGAATCGAGTGGGGGCACTGGCCTAGGCCCAGCACGTAGACCGGTATTGCTCCGGGGCTGGCTCTGTCGGTGAGCATCCACCTGCCGCGTGTGTATGTGTAGTTGGCTGGGTAGTGCCTCACGGCTACTGGAGTGTCTAGATGAAATGCTTTCTCCGCCGCTATAGACGCCGCGGCGGATATGAGGGGCGCTTGGCTGGAGCTGAACATGCCCGATACGGCCACCGCCACCACAGCTGTGGCGGCCACAGCCGCGACCACGGCGAGGAGGTATCTAAAAGTCAGCATGTGCCCACTATTTTCAACTCGCTTCTGGCGCCTTTGGGGTAGCCCACCAAGTCGGCCCAGGTCTTAAACAGAAGCGCAGTCTCGGGGCGCCAGATCGTGACCGTATCGCCTGGCCTCGCGGTCAGCTCCTGCTCCACAAGCGGCAGGACGAGGACGGGATCCCAGGGGAATATCCTAGAGGCGTTGACTAAGAGGCATCTTCCGCCTGCCTCGTCTATCTTGACCCACGTGCCGTTGCGCTGGGCGTAGAAGGCGAAGCCGGCCACGGGGCCGTCCGCCCTCACCCTCACGAGGCCTCTCCACGGGTCGGCCAGCTCAATTCTTGGTTTGGCGAATCTGTTCATTAAGTTGAGCCTTGCCCACAGCTCAGCCTCACCCCAGTAGTCCATAGTGGCTGAAAGTTGCGACGCGTAGTCCGCCTCCCCCAGCAACGACCCTGCCTTCACGGACGCAGGTATGCACGAGAACTGCGTCTGTCTTCCCCCTTCGCCGAAGGCGTTTACGCCGTGGAAGTACGGAGCGCCGCTGAGGTAGAAGAGTATCGTGGCGTCGAGGCGTGGTGTGTTGAAGTACAAAGGCGCCTCCGTTGCGGTCTTGATTCTGTACGAGACGTCGTGAGAGACAAAGAAGACGAAGTGGTGGCGCCCCTCGTCGTCTTCCACGACGACACGTATAGGCCCAGTCCAGTTGACCGGCGTGACGTAAACCCCGCCGGCATTTACATAAAGCGGCTGACAGGTCGGAAGCGGCGCGTAGCTGCGGTGCCAGCCGGGCCCTATGTAGACTGCGTCGAGGAAGTCCCACCTCTTCGCAACTTCATGGAGCCTGTAGCTCCTAACCCATCTGTACTCCACGCCGCCTCTGCCCCGGCTCACCACGTATCCCATCTCCACGTACACCCTAACCGCCGTCTGCTTGGGCCTGCCTAGGTACATCAAGAGGAACGAGTAGCCGGCGCCCGGCAACGCCAAGTCGGCGGTGGGGCCTGGCGCCGGGCCCCAAAGCGCCGGCTTAAAGTCGGCGCATATCAACGAGTTGCACGCCGTAGTCGGCACTAGGTACAGAGCCCAGGGGCTTGTGGAGTTAGGCACCATAGAAGCCACGCCGAGAGGCAGGGCGTCGGTGAAGCCAGGCGGCCTGTTGTCCCCCTCCACCGCTTCAAACACGTAGTTGTAGAATTCTCCCTGGGCGGTTTGGTGGTAGAGCCGCCCGTAACTCGTAGAGGTGTATCTGTATTCCGGATTTCTGTATACAGACCCCAGCATAGACACGTGATGAGGCACCGCCGTGCGGCAACTACCTTCTACATCCCAGTCGCCGGTGCCGGGATTAAACCCCCAGCCCCTGAGGTGGTATACATACCAGTAGCGGAGCACCGGGTCGCCGACGACGATGTTCATGAAGTCTTTAAAGCCTTGACACGGGCCGTAATGTTTGAGTGTCATCCAGTCTACCAGCTCTATTTGGTGAATGGGCCACTGACCGCCCGGCCTGCCTACGCGTGAGTAGCCCGTCCACGTTCCGTTTACCTTGGTAGCGATGCGTTGTAAGTAGGTGCAGTGAAGGAGCTGGCTCGGCCACTGTCTGCAGGGGTCTGGCGGCGCGTACCAAGCCGTCGTTACAGTTCTAAATCCCTCATCTACGGCGGCGGCGAAGCCCGCCCACTTGATGCCTGCTACACTAGGCCAATCTCTTCTCTGTGCGTTGTATCTCAGCTTAGCCTTTTCGCCGGCTTCTTCGTAGTGATCTGCCATAAGTCTCCCCTCTTGGTCTACGGCGCGTAGGTACGTCCCTGGGTAGGAGTTTATCCAGAGGCCGCCGCGTGCGTCGAGGCGCCACAACACGGCGGCGTGGAGATACGCAACAGAGCCCAGAGGCATGTGGACTCCTACGGGCGTTCTGCCTATCAGCGCGACCCCGCCGCCCCCCAGCGACTGGAGCGGATCCAGCGCCAGCGCCACATACGGCGTTAAGGTAAACGGCGTCTTGTGGGCGACTGCCGCAAGAGTCCAGTTCCACACCCACCTGTCGCCGACCCACGTGGCGTTGCCCTCCCAGCTTATGATGAACCCCTCGGGAGGCCTCACGTTGGAAGCTCCGACAACACGTGATATGTACAGCGGAATTGGCTTCGGCGGTCTGGCTTCCACATACCCCCATCTGGTGGGCACGGCAAGCACGTTGACGGTGATCTGTGTCCTAAACGATAAACCCTCCCACGGCATGCTGTATATGCTCCACGTGCCTGCCTCGTCTGTAGACACGGCGGCGGTGTCTGAGGGGTAGTCTCCATGGATTCTTCTGTTTGTGTAATACAGCGGAGAGGGTATCACGGCCTCTACTCCGTATCTCTCAACCTTGTCGCCTGGCCTCTTCCCGTTTATCGCAAGAGCTCTCCAAAGTTCTGGAGACGATGCCTGCGTCACTTTGTTCTCGCCCTCGAACGGTGTGCAACTTGGCCACGTAGATGTGGTCGGCAGTTGCGTACAGAGCGGCGAATAGAACCAGCTGAATTTATCCGGCCTCAGCGAGACGTATAGAGTTTTGGTTTCTGAGTGTGAGACCGCGTTGGTGGGTACTGTGAAGGTGATGATGGAGGTCTCGCGGGGCGGCGTGGCGTTGACCAGCCAGTAATGCCGTATCTCAGTCCACGTCCATTCTCCGTATCTTAGCCTGGCGGTGCACATGTACCGCTCTAGCGTCCACGGCTCCGGTCTCCAGTACTCCACCGTGACGCTGTAGGTTAGGCTTCTGTCCCACTCCCCACTAGTCAAGTATTCAGCCATGTATATCCGCGTGACGTTGTAAAACGGCGTATCCCAAACCGTGACCCTCGGGGTGTCTCCAAAGAAGGCGTAGAATCGGCCAAAGTCGAGACCCATTACGGGACCGACTGCGCCGAAGCTGAACGAAATAGGAACGCCTTGGCTTGTGTCCACGTTGCCTCCCCATATCTTTGTACACCTCACATCTTCGACGGTGACCTGCGCCCACATAAGCGCCGTCAATGCTAGGACTAGGATTAGGCGCCGCATGAGAAAAAGGATGACCGCCTATGGAAAAACCTTAACTAGGTGAAGGAGAGTCTGTCGTGGGCGTGTCGCTTCTTTGCGATCCAGACGACGCAGAAGCATACTGCGCCGGACAGGTTAGCGGTAGTTTTAATGGGTAGTCTACGACCAGAACATATAGCGCCGCCGCCGGCGCGGCGACGTACAGCTTGGCGGTGTCGCTGGCGGCGTTGTAGACGGCGGCCCACTCGGCCTTGACCAGCTCCACAAGTCCTACATCTGCGCCTACTATGGGGTCTAGGCCTACGGCGGGGGGTCGGCCCCACGCCGTGTAGTAGATGTGGAGCCAGCTGTAGTATTGGGTGAGGTTGTGCGGCACTGCGGCGTAGACGTCAAGCCACGGCAGTGGGTCGAGGGAGTGCCTAAGCTCGATCTCGTAGAGCACGGCAGGCTCGCCCCGGGGAAGTGCGGTATATCTGCACCTCGTCACATTTATATAGATCTGGTAGACTACGTTACTCCCTTCTCTCTCAAGTCTGTACCCCACCGGCAGGTGTACCGGGAACGTTGTCCACTGTCTCGTGCGGTAGTCGTAGGCGGTGGCGTTGGCTTTTGCCACCCTCACCACGTTGACGGAGGTGCGGAAGCGCGGCGTCGAGTCCACCTTGGGGAATGAGGGGAGGTTGCTGGCCAGCCACCCCTTGGCGCCGTAGAGCTGGTCTGCCATGTTCACTGACGTAAGATTCGGCGTATGCGCCGCGGCGTAGAGCACTACGAAGGCAACGGCGGCCAACGCGATTAGGCCGTACGCCAGCGACCACATACTAACACTCCTTCAAGAAGGTCGCCCTGGCGTTCATGGCGGAATCCTCCGACTCAATCCACACGGTGGTTGAAATCCAGTGCACCGTGTAGCTGTGGTGCTTCGGCCCCGGCTTGTTCCATGTCCATATCAGCGTCTTGCCGCTAGTCGGGACGGACACATACACCTCATGCCAGCGCCATCCCCACGTGTAGACGCGGATGAGGACGATGTCTGTCTGGGTGAAGGTGAGGCGCCAAACCTCCTTTCTGTATAGAAGCGGGTCGTGTGTCCAACGGCTGGAGTCATCTTCCCAAGCTAGGAGGAAGTCGGCAAAGGCGCCTGCGGGGCGTGTCACATATAGAGGCCACCATGGGTTCATGTACACAGTCACGTAGCTGTATCCTCTCTTCCAGTAGTTGGTGAGGTCGAAGATCTTGAGCGATGTGGAGGGCCGTAGGTCTTGCGTGTTGTTTGACGTAAACACCTGCGCCCTGACTAGGTCTGTTATGCGGACTTGAGCCGTCAAGGTGTGCCACTCGTCGAGGAGCGGCGGCGCGTATATATGTACGCGGTAGATGCCCGCCACCGGGATGGAGAAGGATACAGAGCCAGGTATTGTAGTTGTGCCCGAAGCCACCGGCCGCCCCTCTTCGTTGTACACCACTACAGTGACCACGTAACGCTCTGTGAGGTTTCCGTCGAATCTGATGGTGTATGATGTACATCTCAAGTCTGAGCTGATGTGGACGTTGACGATAGGCAGTTTCGGTCCCAGGACGTCGCGGCCGATTCTCGGCGGGGAGCCGTCGCACGACGCGTATACTATTCCGTTGATCACCCAGAGGTACATTGCTGAGCCGCATGTGGCGCTCTCCCCTATCTCCAGCGGCCTTCCGTCTGCTCTGTAGGCCCATCCGTACCTCGCCGCCTCCCTTGTGCCTAGGTAAAGCGCGGCGTAGTTGCCGTACTGCCGTATCCAGTAGCCGCCCGTAAGCTTGAAGGCGCAGTCGGAGCACGCCGGCACCGGCGAGGTGCCCTCCCCCGCGGGAAACAGCGTAGCTATGACGGCGGCGGCGAAGGCCGCAAGCCCAGCAAATATGAGGATGTCTCTGAAGGTGATCATGGCATCCCAGGACAGCTGTACTGGACGAGAAGCCACCTGCCTCTGGAGGTGAGCCCCACCGGGACGCAAGTGCTGTCCACATTAGTTCTGTTTATGTCGAAGGGCGGCGGGCACCACAAACCTGTGTAGGGGTCGGGCCCGATCCTCACGGGGGCGCGTGTGTATCTGGTGCAGTTGTAGCCGCCGGGGTAGATTGTAAACACGGCCGCGAGGGTGCCGGGCACCCCCAGGGCTCTTCTGAAGGCCTCTACGTCGCTTCCTGCGTACTCCACCGCGTAGAGTCTGCCTGTGTGGTTGTAGACGTAGACCTTTACAGTCGGCGCGTCTTTTGAGGGCGCGGCAGGCACCTCGACTATTTTCGACGGTAGGAACGGCTTGATAGTTGCCATTGCCATTACGAACAGAGCCGCGAGGGCTGTTACGAAGACCGCCGCCGCTATGAAGTCCTCCATGGATGAGGAAAAAGAGGCGGGGGGGAAAAACCTTGAAGAACCAATGAATCGCCCGCCTACTCCTCAGCCATCTTCTTCTTGTATATGACGAAGGCGGCGATTACTCCGGCTAGGGCGGCAAACAGCACATACATCAGCGGATCGATGCCCTCCTCGCCTCCAGACGGCTGGACAGCCAGCTGTGTCTTTAGGGACGTCAGCTGGGCGTTTAGGCCGGCCAGGGTCTGGTTCATAGAGGCGAGCTGGGTCTTGAGGTGGTCGTTTTCGGCCTTGAGTTGTGCCAGTTGTGACCTGAGCCGGTCGTTTTCGGCTTGGGCGGCGCGTAGGTTGGCTTGGAGCGCCGTCACCTCGGACTCCCTCTGCCGCAGAGCCTCCTCAAGGGCGCGCCTCTGCGCCTCTAGAGCTGTGAGCTGGGCCTCCAGCCTGGCGATCAGCAAGCCCGCGTCGGCTTTAGCGCCCTCCAGCTCAGCCTTGAGGGCTTTGAGCTGTTCTGAAAGGCTGGCGACGTGTGCCAAGAGGGTTAGGTTGGCTTCCGGGATCTTGAAGACGGCCTTCGTCGAGGGGTCTAGGTACCAGCCGGCGGGGATGTAGCTTGTGAAGGTGCCCGCGGGCGTCACTGCTGTGGTGTTTGTGGCGTTGATGAACTCCACCTGGCCGCTGTAGGCGGTGAAGCGGAGGGGGAGCCACCTCAGCCAAAGCCACATGGAGCCGTCTCTGGAGCAGTAGACGTCGGCGATCCAGAGCGCTCCGCGGGCTGTTTTCAACACGTTGTGCACATCCACGGCGATGTATCTGCACTGGGAGTAGAGGTACTGCATGACCGCCTGCGCCTCGGCCGAAGAACCGTGGAAGGAGAGCCCCGCCTGTGTGATGTAGACCGCCGTGTTGTTTACATAGGCGGTGAAGTGGGTGGCGTTCACGGGGTATGCCTGCACCAGCTTTGCATGCGGCGGGATCCAGCTGACGTACGCTACTACATAGGCCGCCAGCAGTAGAGGCGTTAACCAGATCCACTTCGCTTTCGACATGCCCCTCTGTCAATCACATAAGGAAAAACCTTACCGAGGAGGGGCTGAGAAGAGAGATACGAAGAAGAGAAGAAAGAAGGAGAGGGAAAAAGGGGGTGGTTTTCTTACGATATCCCTACTGTGACGACGCCCTTAGCGATTTGCACCGTCTTGCCGCTTGAGGCGTCTACGGCGTATATGACGTAGGTGTACTGCGTGCCAGGTGCTAGGGACGAAGTTGCGCTGAATCTGCAGGTGGCCGACTGGCCTGCCGACAGCGGCGGGTTTATGCTGTCGGACGGGACGTTGGTTTGGACGCTTCCGTCCCGTGCCACTATACATCTGCCGGTGATCGGGATACCCAGGTCGGTGCCAGACTGGGCGTAGGCTATGTACACGGCGCTCAGCCTCCCGTTGAGCACCTCTACGGTGACGTCGAAGCCTGCCCTGTCCGCGGTGGCTATGGCGTTTGCTCTGAGGCTTTCGGCTGCGGATTTGCCCATGCCTTGGAACGTGAGCAGGCCTATCACCCCCACTATTATGAACGCCGCGGCGATTAGCAACGCCTCCACTGTGGTTAGGCCTCTCATTTTGGTTTTGGTTTTGAACTTAGGCATGGGCCCATGGACAGCCGGC
>Ga0080008_131557_pt1 | contig 10563 bp, 10 predicted proteins | sample ConCONMetagenome_FD_69211 | JGI IMG/M metagenome (GOLD analysis project Ga0080008, IMG submission 69211) | Hot spring microbial streamer communities from Conch Spring, Yellowstone National Park, USA - CON_C (SPADES assembly) (version 2) | ecosystem: Environmental > Aquatic > Thermal springs > Hot...
CAGCTGTTACCAGGGCTAGGCCTGTAGACACAATGGATACTATGGATGCTAGGATGAACGTGTTAGCTACAGGCCCGAAGTCGTAGCCTGTTAGAGCTACTACCCGTGTGCCCCCCACATGGTATACCTTGTAGAGCTCCCCATCAGGTGGGATCTTAACGTACACGTAGGCTAGGCCACTGCCCATGTTTACCACGAGTGTTCCGATTACGTAAGCGACTGGTAGTATGAGAAGTAGTGTGATGAAGGCTATAGGCGTTAGTAGTAGGAGCCTGGACAAGCCTGGACAACCCTAGCCTCTAGCCTCCAACAACCTCAGGATACCCTCATACCTCTCGATGGCAGCCTTCTTAACGGAGCTCATGAAGGCTGATCTGAAGCCTGCATCCTCAGCCACCCTCTTGTTAATCTCCATAGCGTAGTCCTTGGTGAACTTCACAGTCCTACCCTCCACTGTTATCGTTAGAGGCGAGCCTAACATTAGAGCTATTGATCTAAGCTCGTCCCCGCTAATAACACCTCTATTGTACAACTCTACAGCCTTAACCCACACCCTCTTGAGCAAGGTGTTAGCATCAGAGTCGGCTATGGCGGCCTCGAAGTAGAACATGGCAGCTCTCTCCCACAAAGCTGCATCCTCGGGGTTGTAGTCGAAGATGTTACCCTTAACCCTCTCGTAGACCTCCTCAAGCCCTGTACCCTCGGGTTTAACGTATGGTAGGAAGAGGAATAGCTCTGCTAGAGCCCTCTGACCCTCAGGGCTTAGAAGCCACTTTATGAACGCTAAGGCCGCCTCCTCATTCCTAGTGTTAACAGCTATGGCTACGGGGGTTATATCGGGTATAACCTCACCCCTAGCTGCTACGAACCTAGCTTTACCACCGCTAGCCTCCTCAGCTCTTATACCGTAGCGTAGAACTGTTGGAGCCAGGCCTGATACACCTAGGGCGACGTCATCCCTAGCCTTCTCGGCGCTCTCAACAATGTATGATAGGGCCCCCACTACTGTTAGGAGAGCCCACCCCTCATCCCAACCCTTCTGTAGCATCATCTGCATTATCCTAGCAGCGGTAGTACTCTTACTAGGCTTAGGGAACGATACCAGGGCCTCCCCAGCTAGTAGGGGTTTAGCGTAGATGGGGTTGAGGAGGTCTCCCCAGGACGTGGGCTCCGGGAGGTTGTACTTTGACAGGAACGCTGTGTTCACAGTATAACTGTATATGGTCCTTGCGACTGCTATGAAGCATACCGAGCCATCAGCCCTCCTGTAGATCTGAGCTCCTATACTCGTAGCAATGCTGATGGCCTCAGGATCCCTTATAGGCTTGAGGTAGCCCTTATCACATAGGTCCTTGTAGACAACATAGCCGCCATGGAAGAACAAGTCAGCCCTACCCTCTCTAGCGTAGATAGGCCACTTAGACACGTCCTCCTTGAGGAAGACGACATCGACAATACCATAACTCTTGGCGATATCACTCGCTAGAAACCTAGACCTGAGAGCCTCACCCTCCTGTGGAGCAATCCTGGTAACAACCGTTAACCTGACAGGAGCACGGGTAGGGGATTCCGTAGGCGTAGGAGCCCTGACAGGAGCACGGGTAGGGGATTCCGTAGGCGTAGGAGCCTTGGTAGCCTCCTCCCCCTCACCGGGAGCCTGTAGCAACCTGAAGCCCGCAAGTAGACCAGCTACTACGACCACGAGAACCACAATACCAGCCCACACCCTGAGCAACCCCAGCCCTAAGATCTTCGCCTTCAACCAAACCACCTCCTTCAATCAGAGGGGTTGCATACGGGGGATTGTTAACTGTTAGCTACATAGACCCTATAGGCGTGTATTGATGTATAGAGGTAACGAATTTAAAATAGGTTTAACTCCTAAACTCCCACATGGTGGTGGAGTGTGGGGTATAACGCCTCCAGACCCCTAGTTTTAGGTCTAGCCATAGCCCTCCTACTCTTAATCCTAGGAGCCTACATCATCTTCATGAGGGGTACACCTACAAAAGGAGGTGGTTGAATGGCTTTAAATCGTAACAATAACCAGGTTATAGCTTACGAGATCAAGGCATAGAGTACGCGGTTACCTTTAACCTAAAGTAACCTCTTTAAGTCATGTAGCTTCACGGGAGCTCCATGAATGGAATTCGTGATGATCTCTCAAACAACACGATTGTGGGAGTTACCTTGGCCTACCGTTAGCTCTAGTCTTCATGTTAACCCCCCGGTTTACAGCGTACTATTTTTAACTATGAGCTCCTGAGTTTTAACCAGGGGAGCCTGTTGAAGGCTATGGTTTTGAGGGAGCATTGTGAGATTAGGGTTGAGGGTGAGCCTAGGAGGTATCCCGGTCTGCCCTTGAAGGATGAGCCTTTGGATTTGATGGATGTTGATGTGCCGGAGCCTGGTTTCGGCGAGGTTTTGATCAGGGTTTCTGCTTGTGGTGTCTGCCAGACTGATGTTGATATAGTTGAGGGTAGGAGGGTTTGCAAGCTCCCCGTTATACTAGGGCATCAGGCTGTCGGGGTTGTTGTTAGGGTTGGTGGTGGTGTGTCCGGGGTTAGGGTTGGTGATAGGGTTGGTGTAGCCTGGATTGGCTGGGGTTGTGGTTCTTGTAGCTACTGTGCTAGGGGTGAGGAGAACCTATGCGGTTCCTTCAAGGCTACTGGTTGTGATTTCGATGGCTGTTACGCTGAGTACATGGTGGCCGGGGAGGGCTACGTCTACAGGCTACCCGATGTGTACGACGACTTCGAGGCGGCACCACTACTATGCGCTGGAGCCATAGGCTATAGGGCTTTAAGGCTACTAGGTATGAGGGATGGTCTAACACTAGGGCTCTTCGGCTTCGGAGCATCAGCCCACCAGGTACTACAGGTTGCTAGGAAACTCTACCCGTCATCAAGGATAATAGTGTTTACGAGGAGCAGGGAGCACGCCGCCCTAGCCGAAAGCCTTGGAGCGGACTGGACCGGGCCTCCGACAGCTGAGCCCCCGGAGAAGCTCGATAGAGCCATAGACTTCACGCCCGTGGGGGAGGTGACGGCTAGAGCTCTCAACCTACTAAAACCCGGGGGGAGGCTGGTGGTGAACGTTATAAGGAAGAGGAGCTCCATAACCCTAGACTACACAGAGCACCTGTGGATGGAGAGGGAGGTTAAGAGTGTGGCTAACGTTACGAGGAGGGATGTAGTAGAGTACCTCGAGGTAGCTGGTAGAACCCCTGTAAGGGTTACAGTTAACGTTTACAAGCTTGAGGACGCTAATGAGGCTTTAAAGAAGGTTAAGGTTGGGGGTGTTACGGGAGCTATAGTCCTTAGACCTTGAAGGTCACCTTATCCCGAGTGCAGGGTATATCTCCTCGTCTATCCTCCTCCTAGCCATCCTATACATCTCCTCGTAGAGGTTCCTACCCTTAGAGTCTATCACTACAGTTAGCGGTCCTAGGTTCTCAACTTCAAGCACCCACATCGCATCTGGTACTCCCAGATCTAGCCAGTGTACGTCCAGGACCCTCTTGACCTGCTCAGCCTGTAGTGCCGCCGCCCCCCCAGGGTACACGGTGTACACAGCTCCAAACCTCTTGCAAGCCTCAGCCGTCCTAGACCCCATGCCCCCCTTGCCTATGACCATTCTCACCCCCGTCTTCTCTATGATATCGTACTCGTAGACCTCCATTCTAGTACTCGTTGTAGGCCCTATGACGACCACCTCCCACCTATCACCTACCCTCCTGACCACGGGGCCTGCATGGTATAGGGCTAGCCCCCTCACGTCTACTGGTAGCCTTTCACCCTTTGATAGGAGCTCCACAGCCCTCTTATGACCTGCATCCCTCATTGTAACAGCTACACCTGTAAGGTAGACGACGTCACCTACGTTAAGCTCCCTAATCTCATCCTCTGATAGAGGGGTTCTAAGCTTGTACTCAGCCACCTCACACCACCTCCTTGTTCAAGTGGGGGTGGGTTGTGTACTCGACCCCGCCATCAGCGTAGATCCTCATCGTAGCTCTACGTGCAGCCCAGCAGTTCATGGCTACTGCTACGCTAAGGGTTGCAGGGTGTCTTGGAGCGTAGTCCACGTGTACATCTAGCGCTGTAACCCTACCACCCATCCCGTGAGCTCCATAGCCTATACTGTTTATAGCCTGCAGTAGCGTCTCCTCGAACTTGGCAACCTCGGGATCCTCATGTCTAGCACCCACTGGCCTGGTCAAGCCTTTAGCTGCAAGCTTCATAGCCATAGCTACGTTAGCCCCTATACCGACACTAACTATAACCGGGGGGCAGGGCTGGGGCCCTGCTTCGTAGACAGCCTCTATGACGTACTTCATAACACCCTTAAGCCCCTCCGCTGGCGTGAGGTTACGAGCTCTAGCTACAACCTCGCTCCCACCACCCTTAAGGAGTACTGTTACCTCAGCGTAGTCAACACCCTCAACAATCTCCCACTCAACCCAAGGCATATACCTCCCGGTATTATCACCCGGGTTTCTGCCTGTGAACACATCTATAGTGTTAGGCCTCAATGGGATCCTACGTGTAGCCTCAACAGTAGCCCTCCTAAGTATGGATGGTAGGAGGCCTATGTAGGGGAACCTATCACCAACCCTAACATAGAACATCACAACCCCGGTGTCCTGGCATATAGGCAGCCTCTTAGCCCTAGCAATCTCAACATTATCAATCATAGCCTTAAGAAAACTCCTTGTAACAGGGTTATCCTCAACCTCATAAGCCCTCCTAAGAGCCTCCTCAACATCACTTGGAAGCCACACAGCTGCAGCCTCTATAAGCTTAACCGTAGCCTCTAGAAGCCTATCCTCCAGGCTTGAGCTCAAAACAAACACCAGTACTATGGGCTACACCCTAGAGTTAAAAATTTATATCCATACGTTAAGATACAAACAGAAGCTAGATCCAAGGCCATCTATCGAGGGAGGCTAGCGTCGCTACAATGTACACCCCTCCTATCAGCGAGTCAAGCTCATCCCTCCTACCCCTTAGGCTCCTATCAAGCTTAAGGAGCTCATGTAGGCTCCTCAACTCAAACCCCCCGGTATCCAGGATCCTCCTGTTAGAGGCTAGGTCCACGTATGCTCTGAACACCCCCATTACCACGTTCTTCTCTCCACCCGCTCTCCTAGAAAGCTCTAGGATCAAATCGATATCCCTTAAGTTCAACATGAAGCCTGTATCAACACTGCTTAGGAGCTCGAAGAGATGCCCTAGTGTTAGACCTTCAAGTGATATCCTACTCCTGGTGACACCCCTACCCTCAAGGTACGATAGGATCCTGGACGCCCCCACAGACTCCATGCCCTCCACCAGCTTGATGCTATCATCAGGGGAGCTCCTATACAATGTGTAGAGGAGGGACTGCCTCAAGCTACCCTTCAAACCCCTACCCTGAGCGTCCGACACGCCTTTGAGAGTTGAAAGCGTTAGAGTTGCTACAGCCAACCCTACCAGGGGCCTCAACCCTGTTAGTTGCATTGAGCTCCTCAGAGCCTGGGCTACCAGACCCCCGAGCCCGAGGTTCTGGGCCGTAATCCTACCCTCGGCCAGCTCCCTACCCCTCAGGTACGCTTTATCCACGAGCTCCACTAGCGGTATAGCCTCTAGGAGTCTTAGCTCGAACTCGTGATCCAACGTTAACCTGTTAACAGTCCCTGGTTTGAACGGCGCTGATAGGGTTATGAAGATGAGTGCTTTCAAGTGTAACGTTTCCCTCAGCACAGGGTAACCCCCGGTTATTAGGGTTGTGGTTGGAAGTTATTACAGGGTGTTCGAGCCGTGCATAGGGTTAGGTTTAAGGTGGTTACACAGAGCCCCGTGGAGCTACCTAACGTCATTAGGGTTAGCTCTGAGGCTCTCAGGGCCTCCGGTTGTGTTACCTACGAGAGGCCTTCGTGGGTTCTAGCTGGTTGTGGTGATAGGGTTCTCGTTAAGGTCTACATGCAGATGTCCAGGCCTCTGGGAGAGCTCCTGGGCTTCGAGGGGGTTTCCGTTGTGGAGCTTGAGGGCGCTAGTGCATCTGATGTAGTTAAGGTTGCTAGCATCCTAATGGGGGCTTTTGAGAGGGCCGGGCTGGGGGTCGTCATGGAGGGTTAGAGGTAGTGCTCCTAGTAGCCGTAGTACCTGAGTCTTGCTACTGCTAGCCTCCTCCTATCAACGAAGAGGGGTGCTATCAGGAGCCCCGCTAGGAAGCCCCCAATGTGTGCCCAGAATGCCACCCCAACGCTAACCCCGGCTCCAGCAGCTATGAGGCCCATTAGTAGCTGGTATAGGAACCAGAACCCAATGTACACTATGGCTGGTAGGCTTAGGAACATCGGGATCCAGCCCCAGAAGGCTATAACCCTAACCCTACCGTAGGGGAATAAGAGCATGTAGGCTCCCAGCACCCCCGATATAGCCCCTGAGGCCCCCACAGCTGGAATGTACATGTCCTGTGGGCTCCAGGCAACCGTTACAAGCACGTGGGTTAGAGCTGCTATGACACCTGATACAAGGTAGAAGATGGCGTACCTAAACCTCCCCATGACGAACTCAATGTTATCACCGAATATGTAGAGGTATAGCATGTTGCCTAGCAGGTGCACCAAGCTACCATGGAGGAACATCGACGTTATCAGAGTGTACAGCCTCTCACCGTTGACTATGAATGCTGGTATAACACCTAGCTCTATTATGACATGGTAGTAGCTTCTAGCACCTGGAACGAGAAGCCATGGAGCTAGGACGCCTACGATGAAGAGTACTGTGTTCAACGCTATAAACGTCATGTTGACTAGAGGGGGCTCCCCATATCTTGACTCCTCATCGCCGATAGGTACACCCAACCTGCTAAGACACCGGGTACAAACTTCTACTAACAGGGTTTTTTAAGCGTTAAGACTACCCTTTTTAAAGGTGTACCCTCTTGACCACGCTTGCATCGAAGGTAAAAGCTTTCATAGAGCTCACCAAGCCTAGGCAGGCTGCCCTACTCCTACTCACAATGTATGGTGCCTACTTAGCCTCAGGAGCCCCCCTGGATCCCATCATGCTCCTTAAGCTAACAGTGCTAGGGTTTACAGCTGTTGGTGGTGTGACTGCTCTCAACATGTACTTCGACCACGACATAGACTCTGTGATGAGGAGGACTTCGAAACGCCCCCTACCATCGGGGAGGATTAGCTTCGGGGAGGCCCTCCTAGGTGTTACGTTGATGCTTATCATAGCTGTCACCGTAGCCTCCACTATTAACGAGTACGTTCTATTCGCTGTACTAGCCGGGCTATACTTCGACATCATAGGCTATACGGAGCTCACTAAGAGGTTTACAGCCCTCAACATCGTTGTTGGCAGTATCGCTGGCTCAATGCCAGCACTCGGTGGTTGGGCTGCGGGCGCTGGGGCTATAACGCTACCCGGGGTCCTCCTAGCACTTGTTGTCTACGCATGGCAACCCCTACACGTGTGGTTCCTAGCCTACTTCCTAGAAGAGGATTATAGGAGGGCTAACGTGCCTATGGCCTCCTTCAACTACGGTGTTAGGGTGTTCTCAGCACTAACCATAGCACACCTCGCTATAATGGCTTTAGCAGTGTGGATGTTCGCTTTCACGACCTCGAAAGGCTATATGGCGGCGCTACTGTCAACCGTGTTCATATTACTGGCTTCGGTTAGGGTAGCGTACTTCGTTAGAAGCCCTTCGAGGGCCGAGGCTTTAAGGATATTCAAGTTCGCCACCCCCACACTAGCCATAGTCTTCGTGCTAGTACCACTAGAGGTTCTAGCCTCAAAGCTACTAGTGCTATCGTGGTGAGATCCCGGTGTACGGCTGTAGAGGTCACAGGGCTATAGCCTGTATCGGGCTGGCCCTAGCAGGTCTAGGAGCCCTAGCAACCCTCATAGTTCAAAATCACGCTCTAACACTTCTAAAACTATCCCTCATCCTAGCATCACTCTCAACACTAACCCTCCTCTTAGACTCGCTAGCCCTACTGGTAGCCTATACAACCCTCCTACTCCTATCACTAGCCTCGGTGAAGCTCCTAGGAGCCCCGGTACTTGTAGCGGTACTAGCACCACTAACCCCAATAGCCCTCCGTGCGCTAACGAAGCCTGAGGTTGCACTCTCAGGGCTCAGCACCGCCCTAGCATCAACACTCCTCCTCGTGGAAGGAGCTCTAACACTAGCACCCTACATCGTGGCACAGGCCATCCTAGCAGTTCTAACATCGAGAAGACTTCATAGCATCGTACTCCTAGCAGCTCTAGCAACAATACCCTTCGGGGTAACACCAGCTATAACAGCATCCCTCCTATCAACAATACTAGTGATATCAGCTGGAGGCCTCATACAAAAGGTTGGATGCCCCTTCAGGGTGGATTCGAATGTTGTGTTCTCCGGGAGCCTGCTAGCAAGCATAGGGGTTGTAGCTCTAGCGTTATGGGGTTGGAGTAGCCTAGCAGCCGGTCTATGGATACTAGGGTTCCTCCTGGCAACCTCAGGGGTACTTGTTCCTACGAGGGCTCCATCTTAGAGATCCCAGAACCCCGGGTCACGTGGAGTGTCTACGTTCACTTAGTAATTGTAGGGCTTTCAGGCTATCGGATTTCTTAGGAATAGCCAGCCTAGGGCTACCTTTGGGAGCAGGGGCCCCGTTATAGCCTATCCCGTATAGGTGGAACGGCCTTCTAAGCCAGTTAGCCTCTATTAGTGCTTTTGCAGCCTCCACTACAGCCTCCTCCCTACTCTTAGCACTTCTAATCCTTGATAGTAAGTCAACCCTCTCACCCCCCCAGTTTATACACGGGCTTAGCCTGCCTGAGGAGTCCAGTCTTAGCCTGTTGCACCCAGAGCAGAATACCGGGTTAGAGTACGGTCTGACGATCTCGACCACAGCTCCGTTGGGTAGCCTGTACACAGGTCTATTGTGGAGGCTTCTAACCTCAACAGTGGCCCCCATCTCCTTAAGCTTCTCCTCCACGAGGCTGAGGGGGAACCTATGGGTTTTAAGCAGTCTAGCCCCCATACCGACCGGGATCAACTCTATCAACTGTAATGCTACCCCAATGCTCCTAGAGAACTCTACCAAGTCGAAGACCTCATCCTCGTTAACACCCTTCAGTATCAGAGCGTTAACCTTAACCCTAAGGCCTGCGTCCACGGCAGCTCTAACACCTCTAATAGCCCTATCGAGGCCGTCAACACCAGTTATAAACTTGTACCTATCCCTCCTAAGACTGTGGATTGAAACATTAACCCTCCTAAGCCCGGCATCGGCTAGGCGTTGTGCTAGAGCTTCGAGGAGCATACCGTTAGTCGTCATAGATATATCGCTACCAGGAGCGCTGGACGCCAGAGCCCCGATAATATCCACGATATCCCTCCTGATAAGAGGCTCCCCCCCGGTTACCTTGAAACCCCTAATCCCTATCATCCAGGCTGCCTCAGCAACAACACTGTAATCCTCCGGGGTCATAGCAGGGGGTTTAAAGCCCGGTCTTGCAGGGGCCCCGAGGGGGTCGCCTTCAAGGTGGCAGAAGAAACATCTATAATTACACTCCGCTGTTACAAGCAATCTAAGGCTCTCCAGGGGTCTTCCGTAAGCATCTCTAATCAAAGTCTCCACCGACTCCACCAGCACTGTAGCCTAGCGGTTGTTTAAGTAACCGAGTATATATAACCCTCCTGTTTACTACCTCAATTTACGTAAATGCTGACTGTTTTCTAGACCTTTTTAACTCCACCCTCGTTGTTAGAAGCACTCCTTTAACAGCTCTCTGGGGCCTACGAGCTCCCCTCCTCTCATCCTACGTGCTATAACGTTACCCCCCGCTACCCCTGTTACCGGGTCTCCAACTATTATCGTTACATCGGATCTAGGTAACTCCCAGCTTATGTCATCCAGTGACGTCATATAGGATATCTTGAATGTGAGTATCCCAAGCCTCCTTATAACCTGCCTCTCCACATCCAGGAGCCTCTCCACTAGCAGTGGGTTTTGCTTGTACACGTGTTTTAGAGCGTCAATCCCCATGATTACAGCTATGTCTGGTTTGGGTCTACTTAGATGCTCTAGCTCTAGGCTGATGAGGGCTTCAGGGCTTAGTATTGCGGGGCTTAGTGATACCACCGTTGCTTTCTCCACTACACCTGCTAGCGCTGGCTCCCTAGACTTTATACCCTCTAGTACCCCTAGGATATCGCTCTCTAACCCCCTATAGGATATCACTGTTACACTAGCCTTTGACTCGTAGGCTATCCTCGTAATCCACTCTAAAACCCTCCCTATCGTTAGACTGTAGGGGGTTCCAGCTACTAAGACCACCTCTCCCCCCATAAGCTCCCCTATGGTTTCCTCGAGTGTTTTGCATAGGGTGTTAAACCTCCTCCTAGGCTCCCCCCTCCTCTCAACCTCATACCTTGGGGGTGCTAGGGCAACTATACCTCTACTAGCTGTTATCGTGAATGGCACCTCTGATACCTCCAGGGGGGCTCCTCTAAGCTTCCTAACCTCCATCCTCCTCGCTACGACCCCGTTTCTAAGCTCATGCCTTAGCA
>Ga0080008_145897_pt1 | contig 10539 bp, 11 predicted proteins | sample ConCONMetagenome_FD_69211 | JGI IMG/M metagenome (GOLD analysis project Ga0080008, IMG submission 69211) | Hot spring microbial streamer communities from Conch Spring, Yellowstone National Park, USA - CON_C (SPADES assembly) (version 2) | ecosystem: Environmental > Aquatic > Thermal springs > Hot...
TTCTCCCTTTGAAATTCCATAGCCTTTTTTATCGCGGAATTCACCGCATTTACAATGGCGTTCTCAACGGACCTTATATCCTTCAAGGCATCTGGGTTTATTTTAACCTCCAAAAGCTCACCCGTACCACTTACCACCACTTTTACGTTCCCGTTGTACGCGCTCTCTTCAAATCTGGCTTTTGAAAGTTCCTTTTGAAATTTCTTTGCCTTTTGCTGGAGCTCCCAAAGTTTCTTAAAATCTCCGAACATAAGTGGAAATTCTAAAGTGAAACCTTACAACTTTAAAATATACCAAACGCGTCCGTAGCTCAGCCGGATAGAGCGTCGGCCTCCGGAGCCGAAGGTCGCGGGTTCGAATCCCGCCGGACGCGCTTATGGAAAGGATATGGTATTCGCATTATGAAAAGGGCGTCCCAAGAACCTTGGAGTATTCAAAAAAACCGGTTTGGAAGATCTTGGAAGATACCGCAAAAACCTTCCCAAAGAACACCGCAATATGGTTTGAGGGTTGGAGCTGCACTTATGAGGAACTTTATACCCTTTCGGTAAAATTTGCAAACTTTCTAAGGAGCCTAGGTGTGGAAAAGGGGGATAGGGTAGCTTTAATGCTTCCAAATCTCCCCCATTACCCAATAGCCTATTACGGTACCCTTATGAACGGCGGAATAGTGGTGCAACTAAATCCCCTATATACCCCGAGGGAACTTGAGATAATTTTAAACGATTCTGGCGCAAAGTTTCTCATAACCTTGGACATATTCTGGGGAACGGTAGAGCAGGTTATGGAAAGGGTACCCGTTAAGAAGTTCATAGTGGGAAAGGTGCCGGATTTCCTGCCCTTCATAAAGGGAATCCTATACCCCTTGGTTGCCAAACCAAAACCAAAAGCGGTTCCCTTTGATGGTGAAAGGATCCTTAGATTCTCGGATTTTAACAAATTCTACGGGAGCTTTGATTTTCCGGAGATAGATGTTGAAAACGATGTGGCGGTCCTACAATACACCGGAGGAACCACTGGGATACCTAAGGCAGCCATGCTAACTCATTTTAACCTCGTGGCAAACACATACCAATCCATTTCATGGATGACGAGTTTAGAACCGGGGAAGGAAGTGACTTTGTGCGTTCTGCCGTTTTTCCACAGTTACGGTATGACCGTAGCTCTAAACTTTTCCGTAAAGGTGGGGGCAAAAATGGTTCTTATGCCGAAATACCACACCGATGACGCCCTAAAGCTCATCCAAAAGCACAGGGTTACCCTGTTTCCCGGCGTTCCCCAAATATACGCCTTAATTGCGAACCATCCCAAGGTATCCAGATACGATCTGAGATCCATAAAGGTTTGCATCTCGGGAGCCGCTCCCCTACCCCTAAAGGTGAAGGAGGATTTTGAGAGGATAACCGGGGGAAAGCTGGTTGAGGGGTACGGCCTTTCCGAAGCATCACCCGTGACGCACTGCAATCCAATTTATGGTCTAAACAAGCCCGGAAGCATAGGACTTCCCTTTCCGGATACGGACGCTAAAATAGTGGATGTGGAAACAGGTGAGAAGGAGTTGCCCGTAGGGGAAATTGGGGAACTTATAATAAAGGGACCCCAGGTTATGAAAGGGTACTGGAACAGGCCGGACGAGACCGCCCTAACCCTTAGGAACGGATGGCTATATACCGGAGATATAGCATACATGGATAACGACGGGTACTTTTACATAGTTGATAGGAAAAAGGAGATGATAATAGTGGGTGGGTTCAACGTTTACCCGAGGGAGGTCGAGGAGGTTTTGATGAAACACCCGAAGGTTAAAGATGCGATAGTGGTGGGTATAGAACACCCGATAAAGGGGGAGATTGTGAAGGCGTTCGTGGCACTCAAAGAGGGAATGAGCGCGAGCGCCGAAGAAATAATTGATTATTGCAAACAACACCTGGCACCCTACAAGGTGCCCTCCGAGGTTGAGTTTAGGGCGGAGCTTCCTAGGACCGTAGTAGGAAAGGCTTTAAGGAGGGTTTTGAAGGAGGAGGAGGAAAAAAGGTACAAACCCTATAAGGAAAGTTGAACCTTTTCGGTTTTATACCAGTAAGCTTTAGGGATGTTTTGGATGTTCTTTTGGTTTCGGTTTTTGTGTATTTGGTTTTGAGGGTTTTGGGTGGGATAAAGGTGGTGACTGTGATTGTGGGTTTTGGGATAATTTCCGTTGTGGGGATTCTGGGTAAGGTTCTATATCTTCCCTCGGTGTCGATTTTGGCGTCGGTTATTCAAACCTTCGGAATAGTTCTCCTCATAGTGATATTTCAACCCGAGTTTAGGAAGCTATTTATGGAGATGGCATCCTTTCCCCTGATAAGGTTCTTCGTTCCCCCCGAGAGGGTACCCGTTGAGGAGATAATATCCGCGGTTGAGGAGATATTGAGGAGGAGGTTAGGTGCCTTGATAGTGATAGAGAGGAGGGTACCCTTAAACGAGTACGCGGAGGAAACGGGGGTGATTATGGATGCGAAGCTTTCCTCAGCTCTCTTGATATCAATATTTGAAAAACATTCCCCCTTACACGATGGGGCGGTGATAATAAAGAACGATAGGATAGTGGCATGTTCGGTTATGCTACCTATGAGCGTAAGGTACAAGGAAATTGGGGCGAGGCATAGGGCGGGGGCGGGAATAACCGAAGTATCCGACGCGATCTCAATAGTAATATCCGAGGAAAAGGGTACGATAACCTTATTTCAGAAGGGAGAATCTTATTACAACATAACCGTCGGGAAGTTGAGGGATCACTTGACAAGGCTACTAAAGTATGAAAGAATTTAACAGATTGATCCTGGCGCTCCTGATTTCCCTCATAATATGGGCTTATGCCAAGCTTAACGAGGATTACCAATTTGTACATAGGATAAGGGTTGAATACGAGATTTCCGACAAAAACTTAACTTTACTTGAGGGAACGGATAGCGTAACCTCCTTAGTTTCAGGTAAGGGATTCGCCCTTTTGAAATTCAAGTTTGAGAACCCATCCCTTTTCTATTTCTTGGATGGCTCAAAGTTGGAGGGCACCCTTGAGGTAAGCCCCTCAAACTTAAAACCCAGCCAAAACGTATCCTTAAATCCCATACAACCAAAGGTAATTATGTACTCCCTTGATAGGATAACTACGAAGATTTTGCCCGTCTCACCGACGATAAGGGGAAACCCAAAGCTGGGTTATATTTATCTGGGATGGTCGGTAAGCGAGAACGTGACGGTGGAAGGACCCAGGAGGATCCTTGAGAACCTTGATTCCATCCCAACTTACCCTATAGATATAACGGGAAAGACGAGGGATTTTGAGGTTTTGGCGGAGGTATTTACGGAGGGGTTGAATTTGAAGGTGAATCCCAAAAAAGTGAGGGTTTTTATAATGATAGATTCCCTTATTACGAGGACGGTTCCCGTTTTTCTTGGGGATACGAGCATAAACGTAAAAATTCAGGGTCCGAGCAGGATATTATCTCCAATAGTATCCCTTAGGGGTTCTAGGTTTGGGGATTCCATTTTTGTTGAGGTTCCCGAGAACGTTATAATCTTAGAATCACCTATGAACCTTAAGCATAAGGGGTATTGATAGGAGGAGGAAGAGTAAGTTGGGTATGGAGGCGGAGAGCCAAGGGTCTATCTTACCCGTTTCCCCTAAAGCCCTTGCGGATTGAAGGGCTCCCCAATAAAAGAAAGCCAAAAACATGGAGGATCCGAAAGCCAAAGCCCTTCCACCCCCCCTGATCCCCGCAAAAACCGATAGGGGAAGCCCGATAAAGAGGATTATAAGGTTCATGATAGGGAAAAGGAACCTTACCGCAAGCTCCGTTTCCTCTTCCCAACTTACGAGCTTTGCCTCCTTTAAAAATCTTATCCTTCTAAGGAGTTCGGGGGTTGTCATAAGGGAATCTCCTAGGGGTTTTAAAAATTCCGAGGGCGTTTCCTTTATTAATGTATCCACCACATAAGGGAGATTAGTTATTACCTCGTCGTACCCCTTAAACTCCCTCACCTTTACGCCCTCAAGCCTCCAGAAATTTCCATCAAATGTCGCCTTCACCGCCTCTATCCTCCCCTTTATTTCACCCTTTTCCCCGAACTGAAATATTGTTATGCCTTGCGCGTAATTTTCCTTTGAGTTGATATACCCAAAAAAGTAAAGCCTGTTCCCCTTGCCGAAAAATAGGAGGTTGTTGGCAAACGTACTTGCCGGTAAGTCTTTCCTTTTTTCTATCTCAAATGCTCTTATTTCCGCCGCCTTTAGCCTCCCTTTCGGTACAAGCTCCCAATTAAGGTATATTCCTATCAAAGAATTTACCACACCCAAGAAAATTATGGGTAAAAAGGCCCTGTATATGTCCAAGCCCGAAGCTTTTAGGGCGATTATCTCCATCCTCCTGTTCATCTCCCCAATCGAGAAGAAACAGGCAAGGAGGGCGGCTATAGGCATAAGGAGGCTGAGGAGGTAAGGGATCTGCCAGAGGTAATATCTAACTATGGATGTTGGATGGGGTTTGTTGTCCGCTATCTTGTCCGTCATCTCAAAGAAATTCACCACCACGTATATCATTATAACCCCAAACACCAAAACCACAAAAACCTTGAGATACTCCCTGAGGATATAAAAGTCTATTTTTTTAATCAACTTCCCTGTCCCTTCTCCTTTCCTTTGAAATCTTCTCCTTTTCTTTCTTCACCTCTCGCGAAAGTAGATCCTTCATCTCATCCACTGCGGACATCGGATCCTTTCCTTTCACCTCAACCCTTATGGTTTTTCCCTTTATCTTCAGTATTCCAACCCCTTTATAAACCCCCCTTTCCTCCTCAAGGTGAACATCAAGGTGTTGCACCATATTTGAGAACTTGTCCAAATTCCCCAACCTCTTGCGAATGTAATCCATTAGAACGTCCGTTGCGGGAAAATTCTTTACGAGAACGTTTATCGGATATCCCTCTTCCCTCATAACCGCTATTTTAAGGTTGAAGTTATAATACCAACCTATGCTGAAGGGACTTAGAGATTTCCTTATGCGTGGAAACGTCGTGGATCTCGCGGTGGCGGTTATAGTGGGTGCCGCATTTAATCAAGTTGTAAATTCCCTCGTGGCGGACGTTCTAACTCCCATTCTTGGAGCCTTGGGAGGGATCCCCGATTTTTCGGCTTTAAAAATAGGGCCAGTCGCAATAGGCAGGTTTATAAATGCAGTTTTGAACTTCCTCATAGTTGGGACCGCGATCTACTTTATGGTGGTGGTTCCGATGAACAAGCTAAGCCAGCTTATAAAGGAGCAGAAAACTACGGAGGAGACGAGGTTATTGAGGGAAATATTGGAGGAGCTAAGGAGGGGGAGAAAATCACCTTAACATATCCCAAAGTTTTCCAGTAATCAGCCTCTTTATGTCCAACCCTATGGCGAAAATCGCTATGCTAATTATTATTATTATCCCTATCATAAGGGCGGTGGAGCTTGCCCTCTCGGGGATCCTCTTTCCGGAAAATCCGTAATAAATTTCATCAACAACGAGGTACACAATATGACCGCCATCCAAACCCGGAATGGGAAGGAGGTTTATTATGGCGAGGTTTATGGTTATTACTATCAGGATGGATAGCCAAACGTCAAGGCCGGAGGAAGCGGCGGAAGCCATAACCGCCCCTATGGTTATCGGTCCCCCAACGGATTCCTCAACCTTCGTCTCCCCACTCACCAATTTCTTAAGCCCTTCAAAGAAGAAAAGGGAAAACTTTTTTGTCAAGAAAATTGTCCCATCTATAACCTTCTCCGGACTCGGGGGCCAGATCTTATTGTATTTTACGAACATCCCCAGCTTACCCTTTCCCCCCTCGTACTTCACCGGGAGAATAAAGGACAACATTTCCCCATTTCTTATAACCTCAAGTTTAACCGTATCCCCTTCTCCCTTTGACTGTACGTAAGAAACTAGATCCTGCCAAGAGAAAACCTTAACCGTATCAACTCTAGCTATAATATCGCCGTTTTTTAGGATGTTGTGGGCGGGGAAACCCTTTACCGTTGAACCGACAACTGGGGGTATCCTAAACTCAAGGCTATCGGAATAATCTCCCGATAAATTCAATCTTAGAAGTTTCCCTTCCCTAAATATTTCAACCGTTTTTTCGTTTTTCCCTTTTAGCAATCTTGTTGCCTCTTCCCCGGAATTCGGGATCTTACCGTTTATTGAGATTATTGAGTCACCCCTTTGGAATATTGGAGATTTTGAGGAATATATCTTCGTCGTAAAAACGGAAACTTCCCCGTTGTATAGGGATACAAAGAAAGCCAATATTGGACCGAGGATGAAGGAGAATAGGGGACCCGCAAAGACTATCCAAAGGCGAGCCCACAGAGGTATTTTAAAGAAACTTTGGGGAATTCCGGTGGGACCCTCTTCTTCAAACTTCACATACCCTCCCAAGGGTATCATGGATATCCTGAAATCTATCCCTTTAAAGTTGAAACCCCATATCCTCTTCCCGAAACCTATGGAAAATACTGAAGGTTTTATGCCGACGGATAAAGAAGCTAGAAGGTGCCCAAGCTCGTGCCAAACCACCAAGATCCCGAAACCAAGAACTATACCCAGAAGCTCTATCATCTTGCCACCCCCACCGCTCTAACTTCCCTTATCACTATCACCTTCACCTGTCCAGGATACTGAACTTCTCTTTCTATTGCCCTAGCTATGTCTTCTGCCAAAGCGTAAGCCTCAAGGTCGCTCACCTTTTCCGCGTTCACTATAACCCTCACTTCCCTTCCCGCATAAAGGGCAAAAGCTTTTTCAACCCCGGGGAAGCGGTAAGCGATCCTCTCAAGTTCCTGTATCCTCTTTATGTACTGCTCTATGCTCTCCCTCCTTGCCCCGGGCCTGGCTCCAGATATGGCATCCGCGGCCGCAACTATTGGTGCCAAAATATATTGTGGCTCAACATCCCCATGATGGGCAGCTATGGCATTCACCACCGCCTCTTTCTCCCCGTACCTCTTAGCTATGTTCGCTCCAACTATGGCGTGGGAACCCTCCTCACCCTCAACCACCTTTCCTATATCGTGCAAGAGTCCAGCCCTCTTCGCGTCCTCGGTTGAAACCCCCAGCTCCCCCGCTATTATAGCTGCAAGTTTCGCTGTTTCTATTGAGTGCGCCAAAAGGTTCTGCCCGTAAGATGTCCTGAACTTCATCTTACCCACCAAATACACCAGCTCAGGATGCATATAAGGTATTCCAAGCTCAACGAGGACCTCCTCCCCTATCTGCCTAATGTGGTTCTCAAACTCCTCCTCAACTTTTTGGGCTATCTCCTCTATCCTAGCGGGATGGATCCTACCATCCTGTATTAACCTTTCCAAAACGATCCTCGCCTTTTCCCTCCTTATAGGATCGAAGGATGATAGGACCACTATTTCTGGAGTATCATCCACTATAAGCTCAACGCCGGTTATAGCCTCAAATGCCCTTATGTTCCTTCCTTCCCTACCTATTATCCTTCCCTTTATATCCTCGGATGGGAGCTCCACCACCGTGGTTGTGATCTCCGCCGTCCTTGAAGCCGCGCACCTCTGTACTGCCATAGCTATTATCTCCTTTGCCTGCTCCTCCGCCTTCTGTCTTGCCTCCTCCTTGATCCTCATGGATAATTGGGCAGCCTCTAATCTCGCTTTACTCTCCACGATCCTCATAAGTTCTTGCTTAGCTTCTTCCACGGACATCTTAGCTATCTCCTCACCGTTTTTTAAAACCTTATCGGTTTTTTCCGCTATTATCTTCTCCATCTCTTCCTTTAGTTGCTTTAACCTTTTCTCATCCCACCCCTCAACCTCTTCCCTCCCCTCCAGATTCAGACTCCTTTCTATGCGAAAATTCCCAACTTTTACCGTTATTTTCATCCTTTTCATATACACCTCCCAAAGCGGTTTTAACGTAAGCTATCTCATAAGCCAGCATAACTATCAGCTCCTCCAAAACCTCCCTCTGCGTCCCCTTAATTTTCAACGAAATCCTCTCTATGTTCTTTAGTAGCTTTTCCATATCTCCCTCTTCACCCTCCTCAAGATCCACATCCACCTCGTACTCATGACCCTTCACCCTCAGTTTAATTTTCATCCCCCAAAACGGAATCTATTAAGGCTTTCATCTCCTCCAGATCCCTTAATGTCTCCAGATGTTTTCTTTTTAAGCCCTCAAGCTCTTCCAAGATTTTCTCTTTCTCTTTTCTGCAATCCTCGAGTGTCCTTAAGAGGCGGAATACCCTTTCCTTCAGGCTTCCAATGGTGTCCCTTTCGCTTTCCATATCACCTACCCCTTATCTTAAATTCTCTCGATAGTTCCGATACGATTCTCCCAAAGATCGCGTTTATCTCATCCTCCGTGAGCGTCCTGAAGGGCCTTATGTGGAATCTCAGGGTGTAGCTTGTATGGCCTTCAGGTACGTTTGGTCCCCTATATACATCAATCACTTCCCATCCCTCCACCTCGGGAAATCCTGAAACTACGTTCTTTACGAATTTCTTGAGTTTTATGAACCTCACTTCCTTAGGCAGTAGGACGGAGATATCCTTAAAGGTGGGGGATAAACTTGAAAGCTCCCTCCTCTTATACTCCCCCAAATTCAAGGGCTTGAGGTACCAGACATAAACCTTCCTCTTTACCCCAAATACCCTCGCCTTTTTGGGCCTCACCACCCCAATACCCCCTATCTTCTCACCGCTTAGGATGATATTTGAACTTGAGGATGGGTGGAGATAAGGGTCAGCTGAGCTCTCCGTGAAATCCACCTCTAAGCCGAGCTTTTCAAGGAGCGCATCAAGGAAGCCTTTTACCACCTCAAATTCCAAAGGCTCGTAAGAGCCAAGGGTGATGTATATCTCCTCGTTTCCCTCGGGATAAAGCCTTGTAAGGCAGAACATTGGAACGGGGGGGTTTCCAAGCCTAAGGTTGTAGGAAATGGGTTTTAGGATGTGGGGGATGGGGGAGGATGATAAATACTTGAAAGAATCGTTAAAATCGCTTATAACTTCGTATGTATAATCTTCGCCAACCTCCTCCCTTGAGAACAATCCTAGGGATAGGGTCTGGTATGCTCCCCTGGATGATAGGAAAGAGATTATCTCCTCGTAAAACCTATCCCTGGGCTTTGGGGGTAATTGGGCACCAGGTGAGGGTTCCGAAGGTACTTTATCGTACCCGAGAAACCTACCCAATTCCTCTATCACATCCTCCTGAAGCTTTATATCCGCCCTATATGGGGGTGGGGAAACCTTCAGGGAGTCTTCATCGGAGCTTAAGATCTCGTAATCAAGCCTTTTTAAGGTTCCCTCAAGGTCAAAATTTACCCCCCTAAGGTAAATTGACACCTTGCGTCTGCTTAAATTTATCACCTCTGGGGAGCTTTCCTTTCCCACCTTTATCAAGTTTGAATATTCCGCCCCTATCCATCTCCTCAAGCTTTCTGCAACGAAAAGGGATCCGATTTCCACAAAATATGGGCTTTGCCCCTTCTCGAACCTTAAAGATGATTCGGTAAAGATCCCTAAGGATACCTCCGCTTTCCTTATGTATTCCGGAAGGAAATGGGCGCTTTCAAGGAGAACTTCCTCTGTATCCTCGTAAGTTCCGCTCTCCAATCCGCCTATTACACCTCCCAACGCCAAAATATTTTCTTGATCCGTTATTAAAACCAAACCCTCGGGTAATGAGTACTCTCTACCTGATAGATCCTTAAAGGTTTCCCCACCCTTAGATTCAACCACCCTTATCCTACCCTTAACCTTCCTCCTATCGAAGGCATGCAGGGGTTGTCCGACTATGTAAGATGCCCAGTTGGTAGCATCAACGGCGGGGTTTATAGCATTAAAACCCACCAGGGAGAGTTTCCTCTTTATTTCAATGGGGGTTTCCCCCTTTTTCAACCTTATCAACCTTAGGGTGTAAATGTCGCAACCTTCCGTTAATATTTCTATCGGAAAATCAAATTTTTGGGAAGCGTTCTCTTCAATCTCAAGCCCCTTGAATTTTAAATCCAAAAACAGTGAGATCTCCTTCGCCATCCATAGAACCCCGAGGAGATCCGACCTGTTTGGCGTGATATAAACATCAAATAGGACATCCCCTATTAGAAACTCCCTTTTGTAGTTTTCTGGATCTGAAACCCTTGCTAACCTTTCGCTTTTTTCCGTCAATCCTAACTCCTCCTCCGATAGGAACATCCCTTTTGAAACCCTTTCCCCGAACCTCTTAGGCGGAACATCCGCCCAAAGGAGGACCTCCCCCACGCTTACATGATCCGTTGTTGCAACATCCAAAACCTCCCCATCAACTTTTGCTTTAACCCAATTTATCCTACCCCTTTCAACCTCAAGAACCCTTGCGGGTAGGATCCTTTCAAAACCCTCACCTATTTTCCTTTTCCCTTCCACCTCAAATCCCATCTTCTCTAAAGCAAAAACGAAATCCCCCTCGCTTATTTTCTCAAACAAAAAGGCGTTTATATCCGAAAGCAAGACCCAATGC
>Ga0080008_174140_pt1 | contig 10535 bp, 12 predicted proteins | sample ConCONMetagenome_FD_69211 | JGI IMG/M metagenome (GOLD analysis project Ga0080008, IMG submission 69211) | Hot spring microbial streamer communities from Conch Spring, Yellowstone National Park, USA - CON_C (SPADES assembly) (version 2) | ecosystem: Environmental > Aquatic > Thermal springs > Hot...
CTACGCCTGGAGAGATCCTGACACGATGTCCCGCGTCCACGTGAGGTTTGTTGTGAGAAACGGCAAACTCTACGTGCGGGACGACGGCTCCACCAATGGCACCTACGTAGACGGGCAAGACATAAGAGGCAAGGGAGAGGTGGAATTACCGCCGGGCAAAGAGGTGCTCCTTGTGAACCCCAAGGCACCAGTGGCTAAACTTGCGGTCGAGCCTGCCTAGCGGGCTAATATTTTATTTTTAAGTAGCAATATAATATGCATGAATGCGTTTATGTCTTTCCCGAAATATCATCACCGGATGGTCAGTTGGGTTAGAATATATATTTAGCTTCCGCAAGCCATGCCGTATTCCGGAAAACTGGCTAGTGCTATACTCACAGCAGGGTGTTAGATGTCTAGTGAAAATTGTGTGAATATTAATATTAGGAATTGTACATAAGTTATATTAAATAAATTACAATATTAGTGTAGATAGATACATATGTCTTGAAAGTGGGCTTGTAATTTTCCATCTAGTTAAATCTTTGTAATTAATAGTTTTAATTGAGCTTATTGCTAGGTATAGATCCAGACTTTATAAAGTTTGTAATAGATTATTATTATAAGTATATATAATAGAGGTACAGAAATCAAAAGTAGTAGTAACCAGATAAATAGTTCGTTTGGAATATTTAAAATCATCAACATTATTACACCACCTACCTCATATACTAAAAATAGAAAAGCCTTTCCTAGTATATCCAATTTTTTATGAACATGCACAATAATGCGAATACCTATACCAAAATAAATAAGCCAAACTACAAGGCTCAGTAGTTCCCCTGTGCTGTATCTTGTAATTGCTATAGATTCCGCTGACGCCATGAATGCCGGATTAAGTATCTTTAAATATCTTTTCGTGGTGTGACGTGTAGAAACGTCGCATAGTTAATCTCTATATTATGCGAGATTCTTTGAAGAAACTTTTTTGAAGTTAATATAGAATATGTTGTGAATATCTTAATAGTTTTCGAGATATCTATTTCTGTATTTACTATAGCTAGTATATTTTTAACAAATATTTTGCATTGTGTACATTTTGCGCCACAGCATGTGAATGCCGGAATGTGCGGCCTTAACTAATGAAGTACCCCATGACGGGCTCGCTCCAATACGCCCGCGGCGGTGACGCCCAGGCCAGGACGGCGACTCTGGCGGCCGCCAGCTCTATGACCGGAGGGCCTAGAAGGTTGAAGGTCCAGCTCTCATGGACGCCCCCGAAGCTCCGGTAGACGTGGACCGCCATGGCGACCAGAGCCGTCGTGACGGCTAGGTTGGGTACGCTAGACGCTCCCATGTAGTAGACCGACGGCGCTCCGTCTCCATTGAGTCGGTTCCTCGATGTGGAGATAAAAGCTTACCAGGTGTCTCTCACGGCCCAGCTCGGCTGCTCGACTTGGCTCTGTACCTCTCCACGGCCCTCTCGTCTATGTCGACGCCTATGCTGGCCTGATGGGGACCTCAATGTGGCCGTTCTCCACGGGGAGGGCGTCGCATATCAATTCCCTTTTACATCTGGGGCAGAAGTCGTAGAAGGACTCTTGCACGGCGAAATTCGGTATCGCCGCGTCAAGTTGCACGGTGGTTGCGTGTAGGACCGGCCCGTTGGCGTTGTGAAACGCCGTCAACACGCCTAAGGTCTCGGCGATGGTCGCGGCCAACCTGGCCTCCGTGGGGCCGCCGAACCTCTTGAGGTTCACCTGGATGTAGCCGACATACTGTATGTACTGCAGAAGTTGCCCCTTATTCGCCACGCGCTCGCCTAGAGCCACAGGCACTCGCGCCGCTGACCTGAACTTGGCCAGCCCCTCCAGATCCTCGGGGTGGACAGTCCCCTCCATGAAGTATATCCCATAGGGTCTCAAGGTCTCGGCGGCTCTGGCGGCCGACTTGGCGCTAAAGCGGCCGTGGCACTCTATTAGTATATCCGCACTGTCCCCCACTGCCTCCCTCACCGCGGCCACGGTCTCGACAGCCCTCCCGAGCGAGGCGCCGTCCAGCACGTTGATGTTGCCGCGGAACGGGTTGAACTTGAGGGCTGTGTACCCCCCACCTACCTGGTCCTCTCGGCGAAACAGCCCACGTCCCTACAGCCCCCATACCAGCCGTTGGCGTTGAGCTTCACGTGGTCTCTCGACAGACCCCCGAAGAGGAGGCGAAGCGGCACGCCGAGCTCTCTGGCCTCTGGGTCCCAGGACGCCATGTCTAACGCGCCAAGTGTTGCCGACTCTATGTACACCTAGCAGTTGAAGTCCAGCCTATAGCAGAAAGCCCATTTATCTCGATGTTGTGGACGTCTCTCCCGCGCATTGCGTTGGCGAGCGTCTACCGCGGAGGTAGCGCGCATAGACGTCTAGGTCTCGCTCCACCTGACCCTCCCGTCCTCGGTGACCACCTTGACCAGCTAGACGGTGGAGGCGGTGGATCCCCGAAGTCTCCCAAGGGGAGGTAGGGCTCCGTCTCCGCTATAGCCATGTGGAGGCTCCGGCCGTATTATCCGTGACGTGTTGCAGTGAAAGGCTTAAAACTGCAGGCGCCTGCAGTTGAATGCGCCTCGCCGTCACGCTCGGCTTTGAGAGCACGCTGGTGATTAGGGCCGTGGCGAGGCTCCCCCGCGCCGACGACTATATCTTCCTGAGGGCCCGCACCGGGAGGGAGGGCGACCGGAACTCCGCGGATGCCGCGGCCGACGTGATAAAGGCGCTGGGCAGAGGCCGGGACTACGCCGTAGACATCAGCGACTTAGCTAAGGGACTTGAGGAGCTGGCTGGCTTGGACTTCGACGCCGTCGCACTCGCTGGCGGGCCCAGAGCCCTCATCCTCCTCACATTCATAGCGGCATCACTGAAGGGCGTTAAGATATATGTATTGCCAGAATACGCGCCGGACCCCATAGAGGCCACAGCTCTTTCCAAGGTCTTTCATCTGACCTGTCTCTCCCCGGCCAAGCTCAGAGTCCTGGCTGAGGCAGATGGCCCAGCCGACGAGGTCGCGCGGAGGCTCGGCCTAGACGCGACTACCGTGTACCGCCACCTCGAGGCTTTGGCGGAGCGGGGGCTTATAGTCTCTGAGGGATCGCGGCGGAAGATATATAGGGGCGAAGATGTCGTCAGAGTTTTAGCGCAACTTGTTTTGAAGCATTTTACAAGCACGAAGGGTTAAGATTGTAGGTGGATATGTATATTAATGCTCTTGGAGTTTTTTCTTATGGCTCAACCTCGTACGGTCTCAGCTAGTGGCGACTTAGTTTCACGTCTGGCTGCTGTGGCGAGGATTGCAGTAAGGTGCGAGCAGGCCTATGATATAATTGATGAATTAGCGAGAATGCCTGAGAGATATCCTGAGCTTTTCTCAAAACTTACGAGAGTAATAGCTAAGACTCTTTCCGATGTAGAGCGTAAACTTAGCGAGAAAAAAGACGATACGCTCGTGAAGGCGGAAAGGGGATTATTAATGTGGGGGCGGCTTCTGGAGGAGTTTCTGCGGGCGTTGGAGGGCATGAGCGAGAAGGAGCGGGATGCGACACTTCGTAAATTCGCGGCGCTTGCGTTGGCGCCTAGTGCCTTCACAATCAAGGTGGAAAGAATCTTGAGAGAGTGACATGATCGTGACCGGTCCCTATATAAGGGTCGCCGGTCGGTTGCGGGTTAACGTGGCGGTGCTGACTGGCGCGGGCACTATGGGGAATTACAACATGCACACGGTGGTTAGGGTCGTGGCCGACGGTAGGGTTTATGAGGTGCCTGCCCTGACTGGTAACGCGTTTAAGCGCTGGCATGCGGTGTACGCGGCTGAACAATATCAAGCGTCGGGCGGCATGTTGCTGAACGAATTCTGTAAAAAGGGCGTAGGCCTTAGAGGAAAGAATCTGGAAGGTAAAGACGCAGAGGACGAATGCAAGGCTATCGAGGACTTCTGCAACGATATACACGGCTTCTTGTTGCCTGACAGGCAGATAAAGCGTGACAGCCTGGCGAGATTCGCGTTTGCGGTGCCTGTGCTTACGCATGCAGAGCTCGAAAACGCTCAAAAGTTCGCGGTTACACATAACAGAGTTGACCCGTTCCAGAAAGGGAAGGAGACCGAGATGATGGTATTCAAGCAGGAGTACTCATCGGCAAGATACGGCTTCTCGGCGGTTTTAGACCTAGGGTTGTCGCTACGCCCGTTATACAGGGACTGTACAGTAAAAATTCCTAATGATATCGAACGGGAGAGGAAGTTGCGAATTAAAGCGTCTGTCCTTGGTCTTCTCGTTGCGGTGCGGGGAGGCGTCGGCTCGCATACCGCTAGGGCCCTGCCGATTGCAGACTTGGAGGAGATGGTAGTTGCAGTGGCCGATGTCCCGATTCCGGCGTTGGTGCACGGAGCATATCCCAATTACGTGGAGAAGTCCTTGGACATGCTTTCAGCGTTTGCAAAGGCGCTGAATAGGAGCATTAGGGTTGTGTGCTACAACGTCGAATGTGGCAAGAAGCCTGGCTTGGACGTTCAGTCGGTACGTAGCTTTTCCGAGTTTGTTGAGGGGGTGCTTAAGATAGTTGACGAGTTTGCATCAAGCCGAAAGTAATGTGGTATCTAGTGGAACTTTACCTACCTGTCTTTTCCGTGAGAGATGTGGAGTCGTATCAAGTCGCTGTTTCTGTGCTGGTTCCTCTTCCTAGTACAGTTGTGGGTGCAGTTGGGGCTGTCTTGGGGCGTGTGGGATATTGCAGGGGGGATGAGTGTCTGAAGGAGGCTAGGCGGCGGATAAGGCTGGCGAGGGCCGTGGCACCTACTGCGGCAAAGAGCCCTGTCGTATTGAGGCGTTTACGTGGAGTTCTGGAAGAGGGCAAGCTTCCAGATTCTGTCAAAGATATCACTAGGGATGTTGCCGGTCTTTCGGATGCCATGACTAGAGAGTATGTTTTTGCTTGGCGCTTAGCGCTTATACTAGAGGGTGATGTTAAGAGGGAGCATCTGTATCTCATTGATAGGTTGGGGGATTCCGAGTCTCTCGTGAGCGTCGTTGATGTTGCCGAGGTGGAGCCTGTGGAGTGCACAGGCAGAGTAAACGTAGTCGTGAAGTCCCGCGTGGTTCGCGGCGGGGACTACGTGCTCGTGAGGGGGTTCGACGAGCGTGGTGATAGATCAATATTTGCCGTGCCGCTTAGGGTGGAGGGCGGGCTTTATAGGGCGAGCGACGTAGAGGTCGAGGGACCTGTTAAATGCGTGGAGAAGGGCGACCTCCGAGCGGTGTTTCCCGAGGGATATGGGTGGTGATCTGCGTAGCCTTATCATCTCTATGTCAGAGGCTTGGCATAGGCAAAGAGGCGGCGATGGATGCGGGGATTCCCGCTCAGATTTTAGGGTTGACGAGGAGAGACTGAGGCGGCAGGTAGAGATCGCCGAGAGGATAGAGCAGAGCGGCAAGGTTCTGGTGCTGAAGGCCCCCACAGGCTTCGGGAAGACCGAGTCATGGTTTGCGCCGTTTCTCAACCAGTGGGTGAGGAGGGAGTGGTTTGCCCCGAGGATGTATGTAGTGGAGCCAGTCCATGCGCTTTTACGGCAGATGAGAGAGAGGGCTGAGGTATATGCGTCGGTTCTAAACCAGGCGAAGATCACCGTCGAAGAGGATCACGGAGAGAGCCTAAAGCCGACATATCTCTACTCCGGCGTCATAACGCTCACGACGATAGACTCCCTCGTCTATGGGTATCTGGCCCAGAGAGTCCACAGATGGAGGTGTGGAGAGGAGGAGAGGGGGTACTACACCTTCCCCGCAGGGCTACTCGCCACGAGCTATATAGTGTTCGACGAGGCGCACCTCGTGCAAGACGAGACATACTTGGGGCCACGTCTTTTCGGGAAGGTTGTATGCGATATCGCGCGGGCTGGCGCTAAGGTCGTCATATCGACGGCGACGATGCCAGACGGATTTCTCAGCTATCTCGACTGCGAATATGTCGTGTTGAATCTGCTTGAGGGAGGGCGCAACGTGGAGATCCACCGGAGGGAGGGGCCACTAGACCTATCTGAGCTCGACTGCGATAGACGTAGCCTAGTTGTCGTGAACACGATTAGGAGGGCTAGAGAGCTGTATAAGGAGACCAAGAAAAAATGTGGAAAAAACGTCTGGGTCGTCCACTCGCTCATGCGGAGGCGTGAAAGGGAGGATGCGCTGAAGAACGTCAAGAAAGGCATGGGGTGCGGGAAAGAGGCGGGGGGACAAGGCGTGATCTTAATCGGTACGCAAGCTGTGGAGGTGGGGATAGACCTAGATTTTGATGTGCTCTACACGGAGCTGGCTCCTATCGACGGCCTAGTCCAGCGCATAGGCAGAGTAGGGAGGAGGCGGAGAGGCGAGGCGTATATCTTTGAGGTAAAGTCAGCAGAGCCGTACTATCAACCGCTGATAGAGAAGACGCGAAAAGCTGTATGGGATGAGCTGGGACATCTCGCAGAGTGGCGAAAAGTAGATATGTACGTAAATGACGTCTATGACGAACAGCTTGTGCGTGAGCTCGTGGCGCGTGGCGACAAGCTGTACGGAGAGGCGCTGGCCTACATGGCAGAATTAAACCTGTTCTCCTATCCACCGGAGAGGGAGATACGTCTTAGGCCTAGCCAGTACGTTACGGTAAGTTTGACCGACACAGAGGGAGATAGTATCTCTTTGTCCAAGGTTGAGGAGGGTATGATCCGATTTTCCTTTGAGGATATTGAGAAAAGCGATATATGCAGGCTCCTTAACGCTCTCGGCAAGATGGTTGCGTATATTCCGATTGGAGAGAAAGAGGGTTATGTGAGGCTACGCAAAGTAGAGGTGAAGAACTGCCGCGATTTCTTACGATACGAGGTGTTGATTATACCCAGAGAGGAAGTTGAGGAGTTCTATGATGATGCTGGTCTGAAGGTCGAGTCGCTGAGAAATTACGCATCGGATCAGAAGAGGGATCGCTCAAAGAAGTCAAAGGGGAGGAAGGGTTCGGCATGACTTGCTACTCAGCATTTGATAAGAACGGCGCAGGTAAAGAGAGTTATTGTCAACACATAAACTCAGCGCTTGGGGAGTGGCGTAGATTGAAGCCATATTACTGGGACTGGGTCTCGCGGATGTTTGATGGGGTCGACGCCGTGGAGATCGCCATCTTGTTCCATGATCTCGGCAAGCTTGGAAAAGCGTATATCGATGCCTATACGGATCGCAAGCTTTCCCCGCACCTCCGAAGGGCTTCCCGCCGTCACGAGTTGATAAGCGCCTATTGGGCATATAGAGTGCTACCTGCGCCTTTGAACTACTATATCGCTACGGCGGTGGCGTTGCATCATGAACCTATACTTCTGGGGGTCTACGCAGGTGCTCTGGGCGAAAGGCGGATTCAAATCTCTACCATCTACGCAATGTTTAAGGCGATAGAGCTTGGCTTGGGTTGTAAGCCGGAGTGCGTAGATCCCCGTGTTAAGCAAGCCCTTGATCTTTGGGAGCGCGGAGAAATAAACCCAGACCTAGCCACGGACGCCTTCAGGGACATCGTGGCATTTCTGTCAGCTGGCCCTTCCAACGAAGTGAGGCGAAAAAGGGCCCTTGTAGGCGGACTCCTTCACCTACTTGTGATCGCAGATTCGCGAGCCGCTAAGAGGGGGAGACAGGGCAAAGGTACCAGACTCGCGCAATTGTCATGCCAGGCGGAGCCGGCATGATTTACCATACGCCCGGCCACGGCATTGTTACCGATGCGTTGATCTTACAGGGGGTTCTCAAGCTCCTGCATCTCAGCAACAACTTAGAAGGCGTTGTGGAGAATATCGGCGGGCGTTATGTCATCGATGTCCCCTATGCGCTGGACTTAAGTTACGTCCCTGGGTGGGAACTTTACGAATGGTTGAAAATAGCAGTTGACAGGGGAGTATACGTGGGGAAGATTAGGGAGCTTTTTGAGTCCGCCATAGATATTAGTGGTTTCAAGAGCTGGGCCGTCAAATTTTTGGATGCCCTTAGCGATCTTCCCACTGACTTTGACCTCTCGGAGCAACATAAAGAGGGCAAGAGGGAGGGTAGATCTAAAGCCCGCCGGAAATCGATGTATACGCTTTACCTCCCTATATCATCGGTTTATGGAAAGTTCGCTGGCGAAGAGTATCGGCTGAGAGAGGAGCCGTATCTTGTATGTGCTACTTGTTTTGCGTTGGCGACGATCGGCTACATTTATGGCGCGTTAAAAGTGAGGGTAGATGGCCGGGATGGATATACTATATTCAACTTCACCTTTGTACCGCAGAACAAGATGAAGATAAGAGATATGTTGATACTACAGCGGTTAGGTGGTCTGACCAGATTCCGTAGGAGAACTGCGTCGTCGCTTAGTACGCCTGGCGCGCTGGTCTATGCGCTTTCTGCCGGAGAGACCCTATACGCAACAGGCGAGCGGCCCATCGTAATCACGTGGGTGACGGAACGTAGCGGAAACAATCAAAGGGCACACCGCCCCAGTATCCTCGACGTCAATCCTCTGCTCAGCTTCATTGCAGAGCTGAAACTGAGGGTACCGCGGTGGCCTAGAATTGCCCATTTCCTTGCAGAAAACGAGCCAGTTGCATTAAATACACTTGGCGAATATGTGTTGTTCGGAGGTGATGTATATATGGTAGTTAGGCAACTATATACAGCTATTGAATCTGCCGCTAAAAAGCAAGGCAGATCCGAGACGTTTGCAGAAGCTATGAAAGATATTTCAACCGCACTCTTGGAGAATATGCGATGAATTTCTACTTCAGTATCAGGCCAAGACTTGAGAAAAGATTCCTAGAGGGATCTGGGGATCTAAGCGGTATCACGATAATAATGGGAAGGCCCAGGAGTGGAAAGTCGCTCTTCCTCCGGTATCTATTCTCATTGTTTGTAAAGGACCGAGAACTTGCGCAGTTCGTATCAAGTGAAATCCTCGAACCAGGCGGCCGCGTGACGCTGAAAATCGGCGACAACACTCTTGATTGTTCAAAACCCGCGAAGGAGGACGAGACGATCGCTACTTGCTACATAGACATGGTAGGTGGCGAAAAGGCGTACCTTTTTTATGAGGGATGGCTCTTCACGGCAAAGTACGGGAGGGAACTATTGCGCTTTCAAAAGATTGCTGATGCTATGAGGGAATTGTTTGATAAAGTTTCAGAAATGAAAGGTAAGTACAGATATGACATACGATACAGGAGGTGGACCATGAGATGGATCGAGAGGGTAGATGGACGAGAATTACGCTTTGACGTCTCCTCTTCTGCTGTAGTTACTGTCGGCATATTAGAACGAGCACTTCAGCTAGACGCTTGGCTTCTGCTCGACGGAACCCTTGATGATCTCTTCCCCGAGGAAGTGCTATACCTCGCTGGTGTAGCCGCGTCCAGCAACGCGCGGATCGTCGTAGCTACTCACTCGCCATGGGTACTCGATGCGTTTAGGTGTAGCAGAACCGTGGCCAAGCATCTTCATATGCCAGTAATGCAAAAGAGCGTAAAGGCATACGACTTTACAGAGGGTATAATTACAGAGATCGGCCTATCCGCGAAAACCTATGGCGATGTATTTGAAAAGCTGTATGTCCTCTGCGGTTGAGTGCCCTTGTGTTGCTAGGGCATCGCTAAGTAGAGGCGACATATGGTGCGACGTCTATATGAGGTTCTCTTTCATGGCTCTAACGGACCACAACGAACTTGATAGATATCGCCAGGCGGTGGTAGACAACGAGATGGAGAACTGTAGTTTACCGCATAGAGATGGTGTCGTTGACTGTATTATATTCTGCGAAGATGGGGTCCGTGGTGTCGAATTTAAGAGTTATGCGGAGGGAAAAACAGTAGAGGAGCTAGTTAGGGAAATAGAAGACAAATATCTTCAAAATGCGAAATGTAATAATCAATGTGTCCTCATTCTTGTAGTGCCTCAGCACAGATTGCCTTATATATCTGAAATACTAAGAAGTACCATGTATAAATATAAAATTATAACCGAAAATAATATAACTAATATAGGTAAATTACAAGAAAATATATGTAAATATAGAGTTATGGTAGTAGGGATAAACCGGGACGGCGTTAGGAACTGTACGGCCGACTAAGATGGCTTTAGTGTTGGCGAGAGGCGTTGCGGCTTCCAGCTTTGTCCTTAATATTTTCTCTTGATCCGTTACCCAATCGGTGTTAACGCATCTGCTTAATATGGCGGAGCTTCACGATGCGCGGCCGAAGCCATTTACTGTCTGGCCTCTTGTCGTCAACGGGAAAGTGGTTATCGACGGCGTAGTGAACGGCGGTTCCTATATCGAGTTGAGGGCCGCCTTCTTTGATAGGGCTCTTGCAAAAAATCTGGGCGACCTGCTAATGGAGTCGGGGAAATTTCACATCTTCAACTCTGAGGTAAAAATCGGCGAGACCGCCGTCCAAGAGTTCCATGTAGTGACTAGATCAACACCTGCGTTTAAGGTCGAGTTTTTATCGCCGACGCGTTTCGAGACTCCTCCATA
>Ga0080008_190205_pt1 | contig 10526 bp, 13 predicted proteins | sample ConCONMetagenome_FD_69211 | JGI IMG/M metagenome (GOLD analysis project Ga0080008, IMG submission 69211) | Hot spring microbial streamer communities from Conch Spring, Yellowstone National Park, USA - CON_C (SPADES assembly) (version 2) | ecosystem: Environmental > Aquatic > Thermal springs > Hot...
TATTAATGAATTTCTCAACCTCCTCTAAAGAAAGCTCGGTGAACGAGTAATTCAGGAATTTCGAGATACTCACGAAAGCTTCCTTAAATACCTGCACCCACTCCCTTACAAATATCTTGATATCAAGGTATAAAAAGTTATTAATTCAGCTACGCGAATTATATCGTGATGATGAAGGAGGTGAACTCGGAGCAGGTGATGAGCGGCTAAAGAACTGACCAAACTCCTCCGAGAACTCGTGGAGGCCGTGACTCCGCAAGCATTAAGTAACGAACCTTCGTTGTCGGGGAGCACGCAAGATTCCCTCTTCTCTCAGTGGGCTTGAACCCCCTGCAAAACTTATATAGATGGGTAGAGTATTCGTGAATGGTGGCACGACGTTCTCTCCGCGGTGGTGTGGGGAGGCAGGGTTTGATTGATTCACGCGCACGTGTTTGGCTTTCGTTGATGCGTCAGGTATCGGGTAGTGGGGGTAGGTGTCTTGACCGAGAGTTAGTCATCGTGTATTCTGAGACGCTAGATTTGGCCGGTATTGACGGCGTGTACGCTGGGTTGAGGGGTGAGTTATGCTTCAAGTCGTTGCTACCCCTAGCTCTTAAAGCTCTTGAGGGGGGTGCCGACATATACGAGGTATCGAGTCTTCTGAGCTGGAGAGACTTCGAGGAACTCGTCTCTGAGTACCTGAGGCTCTCAGGCTATGAAAGCGTTCAAAACCTTAGGACTAAGCCGAGGAGGTACGAGTACGATATAGTGGCGGTAGACCCTGTCTCTAAGATAGGGTTAATCATTGACTGCAAGCACTGGTCACCCGGCTACAGTAAGAGAGGGAAGCTTAAGTACGTGGCTAGCGATCACGAGAGAAAATGCGTGTACTTGATTAAGCAGTGTCAGGCGCTGAAGAACGAGTACAGGATACTCACTAAAGCTAAGTGGTTCGTCCCGGTGATCGTCACGTTAACGGACGTGTTGAAGGGCTTTTTAGAGGGGCTGTTTCGGTCTTCATAATCATTTGTAGTACTCATATTCATTGATTTCTGAGACCTCTTAACGCTATGAGATATGCTGATGCTGTGTGTCTGTCTATTCCATATCTCTTCATAGTTTCATCAGAATCCCCAAAAATTTATATGCTTAGAAGATTATATTTTAATTAGTGACCCCGAGTTTCCGAGACCCGTAGGGTGATGAACCCTAGGCGACTAGAGGGGAGTCACTGCGGTGAGGGGGCTCGGGGAGACCGTTGAGAAGCAGATAGTGGATGAACCACCATCTGCTGAGAAACGGCATGTAGCCACCCAAACCTCCCCCGCATCAGCAGGAACCCTTGCTCTTTAGGGTGGGGAGGAGGTCAGGGTTTGAAAGCTTGAGGTCTCTTCGCTAGGTGTTGGCTAGCGGGTTATCGCTGTAAGGATTGCGTATACTATCAATGCTAATGTGGTGAGTAGTCCGATTAAGAGTAGGGAGTATGTAAGTGATATTTCCACGCGTCTCTCCGCGATCTCCATTGCTCTCGATACCTTCATAACCACCCTGATTATATTCTCTTCAAGATAGGCTGACTTGAAGATGATCCATAAGCATGCCCTGTAAGTCGCTATTACGGGTTGTGTAGCTAGTTTATTTGTAGTTCTTGTGAGGATTCTTAACGCTAGAGATCTCTTTGAGTCACTTAATCGATCTAGCTTAAGTAAATGACTTCTAGGCACACTTAATTTGTTAATTGGTATACTTGATTCTAGAAGGATTAAAACATTCTTAAGAGGCTTCTCTAACACATTAGGTGTCGTAAGACCTATGACGAGCATCATGAGTGAAATAATTATCGATAAGATGATTCCGTAAGCTCCCTTCAACTCAAGAGCCAAGGTCTTAGCTGAGGATATTGTGAAGCAAGCGGAGAACTGCGTGAGTGTACCGTATAGGAGGGTGCTCGTAGATTGCTTTTCGATAGGTAGGTAGAGACCTAGTAGTGTAGACATAATTATGAGGGTTACTACGTCAGTAGTTCCTATCCCCGGACTTACTACATAGTGCGAGAAGATGGTAAACAACGGCATAGTTAAGATTATGAGTAGGTATCTCCAATGATTAACCCCTAGAAGTGCGTTCCTTAAGGCTACCACAGTTATTAACATGAGCATAAGCTTTAATGCAACCTCTGATAATATGTGGCTAGAACTTATGATAGCAGAGAATGACGTGATCAGAGACATCGAGACTAGGTAGAGTTGAGTATGGTGACTTATTATCTCTAGAAGACTAGAGGGTTTCTTAAACATCATTGACCCTCAGAACCCTTCTTAAATATCTCGTGAATATACAGAGATAGAAACGCGAATGCTAGGAGAGCTGTTACAAGCACCGGAGATAGTTCTAAGAATATCTCAGACTTATAAGGAGTTACCTGGTTAAAGATCCCGATAATGAAGGTGAAGCCTACAGAGGTAGCTGAGAGCATGGTGATGCAGGGAGTCATCCTAAGAGCTCTTAGGTCGAGGCCTTCTTGAGGAGGTCTCGCAGTATTCTCTACATGTGTCCTAAGATATCTCACGCTATAAACTATGGAGAGTGAGATCTCAATTGATATAATCAGGAGTAGTAGGACGTAAAGCCAAGAATGCCTGAGGTAATTTGATATTGACATAAAGGTAATCACCTTGGCTAGGAAGCCTATAGTTGGCGGCATACCCAGCATGGAGAGTACGGAAATCATTACGGCTAGAGATTCTGTCGCGGCTACCCTAGACACGTAACCTAGCCTACGTATGTCCCTCTCACGAGTTAAAATCTCTATGAAGCCTGAATCCATGAATAGAGCGGACTTGAAGAAAGCGTGGGTCACGGCGTAGAGCACAGCAGCATCTATGAAAAGCACGTCTCCTGAGATAATGTAAAGAGATAATAAAATCATGATTGCTGCTGTGTGTGAGGTGGTGCTATATGCTAGCAATCTCTTAATATCTTGTTGTATTATCGCTTGAAGCCCACCATATATAGCTGTGAGACAACCGGAGAAGAGCATCATTATCGAAGCAATGAATGTATCTAGTGGGTAAGACTCAATCACGTAGATCGCGTAAAGCCCCATCTTAACCATTAATCCTGAGAGTAGGGCTGAGGCCGGGGATGGTGCTATAGAGTGCGCGTCAGGTAACCAGAAATGTAGGGGGAATACGGCGGCTTTAGAGAAGAAGCCGAGAAGCAGCATCAAAGTGATTATGGGGGATGTTAAATCTGGTCTTATCTCACTCAGTGGTAGATGTATGGCTTCGTTAAAGCCTGTGAGAGCTAGAATTATGAAGAGAGCTACGTCAGTCGGTATCATTGAAAAAAGAAGATACTTTACTGCAGCTAGGAGAGCAGTTCTCTCAGCACTCACTAAGTAGTCATAAGCTATTAGGAAGAAGCCGAGAAGCTCTGCTACAAGCCAGAAAGTTATCATTTCTATCAATCTCGAGGATATGAAGACCGCTAAGATAGAGAGAGCGAAGAAATCTACCAGGGGTACTAGGCTCAGATTACTATACTTTATCCGTGAATACCTTGGTGTGTAGAGAGTTAGGGAAACCGATATAATAACCCCTGAGGATAATAACATAGCGCTAAATATGTTTAGGTTCTTGAGTAGAGCTAGTAATAGCATAAATCCGCATACTCTAAGTAAATACCCAAGGCTTCGGCCACGTATGGCCGGGACGTTACCGAGTACTACTAGTAGAAAAACTAATAGCAGTAAGTTATCCTTCAGGACGGACGCAAGCCACAAGAGATCCTTAAACCCTGAGAGCATTATCTAAACCCCTAGAACAACCCTTACGTACCTCTTATAGTCTATCATCGAGTTACCTACGTTAAAGACTAGGAAGTTCCTTAGATCCTCAAAAAATAGTAAAGACACGCCTAGAACTAGAGTAGTTATGATTAGTAGTATTAGCGTGATTGTAGGAATTGTGAGACTAATCTCTTCTTGAGTTTTCTTTTCGGTTATGCCTGATCTAAGGGAACTAATTAAAACCCTGAAATAACCGAGTGCGCAGAGTCCTGACGACGCGAGAACTACAACAGCTCCTGCAGGAAACTCTGTTTTGATGAAGGCTAGGGTGAGTATAGCTTTACTCCAGAAACCGGGTAGTATTGGGATGACACCAAAGAGATTGAGGAACCCTAGTATTAAGGATATGTAGGCTACCTTATACTTCCTGAGGACACTTAAGCATTCTAAGCTCCTCCCACATAAGACCATCGCCATGCCGGCAGAGTACAGCACTAACATATCACCTAAACTATTGGATACTAAGTGGAATATAGCTCCTGCCACACCCTCGTTTGTGTTTGTTGTTACACCCATGAGTGCTAGACTGAACTGAGATATCGTGCTGTAAGCAACTATTCTTCTAACGTTCCTCTGTAGTGAGACTAGGGTAGCTGATGCTAGTGATGAGCCTGCGGCTATGAACGTCAATACAGTCATTAAGATTCTCTGATAATCTTCAAAAACCACATCGGATCCGAAGACTGTGAGGAATAGTCTAGCTATCCCGTAAATCCCGATGATATCGGCTGAGGCTGTAAAAAGAGCTACTGCAGGGGTGGGGGCCCCCAAATACACTCCTGGAAGCCAGAAATGGTTAGGCATTATAGCAGATTTGAAGAGCATTACCCACAGGATTAGAGCTAAAGCTATCTTAGAAGCGAGAATTACATCACCGAAAACAGTACCTGAGAACAATACTTCTGCGTTAGGGTCACGCGACTTCAGAGCCAGGTCAGCGGTGTTCAGGGTTCCGTAAGACCCGTAGATAAGGAATGCGGAAAGTAGAAGGAGGGATAGAACTAGAGACGCTGAGATGGCGTAAATTGAAGTTGCTCTTATGGCTATGCCTCTACCCCTATAGAATGACGCTAACGCGTATGAAGATATCGAGATTAACTCAGCTGATACGTAGAGATTGAATATGTCGGCTGTGTATAAGTAGCTAACGCATCCAGCTATTAATAAGAACGTGGCCGTATAGTAAAGGTATCTCCACTTAGGGTCCAAGATCCACGACCCGTAGATGATGGAGAGTAACAAACTGAACGTTGCTAGAGTTCCTAGAGTAGCACTAGCCTCGTCTATAATATACGTTATTCCCAGGGGTGGTAGGAAACCCCCGAAAGAGTAGGTTACGGGTCCTCCCGCAATCACTAACGAGATCGTGTGGGAGGATATAGCTAGAGAGAAAGCCGCAGAGATGAGAGCCGCAATATCTACGATCAAGACTTTCTTCGTGATTACGTAAAGTAGTGGTATTATAGCTGAAGGAAGTAATAACAGTATCGGTAAAGCCCCGATAACCCAGTGCGTTGGAATCACCCGAATATCTTGAGTGCTAGATCATGTAGCTTACCCATGATTTCCCTCCTAGCAACTTCCGGATCTAATGAGGTCATCGCCAGCCAGTGTACGTATACGATCCCTCTCTCCTCATCTAAATGCAGAGTCAAGGTCCCCGGGGTATTAGTTATTGATGACGCTAAGAACGCTCTTCCATACTCCGAGCTTAGGTTAGTGTTTAGTCGAATTACGCAGGATTTGATGTGTGAACTCCTACCTAGTATGAGTCTGACCATCTTAGCGTGAGCTCTAGCTTCATAATAAAGATAAACACACAGATATTCCAGTAGATAGAGTGTTTTACGTAAATCTTTAAGTCTTAACTCCCTCTTAATAATTATCCCGTCAAAGACTAGTGCTAAAGTTGCTGAGATCACGACACCACTTATTATGGTGAGCTCGCTTAATGAACCACTAAACATAATGTAGAAGATTAGTAGGACTGTAAATAAGAATAGCTTATTCAGGAGCCTCATCAGCATCCTCCTCGGAAAAAGCCCTTATATCTGTCGTACCGAAGTGCTTGTAGTAGAGTATAGAGAGCCCCATAAGAAACACACTAGTAGCTAATCCTATGACTATGGCCGTGACTAAAAGTGCTTGTGGTATCGGGTCCACACTCCTGCTTACGAAAACCTGTAGATAGTCTAAGTCAGGAGGTTCAGGTAGAATTGGCGGTGACGGGTACCTAACCGATATTCTGAACCCTATTATAACTGCGAAGATATTTATTGAGTCGGTACACATTATTAGAGATATTATCTTCTTCGTTAGTGAGGGTCTTGTGAAAACACCGTATACAGCTATAGATATATTCACAACTACGGTCATTATAGTCACGGTTATCATAAGTGAAGTAGCCTCATTCACGATTCTCATCCCCCGTTAAGAAATTCTTTATCTTCCCCCATTCTATAGAGATTAGTAGTATGCAAAGCGTGAGTCCAGCAACAACTGCCACCATCTCTAATACGTTGAAGAAGAATATAGAGCCTGCTAGAGGGGTGTTGAGAAACCACGCAGGCATAGAGAGTGGAGAATCTGCCTTCCTCATGTTCTGAAGGACATAGCCCTTAACGCCGCTAATGGACGCTAATATAGGTGGGGTTAGGGAGAGTAAGATTATGAGGAGTAATGCGGAGAACCTAATTCCCAAGAGGAACTCAGTCTTGAGTTTGAGGTCGTAGACGATCCTGAGCGAGAAGACCGTGATTAATAGTGCTGGGGCAACTGCTAGCACAGCCCCTCCTTGGAATCCCCCTCCAGGACTTAGGTGTCCATGTACGGCTAGACTTGCCCCGACCAACACTATTAGTGGGAAGACTACCTTAGTAGACGCTCTAACAACTACTGAGAGGCTCTGTAGGTTCGTGTTCGGCACGTTAAAGAATCCCCTGAAAAGAGTTGTAACGCCTGTTATGGCGGCGAAGAGCACAGCTGTCTCCAGTATCGTGTCAAGAGCTCTATAATCCCATATTACGGCGGAAACAGCGTTTAGGGAATAAGTCGTTAGGTTCGCTTCCCACGGGTTGAAAGTGTTTTTCAGGATTGAGGCGGCCAGAAATCTTAGATCTCTCGCTGGTAGAGGTCCGAGACCCTCTAAATACAGTATTAGCCCGAGCGCTATAGTGAAGGACGCTAGAGAGAAGGCTATGATCAAGTCCTTACCTCTCAACGCTCAAACCTCTCAAGCTTCCTTAAAACAACTAGTAATAGGATGGGTAGGAGACCGCTTGATACTGGTATGTAGGCTAGGGATACGTCGGGGGCTAGCAACACGTAATATATTAGAGTGTAGCAGACCCCCTGGAGCGCCATGAAGACAGCGGAGTTTAACAGATCCTTCTCGACCACGGCTAGGTATGTGGCGATGATGGAGAAGAATGAGAAGACTAAGACAACGATTAAAGGTATTATCATTGACGTAAACCTCGCTCATCTTCTTCAAGAGCGTCGTAAACGAAGCTCTTGAGGACTTCCCTAGATTTATATGCGGCTCTAGCGAGAGCATGTGCTCCAGCGGGTGCTAGAATTAATATTAGGAGGGCAGCCGTTAAGGAGGTGCCGGCAACGTAAAATCTTCGTATTCCCAGTTCCTCAAGAGTTAGTGAGAGTAGGGAGACCCCGATTAGAGGAGTTACGGAGCCTCCGATAGCTGAGACTGTCGCGGCGTGAACTCTGTTGAAGAATCCCTGTAGTCTAGTCATGCCGATGGCTCCCATTATCTCTAGGAATGCCCCGATTAATAGTAGGTTTAACCCTATTAGACCTAGAATAAGTTCCATCACTATATACTCACCTTTTCGTACTCCATGTATTTAGAGACGATTATGTCTAGCGCGTAGATCCATAAGGTCAGTATTACTACACTAACAGCTAGTAGTGGCTCACCTAAGTAGAGAGCTAGAAGAGACATGAATACAGCTAGATCATAGCTTAGCGCGTCAACGGCTAAGACCCTATCAAAAATAGTAGGTCCCTTAACAGCCCTAATCAAGAACATCACAGCCGAGACTAAATACAATAGTATCACGACCTCAACCATCCTAGTAATTAACTCATCCACGCAGGATCTCCAAAGATAACTACTAAGTGGAATAATAACCTTAAAACCTTGAAAAACACGTGCTGAACGATGATTTCCCTAACTTGGTAAGAGCTTATAACACACCTAATTAGTTACTTCGGTCTTAAATGACAGACTAACACCCGCTCTAGAGAACTAGGATTTCAACACGAATACACATTTCGCCTACGAGCTATTCGTTAAGTCTTCAATTCTAGGAAGGACTGGTGCCGCGGCCGGGATTTGAACCCGGGTCACGGGCTCGAAAGGCCCGCATACTTGACCGGGCTATACTACCGCGGCACCAAAACAAAATAAAATCAAGAGCTTATAAGGATGTTGCGAGCGGTTAACGTGTATTCCGTAATTTGATTATTTGTGGAGTCATGTTGTGGGGGTTGTTTGGTGCGGCGGCCGGGATTTGAACCCGGGATCTCCGGCGTTCTGTGAGGACCTTCTTGGCAGGCCGGCGTCCTGATCCAGGCTAGACGACCGCCGCCAATAAGATTAAGTAGGTAGAGGATTATTAAGTTTTTCTAGCGTTTCATTTCTTCCTCTTCAGCAGGTACCACGTCAGCGATGTTAGGAAGAGTATCGCCGTGATTAATGAAGCTATTGTCTGGGCTGTCCCGAGCTCTATTAACCCAATATAGAGTAGTAGCGAGCCTAGCGAGGACGTTATTAAGCCTATCAATAGCTTGAAGGCAGTGTACGTTATTATCAGCAATCCAAGGAAAACCAGGAGTCTTAACAAGATTAGCTGTACTTCACTAAGTGAGTTGCCTGTGAGAGACCCGATGATGTTTTCTAGGGGTAGGTAATAGGTTATCACAGAACTTAAGAAGAAGGACGCTATGAATCTGTACTTGATGAGGCCTAACACGAAGAACAGAGAGAAAACCACTAAGCCAGCAAGAAATGACGTGAACGTATGGCCCCCGAGGAGGTAGGTAGTGAGGGTGGAAGCAATCCACCCAAGCCACAAACCGGAAAAGAGCCCTACAGCCAACCTAATGAAGGATTGACCCCAGAAAGCAACAAAGAAACCCGCTAAAACCAGCAAGACCCCCTCAATACCCAAACCACACCCCCAATAACAAATAACACAACCCTAAAAAACTAGCAAAAACTTTTAAATCTACGAGTAAAGACATCTGTAGGGGCCCGTAGCTCAGCATGGTGGAGCGCCCGGCTGATAACCGGGAGGTCCGGGGTTCAAATCCCCGCGGGCCCACACAAAAATATTTAATCCTCATAACAACGAATATAATTGGCGCGGGGGTGCCCGAGCTCGGTCAAAGGGGGCGGGCTTAAGACCCGCTGGCGTAGGCCTGCGTGGGTTCGAATCCCACCCCCCGCACCAAGACACTATGTTTTTGGTGTATGCTAGAGCAAACTTCTCAACTATCATGAATCAAGTTTCAAAATTTGCCGTAGAGCGAGTTTGAGAAAAGCTTATAATCCTCTGAAACATATTTCAAATTAAGTGAGAAAACATGGGTAAACAGGCGATAACAAAAAAGAACGCCGTAAGCTGGCTAGCTGATGTCGTTAAAAATACCTTGTCTTGCTTTCGCTTTTTTCAGCACTTCTAGCCTTACCTATCGGATTTTATTTTAACAAGTCTATTATCTCCAACAAGCCTCTCATTTCGAACACCGTCTTGCTACTGGCTTTCCTTACAATTTTTCCTTCTATGATCCAGCTCAAGACTGAGGGGCTATTAAAAAGTATGAAGAAGGCTAAGGAAATTTTACTCACCTTGCTCTATGTATTTATCGTTTCCCCATTGTTGGCTTTCCTCATAGCGCCCACTCTAGGCGATCCACATATTGGAGTTGGATACGTCGCCGCCAACGTCGTACCGGCTTCTAGTGCATCAATAGGATACGTCCTTATCGCTGGGGGGAGCATAGAACTTGCGACAGTCCTAGCGGTATTAACTCTGATCTTAGGCATTCCCTCGATACCTGCCCTCATAGGCTTGTATAGCAGTAGTGTTTCGATTTCTGTCCCGATGGAGCCTATCATGAACTCGCTTGTCGAGGTACTCGTACTCCCCTTAATTCTTGGGCAACTGACAAGATACATACTTATAAGGGCAAAGGGCGCTTCATACGTGGATAAAACAATAAAGCCTCACCTCTCACTAGCAACCATGCTTTCTATGCTTGCTCTGATAGTTGTTCTCGTACTAAACCAAGCTATGACTATTATCAACAAGCCGATGCTAGCCGTACTTATAATCGCGTATCAGTCAATAGTCGCTACAACCCTCCTCCTAGTATCAACGCTGTTAAGCAAAGCATTAAAAATCTTCTATTAGCTCTTGCTATGATATCCGTAACCAAGAACCAGAGTGTGGCTGCTGCGATCGCTACTGCCGCGCTTGGACCGCAATCTGCACTAGCACCCGCATTAATACCGATCATTCAACCCGTCCTAGCCATAGCCTACCTCAATGCGGAAGGCTGGATAAGGAAATTTCTATCAATATAAATATGTCCCCCTGGTATTTCTGAGGAAAATTAAAAATCTTCATGAAATATTTTCCATCGCCTGCTTGACCCTAGGAAATTTTTC